>JAABUR0100005707.1_pt1 | contig 15702 bp, 17 predicted proteins | sample 5560091 | NCBI WGS metagenome assembly JAABUR01 (sample SAMN10711879, study PRJNA513375) | rock metagenome | isolation source: Antarctica rocks | place: Antarctica: Victoria Land, University Valley sud
GGACGTCGTCCTGATCCTGATCGGGTTGGGTGTGCTGTTCGTGCTGCCGGTGGCGCCGCCGCGTCCGCAGTGGCATCCCGGGGCGCTGTTGTGGCACGACGGGTGGGAGCGCTACCGGCTGCTGGACAGATTCGTGCACGGCACCCCGGTCAGCGGTCTGCGCAACGTGCACCGGCACTGGTCGGACCGCTGGCCTTACCTGCCCACATTTTTGGCCCTGCCGCTGTGGTATCTGGGGGAGCTAGTCAAGACACCGTCGTGGTGGATCGTCCGGTTCAACTGGTTTGTCACCGCCGGCTGCCTGGCCGTGCTGTGGCTGGGTCTGCGCCGCCGGGTGGACACCGGGCTGCTGCAGATCTTCTTCCTGCTGCTGCTGGGTGCCTCGATGCTGCCCGGGCACCTGGCGGCGTTCTTCCCACTGGAGGTGATCTCCGGGCTGCTGGTCGGCACCGGGGTCATCCTGGCCTGCACTGGCCGGCCAGTGACGGGATGGACTGCGGTGGTGATCGGAACGGCCAGCATCCCCGCCACCCTGCCTGCGCTGATCCTGGTCGCCGCCGTGGCGGCGCTTACCCGCCGCCGGCTGCGGCTGCTGGTGGTACCTGCCGCTGCCGGGCTGCTGATCTGCGCCGACCAGTGGGTACGCAACGGCACCTTCGGCCTGGGTTATGCCAGCACCGACCACGGCGCCCATTCGGTGCTGCCGTACTCGACCCATCCCGGTTTCAGCTACCCCCTGGGCTTCGGGCTGCTGGCTGTGCTGTTCAGCGCCGGCAAGGGGCTGGTGTTCTTCGCCCCGGGCCTGCTGGTCCCGGCCCGGCGGGTTCTGTCCTTGACGCACCGGGGTCTGTGGCGCAGCCAGCTGCTGCTGCTGGTATTCGTCGCCGGGTTGGTGCTCACCTTCGCCAGGTGGTGGGGCTGGGACGGCGGCTTCTTCTGGGGACCCCGGTTCTTCCTCGTCGCCTCGGCGCCTGCATGCCTGGCGTTGGCAGCCCGGCTGCGGCACCCCCCGAGGTCGGTCGCCGGCAAGCTCGCCGTGCTGGGTGTGCTGGTGCTGTCGGTGTGGGTCGCGATCGACGGTGCGGTGTTCGGGCTGTCCGGTCTGCAGATCTGCGACCCGGCGCTGCACGGCAACACGCCGTACTTGTGCGATTCGGTTCCGGAGTTCAGCGTCCTGTGGCACCCGTTCGTCGGCGGGCTGCACATCGCCGGCGGCCGGCACATTGCCTACCTGCTGTTCGCCATCGCCGTCCTGGTCCGCCTCGCCGGTCCCCTGCTCGCCCAGACCCTGCGGCAGAGCGCCCGTGGCTGGCCCGCCGGCCGGCGGCTACGAGGGCTGCTGGCCGGCTGGCACCTGTGACCTGCCTGCCCTCCGGCGGACCCCGGTGGGCAGAGCCGGTCACCTCAACGCGATCCGCCGGCCGCGCTTCGCCTGCCGTTCGAGCAGGGCGGCAGGAACAGGCTCGGGGCCGTGACTGCTGCCCTTTGCGGCAGCGCCAGCTGCGTTGCCGTTACCTTCCCGGCCGCGACACCTGCTCTGTTGCTATTGGTTGCTGGCCGGTGACCAGGTAGATGACGCGGCGGGCGACGGAGACGGCGTGGTCAGCGATGCGCTCGTAGAAGCGGCCGCACAAGGTCACGTCGATGGTCGCCTCGATGTCGCCTTGCCAGTCGTCGGCGAGCAGGATCTGGAACAGCGAACGGTGCAAGGCGTCCACCTCGTCGTCGTCACGCTCGATCTCGGCGCACAGCTCAAGGTCGCGGCTGTCGATTGCGTTGCCTGCCTTGACGGTCATGCCCTGGGCCAGCTGGCCCATCCGCAGGACAGTGCCGTGTAGCGGGACGGGCACGGCCGGTGTCGGGTAGCGCCGCCGGGCCAGTTCTGCGACGTGCACGGCCAGCCCGCCCGAGCGCTCAAGCTCCGATGTCATCCGCAGGGCGGTCACCACCACCCGCAGGTCCCCGGCCACCGGCCCTTGGCGGGCAAGCAGGTCAAAGGCGCGTGCTTCCACCTGGTGGTCCTGCTCATCGATGCCGGCGTCGCCGCTGATGACCTGCTCAGCGAGGACGAGGTCGGCGCCGAGCAGCGCCTGCGTCGCCTGGCCGATGGCGGCGCCGACCAGGGTGGACATCGCTACCAGCGAGCCGGTCAGGGCAGCCAAGTCCTCGTGGTAGGTATCCCGCACCCGCACCCCTCCCCGCAGTCAAGGGCCCCTCACGGTAGGCGGTGGCAGCGGAGCCGGCTACTAGTCGGAACGAGCATTTGATCTGGTGGGGCGCCGCGCCGGGAGCCGTGCGAAACGGGTAACAAGCCCGGCGTCCGCGGCCGGCCGGTCGGCAGCGGCCGCAGCGGCGGTCCCTCGCCGGTCCCCGGGCAGGCCCACCAGCGTGAGGGTGCGCTGCGGCGCCGCGCAGCGGCATACCAGCAAGGGCGGCGGACCGCCCAAGTTTGACGGCTACCCGGTACCGGACAGTAGTGCGGCCCGATGCCGGTGGTCCGATGGGCTACGCCCAGGCAGCTCTTGACCCCGGGACACTTCGATGAGGGACCACCCGGACCCGCCGCCGTCGCGGCCGGACCGCGTTCGACACCGCCTGGGAGAGCTCGGTACCACGGTGTCCCGCCAGCTGGACGCCGCCGCCTGGCCCGCCGTCGGCCCCCCCGGGGCAGGACGCCGGTCAACCGGTCCACCACATCTGAAGGTGTGGTGCGGCAGCCGGCCGGGGTGCTCTAAAGACGCGAGGTCACGGCAGGCCTCACCCGCGTCGGGGGAGCGAAAGGGTAGCGGAACAGCGAGCCCAAGCGCCTCTGGCGAGTAGCGGCACCCTGGTTCGAATCGTGCGATCGGGGAAACCGGGCCTCGACGCCGATAAACGGATGCCTTGTTTACCGTGCGGTCGACGCCGCTGGATCGGGTCCGTTGTGGTGGCGTTCGCTGAGGACTTTGTGCGGCACCTGCAGCAACCGCAGCACGGTCACCAGCCCGATCCCGCCGAGCATGTTGCCCAGCACTGCTAAGCCGAGCAGACCCAGCCAGTCGGCGTAGCCGAAGGGTGCACCGGCCTGCAGCGCGGCGAAGCACACCAGCGACGCGACGATGGCGTGGTTGACTTTGCCGGCGCCGAGCAGGAAGCCGGCGACGACCGCGGGTACCAGCCGGACCCCGTCGGAGTCGGTCGAGTGCTGCAAGTGGGTCATCAGCGTGATGAGCATGCCGCCTACCAGCGCGAGGGCGAACGCCCGCCAGGTGATGCCCAGCTTGATGTAGAAGGTGGCCGCCTCGATCGCCTGAGCGCGCAGCGCGGGAAACCCGGCCATCACCAGCCCGGTCACGATCCAACCGCCGGCGAGGTTGGTCACCAGGGTCACCACCCACAGCCGGGTCAGCCCGAGCAGGGTGCCGCGCCGGGCGACGACGGCTACCACCGGGACCAGGAAGTCCTCGGTGAACAGTTCACTGCGGGCCAGGGTCAAGGCGATGAACCCGGCGGAGAACGCCAACCCCCCGAGCAGCACACTGTGGGTGGCCTGCTCGACCAGCAGTAGGGCGAGAACCCCAATGCCGACGTCCAAACCGCCGAGGACCCCGGTCGCAAACAGGCCCAGCCAGGACCGGCCGAGGCGCTGCTCACCCTCCGCGACGAGCCGGTCGAAAGTCTGCTCGGTGTCCTGCTGGGCAACCCCAGAACCCACAGCAGCGGCTATCGCACTGGCAGGCGACTCGCCCGCGTCCCTGAGTCCCCCCGGCGCTACCGGAGCCTGTGACGCCATCGGTCTGTCCTCATCTCATTGTCGCCGCAAGGTTTGCACCCGCGTTCGTGGACGGTTCGGCCAGACGGCCACGCCGCACCCGTCGGCAGCAGCAGCGCGTCGCCGGTGTATACCCAGAACCACCCGAACACGCCTCGAGCAGGGTCGGCAGCACGCAGCGCGTGCAGCGGTCACGGCCCCGCCGCCGGCGTCGATCCCAGCACCGCGCTTGCCCGGGCAGGCGTCAGATCGTGCCTGCTCGACCGGCCCCGCCTTTGGCGAAGTGCGGCGCCAGCTCGTTGTCGATCATCGAGAAGGCGGAGGCGATCGCCATGTGCATGTCGAGGTACTGGTAGGTCCCGAGCCGGCCCCCGAACAGCACCCCCGGCTCCTGGCGGGCGCGTTCGCGGTACCGCTGCAGGCGCTCCCGGTCGGTGCTTGCGTTGACCGGGTAGTACGGCTCGTCGCCCGGGCCGGCGGTCCGGCTGTACTCGCGGACGATGACGGTGCTGTCGCCGGGGTGCTCGCGCTCGGGGTGGAATTGGCGGAACTCGTGGATGCGGGTCCACGGCACGTCCTCGTCCGCGTAGTTCATGACCGGCGTGCCCTGGAAGTCCCCGACCGGCAGGACCTCCTGCTCGAAGTCGAGGGTCCGCCAGGCGAGCGATCCCTCCGCGTAGTCGAAGTAGCGGTCAAGTGCCCCGGTGTAGACGACGGGAGCGGTGGGCGGCAACCCGTCGCGCACGTCGAAGAAGTCGACTCCCAAGCGGACGTCGACACCGGGGGTGCTTGCCATCGTCGTCAGCCAGGCGGCGTAGCCATCGACAGGCAGCCCCTCGTACATGTCGTCGAAGTAGCGGTTGTCGAAGGTGTAGCGGACCGGCAGCCTCGTGATGATGTCGGCGCTGAGCTCGCGCGGGTCGGTCTGCCACTGCTTGTGGGTGTAGCCCCGGACGAACGCCTCGTAGAGCGGGCGCCCGACCAGCGAGATCGCCTTGTCCTCCAGGTTGGTGGCCTGCCCCTGGGGAACCTCGGCTGCGTGCTCGGCCACCAGCTGGCGTGCCTGGTGCGGGGTCAGGTGCTCGCCGAAGAACTCGCAGATGGTGCCCAGGTTGATCGGCAGCGGGTACACCCGGCCCTTGAAGACCGAGAAGACGCGGTGCTGGTAGCCCGTGAACGCGGTGAAGCGGTTGACGTAGTCCCACACCCGCTCGTTGGAGGTGTGGAACAGGTGCGCACCGTAGCGGTGCACCTCGATGCCGGTGGTGGGCTCGCGCTCGGACCACGCGTTGCCGCCGACGTGCTGACGCCGCTCGAGCACCAGAACGCGCAGGCCGAGCTCGGTGGCGGCGCGCTCCGCTACGGTCAGGCCGAACAGGCCGGACCCGACGACGACCAGGTCCGGGTCACCGGCTGCAGTGGTCGTAGTGGCGGTGGTCGGCGGTACCACGTGGTCAGGAAGGCGGGGCACAGGAGGCTGTCCTCTCAGGAGGGTGCGGGGCCAGCCGACCGGCTCCCAGCCCTGAACGCTGTGGGCTCGAATCGGTGGCGGCCAGCTGCCTGTTCAACTGTCCCTGCCTCGCCGGTCCCGACCGGCACCAGCCGACACCGGCGCCGCGCGGGGCAAGGTCACAGCGAGTGAGCGCTAGGGCAGCGGCATGCCTCCTGTGACGCCGATGCGCTCCCCCGTGATGAAGCTCGACTCCTGCGAGGCCAGGAAGACGTAGGCGGGGGCGAGCTCGGCGGGCTGACCGGCACGGCCGAGCGGCGTCTGGCTGCTGAACTGCTCGACCTCCTCGGGTGGCATCGTGGCGGGGATCAGCGGGGTCCAAATAGGCCGGGCGCGACCGTGTTGACCCGGATGCCCTTCTCCGCCAGTTCGGTGGCCAAGGACTTGGTGACGTTGACGATCGCGGCCTTGCTGGCTGCGTAGTCCATGAGGGCGGGCTTGGGCTGATAGGCCTCGACCGAGGAGGTGTTGATGATGCTCGAGCCCGGCGCAAGGTGCGGCAGTGCGGCCTGGCACAGCCAGAACATCGCGTACACGTTGGTGGCGAAGACCCGCTCGAGCTGGGCGGTGGTGATGTCGGCGATGCCGCCCTGCGCCATCTGGTAGGCCGCGTTGTTCACCAGCACGTCGAGACCGCCGAGCTCGGCCACCGCCTGCTCGACGACGCTGCGGCAAAACTGCCCTCGCGCAGGTCTCCCGCCGCCGCGACGCCCTTGCGCCCGGCCTCCTCGACGAGCCGGACGGTCTCCTGGCCGTCCTCCTTCTCCTCGGGCAGGTGCACGATCATCACGTCGGCGCCCTCGCGTGCGAACGCGACCGCGACGGCCCGGCCGATCCCGGAGTCACCCCCGTTGATCAGCGCGCGCTTGCCGGCCAGCCGGTCGCTGCCGCGGTAGCTGTGCTCGCCGTGGTCTGGCCGGTTGTCCATGTCGCTGGTCAAGCCCGGGTGCTCGATCTGCTCGGCGGGCAGGTCGGTCGGGAACTGCGAGGTCGGGTCGGTGGCGGCGTACTAGTCGGCCATTGCGGGCTCCTGCGGGCAGTCGTGCGCTTGTGGGGAAGCGGTCGAGGGGTGGCGTGTGAGTGCCCGGGGGAGGCAACGGCAACGAGTGGGTAAGCCAACGTCCGTGCTGAGGTCAGCTGCTGCCAAGGGTGCCGCTGCCGGGCTCGGCCGGGTCGTCGTCATGACTGTCGCGGAGAAGCTGGAGCAGCGCCTGACGAACCGGCCAGATTCCTACATCCCTGCCCGGACCCTGCTCACCCTGCTGGGCCGCCAGCCCGCACCCGGCGCGCAGCCACCGGTCGTCAACCACCTCATGCACTACGGCACGGGCGCGGCTCTCGGGGCGCTCCGGGGCATCTGGTCGCAGATCGGCTTGCGCGGTCCGGGCTGGTCTTTGGCCCACGCGGTGGTGCGCCTTTCGACCGACCAGACGTTGGAGAACGCCACCGGAGTGGGTGCCCCGCCGCGCACCTGGCCGAGGCAGGAGCACGTGATCGACGTGCTGCACAAGGGCGTCTACGCGCTGGTGACCGGCCTGCTGGCCGACCGGCTGGTGGCCGAGCGGCAGCGGCCGCTACCTGGACGCACCAGCCACTGACGGCATCCGCGCACCACGCGCGGCCCAGACCCCGGCTAGGACTGCAGAGCCGCAGCGGTCGGGCAGCGTCGACACCCGCGCATACCCGATCAGCGAACCCATCCCGGCAACGTAACGAAACCCTCCGACAGCCCTACTTGCGACACCCTGAATCTGCAACAGAGTTCGGGCGCGTCCGTATCTCGTGCAACCCGCGGATTCCGCTACCCGCATCGACGTAGCAGATACGGTCATCTGCGGCACGTGCACAGAAGGGTGCCCACCGGTCGGCCACCGGCCGAGTCCTCTTGTCCCGCGTCAAGCGGATGGCAGGATTCGGGCCCGGTCAAAGTTGGCGATGGCGGGGTCGGCGAAGCCTCGGTGGACGTCGGCGAGGCGGTTCCAGGACAGGGCCTCGTGCGGTCGGACGGTGTTGTACTCAAGCCGGTAGGCCTCGGCGTGCTCTACCAGGACGAGGCCGTCGGTGATGTGCTCGCGGTATAGCCGCTTGTACTTCAATGACTCGAAGCCACGTTCCCGGACCCCGTTCTGTCCGGGGGTCCGGGCCCGGGGCCGGACGCGGCCGAGCTCGGGCCGGCGGTCGATGGTGGCGGCGAGGCGGGCGGAGCGGAACGGTCCGCCGTTGTCGGTGACGATCGTGACCGGTCGGACCTCGCTGGTCGCCGGGTCGGTCAACGCGTCCAGCAGTGGCCGGCCGGCGAGGGCCTTGGCTCCGGTGATCGCGGCGTCGACGGCGGCGATCGCGTCGTGCTGATTGGCGGTCAGCGACAGGTGCCAGCCCAGCTCATACCTCGACCAATAGTCGGTGCAGGCCGCGATCTGCCAGGTCCCGCCGCCGACCGTCTCGAACTCGCCAGATGTTCAGCTGCCAGACCTGGTTCGGTCCAGTCGGCGGGTCGACGAACACCGCCCGCCGAGCGGCGGCCAACTGGCAGCGTTTGCGCTGGTAGTCCGCGGCGAGGATCAGCCCACGGCGCCGCATGATCCGCAGCGTGGTCGCCGGTGACCGTCCTAGCGCGTCATCGCCCAGACCTTCCGATGCCCCCCACGCAGGATGGGCCTCAGCGTGGCTGACGACCGCAGCCTGCGCCGCTGCCGCTGCCGACACCGGCGGCGGCCAGGGTCCACGGGCCGGCTCGTCGACGCGGGCGCGGGTCTGCCAGCGGCGCCAGGTCCGCTCGGGCATGTCGATGAGCCGACAGCACCTCGTGGTCGACATGCCCGCTTCGACGCGGATCACCTCGAGGTCTTCAAAGGCTCAGCCGGCCCTCCGCGGACTTCTTCCAGACCCTCAGCTCGACCGCCGCCTCCCCGAGCGCGGTCGTGAGGTCGGCGACCTCAGCCTCCAGCTGCTGCTCCCGCGACGTGAGCTTGCCCGACCCCTGCGGCCAGGCCAGCGCGACCGGTCTCGATGAACTACCGCTTCCAGTTGCTGATCGACTGCTCGGAGACCTTCGCCTGCCGGGCGGCGGCGGCCAGTCGTCAGTTCAGCGGCGGGGTTGCCAGGTGGCAGCCCATGGACGGGCGTGACTACGCCGGGGTGAGTGCCGCCGGGATTCTCGGTGCCGCCGGACCGGTGTGCTTCCTGCTCGCCTCCCGGCATGCACTCCTCGTGGCCACCGCGGTGCTGGCGGCCCTATATCCCGGCGTGACGGTCGGACTGGCCCGGATCGTGCTACATGAAGCTTCTCGGCGCGCCCAGCTCATCGGCCTCATCCCGGCCGCGATCGCCGTCGTCGCCATCACCATTGGCTCGCGGCACGGCGGGTCGTGGCAGACGCCAGTGACCGGGTACCAGGATCGGATGATCTTGATTTGTGTCCTGGGGGTTGGGTTCATTCAGATGCTGCTGCGGCCGCCGTCGATCACGAGTGACTGCCCGGTCATGTAGGTGGACTCATTGGACAGTAGCCACAGCACGGCGTGGGCCACCTCCCAGGCGGTTCCTTGCCGGCCAAGTGGAATGCGGCTGGCAACTGCCGCAATCCGGTCGGGATTTCCGGTCGAGGCTCTGCGGCCGAGCGGTGTGTCGATGTAGCCCGGCACGAGGACGTTCGCGCGAGTGCCGTGGGGGGCTCCTTCCAGGGCGGTCTGCCGACAGACGCCGAGCAGCGCGGCCTTCGAGGAGTCGTAGGAGGGGATGCCGGTGCCGGCGTGCAGGCTCGCGGCGGAGCTGATGAACACGACGGACGAGGCCGGGGCCAGGACGGGTAGAGCCGCTGCCGCGCAGAGGAAGTGCGCGCGGACGTTGACCGCGAAGGTGGCGTCCCATTGTTCGGGGGTGGTGGCGGCCATGCCTCGGCCGAGACCGATGCCGACGTTGAGCACCAGGCCGTCCAGGCCGTCCAGGCCGTCGGCCGCCTCGGTGACGGCGCGTGCGCACTGGTCGGCCTTGCTGACGTCGGCGAGCACAACCGTGGCGGTACCACCGGCACCGGCGATGGAGTCGACGGTCTCCTGGGCCGCGGTGCGGTCGATGTCGCAGCAGGCGACCTTCGCGCCCTCGCGGGCGGCCAGGATGGCGATGGCGCGCCCGTTGCCGACCGGTGCGTCCTCGTCGGCACACGGCTGGCTGCCTGCCCCGACCACCAGGACACGGCGGCCGGAGAGCCGGCCGTGGCCCGGCGCCGTGCCCGCGGCCTCATCGGTCAACGGTTGGGCAGTCACTGCTGGCTCCATTCGGGTGCGTCGAAGCCGTCCTCGATCTGAACCCCCAGCGAGTTCAGGGCGCCGGCGATCATGGCGTAGTTGCCGACCAGCAGGCAGACCTCGATGATTTGCTTCTCCTCGAAGGTCGCTTGCAGGGCGCTCCAGGTGGCGTCGCCGAGTCGGTGGTCGAGCACCAGCTCGTCCGCCGCCTGCACCAGCAGCGTGCCGGTGTCGTCCAGCCTGCCGGTGGCGGACACGTCGCCGATCGCCGCCAGCTCCTGGTCGGTCAGGCCCTCCCGGCGTCCGATGACTTCGTGGTGCGCCCATTCGTATCCGGCCAGGCAACGCCGGGCGGTTCGCAGGATGAGGGTTTCCCGGACCTTTCCCGGCAATCCCGAGCGGCGGAGCAGATGGCTGGCGAGGACCTCGAAGTCGGCGAACAGCTCGGGGTGGCGCACCAGGGTGGCGAAGATGGCGAAGTCGCTGCCGACATCGTCGATGAGCTGCTGTTGCCGTTCGTTGCGCTCGTGAGCGGCCAGGGGTGCCAGTCGCTGCGGATAGGTCATGCCCACACTCCTACGGACGGCATCAGGGAACGTCGGCCAACGCCGAGGCCAAGATCAATATGGGCTGCGGCTCTGTGCCTAGCGCACCACCGGTGTCGTCGGATAAGGCCGTCCCCGCTCGCGGTCATCTTCCTGTTAGGCCGGGATGGCCACCGTGGCGCTGCCACCGCGGCCGAGGTGCAGGGTGAGGATCAAGCGCCCGCTCGCGCTGACCTTGATGCGCTTACGTGTTGTCCCGGTTGGCTCTGTCACGCGCACGGTCAGCACCGACCCGGGTCGGTAGGCGGCGGGTGTGGTCACGACGGCTGTGCCGGTGCCGGACAGGCTAAAGCCGTGCTTCGTGCCGCCGGTCAGGGAGCTGAACTGCTGTGGTGCGGCCCGGTCCAGCGACACGGTGTAGCCCCACTGCGACCACTGCTTGTCGATGGACATGTAGGAGATCGACGTGGGCTTCTTCGGATGAGCGAAGTCGGCCATCATCCTCGGCAGGTACTCGCGCAGGTCGCGGGCCCAGTAGGGGAAGGTGTGCGTGCCGTACACGTAGTTGTCGTAGTAGGACGGGATGCCCTCGGCGACCAGGTGCTGGTGGAAGCTCTGGGTGGACAGGAAGACGGCCGCTTCGATGGCGGACGCGTTTGGGTTGGGGGCCGAGTCGTAGGGTCCGTCGACGCCGGTTCCGGTCCACATGTCGATGCTCATGCCGCGCAGGTTGGTCATCAACGTGGCCGGGTCGTGGCCCTGCCAGTTGATCAGGTCGAGGACCGGGTCACCCAGCTCGGAGTCCGGGGCGACCCGGTCGTCACCGACCTCGATCGCGTCGATGACGCCGATCGCGGTGGCGAAGACCTGCGGGTCGCGTTCGATCTCCGGCGCGCCGGAGAAGGTGGCCATGGACGTGAACGTGTCCGGGTGTCGGGCGGCCATCTCCGCCGAGCCGTACCCGCCTTGAGACAGGCCCGCGACCGCCCGGCCGGCCCGGGTGGGGATGGTGCGCAGGTTCTGATCCACCCACGGCACGAGTTGGTTCATCAGGTAGTCCTCGAACTGCGACGGCCCGTGGCTGGTGGTCTTGTCGACCCAGTTGGTGAACCAGAACCCGCCGTCGCCGTTGAAGCCGACCTCCGGCATGACCGTGATCAGCTGAAGGGGGGCCGTCGCCGGCTCCGCGTTCCCTTGCCGGATCCAGTCGGACGCAACCCCGCTTGTGCCGTGGAACAGGTACAGGGCCGGATAGTGCCGGCTCGGATGCGCTGCGTAGTCCACCGGCAGCAGCAGCCGGATGTTGATCGGCCGCCCCAGTTCGCCCGACAGCACCTCGACGTTGTAGTCGCGGGCGTCGAAGCGCGTCACGGACAGGATGTGCAGCCCGTGCCCGTCTCCGAACTGCGGGGCCGCCGCGGGCGCCGTCGCGGGCGCCTTTGCGAATGCGGCGGCGCGCGCCGCGGTGCTCGGCACCACCAGCGCGAGCGCAACGGTGAGCACCAGGATGAGCCGACGTCGAACAGGCGCGTAGGCGCGGTTCCCGAACATGTCACCAGCATCGTCGGTTGTAGAAACATCGTCAATCCCCTATGGTCGCACCGTGACGATCACCGATCGGGTCGCCGCCCCGCTACCGCGGGGCCGGCACGCGCTGACGCGGGGCGAGGTGCGTGCGTCGCAGCGGACCCGTCTGCTGCGTGCGATGACGGTCGAGGTCGCCCAGCGGGGGTACGCGGCCACCACGGCGGCCGGCGTCTATCAGCGGGCCGGCGTGTCCAGTCGGGCCTTCTACGAGAACTTCAGCAGCCTCCACGACTGCTTCCTCGCCGCATACGAGGCGAACGTCGCGATCCTGCAGTCCAGGCTCGGCTCGGTCAGCGATGGGCGAGACCCGCCACTGCAGCGCCTGGTGGCCCTGCTCGACGCCTACCTGTCCACCATCACGCAGGAACCCGACCTCGCCCGCATCTTCCTCGTGGAGGTCTACGCCGCGGGGGGCGAAGCGCTGGCGCACCGACTGGCAGTGCACCAGCGCTTTGTCGAGACCGTCATCGACGCGCTGGCCGACGAAAAACTGAGCGAGGCCGACCACTTCGCCGTCGAAACCCTCGTCGCCGCCGTCACCTTCCAAGCCACGATGCACGTGATCGCCCAGGAGCACGGCGACCTCCGCGAGCTACGCACGAACCTCGTCGCCATGGCCACACGCCTATGCCCTTGGCTCCAGGACTTCCCGTGAGCAAGCAGGGCCGCTCGCCCGTTAGCGTCTGACCGACTGTGACTCGCCACCGGCCGAGGCACCCAAGAAATTCACCACGACCGGCCCGAACTTCGCCCGGCGTGCTCCGCATCACCGAGCGACTTCACCAAGCCGGCGTTCCGCTGCTCGCCGGTACCGACGCCATCCCGGTCTTCGGACACGGCGTGCGGCCTTCACCGTGAGCTGGAGCTTCTCGTCGAAGCGGGGCTGACTTCCACCGAAGCACTCGCCGGCGCCACCCCCCGTGCCCACCCGATGCTTCGACCTGCACGACCGCGACCGCACCGGACTGCAAGCAGACCTCCTGCTCGTCGCCGACAATCCCACCACCGACATCACTGCCACCCACCGCATCCGCGGCATCTGGCGCACCCACCTCCGCTTCGACCGCGACGCCTACCGCGCCCAGCTCCAAACCTGAACCCGCACGCACCCACCGTGCCGTAGACCGAACGTGAACTGACACAGCGGCGGAGGCGGTCCGGGGTGCGCTGACCTGCGGGCTTGCTGAGCCTGTCGCAATAAACTGAATCGGTGAGAAATGCCGAGCGGACGCCCGGTGCCGGGTCGGTCGGAGGCTGAGAAGTCCAGCCACTTCATGTCGCGCAAACGGTCGGCAGTGGAACGTGGAGCTTCCTTGTGGTTTCCAACAGGATGGGCTACGCGCGGCCGCGCTTGTCCTGCGCGCGTCAACCGGTGAGACGGACCGCCCCTATGTAGCTCCCGAAGCCGGTGACCGACGCCACTCGTACCACGTCACCAGTGTGCGGTGCGCTGATCATGTTGCCGCCGCCGATGTAGAGCCCGACGTGGTGGATGGTGGCGGCATCGGCGGTGTCGGTGGCAAAAAAGACGAGGTCCCCTGGCTGCAGGTCGGATTGGGCGACGTGCCGGCCGGCCTCCCACTGGGCGCCGGTGTAGTGCCCGAGCCGGACACCGGCGTGCGCCCACGCGAACAGGGTCAGGCCAGAGCAGTCGAAGCCGACTGTGTCCGCGCCCTGGGCGAAGCCCTGGGTCGGTCCGTCGGCGTCACCGCCGCCCCACGCGTAGGTCACGCCGATCTCCGCGAATGCCCACTGCACAGCGGTAGCGGCAGGACCGCTGCCCGCTAGACCCCCTTCAGCGGTGCTCGCCTGCATCGGACCGCCCCCTGTCGGGACGGGCTGCGCCGGGCTTGCCTGCGGCGGGGTGGATGCCGGCGGGGTAGATGCTGGCGGGCTGGGCTGCCCCGGATCGGATGCTGGCGCGCTTGCCTGCTGCGCGCTTGCCTGCGCCGGGCTCGGCTGTTGAGGGGACTGTGCCGCGGCGGCTGCCGCTCGGGCGAGGTCGGCTTTCCGTGTTGCGTCGGCTGCTTGGGAGCGCCGGATCGCCTGGCGGGCTGCTGTCGCCTCGCGCCGGGCCTGCTCAGCTTTGCCGGTCAGCTAAGCGGTGGCGACGCTGGCTGTGCCCAGGGTTTGCTCAGCGGCGGCGACGATCAGCCGGGCCTGCCGCTTGACGGCGGCCGCTGAGGCGGCCGCCCGCTGCGAGTCTTGCAGCGCCCCGACGGCGAACGCGGCTGCGCTACGCGCCGCGGCGGCGGCGGCCTGAGCCGACTGCTGGGCTGCGCCGGCCGCTTGGCGGGCCCGGGTGGCTGCTGCCTGCTGCGCCTGCGCCGCCCTGGTGTTGGCGGCGGCCGCGACAGCCTTGGCCTCAACCAGCGCCTTCAGCGCCTGCCGGTGGCGGCGGTCGACCCGGCTGATCAATTCCTGGCCGTCGACGAAGGCTGCCGGGTCGGCGTCGAGCAGGGCGGAGTAGAAGCCCGCGGGGCCACCGGTCTTGTACGCCCCGGCGGCGAGCGCCCCGACCCGACCCCGCGCGGCGCCGGCGACTTGCTTCGCGCGCTCCTGCTCGGCTGCGGCGCTGACCGTGACGCCGACCGCCCGCCGCAGCTGGCCGGCGGCGGTCCCGGTCAAAGCGGCGGCTTGCTCGGCGCGTGCGCTGGCAGCACCGGCTGCGGCGGCGGCGGCGGCGCTACGGGCCGCGGCCTGCTCTGCCTGCAGGCGCGCCCCGTTGTAGGCCTCGGTGGCCTGCTCGGCTCGGACCAAGACGGCGTCGAGCTGCTGGCGCGCACTGCGGACATGCTGCTGCGCGTGGTGCAGCTGCTCAATGACGCCGCCTTGAGGCGCTGAGGTGACCGAAGCCGCTTGGGTGCTGCCGGTACCCGGGATCAACACCAAACCGATGGCGATGGCGATCACCCGGCCTCGGACCACCCGAACAACCCCCTCGGGCTAGGTGTCGGGACCTGGGCCAGCAGACAAAACGAGCGGGTAGCTGATGGCGCACCAGCACGCAGCCGGCCCACCATGCATCGGCCGTCCGACCTACCAGCCTTAACCCCGCGCTATTCTGCTCGGCCGGTGACGGCCAGGGGGTCCCAGGGCAAGCCAGGGTGCGCTGCCCGTCGGGCCCCCCGACCGAACACACCGGAGTGCGGTGCTCAACACCGTCTCTTTGATCAGCCGCCGAGCGCCTCGACGATGACGGCAGCAGCGTTCACCCGTTCGTGGCAGCACCCTGCTCGGCAACTGCCGATGGGCCGGTGCCGCCGCCCAACTACGACCCCAACAGGGGTGGTAGTGCTGTTGATCGTCCAGAGGAGCACACCCGCAACGGTTGCTACCAACACCTCCAGTCGAACCGCGCCCCCGCGAAGCATCGCGGCCGGCAGCCTGAGGCTGAACCCTTCGTTTGCCAAGGGTCTGTCGTGCCCCGACTGCGCCGGGGGCCGCATGAACCGCATCCTGCTGGCGCTGACCGACGGCACACCCATCGACTTCGTCTCCTGCCAAACATGCAAGTACGCCGCCTGGCGTCTGATGGACAGCACGCTCGAACTCGACGGAATCCTCACCGGACTCGCTAGCCAGCAACCCCCAGCCTGAAACAGCCAGGCTCAGACCGACCCCCCACCGCGAGCTGATTCAGGTAGCCCTGAAGCTTGACTGGTTGCCCCCGCTTACCGATAGAACGCGCGAGTCACCCGTGATCAGCTCACGTTGTGTCTGTAAAGCGCGAACGCGACTGCCGTCGGGGGAGAACACGGACACGACCCGCAAGACGCCTGGAGGGCGTGCTCGAGCGCCGTCTAGCCGCCCAAGCACACGGCCGGGAACCACATGCACCGCGCGCTGCCGTGTCGGCACTCGCCCGACGGCTGGCGGCAGCTGCCACACACCGCTTGTCCGCGGGTCATCTGTGCTGTACCGACCGGTGTAGCGCACACTGCTGTTCGTGTTGCGAACAGGACGCCCGCTGGCCGGGGCGGTGGTGCTGGCCGCTGCGGTGCTGGCGGTAAGCGGGTGCGGCAGCAGCAGCGGCAAGGCCGGTTCTGCGGGGCATCCGAC
>JAABUR0100005708.1_pt1 | contig 15701 bp, 16 predicted proteins | sample 5560091 | NCBI WGS metagenome assembly JAABUR01 (sample SAMN10711879, study PRJNA513375) | rock metagenome | isolation source: Antarctica rocks | place: Antarctica: Victoria Land, University Valley sud
GCCTACGGCCTCCACAGCGCCAGCGCCCTGATCGCCCTCGCGATGCTCAGCCTCGCCGGGCTCTGCCCGCCGCTCCCGCGGTGAAACGCGCGTTCACCAACCCACGGGAACGTCAGGAGACCCCGAAATCGAGGCCGCCGTCGAGCGCTCACTCGCGCTCCGCCGCGACCTCGAGGCGTTCGTGGTCATCGACCCCGCCGACGCCGAGCGAAAGGCCGCGCTACTCGACGAGGCCGACGCGGCGCTCGAGGACGCGAAGCTGCTCGGCGACCTCGTCGTCGGCGCTGCGCTCAGTCAGCAGGCCGACGCTGACGCGCTCGCCGCGCCGGGCGTCGCGGAGAGGGTGCGGAAGCTGCTGCGGGCGGACAGCGACCCGGTCGACCGCCTCGCCGCCCGGACGTCGCTGCGGCACCTCGTCGACGGGTGGCTCGTCGAGACGCGTCGCGCCGTCGGGGGGGTCGCCGAGGTGACATGGGCCGACCGCGATCCGTTTCATTGGGCGCTCGAGTTTCCTGAGGTGCGGGCGCAGCGGGGCTTCGACGCGATCGTCGGGAACCCGCCGTTCCAGGGTGGGAAGAAGATCACGGGCGCGCTCGGGAGCCAGTACCGCGACGCGCTCCTGACCTGGCTGGCGGGCGGCGTGCGCGGGAACGCCGACCTCGTTGCCTACTTCTTCCTGCGTGCCGTCGGGATGCTGAGACCGACGGGCGGCTTCGGCCTGATAGCTACGAACACGCTCGCTCAGGGCGACACGCGCGAGGTCGGCCTCGACCAGCTCGCCGAGCGCGGAGTGACTCTTCACCGCGCGATTGCAAGCGAGCCGTGGCCGGGTGGCGCCAACCTTGAGATGGCGACGGTTTGGGGACGCCACGATGCGTTCGCCGGTGCGCGGTCGCTCGACCGCGCAGAGGTCGCTGGCATTACGTCCGCGCTCACCATGCGCAGTCGGTTCGAAGGAACGGCGCGGAGGCTCGCCAGGGCCGGAGGGCAATCGTTCATCGGTTCGTACGTGCTCGGCATGGGCTTCGTGCTTACCCAGCCCGAGGCCGAGGCCCTGCTCGCCGAGGACTCCGCGAATGTCGAGGTTGTGCGCCCTTACCTCGTCGGCGAGGATCTCAATCAGCGTCCCGACGGGTCGCCACGGCGGTGGGTCATCGATTTTCAGAACTGGTCGGAGGAGCGCGCGCGTTCGTACCGGGCGCCATTCGCGCGAGTCGAAGCTGTCGTGAAGCCGGAGCGGTTGAGACTCAACGATCGTGGGTCCCGACATCGATGGTGGCAGTTTGGTCGGCAAGGCCAGGCGCTGTACCGAGCGATCGCACCGCTCGACCGTTGCATCGCAATCACAATCACAAGTCGGACCGTTCAACCGATGCTCGTGCCAACGGGCGTCGTCTTTGGTCATAAGCTCGCCGTCTTCGCCCTGCATGAACCTGCCGACTTCGGGGTGCTGTCAAGCAGTGTTCACCGGACGTGGGCGATCGAGCGAGGGTCCACAATGCGCGTCGATCCGAACTACACCCCGTCCGACTGCTTCGAAACGTTCGTCCAGCCCGACCTCACCCCCGCGGTCGGCGAGCTCGGCGGCCGGCTGAACGAACACCGCAGCGCACTCATGCTCGCCCGCCAGGAAGGGCTCACCACGACCTACAACCGCGTCCACGATCCCGGAGAGACCGCAGACGACATCGTCGAGCTGCGCGAGATCCACGTCGCGCTCGACCGCGCGGTCCGCGACGCGTACGGCTGGACGGACCTCGAGCTCGGGCACGACTTCCATCCGACGAAGTTCGGGACCCGCTTCACGTTCGCGCCAGTCCCGCGGCAGGAGATTCTCGACCGGCTCATGGAGCTCAACCACGAGCGCTACGCCGAGGAGGTCCGCCAAGGCTTGCACGGCAAGCCGAAGGCCAAGCGGCGCCCGACGGAGGCAGCTGGACTGAGCTTCGATGTCGGCGATGCCTGAAGGGCTCGGCCGCTCGGCTGACGTGTGTGCCTCAGTGACCATTGGGCCTTAGCATTGGAGTCCATGGCGCGGACGCAGACGATCGTGCAGCTCAGCAACGAGCTCCTGGCCGAGCTGGACGCGCTGCGCGCCCAGACTCCGGGACGCTCGCGCTCCGAGCTGATCCGCGAAGCGCTGGAGGCCTACATCGCCCAGCGTCGGAGCGCCGCGATTGATGCGGCGATTTTGGACGGCTACACCCGCGTCCCGCCCGGGGAGGACTTTGGCGCGATGGCTTCCGCGCTCGCCTCGATAGAGGCCGAGCCCTGGGCCCGCCTGCGTGAACCCTGGGGAGGTCTGGTGGTACGAGCTACCGGACACGGGGCGGGCCCCTACCCGGTAGGCCGCGACACCCCTCCCCAAGGCGCTACCGTTGAGCCCATCACCACCCTCGGGCCTGAGCACTTGGACGAGCTCTGCGCGACGCTCAGGACCGCAACCGGATGCTGAACCGCGCCTGGCACGCAACGCGTCCGGAGCGCTCCTCTCCCGCTCGGTAGGGTCGCGCCCCGTGCCGCCCTCCCGTCGCCCCTCCGTCGAGGACCATCCCGCCGAGTCGCGCATGGAGCGCGATGCCTGACGGGCTGGGCCGCTCACCGCGCGAGCTGCGCGACGAGGTCGAGCAGCTCGTGCGCGACGACCTCGTCGGGCCGCTCGGCGGTGAGCGCGAGGAGCTGGCCACCGACACTCCACCGATCGACCGCTACCTGCTCGGTCTGCTCGCCCCACGGCTTGAGCCGCGCGCGGGCTCCAGTGCGGGCGCCTCCCGGCCGGCGACGTCGGCGTCGCCGTCGGACGACGGCGCGGACGAGGACGGGAACGCCGCGTCCGACGCCCAACCGGAGGACGAGTTGGCGAGCGGTGGGATCACCGCCGACTCGGGGGCGGAGGGCAGGCCCGAGGAGCGCCCTGCGGCGGTCGACCAGCTCGTTCCGTCGGCGTTCGGGCTCACGGTAGCGGTCGAGGACGGCTGTGAGGCGCTGCGGGTCAGCGCGACCTGGGGCGCCTACGAACGGGCCACGAGCGAGGAGCGGCTCGACCGTGACGGCGGCGCCGCGCGTGTCTGGCGGCGGCGACCTTGCGGGGGCGAGACGGTCGTCCAGATCGGCCGCGATGGCCGGATCGCGCCGGAGCCGCTCGATCCCGGAGAGCCGGATGTGCAGCTCGAGGGGCTCGTGCGCAAGCGAGAGGGAGGGCACCTCGTCTCGCTCTTCCTCGTCAACGGACAAGAGGCCGTGGGCGGTCGCTCGGTCGAGAAGTGGCTCTGCCAGGCAGAACTGCACGTCGAGGCCGTCGACGGCAGAGCGGTGTTCGTACGGCGCTCGGTGGATGCTGCTGCGCTGACGCCCGAGGTCGACCGACGCGAGCTGAGCGGCCTCGAGCTGCTCTACCGCAACACCGTGGAGTTGGCGGTCGGCCACGGAGTCGCGACCGAGGTAGAGCTGTCGCCGCAGCGGCCCGATCGAGGACTCCGTGTCCGCACGACCGCGCTGCCCGCCGCCAACGTGCCACGTACCGACGCTCCTGGCTCGGAAGACTTCACCGACCCGGCCGTCGCCACACCGTTCGCCGTAGCGGGCGAGGCGCTCGACATGGCGCGGCTCGGGGCGGCCCCGGACGCCGAGCTCCCCGCGCTCCTGCACCCGCTCGTCGACGCCTACGAGGCGTGGATCGATGGCCAGGAGCGGCGCATCGGCGACCCGGCCGCACGGCTCGACGGGCACGAGGCGACCGCTCGCCAGCACCTCGAGGACGCACGCTTCACCGCCAGGCGCATGCGCGCCGGCATCGCGGCGCTCGCGACGCCGGACGTGGCTGAGGCGTTCCGCTTCGCCAACCGCGCGATGCACCAGCAGCGAGTGCACACGATCGCCGGCGACCTCCGTCGCCGCGATCCGAGGCTCGGCATACCTGCCGCCGTGGCCGAAGCCGACGAGCCGAAGAATCGCTCCTGGCGCCCGTTCCAGCTCGCCTTCGTACTGTTGAACCTGCCGTCGCTCGCCGACCCGACCCATCCTGAACGCTCGGCCGGCTCGGACGGGCTGGTCGACCTGCTCTTCTTCCCGACCGGCGGCGGCAAGACCGAGGCCTACCTCGGGCTCACCGCGTTCACTCTCGCGATCCGCCGCCTGGCCGGCGTCGTGGAGGGCCACGACGGACGCGACGGCGTCGCCGTGCTCATGCGCTACACGCTGCGGCTGCTGACCCTCCAGCAGTTCCAGCGCGCCGCCGCGCTGCTGTGCGCGTGCGAGCTTGAGCGGCGCCGGCTCTACGGCCGCGGCGAGACCGAGGCCGCGCGGCGCTGGGGCAGGACGCCGATGCGGATCGGCCTGTGGGTGGGCCAGGCATCGACGCCGAACACGAGCGACCAGGCCGAGGCCTGGGTGCAGCAGGCGCGCCAGCGCGACGGCAGCGCGCGCGGCTCCTCACCCCTACAGCTCTCCCGGTGCCCGTGGTGCGGGAGCGAGCTGCGCGGCGGCCGCGACGTGGTGGCCGACAAGATCCTCGGCCGCACTCTCTTGTTCTGTTCGGACACCACGGGGCAGTGTCCGTTCACCCCGCGGTCGAGTCCGGACGAGGGGCTGCCGGTGGTCGTGGTCGACGAGGAGGTCTACCGGCTGCTCCCGTCCCTCGTCATCGCGACCGTCGACAAGCTCGCGCGGATGCCGTGGGAGGGCCGCGCGCAGGCGCTCTTCGGGCAGGTCTCGCGCCGCTGCGAGCGCCACGGGTACCTCACTCCGAGCGAGACCAAGCACGACGCAGCGTCGCACCCGGCGCGCGGCGACCATCCCGCCGCGACCGTGGCGCCCTGCGCGCCGCTGCGGCCGCCGGACCTCGTCATCCAGGACGAGCTGCACCTGATCTCGGGGCCGCTGGGCAGCCTCGTCGGCCTCTACGAGACCGCCGTCGACGAACTGGCGAGCTGGACGGTCGGCGGGCAGCGGGTGCGGCCGAAGGTCGTCGCCTCGACCGCGACGATCCGCCGCGCGCCCGACCAGGTCAAGCGGCTGTTCGACCGAGGCGTGCAGGTCTTCCCCCCGCCGGGGCTCGACGCCCGGGACTCGTTCTTCGCCCTGCAGCGCGACAAGCCCGCCGAGCAGGAAACGGCTCCCGGCCGGCGATACCTCGGGGTCTGCGCGCCGGGACGCCGCTACAAGCAGGTTCTCATCCGCGTCTACGTCGCCCAGCTGCGCGCGGCGTGGACGGTGCTCGGCCGCCAGCCGGGCGAGGCGGCCGACGCGTACATGACGCTCGTCGGCTACTTCAACTCGCTGCGCGAGCTCGGCGGAATGCGCCGCCTGGTCGAGGACGACGTGCAGAGCCGGCTCTTCCAGCCCGGTGAGGAAAACCGCGGGCGGCTCATTCTCGAGGAGCTGACCTCCCGCAAGTCGGCCTCGGACATCCCCGCGGTGCTCGACCAGCTCGGGGCGCAACGCACCTCGCAGGAGAAGCGCAGGACGAGCCGAGGGAAGGACTCCCAGCCCCCGTCGATCGACGTGCTGCTGGCGACGAACATGATCTCCGTCGGGGTCGACGTGGGGCGGCTGGGAGCGATGGTCGTCGCGGGCCAGCCCAAGAGCACGAGCGAGTACATCCAGGCGACCAGCCGGGTCGGCCGCACCTATCCGGGGCTGGTCTTCGCGGTCTACAACTGGGCCCGACCGCGGGACCTCTCCCACTACGAGACGTTCGCGCACTACCACCGGACGCTGTACCGGCAGGTCGAGGCGCTCTCGGTCACCCCGTTCGCGCCGCGCGCCGTCGACCGCGGGCTGACCGGGGTGCTCGCCTCCCTGCTTCGCCTGTGCGGGGCGGACTACAACGACAACGCGGGCGCCAGCCGCGTCGATCCGGTCGGTGGGCAAGCGCTGCGAGCGCGCGCTGCGATCCGTGATCGGGCGGACGACCAGCTCAAGCACGCGGAAGCGCTCGTGCTTGATGAGCGCGTGGGCAAGCTGCTGCAGGCATGGCGGGCCGAGGCGGACGTCGGGCAGCGCGATCTCGTCTACCAGCGGCGCGGACGCAGCGAGGCCGACGTGTCGTTGCTCGAAGAGCCCGCGATCGAGGGGTGGGAGCTGTTTACCGTCCCGACCTCGATGCGTAATGTCGAGGCGGCGGTACCCCTATCGCTGCGACCAGCAGGCATCGCCATCCCGGCCGAGCCATGGGAGGCGCCTGAGCGCTCGGCGACGATCCCGAAGGTCGAGGAGACGTGAGGTCGCGCAACCACGTCGGCGAGCTGCGCCCGAGCCAGCTCCTGCATACATACGGCGTCGGGGCGACGGTCGAGCTGCCGGAGATGACGACGCTGGTCCTCGGTCTCGACGCGTGGCCGAAGTTGCTTGGCGAGCCGGTGAGCGAGCCTCGTCTGCTGGCGGCGGTGCGTGCCCTCGCAGGTGACCAGGTCGCCGAGCTGCTCACGCCGCCCGTAGTCCCCGAGGGCGACAGCGCAGGCGTGCCCGTCGCGCCGTTCCCGCGGTGGCTGCGCTGCCCGCTGTGCAGCCTGCTCTCCCCGATCGAGGCCGGGATCTTCACGCTCCGGCAGGACGCCTGGCGGCCCGAGCGGACGACGTACGTGCACGAGGGCTGCCCGAAGAGCTCCGGCCGCCGACCGCCGACCGCCTACCCCGCGCGCTACCTGATGGCCTGTGAGGACGGCCACCTCGACGACTTCCCATGGGTGGAGTTCCTCCACGGTGGGATCCCGTGCACTGGGACGCTCCGCCTGCGCGAGCAGGGCTCGGGCGGGCGGCCAGGTGACGTCCTGCTCTCGTGCGACGGCTGCCGGCGTCGTCGTCGGTTCTCGCAGGCTTTTGGTGAGGACGCTCGCCCGTTCTTGCCGTCGAGATGCCGGGGACGCCATCCGCACCTCGGGGTGCTCGACCGCGGCTGCCAGTGCGTGCCGGAGACACTGATCCTCGGAGCCAGCAACTCGTGGTTCCCGGTGCAGAGCTCTGCCCTTTCGATTCCGTCGCAGGAGGGAGAATTAGCGCAGGCCATCGACAAAGCGTGGTCAATCCTGGAGAAGCTCCCGCCCAGCGTCGAATTCCTCAAGGTCACGCTGGAGACGAACGCGGCACTCAAGGAGCTGCAGGGTCTGGCGGAATCGCTTGGCCTCGAGGCCGTCAACGCTGCCGTGGAGGTCCGCCGCAGCGGACTCGACGCGGGCGATGCGGGGGACCTGCGCACGCCTGAGTGGCGGGTGCTCAGCGACCCGGCGAACGCACCGTCGACGCCCGACTTCCAGCTCCGCGCGGTCGGCGCTCCTCCCCGCTTCGCTGCAGAACTTGCCGAGGTCGTCCTCGTCGAACGCTTGCGGGAGGTCAGTGCGCTGCGGGGCTTCACGCGCATCAACGCCCCGGACGACCACAGCTCGCGCGGCAGCAAGATCGCGCGGCTCGCGCGCGAACCGGCCCGCTGGCTGCCATGCAGCGAGGTGCGTGGCGAGGGTCTCTTCTTCCGCTTCCCCGAAGAACGGGTCCTCGCGTGGGAGGCCGACTACCGCGAGTCCGGTGCGGCGGGGGAGCTACGCGCCGCCCACGGCGCCTGGCGGGAGCGTCGCGCCCTTGACCCGGCCGAAGGGTGGCCCGGCGAGCGCTTCATGCTGTTGCATGCCTTCTCGCACGCGCTGATCCGCGAGCTGGCGCTGGAGTGCGGGTACACGGCGTCATCGATCCGGGAGCGCATCTACGCAGACGCCGGCGACGAGAGCGGCGAGCCGATGGCCGGCGTTCTGCTCTACACCGCGGCACCGGACAGCGAGGGGACGCTCGGCGGCCTCGTCCGCCTCGGCGAGCCGGACGAGCTCGGACCCCTGCTGGGCCAGGCGCTCGAGCGTGCGTACCTGTGCTCCTCCGATCCACTCTGCTCAGAGCACGATCCAAGGACCGACGGCTCCGTCCACCGCGCCGCCTGTCACGCCTGCCAGTTCGCCTCCGAGACCTCCTGCGAGCGCGGGAACCGCTTCCTCGACCGTGCCGCCCTCGTCCCGACGCTCGCGGCGGCCGACGGCACTCCGGCCTACTTCGCCTGACATGACGCCCGACGCCGCGATCGATCGCGTCCTCGCCCGCCTGAGCGACGGACAGATCGAAGCGCTCGCGGCGGCGTGCGCGGCGCGATCGGAACCGAGCTCGACGCTGCCGCAGGTCGTCGCGGGGGCGCAGCCCGGAAGCCACTCGGCGGTCACGAGCCTGTCATCAACGTGGGCCGCGACGCCAGGACTGAGCGGAGCAGGGGTCGCGCTGGCACTCCGGGTCGGCCTCCGTGCGCGGCAAACGGCCGAGGCCCACCGCTCGCGACCGGTTTGGACTGGTCCCGGGGCTACCGGCGAGCAGCACCTCACCGCGGCGGTGCTCCACGAGCTGGTCGCCGGCGCCGCCGAGCGCGTCGTCATCGTCAGCTACGCCGCCTTTACGCTCGCCACGCTCGCCAGTGATCTCGAAAACGCAGTCAGAGGTGGCTGCACCGTGGACGTTGTCTTCGAGACCGAGGCAGACAGCGGCGGCGCTTACGAGGGCAAGGGAACGCCGTTCGCAAACGTCGAGGGCATCACCAGATGGCGGTGGCCGCCCGAGCACCGCGGGGCCGGCGCCGCGCTCCACGCGAAGGTCCTGGTCATAGACGGTAAGCGCGCGCTCGTGGGCTCCGCGAACCTCACGAACCGGGCGCTGAGCGCGAACGTGGAGGCGGGCGTGCTGGTCGCAGATCCTCGGGTTGCTGAGGCAATCGAGCGACACGTGCGGGAGCTGATGGCAGCGGGAGAGCTCGTGCGGGCCTGAGTCCTCGGTCCAGGGAGACCGAAGGCGGTACCACGCGCCGGGGGTTAGGGCAACGGCACCTCCACGATCGCCTGCTCGTGTATCGCGAAGAACCACGGCCCCACGCCGTGGGTGCGGATGATGTCTTCCATCTGATCCCATCGACGAACCAGGCGCGTGAGCCAGTCCCAGGTCGTCAGATCCTTACGGCCGGCGATCCAGAACACCCGAAGCCCGGCATCGCGCAGTTGTCGGAGTTCCTGAGGGCGTGTGTCCGGATGCGCTTGTCGCGGGCGATGACGATGAGCCCGCGGGTGGCTACGGCGGGTATCCAGTTCGTGTCATCCACTCCGAGAGGACACTCGGGGATGAGCGGGTGACCGACGTGGATGGTGTCCTTGCGCGCAGCGGCGAGTGTCTTGCCAATCCCCAACGCGCTCTCGTCGACGTAGAAGCGAATGCTCTCCCGCTCAGCGGCCACGTCGCGACTATCAGGCAACCTCGGCCCGAAGGCTCAGGCAGCGACCCGGCTCAGTTCGTACCTGACCGCAGCATCGACGGTGCGGCGCGGGAGGTCGTAGAGCTCCGCGATCATGTCCGGCGAGTCCCCCGCGCGGACCAGTTCGCCGATGACCTCGGTTCTGACCCCCCGGACCACCGGCTCGCCAAAGCCGCGCAATGGGTCGACGACCACCTCGTCGATGTCGGGGATCGGGCGAACCAGCCTCGGCGCGGCATCTTCTCCGTCACCGATCCACTCGAGCGACCTACGGAAGTCATCGGCACGCCTGGACCAGTCGAGCACTTCTTGACCACTACGTACCACGACGAGCGCGAGGGGATGGGCGAGATCCACCTGCTCCTGGACGCGGCGCACCAACTCGCGCCCCTGGACGCCCAGCCATGTCCGAGCGGAAGCCAAGGGATAGGTGTCGCCCAGCTCCTCTCGGAGCACATCGATCGCCGGTCGCATCCGGAGCAGCGGCACTCCGGCATCACGGTATTCCGCTAGTAGCCTTGTCTCGACGAACTCGCCCCAGGTCGCAACCTCAACCCCCGTGGTGAGCTCGCGAATCACCGGCGGGTAGCTCTTGCCACCGCGGCGGTAACCGTCGATCCATCGGCGCGCGGTGCCGCCAGGCAGACCGAGGATGCGGTCCACCTGCGGTAGACCGTAAACCGGACGGTTCAGGAGGTCGATCACTTCACCCATGGGCCGGGATCATCGCAGCCGGGTCCACCGGGTGGGTCAATCTTGCGGGCATGGGCTCGCATTCCCCGCATGGGTCCTCGACACATAGGAGCACGGCGTTGCAGAGGAAGCGTGCTCTGAGCGCGCGAGCGACGCGCGCGTTCGTGGCCACTCCGTAGCGAGCGGCTGTCGTGAAGCGGAGTGCTGCACCGCCCGCTTGGGGAAAGCAAACTACTCGTCTTCGCCGTCTGTTCCCTCTTCTTGCCCCTTGAGCATCTCAGCGATCAGGGCGTCGATTTCTTCTGGATCCGTGGTTTCGTCGCCCGGAACTGGGTCATCGATCCCCATGCCTGAGAGCTCTTCGGCAAGTTGCATGCGGATGTCCAACGCGACAGGACCGCCCATCTCCAGGGCCCGTTTCCACTCCCGCTTACCGAGCCCCCTCCTTTCGCCGAGCCAAGCGCTGACAGCGGAGTAGACCAGGGCTCGCATCTCGATGAAGTCATCGCGGCCCACTGTCGCCCAGTCAAAGTTCGCGTGTGCAAGCATCCACTCGCCGCGGGAGAAGCGGCGCTGCGCGCGGCGGAGGTATCGGCGGCGGCGGTGCTGAAATCGGCGCTCGTACCACCAGGCCCGAAAGCGATGGCCTGCGTGGAGGTGAGCATCGACAAGGTTCGCGGGTATTTGGGCCGTTGAGGGGAACCGCGCCATGTAGATAAATGGTGGCCGCAAACCGATGCCCCTGATCTGCAGCTTGGGTCGCGCCCGGAGCGCACGCACGTACCACTTCGCCGCTTCCCGGGCGAGCGCAGCGACCTCTGGATCTGAAGGGTCGCGTCGCCAGACCTCGGTCATGTGCTCCCACGCACGCGCCCCCGCGGCGTGCCTGACGTACCAGGTGCGCTTGTACCCGCTATCCGACTGGAGGAGGTGGTGTAGTAGCTCGTCTGCCTCTCGGCGCGGCTCGTCCTCGATGGGTTTGTCAGGATCGTGCGTATCTCGCCCGCCCAGAGCGGACATGAGGTTGTAGACAGTCATGTCACGCTGGGGATCGCGCTCGTCCTCGTATGCGCGCCGGAGAAGGGCGATGCTCTCCTCATGCAGCCGCCCTCGTTCTCCTTCCGCCAGGTCGAAGTTGAAGTGCTGCTCGCGATAAATGAGCTCGGAGAGTCCCCGCAGAAGGTGCGGCGAAGGGTCGCCCTGGGCCGCGCGGTCGCGGAGCAGCGTGAACGCCCCCCTCTTTATGCTCGCCGCTTGACCACGGGCGCCTTCCTCTACGTCGGAGTTGCTCTCAGGCTCAAGACTCATCGCCCACAGCGAACGTGCTAGCGCAACCCGAAGCGCATCCATCTGATGGCTGCCCCGCTCAGGCGCCAACGCAAGCGCGTGACGAAGCAGCTCAACAGCACGTTCAGTGTCACCAACGGCGTTCGCTATAAGGCCGGCGATACCTCGGACGAGGGCTTCCAGGTCATGGCAAAACTCGAATGGAAACTCCTCGTCACGCACGCCGTGCTGAATCGGTAGTGAAGACACGATTGGGCCGAAGGAGGGACGAGCTGGTGTCACGTCTCGCGTGTAGGGGTCACTATGCATGATCGGCCCGGAAGCTGGCTCAAGCACTCGCGGCAGAACTGACCAGCCTCCCTCCGGCCGCCCCGCCAGCCGACCATGCACAACAAAGGACGCCTGGAGACGCTTTTGCAGGCGCGCAGCGATTGCAACGTCGTCGGACGCCACGGTAACGCCGAGCTTCTGCACCCAGAGTGCCTCCTGTGGTGGCAGGCGCTGACGGAGGGAGTCGACCATCACTCGTTGAGCTTCATCGGCATGGCCTTGGGTGCCACCACCCTCATGGAAACGGCAGATGACGAGAGCACCAAGACAACGCCGGCGATCGAGGTGCCAGCGCATCAAGCCGAACAGCGCAACGGCCGCGACGAAGCTAGCCACCGAGCGTGAGGGTCCCGGAACGAAGACGGCGGCGAGCACAGCAACGACAAACGCCAGTCCGTACGCCCGACGCGGGATGGAGTAGTGGCGCCCCCAGGCCTCCCGTGCTAGTCGGTCTAGGAACGCAACCATCACGCGACCGTAGCGTCCAGTCCGGCGCTTCCACGAGCCTTCTTACATCGTCCGCGCTGCTCTTCTTCGAGCGGTTCTAGCCGATCGTCAGGGATTTCGCCGCGCCCGGCCGCGCTCATCGAGAGGCTCGTCGGCGGTCGTGAGCACGGCGGCGGCGAGCGCGCCCTGGCCGGCGGGGCGGCGTGATATCCGCGATGACAGTGCGATCAGCACACCGGGGTGGTGGTGCCCGGCGGTGAGGTGGTCCGCCGCGATGCGCGCAAAGTCGGCGACGTTCTCGGTCAGCAGCACGTAGCCGTCGACGACCGCCGCCGCGAACACGTCAAGGTCCGATCGCCCGGCGAGCGCGAGCTCGATGACCCCGACGGCCTCGATGTTCGCGCCGCGCAGCGCCTCGGCGAGCCTCGCCGGATACATCTCGTCGAGCAGCAGCTTCACCGCGTGTCGGCGGCGGCGGTCTCATGGCGGTGCAGCTCGATACGCGCGGCAATCTCGTCGTGGTAGGCGGCGCGGTAGCGCAGCGCCGCGTCGATCTGGGGCCAGACGACGCCGTCCTCGGCGAGCGCGGCGCCCGGATCCGCTTCGTCGGCGAGATCGTCGAACCACATCGCGATCTCCCAGACGTCAGCTCCACCGACCAGTCCAGCGCGCCGCCCCGTCGGGCCGTCGCGGAAGGTGATGAGCGGGTGCTCGTCGCGGCGGGCGCCCTCCTCGGCATAGCGGCGCAGGCGATCGGACAGGCTCTCGCCGGCTGCCCGGGCGCGAATCCGCAGGCGTTCGGCCAAGCCGTCGTCCAGCCGCACCGACACATTCATGGACATGTAGGCATTGTCGCACGCTGTCCGCAAATCATTGGCCGGGCACGGTCGCCTGATTGCCCCAGTGCGGATGTACGCGAAGGATCAGCGTGCCGCTCGACCAGGGACAGGCTGGCGGCAGAGGGCGGGGCCGGTACTGTCGGGAGCGTGACCACGCGCGAGAAGCTGCACCGTCTCGTCGACGAGCTCAACGAAGCTGAGGTCAAGGCCGCGGGGTCCGCCTCGCGCGGGAGCGCAGCGCGGTCCAGGCATGGGCGCAGACAGACGACGCAACGGCGGTTGAAGACGCGTGGTCCCTGGCCAGCGCGCGCGAGGCGATACGCGACGAGCCGTGGTAGCCCGCGGCGCGGTCTGCTTGTTTGAGCTCGAAGAGGAAGGCCGGCGACCAGTCGTCGTGCTCACCCTCGACGAGGCCCTCCCGCGCGCCCGACTGCGTACCAAGGCGACCGCCGCCATTAGGCGGCAGGGTTTAGCCCACCGCGCCCCCTTGGTGGGCTAAACCCACGAAAAACCCCTGGAAACCGTCCGCACTCGACACGCCGCACGCCTTTGTGGGAAGTTGCGCATTTGCTGGGCTTTTTGCGCTTTTTGCGCTTCCTTCGGCCGGGATTCACACGCGAGAGGTCGCAGGTTCGAAACCCGCCGCGCCCATCGGATAAGTCCCTGCTCCGGCGTGCGTTTTGGTGTGTCGCGGTCAAGGGTTGGTTGCGGCCGAGGGACCCTTGGAAGCGCAGGGGAAGCAACAGCCCCCGCCCGTTTTCCTGTTCGCCACTCCCATGGGCGGGTCGAGCGCGCTAGAGGCCTCGCGTGTCGGGCACGGCACCGGCGAACGCGTCGGCGATGCTGTGTCGCGCTCCTGTTAGTTCGGCAAGCGCCTCGGGCAGGGGGTCTTTGACCCACGTGTGGATCGATTCGCCGGAAACGTTCCAGTCGGTCGGGTCGGGGGCGGGCGGGACTCAGCCCGCTGCTCTCGTCGCGCGCGATCCGCCCGCTGGCGAGTAGATCGTCGAAGTCGGCGAGTGTGAAGGGGCGACCGTCGGTTCGCCAGTGGCGCCGCGGTGCCGCAGGCGGCGATCGAGCGGCTCGAGCCCGCCATGACGAACGAACCCAAGGACGGCCACGTCATCGCGGCGGCCGTCGTCAGCGACGTCCAAGCGATGGTCACGCTGAACCTCAGGGACTTCCCGCTCGAGGCCTGCCAACCGTTCGCCATCGAGCCGCTGCACCGATGTCTTCCTGCTCGACCTCTATGCGCTCGATGCCGACGCGGTCATCGAGGCCATCCCCACGAAGGGTAGCTGCGCTCTCCCGACCGCCCGTGACCTTCGGATGAGCTGCTCGACCGCCTCGCCGTCACCGTCCCGAGCTTCGCGCAACCGCTACGAGCGTACGGTGACCAACGGGCGAGATCGGGCACGTAGGGATCGGCGATCGGGTCGCGTTTGCGCCCGGTACAGCTCAGCCGGTGTCGGGCGCTTCGAGCCAGGCGAGCCAGGGCACCTCGCTCTATGCCGTTGACAGTATATGCGCTCCGGGGTATTGTGCTGGAGTGTGGGACGTCGAGTTCACCGACGAGTTCGAAACCTGGTGGGACTCGCTGAGCGTCGAGGAGCAGCAGGCGATCGACGCTGCCGTGCGCGTGCTCGAGCAGCGCGGGCCGGGCCTGGGCCGTCCGCTCGTCGACAGCGTCACGGGCTCGCGGCATCCCAACATGAAGGAGCTGCGCGTCGGCACGATCCGGATCCTGTTCGCGTTGGACCCGCGGCGCAGCGCGATCCTGCTGATCGGCGGCGACAAGCGTGGCCGCTGGCAGGAGTTCTATGAACGCATGATCCCGCGTGCCGACGACCTCTTCGACGAGCACCTGGAAGCGCTGGAGGATGAAGGAGACACCTAGATGGCGACCAAGAACTTCAACGAGCTGCGCGAGCGAGCACGGGCGCGCGACCCCGACTGGGATGCCAACGTCGCCGAGCGCCAGCGCGCGATCGAAGACGCGCTCGCCCTCGCCGAGCTGCGCCAGTCGCGGCACGTCACCCAGGTCCAGCTCGCTGAGCAGCTCGGGATCTCCCAAGGCAACGTCTCGCGGCTTGAGGCGCGCAGCGACGTCTACCTCTCGACGCTGCGCAGCTATGTCGAGGCGCTCGGCGGGCACCTCGAGATCGCCGCCGTCTTCGGCGACGAGCGCGTCCCGGTCGAGGTCGGCGTGGGCAAGTAGCGGGCGCACCCGAGGACCTGCGCGATCTGCGCGACGCGCTGGGTATGGGATCTCGCTCATCGCGCTCTCCACGCGCTTGGAGAGTCGCGGCCCCGAGGTGGATGTATTGCAGCGTGCGAGCGAGCCCATCCTCGAAGAGGGGCTCACGCGGCACCCCCCGATCCCGCCATTTGTTTGTACGCGAGCCCTTACGCTCGACGACGAACCCGTGCGATCGCTGGCCAAGGGGGACCCGGCGGGTTTCATTGCCGGTTTGAAAGCCGGAACGGTGATCGACGAAGCCCAACGCGCCCCTGATCTCCTGCTGGCGATCAAGTCGCGTGTCGATCGCGACGACACGCCCGGGCAATTCCTCCTGACCGGATCCGCAATCTCCGGCGGATCCCGTCGATCGCAGACGCACTTCCCGGTCGAACCGACTACCTGACGCTGTTCCCGTTCACCCAGGGAGAGATCGCCGGGCGGCCCGAGCGCTTTCTCGAGACCGTGCTGGCTGGCAAGGCGCCATCGATCTCCGGGGCACCCACCGGCCGAGGCGCCTACGTGGATCGCATCGTGACCGGCGGGTTTCCGGAGGCCACCCGGCGCAGCCCAGCGGCACGCACGCGGTTCTTCAACGGCT
>JAABUR0100005709.1_pt1 | contig 15701 bp, 12 predicted proteins | sample 5560091 | NCBI WGS metagenome assembly JAABUR01 (sample SAMN10711879, study PRJNA513375) | rock metagenome | isolation source: Antarctica rocks | place: Antarctica: Victoria Land, University Valley sud
AGCCACGTGCGCGCGGTGCGCGCACCGCCCGCAACCCCTCGACCGGGGCGCAACTGCAGCTGGCCGCCACCCGGGTCGTGGGCTTCAAGGTCGGCGCCACGTTCAAGCAGGAGGTCGCCGACAGCGTCACCGCCAAGACCCCAAAGAAGGCGGCGGCCAAGAAGACCCCGGTCAAAGCCACCACGTCGAAGAGTGCAGCAGCTAAGAAGGCCACGAAGAAGTAGCCACACACGCCACGGTTCCGCGCCTGTGAACCGCTGACCGATCGATCAGCGGTTCACGGTCAGTGCCGACCTGCCGCCGTGGCGACGTTCGCCATCAGGGTGGCGAACCCGGCCGTTATTCTCGTGTCCCACACTTCGTCGACCAACAAGGAGCTCACCCACGTGGCACGGCAACAGAGGATCGACACGGTGTTCACCGACGACCTCATCGGCGACGTCCTCACCGAGGACGAGGTGCAGACGGTGACGTTCGCCGTCGACGGCACCACCTACGAGATCGACCTCTCCGAGAAAAACGCGTCCTCGCTGCGCAACGACGCCGCCGCGTGGGTCGAGCACGCCCGCACCGTCACCAGGCCCAAGACCACCGGCCGAAGCACCCGCCGCAGCAGCACCGGTGCACGACGACCCAACACTGACCGGAAGCGATCGGCGAAGATCCGGCAGTGGGCACATACCAACGGGCACAAGGTCTCCAAGCGGGGTCGCATCCCCGCCGCGGTCGTCGACGCCTACAACGCCGCCCACTGACACCAACCACCCCATCGTCAGGTGCGACACGCCGACCTGCGCACGTCGGTGCTCTCGGCGTGGGGTGTTGCCTGCTCGACGGGGGGATGACACGCAGGCGGCGCTCCACCAACGGTAGGAATGCTCGCGGCCTTCTCGAAGGCCGCGGCTTCATCGAGGCATGCACGTGCCAAATACGATCGTCTTCGCCACTGCTTGCTGGCCACCACCCCAGCAAGCACCAGCGGGCCGCACAACACGGTCGCGGGCTGAGTACTCGTACGGGACGCGCCACTGCGGTAGGTCAGGTGCTGCGCAGCAGCGATACCGCGGCCGCCACCATCACCGCCGCGACCAGCGCGTCCAGCACTCGCCACGCACCGGGGCGGGCGAACAGCGGACGGGCCAGACGTGCGCCGAGCCCGAGGGCGGTGAACCAGATCAGGCTGCCCGCTGCCGCGCCCGCGCCGAACTCCCATCGCTGCGCGCCGTGGGTGGCGGCGACCGTGCCGAGCAGCACGACCGTGTCGAGGTACACGTGGGGGTTCAGCCACGTCAGCGCCGCGGCCGTGCCTAGTGTTGCGCGCAGCCCGGCGCCGGGGCCGGCGGCCGGGGTGAGCACGCCGGGGCGCACCGCGCGGCGGGAGGCGAGTGCGGCATAGCCGAGCAGCACCACCGCACCGGCCCCCCGCACCACCATGAGTACGGCCGGGTGCCCACCGACGAGCGCGCCCGCCCCCGCTACCCCCGCGGCGATGAGCACCACATCCGAGAACGTGCACAGTGCGACCACGGCTGCCACGTGCTGCCCGCGGACCCCCTGCCGCAGCACGAAGGCGTTCTGCGCGCCTATCGCGACGATCAGCGAGAGGCCCAGGCCGAGGCCGGCGAGCGCGGGGGTGAGCACAACACCGACGCTAGGAACCTGGCCGACCCAGCGCCACTAATGCTTCTACTGTGAGTGAAGCGGTGCTTCATCTACGGTTCGGTGGTGGACTCGACCTCGGTCAGCTGAGCACCCTCGCCGCGACCGTCGCCGAAGGCAGCCTCGAGGGCGCAGCCCGGGTCCTGCACATCACTCCGTCCGCGGTCAGCCAACGGTTGCGAGCGTTGGAGGCCGCGACCGGCCGGATCCTGCTCGTGCGCACCCGCCCAGTAGGGGTGACCGAGTCCGGCGAGGTGGTGCTGCGCCTGGCCCGGCAGGTCGAGCGGCTGATCGCCGACACCGGCACCGAGCTCGGGATCACCGAGCCCGGGTCCGTCGCCGTGGTGCCCCTGGCCGTGAACGCGGACTCGCTCGCAACCTGGGTGCTACCGGCGCTCGCCCCACTGGCCGGGGTGCTGCGGCTCGACCTGCACCGCGCCGACCAGGAGCGGACCGCTGCCCTGCTGCGCGCCGGCACCGTGGCGGGGGCCGTGACCACGCAGGCAGCGCCCGTCCCGGGATGCCGGTCCACGGTGCTGGGGGTCATGCGCTACCGCGCCCTGGCCACCCCCAGCCTCGTGGCACGGTGGTTCCCCGACGGCCCTCGACCCGCAGCGCTGGCCCAGGCACCGGTCGTGGTGTTCGACCGCGATGACGACCTCCAGCACGCGTTCCTCCGCCGCCACGCACCCGGGGCGGCGCTGCCCGCGGCGCACAGGGTGCCGTCCTCAGCGGACTTCGTCGACGCGGTCCGGCTCGGGTGGGGCTGGGCAATGGTGCCCGACCTGCAGGCAGGCGACGACGTCGAGACCGGCCGCCTCGTCCAGCTCGTCCCCGGCGACACGGACGACGTGACACTGCACTGGCAGCGGTGGCGAACCGGCGACACCGCACTCGACCAGGTCACCGAAGCGCTCACCGCACACGCCGCCCGAACACTCATCCCCACCTGACACGCCACCCGCCCGCCAAGTTGTTGCAAATACGGTCGTCAGTGGCGCGTTGGACGCCGGCCGAGCCGCGAGTTACCCAACTCCGCAGCCGCGGGCCGGCCTCGAAGCCCGCCGGGTGTTTCACAATCGAGCGAATATGACCTCACGCAGCAGCGCGCATAAACATGCGACGGCTTCTAACGCGGCGACCCCCGCTCACACCCCGAGCAACCGCGCATCACCGGACTGACTAGGGGCAGCGGCGGTATCGGCTGGCGCTTGCGTCTGGGCGGCTATGGTTGGTCGCGTGTTGGCGGATTTCCTGTGATGAGGAGCAACGTGACCGTCGTGCTGGTCGCTCGGCTGCATGTGGATCTGCAGCGGGTGACGAGCGCGGCCTGTCGCCTCCTCGGTTGACGCCTGGCGGTCGAACCCGGCCTGCGGCGTCGTAGGGGTCCCGTCCGCTCGCCGAGAGGTCCTTCGTCATGCTTTCGTTTGCCTCGATTGTTGTTTTGCTGGCTGTCTTGGGTTACACCACGCTGCTCGTTGTCAATGCCCGGCGAGCCCGCCGATGGGACGACGCGCGCGACTTCCTCGACGGCGGCCAATACTCGACCTGGCAGGTCTTCACTCTGGTCAGCGCACTGTGGTGCTCCTCGATCTTCGTCGTTGAGATGGAGACGGGGTACCTGCTGGGGGTCTCCGCGCTGTGGTTCGGGTTCGGCACCGTGCTCATGGCCCTGGTCACCGGCTATCTGGTTCCCACATTCCGACGGCTGGGCTATCTGACCAGCAGCGGCGTGATCGGCGCGCGTTTCGGCACCGCAGCCCGAGTGCTCTCGGGTCTGGTGATCGGCCTGACCTTCCCGATCTTCGCGATGTCCAACGTGCTCGGTGCGGCCGGCTTCCTGCAGCACGTCGCCAGATGGCCGCTGCCGGCAACCTTGGCCCTCGCCGTCCTCGTGATCGTCGGCTACGTCGGGCTCGGTGGGATGGCCGCGCTGGCCCGGGCACAAGCAGTCAACCTGGGGGTAATGACGGTGGGCCTGCTCGCCGCGGTGGCCTGGGCCGTTCACTCCACGCCGATCGGACACCTGAGCACCGCGGTCCCCGCCCCGCTGCTCAGCCCGGCAGGCGCCGGCGCCAGCCTCATCATCACCTGGGTGTCCTCCGCGCTTCTCAACGTCGTCAACGCCCAAGCCGAGCTCCAGATCCTCACCGCCGCCCGCGACAATCGGTCGGCCCGCCGCGGCCTGCACGCCGCGCTCGTGTTCACCTCAGGGTTCACCATCGCAGCCGTAGCAGTCGGCATCGCGGCACGGTCCGCGGCCGGCCCGCACCAGTTGGGGATTGTGGCCATACCGTCGTTGTTCGACCACGCGCCGACCGCCCTGCTGGCCGTGGTAGCCCTCGCAGTCTGGGTTTCCGCGCTCACCTGGTCGGCGCCGTTGATGCTCTCCGGCGCCATCAGCCTGGGCGTCGACGTGTTGCGCCCGCTGCTGACCCTGACGCGGCGCGCCACGCCCCGCACGCTGCCGTTCTACGTTCGCGTCTCGCTAGTCGCACAAGGACTTCTCGTTGTCGGCTTCGCGCTGCTCCGCCCCGCCGACCTGGCCTGGTGGCGCATCTTCGGGCAGACCGTGCGCACCGGAGCGCTGTTCGGCGTGACCGTCGCGGTGCTGGCGCTTCCCACCATCAGTCGTCGCACCGCACTAGGCAGCATCCTCACCGGCACCGCCGGTGGCCTGGGCTGGAACCTGCTCACCGGCTTCTCCGCCGATCACTTCGCTCTCGGCATCAACCCGATGTGGATCGGGGCAAGCATAGGCATGATCGTCCTGGCCGCCGGCGCGTTAGCCGGCCACCGACACCAAGCGGCCAGCCTGCTCCGCGCACCTGGGCCCATCGCCCTGATTCTCCTGGCCACCGGCGACGTCACCGCGCTGACGCAGTGGCCCCAGCAAGCCGCACGGGCAGGACTGAGCGGACCCGGCGTCCTCATCGCCGCCGGTGCACTGCTCACCCTTGCCTGGCTCGCCCACCAGCCGACCACCGAACGCGACAACCAGCCTGCCGCCCCCAGCCTCGCGGCAGTGCCGTCCCCCGATCTGCCCTGATACCGACCCGCCGACCCCGCCTCACAATCACCGGCGACCAGCCGAAACCATCAAGATCAACGATGGATCCAAGCTCGCCCCTGCCTGCCACGTTTCAAAACCGGTCGTATCCGCCACTGCTTGCTCAACACTTGACCCTGCTAGCACCCGCGGTCGTTTCAGCGGCATCTCGGCTGTCGTGCCGCCCTCCGCGATGTTGGTTTGGGTCGTAGCGGAACGCTTTCAGGAGAGTCCGGGCTCGGGCGTCTAGATCTGGGCGTAGTCCTCGGTGAGCCACAGCTTGCCGGTGGTGGGGTCGAGGTAGACGTCGACGCCGAGGGCGTTGAATTTGGGGTCGAGCTTGTTCACCTTGTGGCCGTCGTTCGGGGCGGTCTCGTTGATCATCATGGTGTGCAGCGTCAGGGCGCCGGCCACCGTGCGGTTGGTGTTGAACCCGACGTTCTCCCCGACCGAGAGCCAGGGCACGCCCTGGTCACTGATGCGGGTGTCGAAGCTTCGTTCGCCGGGCACCTGGTGCGACATCTGGTTGGCGGTGGCCATGGCCAGGTTGTGCTGGTGGGCGGAGCGTTGCAGGGCGCCGTTCCAGACCAGGGGCGCCACCCCGTTCTGCTGGCGGAAGGCGTTGGTGGCGTCGAACACCGCGCGGGCGGCCTGGGCCGCAACCCCGTCACCCCCCGGGGGGGTGGTGGTGGCGGGGGCAGCCGCCGGCACAACAACCGCCGTCGGCACCGGTGCGACCGGTACAACGGCGGCCGTGATCGGCGCCGCCGCGACCGGGGCAGGCGAGATTGTCTTCGCACTGACGGTGGGTGCACCGACAGCCGGCGTGCCGGTCCCCGCCGCCGCGACAACAGATGTGGCAGCGGTCGCCGTTGCAGTGGTCGTAGGTGCGGTGGCAGCGGGTGCCGCGGTCGTGGGAGCGGCGTCGGCCACCGTCTCGGTGGCTGCGGCAATGGCGGGTGCGCTGGCCGCCGCGGGGGTGCCCGTGGGGGCGCAGGCCACCGCGGCGAGTCCCACCGCACCCGCCAACACCGTCGCGTGCAGTGTTCGAAGCAGGGTGCGGGGTAGCCCGGTGGTGTTCATCCGCCCACCGTGACACACATTGCGTGATCGACACCGTCGCTTCACCCCCCCCGATGTGGTGAACTCGCAGCTCACAGGAGCCGATTGCTACTCATGGTGTCCGGTGGGGCGCGGTGCGTCACCGTTTCCGGCCCCGCGGCAAGAGATCACCCCCGGGCGTGGTTGATGGTGAGCACCGGGTGCGCGGGTCGACGACGGGGCGCCACAGGCCGGGATGTTGCGGGGTAGTGCCGGGGGGTTCCAGTGCTGCGCCGACCTGGGGCAGGGTCGTGTACCGCCCCTGCAACCACCCAAGGACCCGCCCTGCGGGTCAGGAGGGGCTGGTGGTGAGGGCGGTGAGGGTGGTGGTGACGACGACGTTGGACAGGTAGCTGCGGGTGTGGGTGTCGAACTCGCCGCCGCAGGTGACCAGGTTCAGGGTGCTGCCCCCGTGGGGGGCGTACACCAGCTGGGCGGGGAACTGCTCCTTCGGGTACGTCGTGACCGTGGTGACCCTGAAGTGGGCGACCGTCTTGTTCGTGAGGGCGACCTCGACCTGGTCACCGGTGTGTAGGGAACCCAGCCGGAAGAACACCGCAGGTCCTTGGTAGGAGTCGACGTGACCGAGGATGACCGACGAGCCCAGCTGACCGGGGACCGGGCCCAACCCGAACCAGCCGGGCTGGGTGAAGTCGGTGGGCACCTGCACCGTCCGGTCCGGGTTCAACCCCAGCTCGCCCAGCGTCGTGGCGACCCCGATCGCCGGGATCCGCAACGACACCGGCGCCACCGGTTCCCCCACCGAAGCAGCACTCACCGAACCTGCTGGCGGTACCGGGCCCGTCGCGGACGGGGTCTCCGGCAGGGGCTGCAGGGCAACCGGACCGGGCATCAACGCGCCCACCGCGGTTGCGCCCGGTGCCCCCACCGGCTGGGCCGCTGCCGGCGAGAACGCCTGCGGGTCGGCGAGCTGCACCGAGGTCGGGGCTGCTGCGTCGGCGAGGGCGCCCTGATAGCCGCGCAGGCCCACCGTCAGACACCCCGTGGCGGTGAGGAGCAGCACCGCAGCCGTCACCCACCACCGGAGTGGGCCCCGCGGTGGCACCGGGGCGGCGTGACGACTCACCCCGTCACAGCCGCACCCGCTGCCAGATCACAGCCGCACCCGGTGCGAGATCACAGCTGCACCCGGTGCGCGCCCATCCCGCCCTCACCGGTGAGGGCCTGGCGGCGACGGCGCAGGGCCAGGCCCATCGCGGCGACCGACCCCGCCAGCGCCAGCGAACCCAGCTCGACGAGCGGGGCGTTCATCGGGTGCGCCGCCCCACCCACACCCGTCTCCGGGTGACCGGCGGGAACCACGACGCGGGCCGTGCGCGCACCCGCCACCGCCGAGCTACCCCCAGCCCCACCAGTCCCGGTGCTGCCCAACACCCCAGCACCGCTGCTGGCTGTACCAGCGGCACTGCCCGCACCGACACCAGCACCGCCGGCACCCACCGCAGCACCGCTATCGACGCTGTCGCGGCTCGCCCTGGCACCCAGCACACCGGCACCCCCAGCACCCTCAGCGTTGCCCGCCCCCGCAGCGTTGCCTGCCCCGGCAGCGTTGCCTGCCCCGGCCGCGTTGCCTGCGCCACCGGGGCCGCCTCCACCACCGGGGGTGGCACCGGTGCCGGCGCCACTGCCCGCCCCCCGACTACCCGCACCACCGGCCGGTGCCCCCGTCGTCGTGGTCGTGGTCGTGGTCGTCGCAGCCACGGTCGTCGTCACCGTCGGCGTCGTCGTCGGTGACATGGTCGTCGTGGGTGCTGTCGGGTTGGTGGTGGTCGTGGTTGGCGCCCCTGTTGTGCTCGTGGTGGGAACCGTTGTCGTGGTCGGTGCGACCGTGGACGTGGTCGTGGTGGTCGGCGCGGTTGTTGTGGTGGGTGCGATCGTGGTGGTGGTGGGTGTGCAGGTGGGTCGGGTGATGGTGTTGGTATCGAGAGTGACGGCCCCGTTGCGGGCCAGCACCCGGCCCGCCACGGTGGCCCTGGTGTTCAGGGAGATGTCGGTCAGGGCGAGGATGGAGCCGACGAAGGTGGTGGAGGTGCCCAGGGTCGCGGAGCTGCCGACCTGCCAGAACACGTTGCACGCCTGGGCCCCGTTGATCAGGGCGACGGTGCTGTTGGACCCGGTGATCAAGGTGGAGCCCACCTGGAAGATGAACACCGCGGCGGGGTTGTTCTGCCCGTCGAGGGTGACGGTGCCGGTCAGGCCCAGCGCGGAGGACTGCTGGTAGACCCCGGGCGCGAGGGTCTGCCCGGACAGATCCGCCGACACCGCCGCCGCTGGGGTGCGCCCCGCGGCGTCGGTGTAGGCGGTGGCCAGGTCGGCCTGGGCCTGGGCGGCGACCGCGTCGGCGCTGTGCCGCACCCCGTTGGCCACTACCCCGGGGGGAAAGCCGGTGACCGCGGTCCCCGGGTCCACACCCAGATCACCCGAAATCAGCGACGGGCCGGTGTTGGTCACCGTGGAGCCGGCGAGGACCGCGAACGAGGAAGCGGTACCCAACCCCACCGTCGGCTGCGCCGCCGACGCCTCACCGGCACCGGAGACCAGCCCCGCCACCACCAGGACGCTCGACAGCACCACCCCCACCCCGGACACCACCACCCACCGGGACCGTTCTGGTGTGCCGACGGTGCTCAGCAACGCATGCCGTGCCATGAGGTGTGCTTTCCCCCAGGCGAACCACCCCCGAAGGCGCAGGCCGCTACCAGGACAACAGAAGGTGCCATCGGCCGTGCGGGGGTCGGGGACACGGGGTGGTCGGTTATAGGCAAGAACCGCCCCGGCGGGACGGCCCTGAGCAACTAGTGATGTGCCGCTGAGCGATCACTCACTACAAACGGTAGGCGGACCGTAGTCGCTCGCCAACCCGAAACGGCAAGCACCACTCAGTAGGGAAAAACCTCGAACGGAAGGCTTGCCCTGCGTCCCCGAAACTGGCTCAGAGCACCGCTTACTCACGGGTAACGCTGAGCGGATCTTCGTCCATCCAGCCCCCCAGGTCACTGACCGTCACCGGGGCAAGGACCGCAGCTGCCCGCGCACGGAGCCATCAGGCGGCGCACCACGACCGCAGCCATCACGATCACCACGCCCAGGCCGCCAACTGACACCCTGACGTTGCATAAACGACCGAATAAGACGCGTCGGAGCCTGTTGCCGATCGTCGGCAGACGCAATGCGAGTCGACTAGTCGATCTAGTCTTGCGAGGCCTGGGTGGGACGCCCTTGAGGAGGGGCAGTGTCGTGGGACTTGACCGCTGTCAGTCCTAGGAGACGTTGGGTCCACAGCTCAGCCGCGGGAAAACGCGTGGACTCTGCTGCTTTCTTCGCCTCGGCCACTGCCTGAGCTGCATGCTGCGTACCGGCTAGCAACTCCTCGCGGGCCCAAAAGGCCGTCGCGAGTGCCGCCAGGTCGGGTAGGCGCTCTTTGTTGAGGGCGGTTATTGCCTCGCGGTACTGGCGGCGACCATGATCGACGTCTCCATGGCGAAACAGCATCAGCCCTTCAGTGGCGATCAGGATGGCACGCTCCCGGCCTAGCACCTGAGTCCAGGGGATAAGGCGAAGGTGGTCGCTTGCCTCCTTCAGGAAACCCTGGTTGGCAAGGGCGAATGCAAGGTTGTTCCTGAGCATGTGGTCGGCGGGATTCGCAACGAGACCGACCTCAGCCGCCTTCTGCGCAAGCCCCCAATCTTCCGCACCTACTGACGCAGCATAAGACGTAAACTGCGCTGCCTCCTGCGCGAATGGTTGGTCCGCCAGCCACTCCATGCCGGCAGCGGACGCGGCCCGCCAGTCACCCTCATGCGAGAACCGGAGAGCGCGCGCCTCATAGGTACGGGGGCCTTCCAAACTTGCGCGGTCGAGGGTCAACCCGTTGGCAGAGGCCCATTCCGCCTGCGCCAGGGCATTCTCGGTCGGCTCCCGCAGGGCCAGTTTCATGAGGCGCTTCGCGTGGCGGCTCCTGCCGGCCCGCAGTTCGGCAGTGGCTACCTGGCTTGCGAGCTCCGCGAGGTGCCGCGGCGCGTGGGCTGCGCCGTTGTCAACGAGTTGGCGAGCGCGCCGCGTGTACCGAGACGTCTTCCCCGCGAGGGTCGATGTCGCCAGCTCGCTAGCCGCGAGCCAGGGGTCATCGAGGACGCTTGGGTCCCGAACCAACAGATCATGTGCAGCGTCAGGACGGTCCATGTGTACGTACAGCCGCGCGGCTGCGCGCAGCAAGAAGCGATTTGGGCCGCCGATTACGAGTGCTGTACGAATCTCCCGCTCTGCCTGCAGAGGATGTCCCAGAGTCGTGTGCGCGAGAGCCAAGTCCGCCCATCGAACAGGATTGCGTGGTTCGGCGCGCAATATCCGCCGGAGTTGACCTACTCTCGACCGAACCGCCAAAAAATCCAGGTGGGGGGGGCCGGCGTCTTCGCGCATGCACAAGCCGCGTCCATCCCAATCCAGCAGCTCCCGGGCGAGGTCGCGAGTGGCCGCTGGCCCTGCCGGGTCACTTAGGAGGCCACGGGCCGCTTCAAGGGCCAGTTCACTGCGCGTGCTCGAAGTGAAGGCGGCGCCGACCAGGTCAGCCGCCGTGTAGGTCCCTGGTGCCTCCCGAAATGCAGTCTCTGGCTCGGATAGGTCAACCCTTAGTCGAGACAGCGTCCGCCGGGCTAGGGAGGCCGTCTCGTCGCTTCGTACGGTTTGTCCGAACGGTCGCCAGCGGGGTACCACGTCGCGATCCACCGGAGTGCCGGCGGCCGTCATCGGGGACCGCTCAGCGCCACAAGTTTCGCGCGCTTTGACAGCAGATCGAACTCAGTGACCACCCGGTTTAGGGAGTAGGGCGATCCGGGTCTGGAGCGGGTCACCCTATGCCCCCTTTGCGACGGATCGGGGTCGCAGAGGTCGCGCAGAAGCACACTAATTCGCATCGCCAATTCGCCCTCGCCGAGAGCTCTTTCGACGCGCGCAGTGGCCCTTCCGAAGGCATCTCGAACATAAGGTAAGACGTCCGAGTAGTTCCCGGCCCAGTTGTCCCAGTTGTGCGTGGGGTAGAGCTCCAGCTTCAGTAGGCCGTTCATGGATGCGCCCGTGAAGAGGAAACAAGCCACGCTGCCTAGTTGATAAATATCGCAGGCCAGACGCCTAGGGCCGAATTCGGTTGGGGTGGCTCCGTAGAGCTGCTCCGGTGGCGCATACGTCGAGTCCGCCGCAATGGGCAGTTGGTCGTGCCACATAGGGCGGCGGGGATCGGTAGCCCGCCCTAGGTCTCCAATCTTTCCGGATACCTCCCCTCGGTCGTCAACTGCGAACACGAGAATGTTCGACGGCTTCACGTCCTGGTGCGCGACTCCCCGCTGGTGTAGTTGCCAAAGGCCAGTGGCTGTATGGTGCAGCCACCGCAGCTTGGATGCGAGCTCTACGCTCGGATTCTGATCAAGCGCCTTGCGAATGTCGCCTTCGGCGATCTCGAAGATTAGGTAGCTGACCGTAGGGTTTGTGTACCCAAGTCGTACAAACTGGCCGTCGCCGACGGAAAGTACGACCCGCGAGAGTCGCTCGTCACCGCACTGGCGGAGCAGATCGCGCTCAAAGGTGTACGCATCGACCATCCCCTTCAGGGCTGCTACCGGATCATTAGATGCAAGCGCCATCTGGAAGTTCAGAACTTTGCAGAAGCCCTCACGCCCGTCCTCGTGGCGCGCCATGTAGGAGATCGAGAAGTGGCCGCCGGTCGCCCCGGGGCGATCGGGCACCCGACTGAGAACCGTCCATCCATCGGCGAGCCGCACCCCGGCGAGGTCTTCTGCAGCGTTCATCGGCATCGGCCCGGTCATAGCACGCTCCTGCGCCCGGTTGTTGTCCTGATTCTCACCGACTGGTCTGACATCCTCGCCGTCATCGGAAGGTCTGTGCTCCAGCCCTGAGGCTGGTCCAGCTGGTGGCGTCCTTGATGACGGCTTCGCTGGCGAGGAGGTAGCCCCAGGTGTCTTGTACGTCGCCGCTGGTGTTGACGGTCTTCACCCACCCTGCGGCGGCGTCGCGCTTGGCGAGGACCACGTCGTCTCGCATCTCGTTGTCCCGCTTACCCTCGACGATCCAGAACGTGCCGGGTTCGTCGATGACGATGAAGTCCGGATAGTAGGTGCGCGTGCCGGCCCCTGAGAGATAGGCGATCGCGAGTGGGACGTTGCGGGTGAGGCGGACCCATGCGCGGATGCTTGAGCCGCTGTTGTCGAGGAGCTCTGCGAGACGGAACTCGGTGGTGTAGGCGTCGAACGAGCATGTGTCGTATAGCCCGCGGGTCCAACCCTTGTAGGGGTAGCCGACGATGAAATCGGCGGACCGGGTGATCTTGTGTCGATCGGCAGGCGGCGTCCCATTGTGAATCTCGGGGGGGTCGGGCCACTTCACCTGGGTGATCTCGGTGACCTGCCGACGGGGGCTGGCCGTCTGCTTCCCGCCGATCCACTCGACAAGGGCGGTGCTCGCGAGCCGCCCGTGCTCTGGGCGCCACGGGGTCTGCTCGGTGACCTGCGCGCCGAGCAAAAACGCCCGGGCAATGTGCGTCGCGGCGTTCATCTCAGTGGTTGTCGCGGCAACGGCATTCGAGGCCATGAGACGGCCGACGAGGTCGCCCTCGATCGTCTCGACCGGCATGCAGGTCTGGCTCGCGAGGACCGCGGCGTCATCGCTGCGGTCCTTGATGTCGATGTGGACGCCCTCGGCGTCCCGATACGCCTCGATCGCCTTGCGGGTCAGCGTCGGGGCGTTATCGCTGCTGAACTTCCGGCCCAGGGCCTCAACGTCCAGGACGCTGACCTGCGCGAGGCTGAACGGGTCCCGAACCATTCGGAACGTCACCCGGGGGATGAACAGCGGCAGAGCAACCCCCGGGTGCTGCCGGGGCAAAACGACCGCGTTGAGGGTCTCGGTCGTCGCGGCGGCCGAGGCCAGGCGCGCTTGGACCGTGCCAATGCCCCCGACCTGGTGACTGCCGTGGTCCTGGCCCTCGACCTCCACGAGGCTTTCCTGCGCCCACCTCATGTCCGCCGGCGTGGTCGCCGGATCGACCTCGGCCGGAGCGGCGCCCGGAAGACTAAACAGAACTTCTTGAGCGCCGTCTTCGGCCGCGGCTGTGGCATTGGCCGGGGTGACCTGCTCATCGGCGACGCCAGGGGTTGTGACGCCCGCTGCTGCGGCCTCGACGGCACGCTGGCCAAGGGTCTGCATGAGCAGCGCCTCGGCGTCGCGGAGCAGGTCTCGAAACGAGTGGTGGCTGATGACCTCGACCGCGTCGAGCATCCCGACGCCGGTGCGCTTCCCGAAGGGCAGCCGCAGGCCGCGGCCAAGGATCTGCTCGGTCAGCAGGTCGGATTCCAGCGCACGGACGGCCGCGATGACGTAGATGTTCTTGACGTCCCAGCCTTCCTTGAGCATCGACACGGACACAACCGCCCGGACCTTCGAGGTGTTGTCCTCCAGCGCGTCGAGCTGCCCAAGTACCTCGTCTGGCTGGTCGCTCGTGACGAGCAGTACCTGGTCGGGGTCGCCGAGCAGGTCTGGGCCGACGAGCATGTCCCTGATCCGAGCGGCCTCGTCGATCTTCTCCGCGACAACGAACATCACCGGCCTGACGTACGCCTGCTGTGTCGTCTCGCAGTACGCGCGCATCGCAGTGTCCTTCGCGTCGAGCAGCGCGACGCCGTCCGCGAGCTAGGTGCGGAGGTCCTTGTGGCCGTCGGTCCGGGCGACGAGCACCGGGATCTTCACGTATCCGTCGGCGATCGCCTCCGCGAGCTCGTACCGGTAGACGACGTGGGGTTCAGTGCTCGGGTGCGGCGTCGCGGTCAGCCCGACGACCGCGGTCGGCTTGAGGTCTTCCACGGCGGCCTGGAACCGCTTGGCGGTGCTCCCGAAGTACGTGTGGTGCTCGTCCGCGATGACCACCAGGTCGCCGCAGGTCGCGAGGTATGCAGACAGGGCCTCCCCGAGCATCTCGTGCGGCCGGTGGGCCCGCCGGTTGTCCTTCGTGTCGGGCCGTAGTAGCGACTGGACCGTCAGCACAAAGACCTTGAACTTGTCGGGGTCCCGCAGGGCCTGGCCGATCGTGCCGGTCTCGACGTCGTCCAGGGTGATGACCACGGGCCGGCACTGCAGCCCGCGGAGGTACTTCGGGTGCCCCGGGGTGAGGTTGTTGACGGTCTTGCGCTGGATCGTGCTCCCGGGCGTGATGATCACGACGTTACGGACGCCCTGCTGCTGTAGGTAGTCCAAGAGCCCGCCCGCGATGTACGTCTTGCCGACCCCGGTCGCGAGGTCGGCCACGAGCTCCGCGCCGGGCGCGGCGAACTCCAGCGCCTTGGCGATCTCGGTCAGCGCGGCCGCGTTCGGCCTGCGCATGTCCAGGGTGCTTGCGATCTGCTTGACGAGCGACTCGTCGTACTCGATGCCGGTCACCGGGCCGTCTCCCTACGTCGCGCCCGACGAGAACCATCGGCGAGGACGTCACGCGGGGCCTTTCGGATACGCGAACCCTCCGACAGGGAGGCGAGCATCTCCTCGGCACCCGGGAGCACTACCTGCGCAACGATCGTCACCCGGTCTTCGTCGCCAAGAGCTGGCACTACGTTCCGCACTTCCTCCCGGCCGACCGCTCCGTCGAAGACGGCGAGGCGCATGCGGCCGCGCCGCCCACAAAACGGCGTTCCGGCAGGCTGAAAGTCGAAGTCAAGCTGCCCCGCCATTGCTCGAGCGAAGGCTCCGTTGGTTGCAACTTCCGAGAGCAAGACAGTCCCGTCCGTGGCCACGTTGTACATGGACGCGGCCACGTTCACTTCGCGGAAACCAGAACCACCCGTCCAGCCTCGCGACTTCGAAACGCCACCCTGGTCACTCCCGAGAACAACCTTCTCAAGACGGGGACGCAAGAAAGCCTCAATAGTAGACGGAACAATCTCGGCAGTCACGAAGCGACGACCCATCTTGAGCGCGACCGCGGCAGTGGTCCCACTTCCACCGAAACAATCAACGACTAGATCATCTGCAACGGTCGAAATGTGAAGGATCCGCTCCATTAGCTTTTCCGGCTTCGGAGTGTCAAATGGAATTGGCGTATCCAGCAACGCTTTTATCTCAGCCTTAGACTGACGGTTGCCACCTACCTCCTTAACTGACCAAACGGTGTCGGGGACCAAGTCGCCCGCGTCCGTCAAAAATTTCTTGAGCTGCGGCACCCCCATGCCATCTTTGCCGAAGTAGACACGGTTGTCCTCTATCAGGGTCGCAAGCTCGTCGGGCTGCCTGCGCCAGCACTTTCCCGCAGGCGGTAAGTGCCTGCGGCCAGTCGTAGGCGATACAACTTCGAACGTACTATTGGGTCTGATACCTGGCGCTTGCAGCGGGACGGGTAGCCACGCACCTCTCGAATCGCTGTCCGGATTTCGATAGACGACGTTGTTTTCATCGGACCGCGGCAACCGATTAGTAAACCACAATGCTCTGTCGCGGGCGTATACGTGCAGGATGTCGTGACTACTGGAGAAGCGGCGAGCGTCATTGCGCACCGTATCTGCCTTCTCCCAGACGACCGACGTGACAAAATTCGACGCCCCGAATATCTCGTCCATGAGGCAACGCATCCGGTGCTGCTCGGCATCATCGAGGTGCACCCAAACGGTGCCATCAGGGGCGAGCAATTCTTTGATGAGCAGCAGTCGGTCTCGCATGAATGACAGCCAGGTTGAGTGCTCCATCCAGTCGTCGTAGTGTTCGAACATCTGATCTGGGTATCTGCTTAGGTGAAGTAGGGGTTGGATTCGGGTTTCAAGAGGGCCTGCAGGGGCTGGGGTCCGGTCTCGACTGCCTGCTGCAGGAGCCGGTAGAACAG
>JAABUR0100005715.1_pt1 | contig 15698 bp, 18 predicted proteins | sample 5560091 | NCBI WGS metagenome assembly JAABUR01 (sample SAMN10711879, study PRJNA513375) | rock metagenome | isolation source: Antarctica rocks | place: Antarctica: Victoria Land, University Valley sud
CATGGGGATAAAACCCGCTACGCTTACTCACCAGAAAGGTGCTCCTGCTTCAGCTCGAAAAGGTCCCTCGACAAGACCTATTCTCGCTGGTCAGGAGCACTTTCATGTGATCAACGCACGGCCGGCCCCGAGCGGCGTGAAAGGCCCGGGTTAGGGTGAGGCGCCTCGGGCTTTGTAGTGGCAGTGTCGGGCTCGGGCTTGGTGGCGTCGTCGCCAGCGGGACCAGCTCAGGACGGCGTGGACCTCGGGTGGCTGGTGCCAGATGAGGTGGGCGAGCAGCCGGCGGATCTCGGGGACGGTGAGCGGGATCAGGTCTTGGGCTGGCCGGGTCAGGGCCCCCTTTTTCGGTGGTGGCTGCTCGGGTGACGGTCAGGAAGGCGTGGGCGAACATGGCCAGGGTGATGTGGCGATACCAGCTGTCGTACCGACGGACCTGGTATTGGTCGAGGCCCACTTCGCCTTTGGCGCTTTGGAAGCATTCCTCGATGGCCCAGCGGGCGCCGGCGATGCGGGCCAGTTCGCGCAGGCGGGTGTGCGGCGGCCCGGCGCACAGGTAGTAGGCACGGTCGGCGGGGTCGGTGCGGCTGCGCCGGACCAGCAGCCAGTAGCCGGGGCCGGCCAGCGGGCGGATCGCGGCGCGGGCCCAGTCATAGAGCCGGGGGCCTTTGGCCCCTGGCCCCGCCGAGATCGGTTTCCATGCCCGCGGTGGCAGTGCTGCTGCCAGGGCGTCGACCCGACGTCGGTGGCGCCGCTGGCGGTGTGCACCCGCTGGCCCGCCGGTACGGCCAGCACGTAGCCCATGTTCCGGGCCTCCAGCAGGGCCCGCAGCCGGTAGTACTGGCCGTAGACCTCGTCGCCGGTCACCCACCCGGCCGGTAGGCCGGCGTCCATCGCCCGGGTCAGCATCGCCATCGCCAGCTCGGGTTTGGTGGCGAACTCCACCGAGGCCGGGACCCGGGCCTGCGCCCGGCGGGCAGCGTCCTCGGCCCAGACCTTGGGAAGGTAGAGCTCGCGGTCCACCAGCGTGCGCCCGGCGGGGGTGGCATAGGCAAGGAACACCCCAACCTGGCAGTTCTCGACCCGCCCGGCGGTCCCCGAGTACTGCCGGGCGACCCCGGCCGACTTCGGGCCCTTCTTCAAAAAGCCCGTCTCATCGACGATGAGCACCCCAGTGGGGTCGGCGAGGTGGTCGGCGACGTAGCCCCGCAGGTCATCGCGCACAGCGTCGGCGTCCCAGTCCGCGCCTGCCAGCAGCCGCTGCATACCGTCCGGGCTGGTTTCCCCCGCCCGCTCGGCCAGCGTCCAGGAGTTCTTGCGCTCCACCGGCGCGAGCAGCCCGCTCAGATACGCCAGCACCCGCGCCCGCGGCTCGGAGCGGGCGAACCTCGGCGCGATCCGGGCATGCATCTCGGCAAGCCCAGCCGCCCACGCCTGCACCTCGGACACGTCCAGATCATCAGCCACCCCGGCAAGATCACGACACCCGACCGAAGATCCAAGCCGACACGCCGAAGCAGGATCAGAGTAACTGCGGCTGTAGTACTAAGTCGCAGTTCAGGGTAATCGTGGACGGCCTCCTTCTGTCGGCGTCGGGCGTGCCGTGCGGCGCCTCTACGTGGCGGTCGCCAGCGGCATCGAGGTGCCGCAAGTCCTCGACATTCGATCCACGATGGGCTGGGGGGTACCGGGGGGCGACGGTGTAAACGGTGCAGACGGGCGATGTCCTGCCGGTGAGCCGGATCGACCCGCTGCTCGCGATAGCTGGGTTGTCCCGAAGCTCCTGCGGCCGGAGCATCGCAGGACCTCAGGCAGCTTTGGTGGCCGTCGACGCGGAGTCGATCATCCTGCACCGGGTCGCCGTATCCGGCGGGGGGGACGCGCATCGATCGCCGCCGTCATCGGTGCGGACATGGATGCGGTCGGTCAATGCTCGCCCGGGGCCGCACCCGATAGCGATCCGTTTCGCTCGAGACAGCCCTGGCTGCCCGACGGCACCGAGCGCAGCATGCAGGGGTAGTTGCGCGCCGCTCCATGCAGCCACGCTGAGTCTCTCAGCTCCTAGGGAGGGGCCAGGACGGCAGGACGATCTCAAGAGAACTTGCCAGCGCTCTTGACGTCGCCGGGCTGGCTTGCATACTTATCTGCAATCGGTTGCCGATGCCGCCCGCCCAGAGACGGTACTCGTTTGCCTCGCCCTCCTTCTGTATTCGGCGGTGCTTCGCTCAGTCCGCCCCGCCGCCATACGACACCGTCCCGTACGCCGCAACGAGAGAGAGAAGCAGCACATATGTCCATAACAGCGCCACGCTCGTCCAGTACGTCCTCGGGCACGGCCGGTTCGGCGGCTTGGCGCCCCACTCGCATCACGCCCAAAGACGCGTCGTACGCCACGAAGGTGGCCTTCTTCGCCTGGGTCTTCTCGGTCTATGACTTCATTCTGTTCGGCATCTTGCTGCCGCCGATCGCCAAGGACTTTGGCTGGTCGACGGCGTACAGCACGAGAATCGCGACCTGGGTGTCGGTCGGGACCTTCGTCGTTGCACTCGCGGTCGGCCCGCTGGTCGACCGCATCGGCCGTCGTCGCGGCATGATCGTGACCACGGCAGGAGCGGCAGTGAGTTCTGGGCTGACCGCGGTCACCCCGTTCGCCGCCTGGCTCGTCGGCGTCCGGACCGTCTCGGGTCTGGGCTACTCCGAGCAGGCCGTCAACGCCACCTACCTCAACGAGTTGTATGCCAGCGTCGAGGGGGATTCGAGGAAGAGCGGCAAGGGCCTGATCTACAGCCTGGTGCAGGGCGGCTGGCCTATCGGCGTACTCTTCGCCTCTTTGATGAGCAGCCTACTGCTGCCCGCACTTGGTTGGCGTGGCGTCTTCGCCATCGCTACCTTCCCGGCTGTCGTCATCGCCCTGCTAGGTCGGCGTCTGAAGGAGTCACCGAAGTTCGAGGTGATGGCTCGTGGCAAGCACCTCCTGCACGAAGGCGACCGCGACCGCGCGCTCGCCTTTGCACAGGAGCACGGCGTCGACATGCACGAGCACTCCGACCGCAACCCGCTGGTCCAGATATTCGCTCGCCAGATCCGCAAGCACACAATCTTTCTCAGCCTGGCGATGCTGTTCAACTGGTTTGGCGTCCAGGTCTTCGCTGTCCTGACCACCACCGTCCTGACGAAGGCGTCCAACGTCTCCTTCAGCAACTCCCTAATCATTCTGATCCTATCGAACGCGGTAGCTTACGTCGGCTACATCACCCATGGTTACATCGGTGACCGAGTTGGCCGCCGTGAGACCATCGCAGTCGGCTGGTTGCTGTCCTCGGTCGCCTTTCTGCTGATGCTGTTGGTAGCGCACGGCTTCGTGGCCGTCATCACGTTTTACACCATCGGGCTGTTCTTCCTAATTGGCCCGTACTCCGCCGTGCTGTTCTACCTGGGCGAGTCCTACCCGACCCGGATTCGAGGCACCGGCAGTTCGTTCGTTAACAGCATGGGCCCGCTGGGCGCCATCGGTGGCTCGGCAGTGCTGACGGCTCTGCTGTCTGCCGGGCGCAGCATGAACACGGCTGCGTCGGTGGCCGGCGCCCTGGCGATCCTGTTGTCTGGCCTGCTGATCTTGGGAGCCCGCCGCATCCGGCCGGGCGACCCGGAGATCGACATCGCACTGGCCGGCGATTCCGGGGCGCAACAGGTCCAGGGAGCGCCTTCCCAGGCGCCCAGGACCGCTGTCTCCTGACGTGGCGGGCCGTCTGGCGGGCAGGACGGCAGTCGTCACCGGCGCCGCACGCGGCATCGGTGCGGCCATCGCTGTCGCATTCGCAGCGGAAGGCGCCTCGGTTTGCGTTAACGACCGCCGGCAGGTGCCAGAACTAAGCGCGCTTGTGGAGCGCCTCGGTGCCCGTGCCGTCGCATGCAGCGCTGACGTGAGCGACGAGCAGGACGCTGCGCGGCTGATCTCGACCGCTGTCGCGGAGCTCGGTTCGGTGGACGTGCTCGTCAATAACGCCGGCATGCTCACCGAGTCCCTGCTGGCGGACATGCCGGTAGCCATGTGGGACGAGATGATTGCGGTCGATCTACGAAGCGTCTTCCTGTGCACCCGCGCCGTTCTGCCGCACATGCTTGACCGGGGGTTCGGTCGAATCATCAATGTCGCCTCGCAGTTAGGTCAGAAGGGTGGTGCTGGGCTGACGCACTACAGCGCGGCCAAGGCGGGGGTCATCGGCCTATCCAAAGCGCTTGCCCTGGAGGTCGGGCAACGTGGCGTAACCGTAAACTGCATCGCCCCCGGCCCGATCGACACCGCCCTGGTGGCGGGCATCAGCGAGGAATGGAAGGCGGCCAAGCGGGCCGAGTTGCCGCTGGGCCGCTTCGGCCGACCGCAGGAGGTGGCACCAACCGCCGTGCTGCTTGCCGCCTCCCCCGACGGAGACCTGTACACGGGCCAGACCCTCGGACCCAATAGTGGCGACGTGATGCTGTAGAGGCGGCCGGTGCAGCCCCCGGCTCAGGCGATCAGGGCCGTGCCAGCCGACTGTTGCAGTAGTGAAGGCTGTGCTGCGACATGGTATAGCTACAAGAATTGATGGCCTGCTTGGGATTCGGACTTGTCGCAGGATGAATCACCCGCACCAAGGTCACCGAACGGGACTTCGCATTCGCCGCTGCTCAAAAGACGGGGTTTAAGCGGGCATTCGGACAGTGAGGCCGCCGTCCACGACGAGCGCTTGACCGGTAACGTATCCGGCGTCGTCAGAGGTCAGGAAGCGCACTACCGTTGCCACCTCCTCAGGTCGTCCCACCCGTCCCCATGGAATGTCGTTCCCGGCTCGCGCCAGGCCTTCCGGGCCCAGGGAGTTCACCGGATCAGAAGACTGTGGTGTCTCAATCAACCCCGGAATGACCGCGTTGACTCGAATCTGCCGGGGCGCGAGCTCGACGGCCAGGCTGCGGCACAGGCCCAGCACGCCGGCCTTGGCAGCGGCGTAGTGCGCATGGTCGCCCCAGCCGTAAACGCCTCCCGCGATGGACGAGATCGCCACCATCGCGCCGGGCCCCGGAATCCTGCGCCCGGCGGAACGCAAGGTCCGCAGCACCCCGGTGAGATCAACCTGCAACATGTCGTCCCAGGCGTCGTCTGTCATCTCGTCTAAACTGGCACGCCGCAGCACCCCAGCGTTCGCGACCGCGACGTCGAGGCGACCCCACTCGTCAACCGCTCGCTGGGCGAACGCGTCCACCTGCTCGGAGTCGCGCACATCGACTTGGTGCACCACCCCAACGCCGCCCTCCTCCCGGACGCGCCGCAGGGTCTGCTCAGGGTCGTGTGGGTCGCCGGGGAATGTTCCGATGACCACTCGGATCCCGCAACGGGCGTAGGCCACGGCGACGCTGCGGCCGATGCCGCTGGCGGCTCCGGTGACGACAGCGACACGCGGATCTCGTGGATGCGCTGAGACCGTCATGCCGACTCCCTTCCACTGCGCCTTAGAGCCTGTGCCCACCCGGCATCGCCTGCGTAGGGCGCTCATCATGCCAGCCGGTTACCGCCCTGACGACCTGCGGGAGGCCGGGTGCTCCGGCCAGTGGGTCGGCAAAGGAGTGACAGGAGCAGTGATGCACCCCTGTGTCAGCCTGGACGTACCACGAATGTCATTGAGGTACCTAGAACACGCGGCTCTAGAGCGCCCCTCAAGTGAGGACGACGGAGAAGCCGCAGACCGGAGCAGCCCCAGACCAGGCCGCACGCTTCCGGCCCCAGAAATACAATCAACCCGATCAGCCGAGCCCGGTGGTGGATTCAGGGTCGGCACGGGCGGGCGAGACCACACCCGCCCAGCGGCCAACTTGGAGCGGCTGCCTCGAGGTGGCGTCAGCAGCAATGGAAATGGAGTGGACGTGGCCGAGTTCGCCCTCGCCGGGTGCGACAACGTGGTTGTGCCATCAAGCGGCCGAGAGAACCTTGCCCGAGCCGTAGCCGGAGGTCACGCGACTGAGGACCCGGTCGGTGGGAGCTGGCGGGGGCGAGGTGTCACCCTTCGCCACATCGCGGAGCGGGCGGGCGTTCACGTCTCAACCGTGTCCCGGGTGCTGCGCCGAGAGGAGCCAACCAAGGGCTGGTCCACGTCGGAACGGCGGGTCATCGCCGCGGCAAGCGAGCTCGGCTACCGACCTAACCCGCTAGCAGCGAGTCTTAGAACCAGGACTACCGCGACCATCGGGGTGGTGATGCCGCGTCTCGTTGACAGCGTCGTCGCATCCATCTTTCAGGGAATCGAGGGAAGGGCCACCACACTGGGATATCAGGTGTTAATTTCCAGTCCAGAGGATGACCTGGTTGCGCAGCGGCAAAGCGTAGAGCTGTTGCTTAGCCGCCAGGTCGATGGCCTTTTGCTGAGCAGTGTGCACAACACCACGCCGTTCCTGGAAAGCCTGGCCGCGGTCGTACCGACGCTGTTGGTGAGCCGGCACGACGAAAGCACCTGCCCCGCCGTCACCGGGGACGACCATCTCGGCGGCTATCTGGCCGCTCGTCACCTGCTCGAGCTTGGTCACCGACGCATCGGAGTCGTCGCGGGCCCCTCTTGGGCGAGTACCGGGACAGATCGGCTGGCGGGCTACCAGACTGCGTTACGGGAAGCCGGGATCCAGCCCGACCCCACGCTGGTGCGGGAGTCATCGTTCGACGTTCGCGGTGGGACCGAGGCCGGAACGTGCCTATTGACGCTGTCGAACCGGCCTACGGCCGTCTTCGCGGTGAACGACGTCGCCGCGATTGGTGTGTTGGGGGCGGCACGCCGGCTCGGGATGACCGTGCCCGCGGACCTGTCCGTGGTGGGTTACAACGACATTGACATCGTGTCCGAGCTTGCCGTTCCGCTCACCACTGTCCGCTCACCCTCCCGGCAAATGGGCGAGCAGGCGGTTGAGGTCCTCCTCGAGATGATCGCAGGCCGTCCGGCGGTGTCGCACCGACTGCCGGTCGAGCTGGTGGTTCGAAGTTCAACCGCTCCGCTCCACGTGGCGCGCCAGTTACCACGGCGTCGGCTGCGAGCAAGGAGCGCCCCTGCCTGAGGTCGATCACGGTGGTCGGCCTGTGGAGCCCGTCGACCCGTCAGTCCCACGGATGGGCGGTGGGGCGTGCGCTGAGGCCGCGGGACGTGCCGACTCCCTACGGCGGCAGGCTCATCTGCGTAAAGCGGCTCTCGGCGCGTTCTCTGGATGGATCCGCAGCCAGCAGGAGCGAAAGCAGGATGCGCGACTTGCGGCCGTCGAGATGGCCGGCGGGCAGCAGTCCTCGGGCGAGTAGGTCCCGCTCCGAACCGGGGAACCCGTAGGTGTCGTTGAGAACTTGCCCCGAGCCGGTGCGTGAGGCGAGCACGACGGGTATGCGCTGAGCAAGCTCCTGCAGCCGCCCTACGATGCGACGGGGAACGTGTCCCCCGCCGAAGGCCTCGACAACCAGCCCTCGGTAGCCGGTGGTCGCAACGTGGTCAAGCAGCCGGCCGTCGTCGCCTAGAGCCATGCCGAGCAGGGCGACGTCCGGTATCGCTGCGTCAGCCGGCAACTGCAGGGTGGGTCGCGCGACTGGCCGGAACAAAATCCGCGCTTGGCCCTCGGACACCCAACCCAACGGACCGGCGAGTGGCCCCGAGCTGAAGGTCGCACAATTCGACGTGTGCGTCTTGCGCACGACGCGAGGCGAGTGAATCTCATCGTTGAACACCACGACCGTCCCCAGCGAGCGACAGCTTGGCGAGGCGGCGACGTGTACAGCCGCAGCCACGTTGCCGGGGCCATCCGCCCCAGGCAGCGTGGGGTTACGCATCGCGCCCGTCACCGCGACGGGTTCCGGCAGGTTGTGCAGGAGGTCCAGCGCGAACGCGGTCTCCTCAAGGGTGTCCGTGCCCTGTGTTACCACGACGCCGGCACAGCCCTCAGCCACCGCCTGTTGGATGGCGTAGTGCACCGCCAACACGTCGTTGAGGGTCAGGTCCGGTGACGCGACCTGTCGCAGCTGTCGGGCGACGATGTCCACCTCCCGGTCTAGGCCCGGGACGCTCCTCACGAGTTGCTCGCCGGTGAGGCCAGGGGAGACGCCACCTGAGCTGGAATCCGTGACCGACGCGATCGTGCCACCGAGAGCGAAGACCGTGACGGACGGGAAGGCGCTCACGCCGACACCGTCGCAAGCGCGCGGCCGGGCGTGCAGCGAAAGGCCTGGAAGGAGCGGCGCACGAGTTCAGGGTCGAGATCATTCACGAGCAGCACCAGTTGCGTGCAAGCTGTCCCAGGCGCCCAGGAGGCCAGCTGCTCTGGCGCGGAGACAACGTGCTGCACCGCATGCACGAGCAGTGGACCGGGCAGACCCACGTCCACGAGCCCCTTGACCCGTAGCACCTTCTCCCCGTGAACGTGCAGCAGCAGACTCAGCCAAAGACTGAAGGCTGACCAGTCCAGCCTGCCTTCCGACGAGAGGACGACGGACCGCACGCCCGCGGTGTGGCCGTCCTCGTGGTCCTCGAGCAAACCGACATTCGCGGCCCGGGGCGCGTTGTCCGGGGTTGCGTCCTCCTGCTGGAGGTCGTACCCGGGCCGGACCGGAGCGATCGGATTCAGGGCACGCAGCGCGTCGCGCAGAACGTGCACCCGTCGCGGTTCCACCAAATCGGTCTTGGAGAGCACGACGTGATCGGCGAGCATGACCTGGCGGGCAACCTCGGGGCGGAGCTCATGCGGCGACCGGGTTGCGTCCACGACGGTCAGGACGCGCGCTAGCTTGAACTGGTGGCGAAGGAAGGGATCGGTGGCCAAGGTGAAGGCCACGGGGGCCGGCTCAGCCAGACCGCTGAGCTCAATGATCACACGGTCGTACCGGACTAGGCCACGGTGCTCGTCGTCGACAACCGAACGCAGGACGTCGACGAGGTCGTCGCGCTTTTGGCAGCACAGGCAGCCGCCGGCGATCACCCGGATGCGGTCCTCGGCGAAGCGGACCAGCCCCTCCTCGAGGCCGACCTCGCCGTACTCGTTGAGGACCACGAGGGTCTCCGCACCCGGCGCCGACTTCACGAGAGCCCTCAGTAGCGTCGTCTTGCCCGCGCCCAGGCTTCCGGTAATGAGCGTCACGGGCTTCATCCCTCGAAGCCGCGACGGTCGGCCCCGGCCTCCAACCGTGACAGCAGCTCCGGGTCGAGCGGGTCCAGCCGGTTTGGGAGCAGCCTGTCGGTGAGGAACCAGAGCGCGCCCAAATCCGCGACGAGCTCGGTCGACCCGGTGGGCGAGCTCAAGACCAGCTGCCGGGTTGAGCCCGGCTGGTCGACCGTCCAGCGATACGGCGCCAGCAGCTCTCGCAGCTGGCGTAGCCGCCGGACCCGCACCCCGGACGGCGAAAGCTCGCCGCGCTTGCCACCTCCTGAGTCCGACCAGTGGACGTCGTCGAGGTCCGCGCAGTAGAGACACACGTAAAACGACCCCTCCCGCTCGTACTGACCGGCTCGGGTCCGACTTGCCGGCGACCGCCCGAACGGCCCCGGGTGTCCTTCCCGCGCCCGTGGCGGACCACCCCGGACAGAAGTGAAACCTACCGCGCGACCGGGCTTCGGCAAACGTTTGCAATCAAGGCTCTTCTTCCCATTGACACAGCCACGCCCGGTCGAGCAGGGTGCCCAGTTGGGGCACGGTCCGTGTCGCACCTGCTACCTCGACGACGAGAGGGTCCGCTGTGGCTAAGGAGATCTACTGCGTCTTCGGCATTGACATCGACGCCGTGGGGGGGTGGCTCGGGTCCTATGGCGGGGAGGACTCTCCCTCGGACATCCAGAGGGGGATGTTCGCAGGCGACGTCGGAACGCCCCGACTGCTCAAGATGCTGACCCGACGTGAGTTGCCAGCCACGTGGTTCGTCCCCGGCCACTCCCTTGAGACGTTCCCGGACTCAATCAAGATGATCGTGGACGCTGGGCACGAGATCGGGGCGCACGGCTACTCCCATGAGAACCCGATCGCCATGACTGCCGCGCAGGAAGAGGCGGTCATGGAGAAGTCGGTCGGCCTCATCGAGAAGGCCGCAGGACGGGCGCCGCGCGGGTACGTGGCTCCGTGGTGGGAGATGTCAGCTAAGACTCCGGAGCTGCTGGCGAAGTACGGCTTCACCTACGACCACAGCCAAGCGCTGAACGACTTTGTTCCCTTCTACTCCCGGATCGGCGATAGCTGGACAAAGATTGACTATTCTAAGTCGGCACACGAGTGGATGAGTCCCCTGGTCCGCGGCCAGGAGATCGACATTGTCGAAATCGGCGGCAACTGGTACATGGATGACCTGCCACCGATGATGTTCATGAAGAAGGCCCCCAATAGTCACGGGTTCGTCAACCCCCGCGACATCGAGGAGTTGTGGCGCGACCAGTTCGACTGGGTCTACCGCGAGCTGGACTATGCCGTGTACGCGTTTACGATTCATCCGGACGTGAGCGGGCGGCCGCAGTGCCTGTTGATGCTCGAGCGCCTTATTGACTACATCAACGGCCACCAGGGCGTGAAATGGACGACCATGGAACAGGCCTGCGATGACTTCCGCTCCCGCTACCCCCTCGCCGGGTCGGAACGACCGGCGTGCTACTAGCACCATCAGAATCTCACGGCAGCGTGGACCGAGTACCCGGGCCCCCAGCTGCAGTGATGCCAGTGGCTGGGAGAAGATCGCGAAGGGCCGGCTCGGGGCGAGCTGTCCGGAAAGGCCCGCACAGAACCCAGAACCCGCACGGAACCCAGAACCGCATGGAACACAGAACCTGCCCCAGAGCAGGCCAACCGCCCGTCCCTTCGCGTAGGAAGCTGTTCTCATGACACCGCGCGTGATCGACTTGTCCCTCCTTATCGACGACAACATGCCCAGCCATAAGTTCTTTCAGCGCCCAGTCCATATACCGCACATCCGGCACGAGGAGTCCATCAGTCTAGGCCTCGGGACTGCGGATGACCCAATGTCGATGGCCACCTCGTACATTGGCACTCTCGATCACATCGGCACTCATGTAGACGCGTTCTTCCACGTGAAGCCTGACGGTTTGAAGATTGCGGAGATGCCACTGGAGATGTTCTTCGGAAAGGCCGTTTGCCTCGATCTCACGCACATTCCCGACCTCGGGATGATAGAAGTCGAGGACTTGGAGGCGGCGGAGCGCGCATCTAACGTAAAGGTTGACGGACACATCGTCCTGCTCAACACGGGGCTGCACGCGCGCCACTACCCCAACCCGGAAGTTGTTACCAGCAACCCTGGAGTCAGTGCGGCCGCGACGCACTGGTTGGCTGACAGAGGTTCCAAGGTGCACGGGGTCGAGGGGCCGTCGACCGATGCACCCAACCACAACTTCTTCTACAATCACCGTGTCTGCCGCGACCGGGGCATCACCCACTATGAGTGGCTTGTGAACCTTGAGCAGCTGGTAGGCAAGGGTGAGTTCATGTTCTACGGCGTGCCTCTTGCCCTAGCGAACGGCACTGGCGGCCCGACCCGGGCATTCGCAATCATCGAGGAATAGGCCGCTTACCGATCCCGAGTTTCTACAGCCCGAGTATCGCGACGGAGGGGCCTGAGATCTCCCCAGCGGGTCTCCGCTGTAGCTATGGCGTTCCATCCGGTACGGCTCCGCTGATTCGAGGAGTGACCACGGACTTCGCCTACATGTCGATACAGGAGATCCAGCACCTGATATCGACGAGACAAGCCTCCGCGGTCGAGGTGATAGGTGCCGCCCTAGATCGGCAAGACTGGCTCGAGCCGACGCTGAACGCCTTCGTCACCCGGACTCCGGAAATGGCGCTCGAGGCTGCGCGCAAGGTCGATGCCCAAATTATACGAGGGGACGCTCTCGGGCCGCTGGCGGGGGTGCCGATTTCCATCAAAGACCTGATCGACGTCGCCGGCGTGCCCACCACATTCGGTTCGAGAGTTATGGCGCAGAACGTAGCTAAAGGGGATGCGCCCGCTGTTGAGCGAGTTAAGCACGCAGGTGCCTGCGTCCTTGGTAAGACGACAACGACTGAGTTTGGGTGCAAAGCAGGTGGAGGGGACAGCCCCCTCACCGGTGTAACCCGCAACCCGTGGGACACCGCCAAGTCAACAGGCGGGTCTAGTGCTGGAGCCGCCGCCAGCGTGGCTGCCGGTGTGACTCCCATTGCCGTGGGGACGGACGGCGGTGGTTCCTGCCGCATCCCAGCGGCGCTGTGCGGCCTAGTAGGCGTCAAGGCGCAGTACGGCCGGGTCCCCGTCTTTCCGGCCGGTGCCACTCCCTCGCTTGCGCACGTGGGCTCCATCGGGCGGACGGTTCGGGACGCGGCCCAGCTCCTGCAGGTATTGTCCGGCTTCGACGCCCGGGATCCAGCGAGTGTCGCGCAGCGAGTGCCTGACCTTATCGGCGCATGCGACCGAGGGGCCGCGAACTTGCGCATTGCATGGAGCCCGACTCTGGGATACGCGCCGGTGAGCGACGAGGTACGACAGCTCACCATCTCGGCTGTAGGGCGCCTAGAGGAAGCGGGTTGCACGGTCCAGACCGTCGATCGCGTCTTTCCTGAGGACCCGATCGAACTGTGGAACGCGGAGTTCTACGCAGGGGTAGGCCTCAAGCTCAAATCCGCGCTGTATGACTCCCGCGAACTGTTGGACCCGGCAGTCGTAGAGGTCATCGAGGATGCCTTATACAGCCAATCGGTGGAAGAGTATTTCCTGAAGTACTTTCAGCGGTTTGACCTGCGAGAGCACTTTAGAAAGTTCCTCGAACCCTATGACCTGCTGATCACTCCAACGCTTCCTGTAGCCGACCTAGCGGCCGGTGTGAACGTGCCTCCGGAGCTCACGGACCGCAACATCGTTTCGTGGGTATATTATACCTACCCCTTCAATCTCACAGGAAATCCTGCTGCCTCGGTGCCATGCGGATTCACAGCCGAGGGGATGCCGGTGGGCCTTCAGATCGTGGCCAAGACTCTCTGCGAGGTCAACTTATTCCGAGTGGCCGGGGTGCTGGAAGCGGTCTCGCCCTGGTCCCACAGGCACCCTGTGTAAGAGCCATTCCTCTCGAAATTCTGGGGCAGCGGACAACAGCGCGGGGAGGCGGAACTGACGGTGGTCCGGACGCAGTGGTTGCGGAAAGGACGCGATCAGGGTGTGCAGCTCTCCGTCATGCATCGATCTCTCCGAGGGCGGGCGCTTTCTGACGGCGTAGTAGACGACGGGGGCGAGGTGCAGGCCGTGCTCGCGCAGCACCCGGCAGGTCGGGTGTCTCGACCTCCCACCGTCGGCCGCCGTCGGGCGGTCCTTGCACTGTTCGATGAACCTCACCAGCGTGGCTGTGGCCGGTCGAGCTCGGCACCGAAGAACCGGTTTCCGGGGTCGGCCCTTGATCGCTCACCACGTCCTCGACGGCCCGGCTTACGCTGGCGAGCGCTACTGCGTACAGCTCGGCCAGGGCCGCACGACTTCGGCAAGGCCATGCGCGCCAAGGACCTGGACGCCGCAGTCGTCGCGGTGCGTCGGCACCGGGACGGCGCGCACGACGCGCTCGCGCTGGTGGCCGGGTGAATCGCCGAGCCGTGGCCCTGATGAGCGCCGCGCACGTCGTCGATGACCTCTATCAGGGCGTGGTCCCTGCGTTGCTGCCGTTCCTGGTCGTCGAGCGCCACTACACCTACGAGGCGGTGTCGGGGCTAACTTTGGCAGCAGCAGTGCTGTCCTCGGTCGCCCAGCCGGCCTTCGGTTGGTGGACCGACCGGCGGCCCAGCCCCTGGATGATCTCGCTCGGGATGGTCGTCGCCGCTGCTGGCGTGGCCGTCGCCGGCCAGTCGTCGAACTACCTACTGACCTGGGCGGCCGTCGCCGTGTCCGGGCTCGGCATCGCAGCGTTCCACCCTGAGGCGGCACGCACCGCCCGGCAGGCCGCCGGCAGTAACAACCGGGCGATGAGCGTGTTCGTGCTCGGCGGCAACGCCGGGTTCGCCCTCGGGTCGTTGGTCGCCACCCCGCTGCTGCTGCTCGTCGGGCTGCGCGGGACCCTGTTGCTCGCCGTTCCCGCGATCGTCATGGCCATCGTGCTGCTCACCCGCCTTCAGCCGATCCTGCTCAGCCCGTCCGGCCGGCTGGGGCACGCCGCCCTCCCCACAGGTCCCGACGACTGGCCCGGCTTCCTGCGCCTGACCTCGGTTGTGGTCGTGCGCTCGATACTGTTCTTCGGCCTGACGTCGTTCCTCGCGCTTTATTTCATCAACGAGCTCGGCACGTCCCGCGGGCAGGGCGGCGAAGCCCTCACCGTCTTCCTCGCCGCTGGCGCCTGCGGCACCCTGCTCGGAGGCGCCGTCGCCGACCGGTATGGGCGGCTGCTGGCCATCCGCGCCGGCTTCGCAATGGCCATACCGAGCCTGCTCGGCCTAGTTCTGAGCACCAGCCCGATCGCCGCGCTCGTGTTTGTGATCCTCAGCGGCGTGGCGGTGTTCCTGCCCTTCAGCATGTTCGTCGTCCTCGGCCAGGACTACCTGCCCCACCGAATCGGCACCGCCAGCGGCGTCACCGTAGGGCTGGGCGTCAGCGTCGGGGGGCTGTGCAGCCCACTGCTAGGCGCTCTCGCCGATGCCACCAGCCTGAGGCGTATGCTCACCGCCCTGATCGCGTTTCCTGTCCTCGCCCTGCTCCTGTCAGTCCTCATGCGCGACCCCGCCAACCGGCCGAGTGCCCCCACGACCAGCAGCATCTCCGACCCCATCGATGTCACCCTGACGTCATGACGGCCACCGCCGGCACGACGACGACGTCAACAGGCGGGAGTGTCCGAAAGTCGGATGCTCCTATGTCTGTCCAGTGCTCCGGCCGCCGTCGACACTAGCCTGGCGCTCTCACCGCGCTGCGGTGTCGGGAACGTGAAAAGTGCCCTTGACCAGGGAGAATGTGGCTTGCGACGGTCACATTCGAGCCAGGTCGAGGAGCAGCCTTCAGGTGAGCAAACATAGCGCGTTCTACCCCGGCTTGGTAGTGGATGGAGACGGTGTCGGCACTGTGGCTCACGCGGGTGCTGTGCTGCTGCTGGGAAGCTGCCGCACGGCCGGGCTGGACCGGGAGCTGTCGGCGGCGTTAAGCCCGTGGCGGCGTCCAGGGGCGTGCACGACCCGGGCCAGATCGTGCTGGATCTGGCGGTGAGCCTGGCGGCTGGGGGTGACTGCTGCGGGCAGCGCCGGGGGTGTTCGGGCTGGTCGCTTCGGACCTGACGGTGTCGCGGCTGGTGGCCGTGCTCGCCGCCGACGCGCTTGGGCGCTGGCGGCGATCAACACCGCTCGGGCTGCGGCCCGCGCGAAGGCGTGGCGGCTGGCCGGCGAGCACGCCCCTGACGCTGGGGTCGATGCCAGGCACCCGCTGGTCCTGGATGTCGACGCGACGCTGGTGAGCGCGCACTCGGACAAGGAAGGCGCGGCGCCGACGTTCAAGCGGCGCTATGGCCATCACCCGCTGTGGGCGTTCGTTGACCACGGCCGGCACGGCACCGGTGAACCCCTGGCCGTGGTGCTGCGTCCCGGTAACGCCGGGTCGGTGCGACACGAGGTCGCACGTGGTGAGTTGGTTGCATCGATTGGAGGTCGGCTGATGTCGACGATGTGATCACGGGTCAGTGTCCAGGGACCTGTCCCCGCCCTGACGTGCGTCGCTG
>JAABUR0100005721.1_pt1 | contig 15680 bp, 21 predicted proteins | sample 5560091 | NCBI WGS metagenome assembly JAABUR01 (sample SAMN10711879, study PRJNA513375) | rock metagenome | isolation source: Antarctica rocks | place: Antarctica: Victoria Land, University Valley sud
CTGACCCGACCAGATTCGGGTCATCGAAAACCGTCGAAACCCGCGGTACTGTATGCATCTGACGGATGCCCCCTCGGAGCTGGTGGATTGAAACCTTCGCAAGTCCAATCCTGCCGCCCCACAGGGGCATTCGTTCGTTACGACCCGCTACACGCCGACACCGATCGGTGGATCAGGGCTCAGCAAAGACACCGCATACCGAAGCGGCGACGGATCAGCTCGAAAGGGAGGCTCCCTTGAAACACCACCTGATCGGGGGCGCGGTCGCCAGCGGCGGTTCAGTCCGCCCTCCCGTAACGTCGTGCCATGACCGAGCCAGCTGAGTGCCACCACTTACGCCGCGAGCCCTACACCGGCGACACTTTCCACCCGATGACGGCGCGCGACTCGAGCAAATGGTTCAGGTGCCTGGACTGCGGCACGATCTACCAGGAACCAGTGACGACGGACGCAGCCAAGACACCAACCATCGAAGCAAACTGACACACCACTCTCTCAATCCGCCTTGCAGCTGGAGCGGTACCCCTGACAACCCGGGCACGAGGAGTGACCCGGAACTGTCAACAGTGCTTCGTCCAAGACGTCGACGAGGGCAGCGGGAGTGTCCAGCCAGCTCCCACGCCTGCCAGCACTGGAATCCCCCTGACCTGACTAACCCTTCTATTGGGAACCCAGCCCTCTCCCGCGGCTCGCGTGTGAGCTCCAGCGGCGGCAGCCAGCCCGGCGCTGGCGATCATGTCCGGAAGCGATCGTCAGGCGGGGCGGGCGGCCCGCGTCAGGGCGGCGATGGTCAGGTGACGAGGATGAGGACGGCCGCGGGCCAGGATGAGTTTCGCGGTGGTGGATTCAGCGGTAGACCGTGGGTGGGTCGAGCCCGAATCTGGAGCACCACAGCAGCGTCTCACTTCCTTGGAACTGAGACACCCGCGCTGAGACGCCGCCACAGCAGAGCCTCGAGCACACGGTCGGTGTCTCACAAGTTCATCCGAAGGCTGGCGAGCCGACCCACGTCGCGCAGCCGATTTGTGCGACAGTGACGGGCGTGTCAGTCGTGGGGTATGCCCGGGTCAGCACCGACCATCAGTCCCTCGGCGCTCAGCAGGACGCGTTGACCTGCGCGGGGTGTGAGCGGATCTTCATCGACAAGCTTTCCGGAGCCCGGGACGACCGTCCCGGGCTGGCCGCCCTGCTGGGGTATGTCCGTGAAGGTGACACGGTGGTCGTGGTGGCGTTGGACCGGTTGGGTCGGTCGTTGACGTCGGTGATCCGCACCATCGAGCAGCTGACCACAGCCGGGGTGCTGCTCCGTTCCCTGCGGGAGGGGATCGACTACTCCACCCCGACGGGGCGGATGCTTGCCGGGATCTTCGCCGCCCTGGCCGGGTACGAGCGGGAGCTGATGCACGAACGCGCCGCCACAGCGCGCCGGGCCGCGCGGCTGCGTGGCCGGCATACCGGCCGCCCACCCCGGCTGACACCCACCCAGGCCGGGCAGGTCCGCACCCTGCGCGCCGGCGGTGAGTCAATCGCGGACCTGGTCCGCAGCTTCGGGGTCTCCCGAGCCACCATCTACCGGGCCCTGGGCAGCAGCGACCTCGACGGCATACCCGCCGCCGCCGCCACCACTGAGGACGCAACGACGGGCGGCAACCGGTGACCGATCGTGACCTGGTCCTCCCTGACGGCTATCCGGAGCTGCTCGAGGAGCTCAAGCGCACCGTGGCTACCGCGCGTTGGCGGGCGCAACGGACAGTCAACACCGAGCTGCTCGGGCTCTACTGGCGCATTGGGTATGCCATCCTGAGCCGGCGACAGGCCGAAGGCTGGGGAACCCGGGTCATTGACCGGCTCGCCACCGACCTGCGAAGCGCCTTCCCGCAGATGCGCGGCTTGTCGCGGAGCAACTTGTACTACATGCGCTCTTTCGCAGCGACCTGGCCGGAGGCCGCGATCGTCCAACAACCTGTTGGACGACTGCCCTGGGGCCACGTCACGGTGCTGCTGGACAAGCTCGACGACCCCGCCAAGCGGGAGTGGTACGCCGCCGCCGCCGTCCAGCACGGCTGGTCCCGCAACGTCCTGCTCCACCAGATCATGAACCGGCTGCTCGAGCGGACCGGCGCCGCACCCTCCAACTTCCCCGCCCAGCTCCCCCAGGCCGAGTCAGAGCTCGCGCAGCAACTGACCCGCGACCCTTATGTCCTGGACTTTCTCGACCTCACCCAACCCGTCGCCGAACGCGACCTGGAGGCGGCACTGATCGACCGGCTGCAGGCCTTCCTGATCGAGCTCGGACACGGCTTCGCGTTCGCCGGCCGGCAGTACCACTTCGAGGTCGACGGCGACGACTTCTCCATCGACCTGCTGTTCTTCAACTGGGTGCAGTCCCGCTTCGTCGTCGTCGAGCTCAAGATCGGCCGCTTCCAGCCCGAACACCTGGGCCAGCTCAGCTTCTACGTCTCCTGGGTTGACGCCAACCTGCGCGACCCCGACCGGCACTCCCCCACCGTCGGGATCCTGATGTGCACCAGCCGAAACGACAGTGTCGTGCGCTACTCCCTCGCCGGCGCCACCGCCCCCCTAGCGGTCGCCGGCTACACCTACGACACCCTCCCCGACAGCATCCGCCAACTGGTCCCCAGCGACGAGCAGCTGAGCACCGCGGTCACCACCGTCACCACAACCCGCACCACCACCTGAAACGTCGCCACCCCCGTCGCCTCCGCGAGCCCGGCATCCCACACCGCTACACCCTCGTCGGCCGGCGACCAACCTGGCTCTGCCGACGCCGACCCACCACCGCGACCCGCAGCAACCGAGCCTAGACAACCCGACCCCGTCGTGTCAGACACCATCGAGACGAGTGTGGCCCCACTCAACGGGAGAACTGGTGGCGACCACCGCTTGGGTGCACCGATCGCCTGCACATACGGCCGTATGTATCGGCATACGTACGTGGCCCCGTACGTACCACGGTGCATACGTACGTGGCTCCGCACGCCCGTATGAACGGTTGGCACCTGCGACACGCCACATACGCCCGTATTCCCGTATGTCGCCCATGGTCGGTGCATGATCTTGACCCATGGAGGCCCCGCAGATCATCGTCTCGGGCGCCTACAAAGGCGGGGTCGGCAAGACCACCCTGGCCCTCGAGCTGGCGTACTTGTTGGACGCGCCACTAATCGACCTCGATTGGGACAAGGGCGGCGCCACCAAGCGATGGGGCTACGTGGCCACGGAGTCGTCGCCGTTGCTCGACGCTTTGGAGCGCGGAAAGGCCCCGCGGCCGCGCAAGGGACGTGGCAAGGCTGATCTCGTCCCCGGCGATCGTGACCTCGAGGCTAACCAGCCGACGCCCGATGAAATGGCCGACGCCCTGCGACGATGGGCGGGGGAGTGGGGGAGGCCCTACGTCGTCGTCGACACCCACCCCGGAGGAGTGCCCACAACGCTGGGTGCCATGGCGGCCGCATCGGTGATCGTCACGCCCACGGTCCTCGCCATTGGTGAACTAGACGGCCTAGAGGGCCTGGTGGAAGAGCTAGCCGACTACCCGCTGCTCGTCGTGCCGAACAAGGTCACGAGGACGCCGGATCGCCGACTCCTAGAGCGCCTGCGCGACCTAGTGAAGCGCTACGAACTCCCCGTGGCACCGGTGATCTCCGAACAGAAGAGGCTGCCGAAGCGGGCTGGGCGAATGGCGGTCACGGCCTCCGACCCAGTCCCGAAGGTCTGGAAGAACTACGTGACCGAAGTCAGGGAAGTGGCTGAAGCCGTGAAGGGCTACCACGGTGGCTAACCAGGCTGGACTCGACCAACTCGACGCCCGCCGCAAGCGCGCCGAACGCCAGGTGCCTAAGCCTCACCACACCAAGGCGCCCGTGGCCGTGAGCGCCGTCGCCGGAGAACCTGCCCCAGCAGTCGACGAAGAGCGACCGGGTGCGATCGAAGCGAGTTCTTCACTGCTTGCGCCGGCAGAACCGCCGGTAGCCAAGGTCGTGAGTGCCCCTGCTCCTGAACCACTCGCAGCACCCCAGCGCAAGCCCCGTTCGCGCCAGACTCAGGTGCTGTTCGACGCTCGCGCCGACAGCCACCTCAGCGAGGTCAAGAAACGCGCGGTCATGGCGGACGTGGACCTCAGCGCCAGTGCCGTGCTGCGCAAGGCGCTCGACGAGTACGTAGAGGCTCACGGCTACGACGGCATCGTTGCTTGGTTCGCGGAGCACGGCCGCCAGTAGGACGGCCGCTAGACCTGGATCCAGCTCCGCATCATAAGGTCGCCGCCGCCGGGCGGATGTGTGTTGGCCTCGATTCGTACCGACGCATGGCACCCGTAGGTCGCGCCCGCCCACCAACTGCGGCGCGATGGCGAACCCGGGGAACGCACCCAGCGCCGCAAGGAACGGATGCCAACCCGGAACATCGAGCCGACAAGCGAAGCAGTAAGGTTGGCGAGACACCTACCAAACCCGAGCCGCTTCGCGTGTATCAGGTTGTCACCCGTACTCACGGCAGTTGTGGACCGGACCAGGCACTAAGAGTCTGGAACGTGGCGTGAGACTGCCCGGTATGGTCGCGTTGAGGGTGCTCAGGCAGTCCGGGCGTTGGTCTGATCCGCCGTCGTCCAGGGTGTCGAACAGCCGGGCGGCGATCCGGCCCGCCGTTGGTGCTGTGGCTGATGTTCGCGGCCTCGGACAGCTGCCGGATCGGCGCGCGCACGTTGGTGAGCGTGCACGCGGCCAGGGCGATGTCGACGAGCGCGGCCAGCACAGCGCGGTCGGTGCCCCCGGCGGCGCCGGTCCACGGCGCCGGGTTGTGGTCGGCTGTGGCGAGCAGCGCGGCGAGCTCGGCGCGGACCGACTGGGCGTCCGGCGACCGGCGGCCGCTCGCGCGCGCTGGGCGGCGGCGTGCCAGGTGGTCGCCAGGCGGTACTCGACGTCGGCGGGGTTGCGGTGCGCAGCCCCCTCGGTAACACCGGCCCGTCACCACGGCGGCTCCGGAGCCAACGGGTGACAACGCGGGCATCGAGCCACCGCGGCCTCGAGCTGCACCAGCCGGGTCTGCCGGTCACAGTGCCGGCACCAGGGTCGGCGCTGCTCGGCGGCGGTGCCGGCGGTGAACGCGGCGGCGCGGGGGTGGTCAGCGACTGGGTCAACGTCGCGCAGGTACCACGCCAGCACGACGGCGGGCCGGGTCTTGACGTGGGTCTCGGTCAAGCTGGTGTACCCGAGCCGGGCGTTGGCGGCGTCGATCACCTGCACCACGTCCTGGGCGGTCCACCCCGGGTCTGAGGTCGCGAACCGGGTCAGCGCCGGCGCCAGCCGGCCCGGCCGCTCGGTCCGCAGCCAGGGCACCAGTTGCGCCAGCCCCAACGCCAGGATCAGCGGCCGACGGTCCCGGGGGCGGCGGGGCCGCCGTTGTCGGGGCTGTGGCGGCGAAGCCGCCCCCGTCTTTTCGGCGGAGCCGGTGACGGTAGAGGTGTTGGAAGGTGAGTTGTGGGGGAAAGGTGGGGTACCTCTGGTAGGGGTGGCAGCAACCACAGCGCCGCGGATCGGGGAAGGGATGGTGAACGCCGCCTCCGCCGACAGGCCCCGCTGCCGGCACCCCCGGCGGCGGGCCTGGACGCACTCGGTCACGGTCAGCATCCGCCCGGCGAACACCGCCACCCGCAACCCCAACACCCCCGCCGCGGCGCGGCAGCGTTGCACCGTCCGCTCATGCAACCCTGACACCGCGGCGACCGTGTCTGGGCGGACCACGCACCGCCGGCCGGTGCGCTGGTCCTGGCAGTACAAGGACTCGACCCGGGCCCACAACACGAACGTGCCCGCCGACACCCCCGCCGCGCGCAGCTCCTGGCGGCCGCAGGCGACCGCCACCGGGACCACGAACGCCAGGAAGTGCTGCCGCCCCGACCACGCCAACAACCCGGCGTAGGCGCCCTCAGCGGCGCGGTAATGGATCCCATCCCGCTGCTCCCCGGCATGCCAGCGAGGCAACACGCCACGGTCATGGGCAGCCAGGCGGCGCACCAGCGTCGCCCGCTCCGGCGTACACGACCGACGCCCGTACAAGGCGCGGATCTCGGCCACGCTGACCGGCGGCCCACCGCCGACACGCCCGACACGGACAGTCCGGGCTTCCGTTCTTGGGCAAGGTGCAGCTACTCTGGACACAACAAGGACCCCTTGGTGTGGGACGACTTGTGAAGGACCGATCAGACGGTGCTGGTAACACCCCAGGTCGGTGGCTTTTAGCGAGACCGGCGGCGGTTGGGTTTCTGAGACCCCCCGCCGCCGCCGCTATTTATGAGGCCCGGTCGAGCGGCAGCACCTCCTGGGCCTCTGCGCGCATCTGCTTCTTGGTGCGAAAACGCTGACTAGGCAGCGGTCGGTCATACCGTTCGGCTAGTAGGTCGGCCATGTACTGGCTGTAGGACAGGCCCAGTCGGTGAGCGTCCTCCTCGAACAGCGCTGCGACATCGGAGGGCAGTCTCGTCGCGTAGACCTTGCGTGGGCCCATGTTGACCTGCGCCATTGGCACCTGCCTCCCGGTTCGGATCGGATTCACGGCTACTTGCACATCCAAGGGGAGCGTTTCTGTAATGCCGCTTCGACACGCCGAAGGGACCGCGGCTAATGCAACCAACGCGGGCTCACGCTTGCCCGCGACCGCGCAGCCGTGCGGCTGAGGTGCTCGGCGTCTAGAGTTTCCGGCAGCTGTATATCTGGTACCGCTAGGCCTCCGGTGGCGGTAGAACTCCACACCGGACATCGCGTTGACCGCTCGGGTCGGCTGCCCAAGCAGCCGGGCGATCGCGTAGGCGGGTCGGCCCATCAGCGAGAACACTCGGAGCATCGGCAGGCAGCATCTGCCAGGTGACGAGCAATTGGGCGGCGATTGGAGTGGCTGAGCGCTCGGGCCTTGAGCGCCGTCCCGATCTTGACGCCGACGGGTTTGTTGTCCTCGTCCTCGGCTGGTAGTACGCCACGACGATCCGCTGCTGGGGCAGTCACCGGTTCCGGCTAGCTTTGGCCGGATGCAGCGCTGGGATCAGAGGTCGCCGGGGGTCCTGCGGCTCCCGTCAGGCCGGCTGGTGCGTGGGCGTGGGCTGCGGCACCGCCCCGGCAAGGGATCCCGACCCGAGTTCGGGCTTTACCTGCTGGGCAAGCCGCCATCGCCGATGGGCTGGGCGTCGCGGTGGGTGAGGTGGCCGGACTGGTGGCTGCCGGCAGACCAGGACGACACCCGAGACGCGCTGCTCGAGCTGTGGCGGCGCGCAGAGATCGAGCGGGTGGAGATTGCCTGCACCGGAGGCCGCGGCCGCACCGGAACGGCGTTGGCGTGCTTGGCGATGATCGACGGCCTACGAGGGGTGGACGCGATCAGGTACGTCCGGCGGCACTACCACCATCGGGCGATCGAGACGCCGTGGCAGCAGTGGTACGTGCGCAGGTTCCACCCGTAGTGCACCGACGACGATGCGTCCGCCGACCGTCCGGTATGCCGATCCCTTGTGCCAGCGTGAACCGCCGCCGGTCAGGCAGCCGGTCCGGCGTCCCGAAGTTGGGTCCAGGCGGCCCAGGACAACAGCACGGCCTGCGGTCGGCGGTGGCTGCCGAACACGACCGGGTCGGCGTCGGCGCCGGTTTGGTCGAACTCGGCGGTGATCTTGTTCAGCCGGGCCCGGACCTCGTTGGTGGGCTGCACCCGCAGCTCGCGTGGAGATGTCATGGCGCCGAGCGTAGCGCAGACTACGTACCTATATAAGTACTGATTTTAGTGCCGATAATGCCGATTATGACAAGTTCAACGAGCATTATTGCAACTGGTGCACGAGGCGCTCTTCCCCCGCATCTCTGCCTGAGGTGCCTCGTCGTAGCAGCGTGACCTGCGATGTTAGGGCGCGTCGAGGTGCAGGCGGGCACACGCCCGCGTAGTGGAAGTGGCTGGCTCGAGCGTGCACTCATCCTGCAACGCGTACAACGCCAACAGCGAACCAAGCTCTTCTTCGCCTGCGCCGAAGTTGTCCTGGAACGGACTGAGGGTCGCGGTCACCCCGCTACCAGGCCACCGCGACAGCTGGGTCCTAAAGCCCAGAGCAGAAACCGACTCGAGCACATCCCGAAGCTGCTCCAACGGAATACGATCGATAGTCACACCGCCACGCAGTCTGGTTTCCATGCCAAACTCTACCGCCCCATTCGCCCACAATGTCCGGCCCCCAGCGCCACGTCCGTCTTGACCGAGAACCCTCGTGCCGCCACGCGAAGGCGACGGCGCCGATGAGCCGCAAACGGCCGGACGTACACCTGCTCCCATATGACCAGAAGGCCCGGCGCCAGGCCCAGGCGTCAAACGTGTCTTACCAACGATCAAACGTGCGCCGCCAGCACCTGACCGGGCCCTACCCCGGCCGGTGGTGGTCGACCACGGAATCGGCCACCTCCTGTGCCGAGACGAACGTGCACGGGCCGCCGTGGCGATGCTCCAAAACACAGGCCCGGCCGCTGGGAAGATGCATCTGAGCGCAGGCACCCAGCCCAGCGAGCCGTTCGTCCACCTCCGGGTTGTGCACGTCGGGGCGATCAACCGTCGGCGGCGCCGCCCCCGACGGGGCCCTCCTGTCGGTGTGTGACAAGCCAGCGTCCATCGGGAACCACCCATCTGTCTGCGAGAAACCGGAGAGCCCGGTCAGTCGGCGCACCGTACTCCTGCTGGTTGCGCGACCCCCGAGAGTCGGTAGACGCACCCGCTCCAACACGGTCTGCACGCCGAGCCCCCGGTGCTGACCAAAGGGACGTTGGCGGTCGGGCAGGTCAAGATCGGCTGCTTATGGTGGAGTTCGTCGACGTCTCATCGGTGACGCTCTCGGTGAACCAGCCCGCTCCACTCCTCACCATTTCTCCGTGGCGGGTAGGCGATGCCGTGCTCGCCCTGGTCGGCGCCGGTCCGGCAAAGGACGGCTCAGGTCTGGCAAGTCCCGCTCGGCGCAGTCGAGGGGCGGCGGCGCCTCGACGGCGGTACTGCCACGTATCGGACTCTCGCGGCGCTCGGCTTCGCTGCTCGCAGCCAGCCGGCGCCTTCCACCGCTGCTGGGGGCCCAGCCCGGGAACGAAGCCCCGTCGAACGCAGGTCCCGTTGGGGCCAACGCGACGTACACCGGCTCGCCTCGACCAGCCGAGACCACGGCCCGCAGTCGCCGCTGATGGCCTGGCACCCCTGCCCATGCCGGCGGGGGTAAAGTCCGAAGCAGACGCACCTTCTTGAGGGGAGTTGGCATGAGCACCACAACGTGGATCTTGCTCGTCGTCGCAATCCTTATCGCGGTCGCCATCATCGCCCTGGTCATACGGATGGGGCGCAACCGCAAGGTGAAGGCGGACCGCGTCAAGGCGCAGAACCTGCGTGAGGAGGAGGACCGCACCCGGCTGCAGGCAAGCGAGCACGAGGCGGACGCCGCGGCCGCCGACGCGAGGGCGCGCCAAGCCCGGGTTGAGGCGAAAAAGCTGGAACGCGCGGCGCAGGCGCGGGCCCAGGACGCCAAGGAGGCGCGCACCCGCGCGGATGAACACCATCAGCGGGCCGTGAAACTGGACCCCAACAGCGACGGTCTCGGCAACAACAGACTCCAACGGGACGACGACGACGAGTCGCGTGGCGCGGACGGGATCGAGCGCGACCACCGGTCCTGAGCCAACCGCACGGCACCAGAACTTCTCCCGATGTCGGGAGCCGGCCACTGCGGCCTTCTTGATTGGGAAAGGCCAAAAGTCGGCTGGCCGCGGAATGGACCTGGCGTTTCACCGTGCTGTTGGGCGGCGGCAACGGTGTTCACGTCGTGTCATCGCCGCCGTCCTGCTCCCGGGATCTTCTGCTGGCTCGAGCTGGAGTGTTACCGCCAGCTCAGCGGCGGTTCGGGCGGACGACGAAGACCACGTCCCGGTTCGTCAGAAAGTTCAGGACGCCGCCGAGCGGGCCAAACAGTAGGACGTGCCCGGCAGCGAGGGGGTGGTCGCGGCAGACGTCTTCCGGGCGGGCTCCGACCCGGAAGCCGGAGTCCTGCCAGGCGGTCGGGTCCAGACACCGCTGCGGAGGGAGATAGTCCCCCGGTTTCACTGCTGATGCGGGCACCCTCAGCGGCGAGCCGTGTACGGGGCCGTTCGCGTCAGCAGCGTGCACGGCAGACCCTTGGCCCGCGCCTGTGGTAGTGGCGAGTTCGGCGCGGACCCGCGCGTCGATGGCGTCCACAATGTCCGCGGGGTCCTGCGACGGCGAGCCGTCCTCCCGCAAGGGCAGCGGCGTGCCAGCCAAGTCTCGTAAAAGCGGCCGCCTCCCAGAACCGGTCACCAGATCTCCAATCTTGCGGCCGGGGGCCGGTAACCAAGAACGGAAGTGCTCCGGCGCTCGAGTCCAAGCGGCCCCCGGGGCCACGCACATTCATGCCTGCCGCTGCCTGCCGCTGCCTGCCGCTGCCTGCCGCTGCCTGCCGCTAGTCGATCAGCGGCGGACGACGAGGGTGGAACATCGCTGGTCAGCGGCACTCCAGCTGGGCCCGGTGCAGGTCAGTAGTAGTGACGGCGCCCACCGATCGCGCGGCCGCCGGCACCCAGCAGGGCCAAGACCAGGCCGACCACGAGCAGGATGCCGCCGATCACGAACAGGATGTGCAGGCTGCTGACCAGCAGCCCGATGACAAGCAGGACGACGCCGAGAATGATCACCGGGGACAGCTCCTCACGGGAGGAAGGAGTCGGGCTGGTGCACCGACTATAGGTAGGGAGCCTACCATTATTATGTGGCGATGTGGCGAGTTGGAGGAACAGGAAGCCTCGCTCGTCCCAGTGCCGGTGGCCCCAGCAAGCAACTCGCGCCCACCAAGGCAGCTGAGCCGCGCGGCGGGTCCCCCAGTGCGGCCAGCCAACGCCGGACGAGCCCGGGGACCACTTCGCCGCTCAGCAGCCCAGCGGCGACCCTGCTGGCGATGAGCTCACGGCGCCGGCGCCGGCGCCGCCTTCCCTGGCCTCGCTGCACGTGCCCGGTGAGCCGCCGACGATGCACTGGAAAGGACAGGCGGCTCCTCACCGGGTGCTAGGCACGGTCGCCCGACTCGCGATCCGGGGCATAATGGTAGGAACCCGACCGTACTGGACCCGGCCGGGCGAGCTGCCGGTCCCGGCCGGTGCAACCAAGAGGGACGTGATGGCACAGCTGAGCGACCGCAACCTCGCCGGACTGCTCGCAGTCCGCAACCACCTGGCACGCTTCCAGCGGACCAGCGACCGAGAAGCCCGCGGACTGGGAACCACCCACGCCCAACAACACGTGCTACTGGCCCTGCGCGGGCACCGCGACCCAGACGGGCCCACCGTCAAAGACGTCGCCACCGCCCTGGGCGTCGCCAGCCCCAGCGCCGTCGAGCTGATCGCCCGGATGGTCGGCGCGAAACTGATCGAACGGCACAGCGACCCCGGCGACGCCCGAATCACCCGGCTGCGACTGACCCCGCTAGGCGAACGGCTGATGCACCAACTCAGCCAGGCCCACCTGCCCCGGCTGCGGGAAATGGCCACCCGAGCCGTGGAACACCTAACCGACTGAACCGAGCTGCATCTCCGGCAGGTCCCGCACCGCAGGTCGGCGCACCCGCCGCCCGTTCAAGTCAACTCCAGGGACCCGTCGTTGATCATCGTCGGGGTCATCCTGCTCGTCGTCGGCCTGGTCCTGCTGGGCGCCGGCGGCCGCGCCATCAGTGGACGGCGGCAGTACTACTGACCGGCGCACGACGGAGCCCATCTGTCGCGCAGGCGCCTGGTTCACCGCGACTGTGGAGGTGGCGCGCAGGCACACGCTGCGGGACAGTGGTTCTCATGACGCCAACCGAGAATGACCCATCGACCAGTGGCCGATCGACCAGTGGCCTGCTGCGTGCGGTGAGCGACGCGGCGGCCTCGTTGCTGCGTTTGGAGGTCCGCCAGGCGCAGGAGGAGATGAGCGACAAGGCCCGCAACGCGGCTAAGGGCGCGGCCCTGCTGGGCGGTGCAGGTCTGTTGGGCGCCGCCGCGTTGGGTACATCGGTGACGTTGCTGGTGCGGCTGCTAGATCGCCTGCTGCCACGCCCAGCCTCCGCCGCAGTCGCCACCGCAGGACTCGGCGCAGCGGCCGCCCTCGTGGGGGCCCGAGGCGTGGCGGAGCTGCGCAGGGTCGGTGGACTACTTCCAGAGCAGACGATCCACAGCGTGCAAGACGACATCGGGGCAGCTACCAGCGCGCCGTCAGGGACGGCCGGTGTCGCTGGGGCGCCCAGCACAGCGCCAGTCGATCAGCCGGCTGCGCACGGCGAACCCTGAGGAGGCCCCGGGGTGGTCACCACGACGCGTTGGCTACTCGTGCCCACCGCGTGTCTTGTGGGCCTAGCGGCTGAGTCTGTAAGGCGCCATTGGGTGCGGAAAGGGAGAGGATGAGCAGATGACAACACCGCAGAGCCCGTACAGCCGGGTACGCAAGCTGCCTAAGCGGTTCAAGCCCTTACAGAAGTACGACGCTGAGTGCCGGCGGGGCCTGGTGCACACGGCTGAGTGCGACGAGCAGATGGCGAGGTTGAAGGAGGACTTCCACCGCTGGCTCGTCTCCGAATAGGTGTCCCCATCCCCGGGAGACCAGGTCAGAACCCGCTAGGGCAGTGGACTGCGGCTCACGGTTGGGGATCGGCCAGGACGGGGATCTGCGGGCGACTGTTCCTTATCGTCAGTGCCCGTCCCGCCCGGTTCTGCGCCTGCCCCTCGGAGGATCAGGGAACCTAGCCGGTGAGCGGCGAATATCTCCCTCCTGCCGCCGCCACGGCGGGCGAGGGCGGGCGTTCAATTCAGACAAACCGGGGGGACCGTCCTGAAACCGTCGGAACCCGACGACGCCGTTCTGTTCCATGCCGATCTGATCCATGGCGGCCTGATTACCTTGCCGGGCAGCTGATCTGGGCGACCGTGAGGGGTTGCTTGAACGGCGTGCGCCTGGCAGGGTTTCGCCGGTAGAAGCGGCATCGGTTCCTGGGGGAGGCGATGATGGATTCAGCAGACCCGGACGTGGCCAGAGGGTGGGTCGGTAAGGCCGTGGTCGACCCGAGCGGTGCGCAGATCGGCATGTGCACTGCGGTGCTCACCGGTGATGCCACCGGTCTACCGAAGTGGCTGTGCACCGATTTGGGTGGGGGCGCCATATTCGTTCCGGCGCTCGACGCGGTCGAGTCCGGCGGGCAGCTGCGGGTGGCGGTCAGCGCGGTCGAGGTCGCGGGCGCGCCCCCGGTTGGCCCGGCCGGGCAGCTATCGCAGGTCCAGGAGGCGACGCTCAACCGGTACTACGGCGTCACCGCCGCCGGGGCCCTGTCCCCGGGCCGAAGGGGCCGGCGGGTGTTAGTGGCGCTTGCCGGGGTGTTCACCGTGCTGGGCGCGCTGGCCGGTGCGGCCTGGGCGGTGCGGCGGCTCGGGGCGCTGCGGTTCCCGGTCCCGGTCGACCTGGGCGCCCCCGGTGCCCGTGCCGGAGCGTCGACGGCGCCAGCGGTGACGGCCACCGACCGGCCCGGAGCGCGCTTCGGGCGGCGCGCCACCCCGCCGCCGGCAACCTCTACCGGTGCGAGCTCCGGCCGTGCCGGGGTGGTCGTCGCCCGAGGGGCCGGCACCGCATTCTCCAGACTCGCCGCCCCGACGGCGTCGCGGGCAGCGTCGGCCGGCAGGAGCGGCCTACGCGGCGGTCAACGGGCCGGCAAGGCAGTCGCCCGGCTCGCCGCCACGACGGCGTCACGGGCAGCCTCGGCCGGCAGGAGCGGCCTACGCGGCGGTCAACGGGTCGGCGAAGCAGTCGGGTCGGTTCCAGATGCGGTATCAGAGCGCAGCGAGCAGCTGCAGAAGCGGTGGAGGAAAGTCATGGGCAAGGCAATGACCGTGCTCGGCTTCGGCGCGGGGTACGTCCTTGGCACCCGCGCCGGACGCGAGCGGTACCAACAGCTGAAGCAGACCGCGGTCAAGGTCGGTCAACACCCGCAGGTGCAGCAGGCCCGGGACCGGTTGACAACGGTTGTCAACGACAAGCTGCAGAGCAGCACCGGACAGGGCACGCAGCTCGCGGCGGCCAAGGCGCGGGCGGTGGGGGTGAGCAGCAAACTGCGCCGCCGGCAGCGCCCAGCCGAAGACGACCTCACCGATACGGCCACCACCCCGACCTATCCGGCGCCGGACCCGGGCATGCCCGGCGGGTCACCGCCGGAGCCGGGGTTCATCCCAGACCCGGTGAACCGACCTGTCGACCCCCGCGTCGGAGGCGACGTCGACCTCAGTTAGTCAGCAGCAATCCCCTCAACACCACGGAGGCATTCATGACCAGCTACGACCCCACCCAGCTGCAGGGCACCACCGCGGTCGGGCCCGACGGCGAGAAGATCGGCGCCGTCAAGCAGGTCTACATCAACGACACCACCAATGAGCCGGAGTGGGTGACAGTCTCCACCGGCCTGCTCGGCACCAAGGAGAGCTTCGCGCCGCTGTCCGGCTCCCGCCTCGAGGGCGACACCCTGGTCCTGGCGGTGGGCAAGGACGTCGTCAAAGGCGCCCCCAACATCGACGACGACGGCCACACCGGTGAGCAGGAGCAGAACGCGCTCTATGACTACTACTCCTCCTACGCCGGGTCTCAGTCGCAGGCCCAGGACAACCAGCAGCGGAACCAGCCCGCCGACCGCGACCGCGACTCCGGCACCGCTGACCGCAACCGAAGCGGTGACCTCGGCGCCGGCGAGGCGATCACCCGCTCCGAGGAGCAGCTGCGGGTCGGGACCGAGCAGGTCGAGGCCGGCCGGGCCCGGATCCACAAGTACGTCGTGACCGAGAACGTCACCCAGACGGTCCCGGTCAGCCGGGAGGAACTGCGGGTAGAGCGGACCCCGATCACCGACGCCGCCGCCGCCCCCGGTGAGCTGAACACCGAGATCGGGGACAGCGAGCACGAGCTCACCCTGCACGCCGAGCGCCCGGTGCTGACCAAGGAGACCGTGCCGGTCGAGCAGGTCAAGATCGGCACCGAGACCGTCACCGACCAGGAAACCGTCAACGAAGAGGTCCGCAAGGAACGCATCGACGTCGACGACGACACCAACCGCCGCTGACCGCAGCCCGCTGAGGTTCTCAGCTCTGCGCTGGACCAGCAGCGCTATCCAGAAGCGGCGTGTGCTGCTTCAGCGTGTACGCAGACTGCGGTGTCAGGAGGGGTTCGTGGCCCTGGTAGCCCCGTCGGCGTTGCAGCGGCGCCCTCAGATCATCGCTCACCGCGGCTCCAGCGGAGCCGAACCGGAGCACACGCTGAAGGCATACCAGCGGGCCATCGCCGAGGGCGCCGACGCGCTTGAGTGCGACGTGCGGCTCACCGCCGACAGCCACCTGGTGTGCGTGCACGACCGCCGGATCAACCGCACCTCCAACGGCGAGGGACCGGTGTCCACCCTCGAGCTCGCCACGCTCGAGGGCCTGGACTGGGGATCCTGGAAGAAGCAGTACGACCCCGGTGACACCCGGGACGAGCTGCCCGACCGCGACCGCAAGAAGCTGCTGACGCTGCGCCAGCTGCTGATCATGGTGATGGACTGCGGCCGGGAGGTGGGCCTGGCCATCGAGACCAAGCACCCCACCCGG
>JAABUR0100005726.1_pt1 | contig 15669 bp, 16 predicted proteins | sample 5560091 | NCBI WGS metagenome assembly JAABUR01 (sample SAMN10711879, study PRJNA513375) | rock metagenome | isolation source: Antarctica rocks | place: Antarctica: Victoria Land, University Valley sud
CCCTGCTGAGTCGATGGCCGCGGCTATGTGCTCGTGGTTGGTCCATCCAGGCAAGGCAGCTAGCCGGGCCGCGGGCCTAGGCTGGGCCGTCGATGTGGAAATCGCAGAACTCGACGACGACGGCCTCGGGCTCCCGCGAGGTCGCCTATCCCGTCGAACACGTCTGGCGGGCGATGGCGACCCTCATGCCGTACTGCCCGGTCTGCGACGTGTCGGCCATCCTGGACGGCCCGGGTGACCTGCGAGTCGGTACGACGTTTCGAGCCTTTCCCGGCCGGGTGTACGAGCGCGCCGATGAGATCTCGGAGGTCGAGGGCGGGACGCCGGGCGAGATCGTTCAGTGGTCGCCGCACGAGGTGGTGGCCACCCGCCTGCAGGCTGGCAACGAGACTGTCGTCGTGCAAGTGGACATGGCAGCGGCCAGCCCGGACACGACCCTGGTGACCATCAGCGTCGGCGTGACCCCGCATGGGCAGAGCCGGCTGGCTAAGGCCTTGGCTCGGACCAGCTACGCCCGGATGGCCAGGCGCACCGTCGAGGGTGAGATCGAGAAGCTACCCGCCCACCTCGCCCTCCTCGAGGCAGCCGTAGAACCGGACTCGTGACCGCCGTACGGTCCACTGGGCATCTTCGAACGGCGTTACGTTTCTTGTCTTGAAAGCCGAAGCCCTCACGTCCGCGTCTGTGTCACAAACACACCCGCCGCCTCGTCAATGTGATGCGGGCTGCCGTGCCGGTCCGCTGATCGGCCTGCCCAGCGGGGGGGGCAGATCCAGGAAGGTGGACCTCGTGGAGGCACAGCGAGCGGCCGAGATCTTCGCCGGCCAGCGGAACTACCTGCTCGGCGTCTCGTACCGGCTGACGGGGAGTTGGGCGGACGCTGAGGATGTGGTGGCCGAGGCCTGGCCCCGCTGGGCCGAGCATGCCGACGAGGTCCTGCAGCCGCGGGCCTGGCTCACCCGGGCCGTCGGCCGATTGTCGCTGGACCACCTGCGCTCGGCGCGGGTCCGGCGAGAGACATACGTCGGTCCGTGGCTGCCCGAACCCCTGGTCACCGCCGCCCCGGTCTCCGTGGGCGGCGTCGAGGTCGGCGGCCGTGGAGGCGCCGGGAGTGACGGGGACGATCCGCTGAGCGTGTTGGTCCGGGACGAGTCGGTGCGGATGGCGTTTCTGGTCGTACTGGACGAGCTAGGTCCGGAGCAGCGACTGGCTGTCGTCCTGCACGACGTGATCGGGCTCGACTTCGGTGAGGTCGCCGAGGTGATCGGCTGCTCGGTGGCTGCGGCGCGCCAGCACGCATCGCGGGGACGGCGGCGCCTGAGCGAGTCCGATCCCGCTCCTCGCCCGTCGGCCGAGCTCGCCTGGTCCGTGCTCGGCGAGATGTCCAGTGCCCTGTTCGCCGGAGACGTCGCGCGGCTGTCCCAGCTTCTCGCCCCGGATGTGGTGCTGACCAGCGACGGCGCAGGCAAGGTCAACGCGGCCAGGCGGCGGCTCGTCGGGGTCGGCGAGGTCACCCGCTTCCTGTCCGGGCTCGCCTCGAAGTACGGCGGCGGCGCTAGCGCGGAGCCCGTCCTGGTCAACGGGGATCCGGGCTTCCTGATTCGGGTGGACAGCGATCGGCCGCAGGATCCGAAGGTCTCGGTCTACACCGTCGCCTTACGCGGCCACCTGATCGTTGGTGTGTACGCGGTGGTCACCCCGGACAAGCTCACCCACCTGCGCTGACCCAGCACGCACCACCCTCATTGCGGTTATGCGTACACCGCCCCGGTCCGAGCCCGTTTCCGGGACGTTGTGCGCACAAAGTCCCGGGGTGGTGTGCTGGTTCAGCTCTGCTGCGACGCCGGTGGCTGAGCCCGAGCCGTCAGCGGGATAGCGCAGGCGTCGGAGCTGAAGCCCTGCGAGCTCAGGCCGAGGCTCTTGTTGAAGCGCGACCTCATGTTCTCCAGGACAACCAGGTAGGTCAGCTCGACCAGCCCGGCCTCGCCGAAGCGCTCGCGCAGGTCGGCGACCATGTCGTCGTCGACGTCAGTCATGTCACCGCTGACCGCTTCGGCGTAGCCGAACGCAGCTCGGGTGTCGGCGTCGAAGATGTCTGAGCTGCGCCACTGTGCCGCCTCGCGCAGGATGGCGGGGTCGAGGCCCTTCTTCTCCCAGAGCGACGCCCCGAAGTCGACACACCAGGAACAACCCACATGCACAGCCGTCACGAACACCGCGAGGTCGTCGAGGTGCTGGGGGAGCTGGCTGTGTCGACGTTGGCCGGCCGCCTCCATCAGCGTCCACGGCCAGAACACGCCCTCGTGATGACTCATGGCCAGGGCGCTGTCGACATCGCCGCCGTAGGCCTTGCGGGCGTAGGCAAGTGCTCGCCGGGTCAGGAACGAGGGCCGGTTCGTACGGTCCTGCAGGGCCAGCGGGATGCGCGCCATGACTGCCTCCTTATCGTGTTGGGCCCGGGCTCGGACCGCACCTTCCTGACGAGATAGCGCAACCAGACGTGACAGCAAGGACTGGCCAGGCGACGAGCCGAAGCCTGAATTACCGGTGCATGAATTACCAGAGTGCGGCGGGCAACCGACCTTCCAGCGCCAGCAGTGCCTGCTTGGACTCGACGCCGTCCCCGCCGCTGAAGCCGCCCAGACCATTCCCGGCAACCACTCGGTGGCAGGGGACGATGATCGGGATCGGGTTGCCGCCCATGATCGAGCCGATGCCGCGGGCCGGGATGGTCGAGCCCGAACGATTCGCCAGCTCACCGTAGGTCACTACCTGGCCGAAGCGCACGGTCTCGTGCAACGCCCCGAGCACCAATCGCTGAGCCGCAGACATCAGCCGCCAGTCGATCGGCACGGTGAACTCGCGCAGCGAGCCGGCGAAGTAGGCCGCCAGTTCGCTACGGGCCCGGTCCGTCCGCGCCGGATCATCGACGACCGCCAAGCCGAGCCGCGCGGCGACGCGGGTGCGTACGTCAGCGGAGTCCCGGAAGTGGGTCGCGGCCACGCCGGACTCGGTCACCGCGACCAGGATGTCGCCGACCTGCGAGGGCACCGCCGCGTACGCCACCGTCTCGGCAGCCTGCCCCGCGAAAGCGACCGTCTCAGCTGTCCGCGCCACGCCCCCATCCTCCGCCACCCCACCGACAATCGGTCTCATCCCGCCCCCGAGTCCGGTCGTCGTGGCGGTTTACGTCAAAACCGCCAGAAGGCAGCGCCGGATGTCGGGTTGTGTCAGCTGATGGTGCTGGACTCAGTCGCGTCTGGGCCTTCGGTGGTGAACATGGTGACCAGGTCCATCCCGCCCCATTCGGCCAGGTTGGCCCCGGACGCGGCCCATTCCGGTGACTTGAACGCCGCCTTCATCGACTCGGCGTCGGCGAAGACCAACTCGGCGATCAGGTAGTACGCGGGCTCGCCGACCAACTGGCGCTTGACCCGGTGCACCTTGTTCTCCAGCAGACCTGGCGTACCGGCGACGATCGGCACGTGCGTACCGAAGTACGCCGAATCGAACGCGTCCGGGTCCTCCGGCGTCCGGTAGAGGGCGAAGAAGGAGACCGTCATCGCTGCACCGCCTTGGTCTCCAGGAACTCCTCGAGCCCGGCCGTACCGAACTCCCGCCCGTTGCCGGACTGCTTGTAGCCGCCGAAGGGTGCCATCCAGTTCCACCGGCCGTTGTTGACATCTACCTGACCGGCCCGGAGCCGTTTGGCCACGGCCAGCGCGGCGTCCACGTCCGCCCCGTACACGCCGGCGGCCAGACCGTACGACGTGTCGTTGGCGATCCGGACCGCCTCGTCGACGGTCGAGTACGGCAGTACGACGGTGACCGGGCCGAAGACCTCCTCGCGAGCCATCTCGGAGTCCAGGTCGACGTCGGTCAACACTGTCGGCGAGACGAAGTAGCCCGACTCCACGCCCGATGGCGCGTCCGGACCGCCGGTCACGATGCGGGCGCCGTCATCAACAGCCCGGGTCAAGAAGCCACGTACGCGGTCGCGCTGTGACTTAGAAACCAAGGGGCCCAACCGAGTTCCCTCGGTCATTGGGTCGCCGGCGACGTGTGACTCGGCGGCCTTGGCGGCGGCGGTCAGTGCCTCGTCGAGACGTTCGTCGGGTACGAGGATCCGGCTGAACGCCGTACACCGCTGCCCGGCATTGGTGAAGCATTGCGCGACAGACGATTTGATCGCCTTGGCGAAGGCCTCGTTGTCCAGATCATCCAGGATCACCGATGCCGACTTGCCGCCGAGCTCGAGCGCGACCCGCTTGACGGTCTGCGCGGCCGTCGCCGAGATCTCCCTACCCGCCCGCCCGGAGCCGGTGAAGCTGACCATGTCCACGTCCGGGTGCCCGACCAGGGCCTGCCCGATCTCCGGGCCGGCACCGCTGATCAGGTTGAAAACCCCTGGTGGCAAACCGACTTCGTCGAGGACTCGAGCGAACTCGTACGCGATCAGGGGAGCGACCTCGCTCGGCTTGAGCACTACCGTGTTTCCGGCCAGCAGCGCGGGGGCGACCTTGGCCACGATCTGGTGCAGCGGGTAGTTCCACGGCGTGATCGCCGCGACGACCCCGATCGGCTCGCGCACGATCAACGAATTACCGACCTCGGTCTCCCACTGGAAGTCTTCGGCCAGTTTGGCGTACGTACGCAGCGTGCCGATCGGCGTACCCAACTGGATGAGTTTGGCCATCTTCAGCGGCATGCCGAGCTCGGAGGTGATCACCGCGGCGAGGTCGTCGGTGCGCTCGGTCAGCAGGTCGGCCACGCTGGTCAGGTACGCCGCGCGCTCGGAGACCGGCGTCTGCGACCACAGCTCGAAGGCCGCCCGCGCGGCCGAGACCGCGGCATCGACGTCGTCGGCGGAACCAGCGGGTACCCGGGCGATGACCTTCTCGGTGTAGGGGTTGTGGACGTCGATCAGCGCGTCGTTGGTGGACCGGACCCACGCTCCGCCTACGTAGATGTCGTGCAGGATCTGCGGTTGGGTCGAGGTTTGCGTGGCTGTTGCCGTCATGGATCTGAACTCCTCGCGAAGGCGACTGTGGCTTCTCCAGCATCGTAGGCAGAATGCGACATGTCAGCGTGATGCGTGGCTCCAGTGGGTTTTTTGTCCCGGCGACCCGCCTGAACGGCCGCAGCCAAGCCAGGACCAAGCTGTACGGGTGAGTGGCCCGCCGACAGCCGACAACGCGCGCGCGATCCTGCGTCCGCATCTCACGGCTGGCGCCTTCGTCCTGACCAGGCATTCTCCAGCCGCGGCGATTGCGCCTTTCGTCGACTACCACTGGGTGATCGAGTGGGACCTGACCGATCGTCCCGATCACGTCCAGCGGGTGTTGCCCAGCCCTTCGGTGCACCTGTCCATCGAGCCGAGAAGGGCACGGATCACCGGCATCATGACGAAGTTCGACTTCGCCGAGGCGTTGACCGGTAAGGGTCGCGTTCTGGGCGTGCGGTTCCGGCCGGGCGGCATCCGTCCGTTCCTGGATGGACCGGTCTCGATGCTCACCGACCGCGACGTCGGGATCGGTGAGCACTTCGATGTCGATGTCGCGCAGTGGCGCGAGCGGGTCATGTCGGCACCGTCCTCGAGCGCCGCAGCCGAGACGGCGGACGACGTACTCAGCTCGCTGGCCCGGCCGGTCGACCCCGTTGTCGACCAGATCGCAGAGATCGTGGACGGCATCCGTGACGATCCGGAGTTGACCCGCGTCGATGCCGTTGCAGAGCGGTACGGGATCGGCGTACGGCGGTTGCAGCGGCTGTTCACCGAGTACGTGGGAATCGGCCCGAAGTGGGTGATCCGCTGCTCTCGGCTGCACGAGGTCGCCGGCCGGGCCGCGTCGGGAGAGAACGTCGACTGGGCTGCGCTGGCAGCCGAACTCGGTTACAGCGACCAGGCGCATCTGGTCCGCGAGTTCACTGCCGTCGTCGGTGTATCCCCGGCGCGCTACGCCCGTACGACGCGTCCCGGCGCGGCGGGGCCGCCGACCACGGCTCCATCACGCTGACCGCAGCCGGCGGCCCGAAATCCTGCTGGCGTCAAGCGTCCCAGTGTCGGGGCCGGGTTGGCGACGAGCAATCCCCCCATGTCGGTCCGCTCAGGGGACCGCCGTGACCAGGAACGCAGCGATCGTCGAGCCCACGCCCACCACCCCGAGCCCAACTCCGATCCACACATGACCGATCGCGACCAGGCCGATCGCCGTACCGGCAAGCAACACGCCCTTGCCGCCGATCTGGACCGCCGGGTCGAGGTCGACGACGGACTGCGGAGCCAGGAAGATCCCCCACACCACCGCGGCGAGCAGCGGGAGCGCGACAGCGAGGGCGACCGAGGCAGCCCGGCCGTTACCGATCGCGTTCCCGAGGAATGCGAGTGCCGCCAGCATGGCCAGCTCGCTGAGGAACGCGACGGCGAGCACCAGTCCGGTCCCGCCGAAGGCCTCGGTGGAGGCGCTCACCGGTGCACCGCCGCCATGCGGAACATCGGATGCTTGGGTGCGGCGGCGAGCAGCTCGGCATCGGTCGAATCCGGTCCCACTCCGTCGAAGAACTGGCCAACCTCCCACTGCCACCGGCGCAGGTAGGCCCGCAGCACAGTGACCGTCAGTACGGAACCAGCGGTCTCGGCGGACCTGGGGTCGCTGGTCTCCGCGACGTCCGGCGTCGGCCCGGTCGGCTGTCCGGCAGCGACGATCTCGGTTGCGGTGAAGGGCTCCACTCGCTGCCCTACGACCAGTTCACCGGTGCCCGCCACGCGCAGGTTGCGCACCCAGTCGGTCTGCCCACGGGGTGACACGAGATAGCGCTCGCCGTCCAGGGTCAGCACGTTCACCGGGTTTGACCGGAGCTGTCCGCTGGTCCTGCCGCGCACCCGCAGCACCCGTGAGCCCCACAGGCTGACGCCCATTCGGGTGAGCCGGGCGATCAGCCGGTTGAACACGTTCCGGGTCACCCAGCCCGGCCTCTGGTAATGCACGGCCCCAGCCGCTACGGCGAAATCAGGATTCGTCATGCGTGCTCCACTTCACGAGATGAGAGCGGCGCTCTCGAATAAGAGCAGTATGCACCCCGTCATTTCCCTTTGCAAGAGCGGTGCTCTCGTTCATGACGCCCGATCACTTACGTGTGTCATCATGCGTCCATGGCAGCGATCCGTACGGCGCGGGAGCGGGCCCGTTCCGAACTGACCGGCGAGATCACCCGCGCGGCACGAGACCAACTTGCCGAGCACGGCGCGGCTGGGCTCTCCTTGCGAGCCGTCGCCCGCGAACTGGGCATGGTGTCCTCGGCGCTCTACCGGTATTTCCCCAGCCGCGACGAACTACTGACGGCGCTGATCCTCGAGGCGTACGGCTCGCTGGCCGATGCCGGAGCCGCCGCCCAAGCCCGCATCGGCCGTACCGATCATCGGCGCCGCTGGCTGGTGACCTGCCGCGCCGTACGGCGTTGGGCGATCGCTCATCCGCACGAGTACGCGCTCATCTACGGCTCACCCGTGCCGGGCTACCTGGCGCCGAAGGAGACCATCGAACCGGCGGCGAGGGTCATGCTGCTCTTCCTCGATGTCGTACGCGAAGCAGCCGCTGCGGGGGCACTGACTCCCGGCTCGGGGCCACTGCCGAGGATGGCGCCACGGCTGGAGGCCCAGCTGCGGTCAGTGACCGACAATTTCGCCGCCGGCGCGCCTGCGCAGGCGGTCGCCATGACGTTTCACGGGTTCAGCCAGCTGCTCGGCGTCATCAGCCTGGAGCTGTACGGGCACTTCGTCGGCAGCCTCGATCCGACCGAGCCGTTCTTCGACTACGCGATGGGCATCACCGCTGACCTGATCGGCTTCGCGGACAGCTGAGGTCGGCGCGAGCTCCAGCGGTGCAGCGGCGGCTCTGACGGCGGCCGGCCGACCATTCGTTCGGGCTAGGGTGACTCGGATGACCGCACCGCGCCGCAACAGGGCCGGTGAGCGGCGCCCGTACGACGCCGAGTCGCTGCTGACCGTCGCGGTGGGTGTCTTCAACGCCCGGGGTTACGACGGTACGACGATGGAACACCTATCGGCCGCCGCCGGGATCGGCAAGTCCTCGATCTATCACCACGTCGCGGGCAAGGAGGAGCTACTGGAGCGGGCGCTGGATCGTGCGCTGAACGCGCTGTTCGGGAGCCTCGACAACGTCGACCCGCAGGCGGGTCCGCTGGACCAGCTGGCTACCGTCGTCCGGCGCTCGGTCGAGATCCTCATGCGTGAACTCCCCTACGTCACACTGCTTCTGCGGGTCCGTGGCAACTCGCGGATCGAGCGAGACGCTTTGCAACGCCGCCGGGAGTTCGACGCGCGAGTCAGTGAACTCGTCGTCCGCGCGCTGGCCGACGGCTCGGTGGCGAGAGGGCTCGACCCGGCCCTGACGACCAGGTTGATCTTCGGGCTGGTGAACTCGGTCAGCGAGTGGTATCGCCCCGAGCGCGGACCCGACGCGCCGGACATTCCGGAGGCCGTCGTAGCTTTGGTCATGCACGGTCTCGCGCCGGCAGACCGGCCCGTCCCGCTAGGGAGTCGCTGATGTTCGACCCGGCCGCGGAGTCGATGCCCGTCGAGCAGCGCCGCTCACTACAGACCGAGCGGCTGCAATCCCAGGTGCGAAGGTTGAAGGGAGCCAACGAGTTCTACGGCCGACAACTTTCCGATGTAGACCTCGACGTGACGATCGACGACCTGGCGTCGATCCCGACCACCAGCAAGCCGGATCTGTGGGATCAGTATCCGCTCAAGGCAGTTGCCGTACCGCGCTCGGAACTTCGCCGGATCCACGCCACCAGCGGTACGAGCGGGCGGGCCACGATCGTCGCCTACACCGAGAAAGACCTCGACATCTTTCGCCAGGTCAACGCGCGGGTGCTGGCTGGAGCCGGTGCCGGACCGGGGACGATGGTGCACAACGGGTACGGCTACGGGCTGTTCACCGGTGGCCTCGGGCTGCATGGTGGCGCAGAGGCGTTGGGCGCCAACGTCGTACCGATCTCAGGCGGCCAGACTGCCCGCCAGGTGCAGCTGATCATGGACCTCGAGCCGGAGATCCTGGTCTGCACTCCTTCCTATGCGGCGACGATCGCGGATGCACTCGCCGCGTTGGGCATTGCGCCGGAGGACAATTCGCTGCGCGCCGGAATCTTCGGCGCAGAGCCGTGGAGTGAGTCGATGCGCAGCCAGCTCTCAGCCCGGCTCGGACTCACCGCGCTGGACATCTACGGGCTGTGCGAGGTCGTCGGCCCCGGTGTCGCGTTCGAGACGGCGGAATCCGAGCACCGGCTCTACGTCAACGAGGACCACTTCTATGTCGAGTGCATCGATCCGGAGTCCGGCCAAGAGGTCGCCGACGGCGATGTGGGTGAGCTGGTCTTCACGACACTCACCAAGGAGGCGCTGCCCGTACTGCGTTACCGCACAGGCGATCTGGCCGCACTTTATCGCGAACCGGACGGGACCGGGCGGACCCTTGCGCGGATGTCGCGAATCCTTGGCCGGCGCGACGACATGATCGTCATCCGCGGGGTCAACGTCTATCCCTCCGAGATCGAAGCAGTCCTGCTCGGGGCCGAGGGGATCGGTACGTCGTACGCGATCGTGATCGACCGGCGGTCCGAGATGCCGTCGGTCTTCGTACTCGCCGAGCCGCGGGGGGAGGACCTCGGCGGCGAGGCCGCGGACGGGCTCGGCGCTGCCGTTGCGGGGGCGCTCAAGGAGCGGCTGGGCGTCAGCTGCGCCGTACGCGTGGTCGGTGTCGGCCAGATTCCGCGGATCGAGATCGGCAAGGCCGTACGCGTGCACACCTGGACCGCCGAGCACAACCCCTTCCCCGCCCTGCTCCGCTGAATCCCGGTGCGGGGGCGCGTTCTCGGGGATGGGCGTCCGGGAGGATGGGCGGTGTCGGGCGGATGCGAGATGTCGGGCGGCTCGTACAGTGGTGGGAGTGTCCCGGTGGCTGCGTGTCCTGCTCGGCGCGGCGCTGATCGCGGTCCTGGCTGCGCTCTCGGTCAACGTGTTCGGATCCGGCGGTCGGGATTCGCGCGGTGCCGCTGACCTCGACGCACGGCCGGTCCCGTCACTGGTGATGGATGCCTATGTGAACGCGGCGGCCCGAGTCGGCGAACTGGCGCCCACCTGTGCCGGTATGGCCTGGCCGATCCTGGCCGGCATCGGCGCAGTGGAGTCGGCACATGCCGGCGGGCGCACGGTGGCTGCCAACGGTGACGTCACTCCGCAGGTGGTCGGCCCTCGGCTGGACGGATCTGGAGTCGGAGGCAACGTCACTCCGATCACAGACACCGATGGCGGTGCGCTGGACGGGGATCTCGAGTACGACCGCGCGGTGGGTCCGATGCAGTTTCTACCCGAGACATGGACGCGGTGGGCGCGGGACGGCAATGCCGACGGCACCGACGATCCGCACAACATCTTCGACGCGACCCTGGGTGCTGCGGCCTATCTGTGCGGCAGCGAGCCGGCCGATCTGACCGACCGGGCGCAACTGACTGCGGCGATCACCCGGTACAACAATTCGGCCAGCTACGTCGCCGATGTACTCGCCTACTCCGACAGCTACGCCGCCGGACCCTGACCCTGACCCGGCCCGGTGCCGCCTACTCGTGGCGGGTTCAGGTCGGGTTGTACGGGCGTGAACCCGCCGCCGTCGTTCGGGACGAAGGGGTGCACCGCGACCACGGCGTCGAGATTGATCTCACCGAAGATGTGCGGGAACCACGGGCCCGAAGGGTCCGCGTCGATCCCCGGCTCCCACGTGACCGGGGCCGACAGTCGGGCCGGGTCTATCTGCAGCAGGACCAGATCGTCGCGCTCGGCGTAGAGCCGGTTGGCCGGCAGGTGGACGGTCCCCGGATCCGAGCAGTGCACGAAGCCGTCCCGCAGTAGTGCTTCGGCGACGTACGAGCCGGCGACCCGAGCCACCTGCCACTCCTGATCGGTGCAGATGTGGAAGAGCATGCCGTCCATGCTCCACCCTCGCCCGGTCCTGCGGGGTCAGCTGAGGTGATGCACCTCCTGCAGCCCGTACACCGGGGTCGGTATCCCGACCTGACGAGCCTTGAGCTGCAAAGCCAGATACTGCGAGTAGTGACGCGACTGGTGCAGGTTGCCGCCGTGGAACCACAGCGCCTCCTGCTGGGTGGGCTTCCACATGTTGCGCTGCTCGCCCTCCCACGGGCCGGGATCCTTGGTCGTGTCCGAGCCCAGGCCCCAGACCTTTCCGACTTTGTCGGCGACCTCCTGCGAGATCAGGTCCGCTGCCCAGCCGTTCATCGAGCCGTACCCGGTGGCGTACACGACCAGATCGGCCGGAAGTTCGGTGCCGTCGGTGAGTACGACGGAGTCGGCGGTCAGCTTCTCGACGGTTCCCGGCGCCAGGTTGATGGACCCGTTGGCCACCAACTCCGAGGCGCCGACGTCGATGTAGTAACCGGACCCGCGACGCAGGTACTTCATGAACAGCCCGGAGTCGTCGTCGCCGTAGTCGAGCTGGAACCCGGCCGACTCCAACCGGCTGTAGAAATCGGCGTCCCGTTCCCGGATCGCGTTGTACACCGGGATCTGGAACTCGTGCAGGATCCGGTACGGCAGGGACGCGAACGTCATGTCGGCCTTGTTCGTGGTCATCCCGGACTCCACCGCGCGTTCGGAGTAGAGATCGCCGAGTCCGAGGTCCATCAGCGAGTCCGACCTGACGATGTGCGTAGACGATCGCTGCACCATCGTGACGTCCGCGCCGGCCTCCCAGAGTGCAGCGCAGATGTCGTGGGCGGAGTTGTTGGAGCCGATGACGACGGCCTTCTTGCCCGCGTACGCGTCGGGACCCGGGTGCTGCGAGGAGTGGTGCTGGTCGCCGGTGAAGTCCTCCATGCCCGGGATCGAGGGCATATTCGCCTTGCCGGACATGCCGGTGGCCATCACCAATTGCTGTGGGCGCAAGGTGATGTCGGCACCGTCGCGCTCGACGACGACGATCCACTCCCCGGAGTCCTCGTCGTACTTCGCGCTCTTGCACTCGGTCGAGCTCCAGTACGTGAGCTCCATGACCTTGGTGTACATCTCGAGCCAGTCGCCGATCTTGTCCTTCGGCGAGAAGACCGGCCAGTTCTTGGGGAAGTCGATGTAGGGCAGGTGGTCGTACCAAACGGGGTCGTGCAGGCACAGCGACTTGTAGCGCTTACGCCACGAATCCCCGGGCCGTTCATTGCGTTCGATGATGATCGTGGGTACGTCTAGTTGGCGAAGCCTGGCGCCCAACGCGATTCCGCCCTGCCCGCCGCCGACGATGACGACAGCCGGCTGCGTGGTGTGGCCGAGCTCGGCGGCCTCCTTCTCGCGCTTTTCCAGCCAGGTCTGGCGGTTCTTGTCGGCCCCGTGCTCGGCGCCCATCGGCCGGCGATCGCGTTGCGGCTCTTCGTGGCCCTTGAGTTCGTCCAGGGTCGTGAGCAAGGTCCACGCCTTGTCGCCTTTGAGCCGGAGGTGACCGCGTCCGCGGCCGACCTCGGTCTCGAACTCGATCCAGGCTTCGGTCATCTCCGGCGTACCGGTCGGTTCCTCGCTGGCGGCGAAACCACGCGGTACGACGTGGGCCAGGGTTGCCGTGAGCATGTCCCGTACGCCGTCCGGTCCCTCGACCGTCTTGATGTTCCAGGTGAAGGCGACCAGATCTCGCCAGTAGCTGTCCTCGTCGAACATCGAGGCTGCTAACTCGGCGTCCCCGGCGGTCAGGGCCGCTTCGAAGTCGGTCAGCCAGGCTTGAATGCGGCGGGCCGGGGTGCTGGCGGCTTGGGTCTCTGCGTCGGGAGTGGGGCGTTCGAGGGTCTGGGTCATAGCTGTGCGCTCCTCTGGGCTGAGGTCGGTCCGACGATTATGCGCAGAACCGCGCGCTCTGCGGACCCCCCGGCACCGCTGCGGGCAAGGGTTAGAGCTGGGCGATCGCGGCCAGCCGGGCCCGGAGGATCCGTACGGTGGCATCCGCGCTGCGCGGACCGGGGACGAGCCGCATCAACGCCGCGTAGACGTCCGCGTGCCCTTCTCCCGTTTGCCGGGACCGCTCTGACACCGCCGCGGCCAATCCTCGGCGCACCAGCATCGGGTCGACCAGGCCGTCGGTTGCTGTGGCTGCGGCCTTCTTCGGGGCGAGTGGATCCCCGTCGCTCGTACGCCGCCGCGATCCCTTGGCCACTCGGCGAGCCCGCTCGTCCCGGGAGCGCAGCAGGGTGGCCTCCTGGTCGGCGGTGAGCAGACCGGGCAGGCCGAGGAAGTCGGCGTCGTCCTCGCTGAGCCCCGGCGTGCCGGTATGCGCGGCACCGCTGGCCAGCAGGTGCGCGAACTCCGCCGTCGCCTCCAGCGCGGTGAAGGCGCCGGTGGGCTCCAGCCGGTCAGCCCGCTCCTCGAAGTCGGCGATGTCCTCCACGGTTGACTTCTTCGGGGCGAGGACGTGGTCACGCTCCTCCTCGAGCTTGGCGGCCAGGGCCAGCAGATTGCGTACGGCGGGGAGGAAGATCGTCGCAGTCTCGCCGCGCCTTCGGGAACGTACGAACCGGCCGACCGAGTGGGCGAAAAACATTGGCGTGCAAGCATTTGTGGCGTAGACGCCGACCGCCAGCCGTGGGATGTCGACGCCCTCGGCGACCTGCCGAACCGCGACCAGGAATCGCTGATCGGGGTCCTCGGTGAACGCCTCGATCCGCTTGCAGGAGTCCGGCTCGTCGGAGAGCACGAGGATCGGCTTGGTCCCGGTGAGCCGGAGCAGGACGTCGGCGTACGCGCGGGCGTGCTCCTGATTCGAGGCGAGCACCAAGCCGCCGGCGTCGGGCATCCGGCCGGACCGGAGTTCGTCGAGGCGGTGGTCGGCGGCGGCCAGGACGTGCGGGATCCAGCCGCCCTCGGGGCTCAGCGCTGTACGCCAGGCTGCCTGTTCGGTGATCCGGGAGAGGTCGTGGTCGCCGAGCGTTGCTTCGAGGACGGCACCCGCGGAGTTCTCCCAGCGGGTGAGGCCGGAGTACGCGGCGAACAGCACCGGCCGGACGACGCCGTCGGCCAGCGCGTCCTTGTAGGCGTAGGTGAAGTCGGCGACCGAAACTTCCTCGCCGTCATCGGCCGGGTCGTAGCGGATGTGCGGGATCCGAGCCTGGTCGCTGCGGAACGGTGTACCGGTGATGGACAGCCGCCGCCGGGCCGGTTCGAAGGCATCGACGGCCGCGGTGCCCCAGGACAGGGCATCCCCGGCGTGGTGAACCTCGTCGAAGATGACCAGGGTCGAGCGGGCGTTGGTCCGGGCGCGGTGCAGGGCGGGCTGGGCAGCTACCTGCGCGTAGGTGACGACGGCCCCGTGGGCGTCGGGCGGCAACCGTTCCCCGTGGGGTACGGCGTCGAGGCGGAAGTTGGCGCGTACGGCGGCGGTTCGCCACTGACTGCGCAGATGGTCGGTCGGGGTGACGACGACAATTCGGCGGATCACCCCCGCGTCCCACAGCTGGCGGGCGGTGGCCAGGGCATAGGTCGTCTTGCCGGCACCTGGGGTTGCGGTCACCAGCCAGTCGCGCGGTTTGACCTCGAGATAGGCCTGCATCGCAGCTCGCTGCCAGGAACGCAGCGCAGGCAGTGACACAGCGGCCAACCTTAAGTCGACCCCCGACACGCCCCCACCCGCGGGGCACCGAAACCGGACGTTATGCGCATAACGTCCCGAAGCCCGGCCCAAATCTGGCACGTTATGCGCATAACGTCCCAAAGCCCGGGCCAAAGCTGTCACGTTATGCGCACAACGTCCCGGCAGTTCAGTCCGGCGGGCCGCGCTATTGGGTGGGGAAGGGGGGCTGCCACCACCAGGGGTCGGCACCCAGATCGACCGAGGCCACCCACTTCACCCACCAGAAGCCACGCCGGCCGGGAGCGACCAGCCGTACCGGCGCTCCGTGTCCCGCCGTGAGCGCCCGCCCGCTCGACTCGGTGGCCAACCACAGCGCGCCGGCATCCCGCGCCGGGAAGGTACGGGCGTACCCGGTTGCGCTGGTGACCCGGATACTGCTCGCGGCGCGCAGCCGATCCGGATCGAGCAGGTCAACCAGCCGTACGCCGCGCCAGGTCGCAGTCGCGTACCAGCCGTTCGTACAGTCAAGGGTCGCCTCGATCTCGGTCGCCGCCAGCGCCGTCGCCGTCGCGGTCGTCGTTGCCGTAGCCGTCTTCCCCGAGGCCAGCATTTCGCGGGTGAAGGACTGCCCGTCGATTCGCACTACATGCTCGGCGGGATCGAGTGCAGGTACGTCGTCGAACAGCCAGATTGTCACCGGCATGTTCGCCGGGTCGAGTTCGTGGGAGCCGGTCTCCCGCCGATCCGCGGCCGGAGATCCCGCGAGGCGGGCCGCTCCCTCAATGACGAGGTAGGCCGCTCCGGCGCCAGCAGCCAACCCGGCAGTCTGCAGCAGGTGCCGCCGGGACAGATCGGCGCGACGCGGCCCTTGCCTTCGGCGGTGACTGACGACATGCCAGCCGATCAGCGGTACGGCGATCAGCGCGGCGCCGACGTGGAGCTGCATCGGAGTCAGATCGGCGTAGGTCCGAAAGCCACCCAACACCGCGACGATGCCGGCAACCACACAGAGCACCAGGACGCCGAG
>JAABUR0100005729.1_pt1 | contig 15651 bp, 14 predicted proteins | sample 5560091 | NCBI WGS metagenome assembly JAABUR01 (sample SAMN10711879, study PRJNA513375) | rock metagenome | isolation source: Antarctica rocks | place: Antarctica: Victoria Land, University Valley sud
CTCCAACCGTGGCCTCCAGGTCCTGCGTCCGTCAGAAGCCGCAAGACTTGCGAGGCCACGGCCCTCAACGGCGGACCCTCAACAGGTCACCCCGGCAAGGCCCCACCACGCTCAATCGCGAAGAGCCACGAATCCTCCGCCGCCAAGAGCGAACAGAGCAAGAGACTGGGAACTGTCCTGAAGGAAAACGCCTGACCCGGTTTCAAAAATGGACTCCGACACTACCCGGAACCTGCCGCTCTCAAGATCCCATCCCATGGCGACGTAGCGGTCTTCGCCACATTCGGAAGAGAAGGTGTTGAAAGCGTCTTCAGCAACCTCGGGGAGCCTCGCCTTGTCGGACCAGGATGGACACGACAGCCCAACGATGACAACTTCGCTGCCGCTCCAGAATGCCGACACATTGAACAGCGGTTGCTCCAGCGGCAGTGGAAAACGCTCGAGACTCGACTTGCCGGACCGGCCCACATGCAACACGGGACCTAGCCCATGGTCGAGTTGCGCCGCTCCTTCGACGACCACCACGGCGCCAGGTGCGGCGACCGCTGCGGTCTCCCACTGCGTCTCGACTTCGAGCGTCGTGAACAGATCGAGATTTACGCCTGCCCCATCGAGTGCGACTTGCCCTTCCGGCTGGGACGGCCCGGCTTGCATCCGGTCGGTCCGACCGGCCCCGCCGCAGGCCACCAGGAGAATGCACAAGACACCACCGATCGGCGCAAGCAGAGAGCGGGCCGGGTGATCAATTGACAACATATAGCATCCTAGCGCAGGACCGGTGGGGCATCAGGAGCGGAACTCATGAGTGAGACACATATTTGTTGAAACCCTCAGCCGGCGCGAACTTTGTTGATGCCGTGATCTCAGCCATGGTCTCCCTCGCTAGTTGGGCAGTCGGTTCTTTTTGCGGGGCGCCGCCACTTTCCGGGGAACGCAAGTGCATCTTGCAGAGTGGGCTTCCACCTGGCCGCCTCGGGAGCCTCGAGACTGGCCACCAGCTGGGGGGCTCTTTCATGGCTGTGCCGGGCGATCAAAGTACTCTCCCTTTGCGGACCTCTTCCGGCCCACCACGGCTTTCTCCTCCCGCTTGGGAGCCTCTTAAGGTCAGCTACGGTCGAAGGCCAGTCCAGCTCCCTCGAGCTTGTTCATCGCCTCCCGAAACAGGGTGATGGCCTCGGGGCGAGTGCCGGGCTGCACGGACACCAGAAACTGCTTCCACTCGTAGCCGATCAGGCCGTCAGGCGCTTCCGATGAGGCCGCCTGGGCGAGAAGCTCCGGATTGCTGAAGGTTTCGATCAGCAACGTGCCGTCGCTGGTCTTGTCAGGACTGCAGATGCCAAGAAAGATGTCGTAGAGCTTCCGTTCGTAGGAGCCCGAGAAGTCCGTCGTCTCAACCGGATTGCACACGTCGAGACCTGCCCGCTCGATGACGCCCGTAACGGTGTGGGCGTTACCGCTTCCGGACGACACTTCGCTGCCTGAATCAAACGAGGTTCTCCCTTGGCCGCGGGTCGTGTCGCCGCCGTCGTCACCGCAGCCGGTCATCAAGGCCAGGATGAGGGCCGACGCCAGAGTGCACCAGCGTCTCTTCATTTCCCCAATGTCCTCCAAAGACAAGTCTACACAGCTGAGAACGCTCGGGGGGTGGCACGCCATGGCCCGGGGACTGGTCAGGCCGAGGTGTCATCGGTCACCCGTCGGCCGAGGTCGGCCTCGGGCCTGCCGTCACTGCTGCGCGCCTGGCGCCTGAGGGGCGAGCACCCTACCGCCGCGACGTAGGGCTCGAGGACACCCCCTCGGCGGCGGCCCTCGTCGATGTCGGCCCGGGTCATCCAGTTCCGCAGGCAGCTGTCGGAGATCCCCAGATCCTGGGCGATCTCAGCAACAGGCTTCTCACGGAGCCGGGCGAGCTCCACGGCACGCTGACGGAACTCCGGTGGATGTGGTTGTGGCATCAGGACATCCTCTCAGGGACGACTCTCGTCGCCTCAGAATCGGTGTCCGCCCAACCGGGGGAAGCTCAGAGAAGCCCTGATCAGGAGTCACTTCGTCAGGGCTTCACCGCGGCCCGCGGGCGCTACCACCCTCGGTGCCCGCAGCTAGACGTGAACGACGACGACGGTCGCGACTTCCTCGACGCCGAGCACGGTCACGGCCGGCAAGCCCACCAGCAGCTCGCACATGCGCGTAGGGTCGGTCTCCACAGGGGCTCTCCCGAACTCGCCGGCCTTCGACAGCCTCAAGTTCGGCCCCTGTGCCGCGCCCGGGATGCCCCCTACGCCGCTACACCCCGCTCAAATCCAATGCGCCGGTAATCGAGAAAGGACCGAATCGGGAGTTGCGACAACCCGCCTAGCTCGAAACTCTCGTCTCCACCTACGTTGCTCTCACCGGCGACGAGCAGATCGCCAACCAGCGCGTCGACGAGCTACTCGCCAAATCTCGCAAGCCCGACCTCAAGTTCGTCAGCTGACTCCGACGGCGACCAGCGACAATTGCAGCTGACGGGCATGACATCTGATCCGTAGGCAATCTCGACCAGCCCCTGTGATGTTCTCGAAGTCTGTTGACCAGATCAGAGCCGGTGTGGCATACGGGCGAGTGGTGCGAATCCGCACCGATTTGGCCCGTGGATTGCCAACCCGATTGCCAACCCGGCGAACGGTTGAGCCGGCTCAGCCGGGGCTGTCTGCGCGGTGGTGAGCGCGACGTACCGGCACAATCCTGGACCTCGAGGCGGCAACGAGGCCTTGCTACGACACCTGAGTGGTGCCAGAGCAGCTTTCGGCGAGATCTGCTTGAATGAGCGGCGACGCGAGCCGACGGTCACGTCGGTCGAGGCTGTTGGGGGACAGTATGGCGGGGGACGGGCAGCCCGATTCACCGACGCCGACGCTACGCTCCCAGGCCCGGGAGGGCGGCCAGGGTGCTGCGCTTGCCGCCCTCGCGCTCGTGGTGGTGGTACTTCTCAGCTTCCTGTTCGCGCTACAAGGTCAGTTCCCCGACTACCAGACACCCGGCAGGCAGCACGATGAGGCCCCGTACGGCGCGGTCCATGAGGACGACGTGGCGACCACGTTCGGGAAATGGGAGGCCGGGGCCGACGCGCTGTCGGAGTTCGACCCCTTGGCCCCGGCCGATCTGCTTCGCGTTCGGGCCGGGGTGGCTGCCCTGTTCACTGTGACCCTCGCCGCGTTCCTCGTTCTGTTGATCAAGCGTTGGAAGGTCGGCAACTGGCTGATCCCGATTGTCGTGATCGGCTCCCTGGCGGGCCTCGTCGAGGTGCTGTTCGAGCTTGCCCTCGCGTACCGGCCTGACGACCGCTACGCGCGGGCCTGGCCCCTGCTCACCATCTTCAAGTGGGGGTGCCCCGCGCTCTGCCTCCTTCTCACGCTGATCATCAAACGGAGAGACATCGGGGAAGGTATCGGCGTGTACCGGGGGTCCCCCGCTGTGGCCCGGGTGATCCTCGCTGCCGCGGTGGCGTTTGTGGCCGTGGCCTCCGGCGGCGACATCGGCGCCCAGGCCGAGGACATGCTCCGCCGTGAGCTCGATCTACCGGCCTGGGAAGCCGTGCTCCGGCTGGGCGGCACCCTGGTGCTCTACCTCTTGGTCCTCGCCATCGTCCGCCACATCGACGTCGAGCCCGGCAAAGCTCCGGAGACGGCATGGCTGTTCGCGTACGGCCTTGGCACCGGCGTGATGGGTGGACTGGTCGTGTGGGTGGCCGGAGGAGGCGCCGCCCTGCTCGCGCTCTCCGCCCTTCTTCTCTTCGTCGCCCTGTTGTCGACGCTCCTCAACAAGCACGTCGAGGGACAGCCGTCGGCTCGATGGTCTCGCCGGCCGTTCATGCTCGTCGGCGGCAGCGTCACGGTCCTCGGGACCGCGGTGTTGTTCCTCCGGGGCGAGGGTGGGGCCGGGCTGGTCTGGGGACTGCTGTTGCTGATCGCGGGGCTGAGCGTGTGGTGGGCCGCAGCTCGCACGCCGGCCGGCTCGGACGAGGACGGCCGGTGGCTGTACGTGCTGGCCGCAGTGCTCCCTCCCCTTGGCTTGGTGATGCTCGGCGGGCGACTGCTAGCCGCCGAGGTGGCCACCACCGGCCAATGGCTATTCCTCCTGCTTGTCGAGCTTGTGTTGCTGCTGCTCGGCCTCGTCGTCGGCTGGCGGTTCCTCGACAAGGGCACGATGGGAGCGGTCGCACCGGCCGCCGCCGATAACGCCTCCACGCAACAGGTGGCGGAACGGGTGGAGCGAGCCGTTCGGTTCGGCTGGCGCACCCTGGTGCTCCTCGGTGTCGTCCTCGTCGGCGTCGTGTTCGCCGGAACCGTTGCCATCGTGGCCCCGGACCTCATGGCCGGCGTGGGCCGGGCCACCGGCGCCCTGGGTGCTCTGCTCCTACTGCTCGCCTTCATCGCCGCCTTGGGCGGCCTCATCCGTCTGCTCGCCGCCGACTGGGAGCGACCCGCTGCGTTCCGCGGGCTGCAGCGAACCCCTGTTGTGGGTCTGCTCGTCGTGTGGTTCCTCTTGGCCGCACTCGTGATGGCGCGCCTTGAGCAGAACGACCGGTCACCGCACGAGTCCCGGCTCCTCGCTCGCGGGGAGGTCGCGGCGAGTTGCGACGACGATGCCATTCTCCGGTCGCTCGGGCCGACCGCCGAGGACCACCCGGAGGCGGCCGACGCCCTCTGCGTCTGGCTCGCCACCAGGGCCCGGGGTGCGGGGGACCAGCGAGTCCCGCTGGTGCTCGTGACGGCGAGCGGGGGCGGCGTTCGTGCGGCGACCTGGACCGAGCGGGTGCTGGACTGTCTCCTGCTCGCCGCACCGGACGGCGACACGGATCCCTGTGGGGAGGGCAGGGTCGCCGACGGCCGTCAGGACCCGTGGCCGTCGCTGTTCGCCGGCGGCGCCGCCTCGGGTGGCAGCGTCGGGCTCGCGTCGACGGTGGCGCAACGGCTCGCCCCCGTGGACGACAGCGGAGACTGGGTCAACGTTCTCGGCGGGCGGGACCACATCGGCCCTGTGGTCGCACACATGACCCTCGGAGAGCTGACCATCGCCGCATCCGGCTTAACACCGGCGCATGACCGCGCCGAGGTCTTGATCGACGGGTGGGCGGGCGTGTTCGGGAGGGTCGAGGCCGAGTGTCTTGACGACGAGCAGGTCGAGGACGTCGGGTTCCTCGAGCTTCGCGCCAACTGTCCTGCGGAGACGCCCCTCCTGCTCTTGAACGGCACGGTAGTGAGCACGGGTCGACGGTTCAACATCGCGCCGATCCCCGGCAGCGACGGTGCGGGGAAGGACAAGCCTGACGGGTCGACCGACCTTCTCGACACGCTGTGCGCCGACAAGGACCTCAAGTTCTTCGACGCCGCGTTCCTCTCCGCTCGCTTCCCGTTCGTGACCCCGTCGGGCCGGTTCCTCTCCGGCGACGACACCGGGTGCGACCGCGTACAGCCGTCAGCCGTCGACGTGGTGGACGGCGGGTACAACGAGAACGATGGCAAGGCCCAGATCGTCGAGCTGATCCGGGTCCTGCAGCCGATGCTCGCTAGTTACCAGACCGATCGACCGTCGAACCACCGACCGGTTCAGCTCGCGGTCGTCGAGATTGAGAACGGCGTGAACGCGGTGGAGCATCCCCTCGACGACGCACCGGACCTGGCCGGCGACCTCGTCCTCACCGATCGCCGCGATCTGCGCTCGGCCTTCGGTGAGCCTGTGCGTCCACTCCAGGCTGGGCTGCAGGTCAGTCGACAAAGCGAGACTCGCAGAGCGAAGGAGAGGCTCTGTGGGCTGACCCGGGGCGGCGACTCGATTCCGCACCTGCTGTTCCGGCTGCATCCCCACCCCGGCACGCGCCTGCCGCTGGGGTGGGCGCTGACCGATCACGTGATCGACGACATCGACAGGACGTTTCGTCTCGACGTCAATCTCGATGAGGTGGATCGGTTCCGTGACCTCCTCGCCGGCGGTGATGGCGGCGAGACCGATCTCTGCGCGGACCTGTGTCCGGAGCTGGGGCCGTGAGGAAGATGGGTGAGCCGCCGGTGGAGCTCCGGGTGCATGGCGTGGGCGGTCCGCAGGCCCGGAAGATGCTCGGCTGCCTCCACGAGGAGGACCTCGTAACGATGCCTCCGCTGAGCTTCCCCGATCCCAACCCGAACACGCCTGACCGCCTTCCGGTCGACGGTGAATCCCGGTTCGCCCGACCGGCCGACGACGCCACGACGGAGGCGTACGAATGGGGGGGCCTCACCACGGGTTCCTGGAAGAAGGCCCTGTGGATTCTGTATCTGCCATTCACGATCATCAACGCCGCGGGTTGGGCCCACCGGGCGGCGCCGGAGCCCGACGGTCGCCGTCAGACCACGCGCCAGCTCCACGTCACCCTGGTCCACGCGGTCGCCTTGCTCGCCACCGCTACGTACGTCCTGTGGATTGGCTATCTCCTCCTGGACTTGGTGGCGGTGCGCTGGCGGAACCACGTCCGCGCCTCAAGCGAGTTCAACCCCGGCATCGGCGAGGATGCTGTGATCGCGTGGCTGCCGGTCGTGGCGCCGGTTGTGTTCGTGGGCCTGCTCGCCGCGCTGGCCTTCGCTCCCATCCGACCCGGGCGGTTCGAGGAGGTGGGCGGCGCGGATGCCACCCGGTGGCCGCCCGTCCCGCGCATCAGCGACCCGAACTTCTTTGCTCGCCGGGACGCGCACCGGAACCGCTATCTGGGCCACACGGTGTTCGGCGGCCTCGTCGCCGTCGGGGTGTTCATCCAGTACGCCGCCGGCGTCCACCGCCTCGGCGCGCTGCTGTTCGTACTGGCCGGCCTGCAGGGGATCGTCCTGCTTGCCCTCATCGTCACGGACACCGTCGGGCGGCTCCGCCACTCGCCGATCAAGGCCTTTCCCACCTACGAGGAGTCGGCGATCGGCGTCTGGCAGGGGGGTCGCCGGCTGCCGGTCGGGTCCGCGTTCGCCGTGGGCGGCACGGCGATGGCCCACGCCGCGTTCGCGGCCACCGCCGCGTCCGTCGTTCCCTTGCTGGCCGACTGGCCTGACAAGGACAGGGCCTCGGTCATCGACGTGGGGCCGCAGCTGCTCGCGTCCGACGTGTTGATGTCGACGCTGCTCCTCTTCGTGTTGGGCGTCGTCGTCACCGCGATCGTGGTCAGGTCGCGGGGTGACGACGAGGTCCAGAAGGGCGTCGTCGTGAAGCTCGCCCGCCGTGCCAATTTCCTTGGTCTCCTGTTGTTGCTGGCAGTCGTCATCCCGGTCACGGCCTATGTGTTCCTCAACGCACGGCACCAGGACCTCACCGAGAACTGGTGGACCGAACTGCTGCGTTGGTACGACTGCTACCCGCGGGACGAAGGGTCGCTGGTGCGCCGGGCGGGTGCCTTCGTGCTCCTGCTCATCCCCCCGGCCATCTTCGCCATCCTCCGGGGTGCCCACGACTCGGGTCTGGCGCGGGTCGTGGGCAACATCTGGGACGTCCTCACGTTCTGGCCCCGCCGTTTCCATCCCATGGCGGCGCCACCCTCGGCAGAACGGGCGGTTCCGGAACTGCGTCGCCGCGTCGAGTGGGCTCTTCGCAAGGACGGTGCCGCCGTCCTCCTCGTCGGCCACAGCCAGGGCTCGGTGCTGACCGCGGCGGCCGTCACCTCTGCGACGATCGGTGACGGGAAGACGGTGTACCTCGTCACCTTCGGGTCACCGCTGAGCTCGCTCTACGCGCCGGCGTGGCCCTCGTACCTCCCTCCGCTGCTCGTCGATCTGCGGGCCGGGACCGGCGCCGGCGCCCGGTGGAAGAACTACTGGCGTGCGACCGACCCGGTGGGGGGAGCGGTCGACATGGCCACGAACGAACCTCGAGTCGATCCTCGCTGCCCCCAGCCCAATGAGCTTGACGATGCTCACGAGCGGCGGCCCGGCGAGCGGCCGGTGCCCTGGAGCGAACAAGCCGGCCACGGCCGGTACCTGTCCGACCCGGTCGTGCGCACGAAGATCGGCGCCTGGCGGGACGAGGTCGATCCCCTGGCGGCGACGTGACCGAGGCCTTCATGCGCTGGGCCCACCAGGGCGGTGCCCACGAGGCGCCCTCGAACACGCTCGCCGCCATGGGCAAGACAATGGACGAGGGCACGGCCAACGCCCTCGAGTGCGACGTCCATTGTTCGTACGACGACCACCTCGTGGTCATTCACGACCGGACCCTGTGGCGCACCACCAGTGGATGCGGGAAGGTGCGGCGTCACACGCTCGCCGCCCTACGCCAACTGGATGCGGGCTACTGGTGGGTGAAGGGCAACGTCGACGACCACAACGCAACGCCCGCGGGCTACGAGCCGCCGACCGGGACGAGGGGCCTAGGCCCGAAGGATCACGCCTACCGCATACCCACGCTCGTCGAGGTGCTCGAGAAGTTCGAGACGGTCCCGTTCACGATCGAGATCAAGTCATGGCGCGCCGCCAGACCTCTCATCGACGAGCTCCATCGTCGTAAACGGACAGACATCACCGTGACATCGTTCTTCGACCCATTCCTCTGGATCGCCCGATGGCGCCTGCGGCGCTACCGACCCTGGGCGATCCCCCTCGCGCCAGCGATGGGGTTCATGGCGTGGTTCGCGTTGCGCTCACTCCTCCGGGTCCCGCCGAAGAAGACGCGCTACGCGCGCATGCAGATCCCGCGGCGCCTTGCCACAGAGCGATTGATTGCCGCCTCCCGCCGTTCGGGCATGAAGGTCGACGTCTGGACGATCAACGACAAGCCGACGATGAGGGACCTCATCGAGAAGAAGGTCGACGGGATAATGACCGACCGCCCCACCGACCTTCAAGAGGTCGTCGACAACGCGACGTAGGGCCCGTTAGCCCTTCCGCGCGAGACTGGGCGAAGGTGAACAGGAAGTTGGCGCTTGAGGGGGTCCCCGGCGGGGAAGTGCCGTTGAGCCCGCAGCCTGGCCCGGCCCGTAGGCCATCGGCTCGATGCGTGTCGAGCTGCGCGACGAGCGGCCGGACCGACAATCGTCCGACCCTGCAGGCGTTCATCCCGTCATGTCTGCCGCCGCAGGTTCCGATCACAGCTGCGGCGTATTGTTGAACATATGTTCGATCACGCTCCGACCTTTCCGGCTCTAGCGACTGAGCGTGGAGCGCGGCGTTCGCTTGGCGGTGGCCGTCGCGGTAGAGCGATGCCGTCCAGTGCTCGTCCCGGTGGAGGCAGGGATGGGGCATGCCCCGCACAGTTTGGCGAACGCCGGCTCGGAGCGAACCCGGTCGGGGTTGTCACCGAAGATGATGAGCAGCTCGGCGGCGGTGTCGGGCCCGATCCCGAACCCGTCGCGAAGCGTCGGGGACGCCTGGGCGGTGAGCTCGTCAAGATCCGGTCGTGGTCGACGACCTCAGCGTTGAGGGCCAGCCACCGTCGACCGAGGGCGCGGAGGGTGTACTTGGCCGCCGCCGTCGTGTCGGTTACCGCGCCCGGCCGCAGGGCGGCGCAGCGGTCGATGAGCGCCTTGTCACCGAGCGAGTTCAGTTGCTCGCGCAACTCGGCCGGGGCGTCCACGACGATCTGCTTGAGGGTGATCATCGCCGAGGTACGCGCCTTCACCGCCGTGTCACGGGCGACTTTCAGCTGGCGGATCATCTCGGCGTGCCCGTCCCCGGTCTTGGGAATCGCCGTCGCGGTGCCGGCAGCACCGATCGGGCCGCCGCTTCGACATCGAGGGTGTCGCGCGACCGCGCTGCTCGGCATGGGCGGGTTCGTGGTCGGCGCCCAGACCGAGGTGGAAGGCGAGTTATGGCTGGCCGTGGAGACGACCGCGGTGGTGGTCGGCTGTGGGGGCTGTGGCACCCGGGCGGTGGGCCACGGCCGCCGGCAGGTCAAGGTCCGGGACCTGCCCATGGCCGGGCGACCGGTGGTGCTGGTCTGGTCCCGGCGCCTCTGGCGCTGCCCCGACCAGGCCTGCTCGACGCACACCTGGACCGAGGCCTCCAGAGCCATCCGAGCCCGCTTGGCGCTGACCGAACGGGCCCGGGCCGAGATCTGCCGGCGGGTGGGCCAGGACGAGGATTCCGTCGCCGGGGTGGCCCGAGCCTTCGGGGTGGGCTGGCACACGGCCATGGCCGCGGTGCGCGACCACGGCTCCCCGCTGGTCGAGGACCCCGCCCGCCTGGAGGGCGTCGGGACGCTCGGCCTGGACGAGACCCGGTTCCTGTCGGCGACGCCCACCCATCGCACCCAGTACGTGACGGGCTCGTCGACCTGGACCGGGCCCGCCTGGTCGATGTGGTGCCCGGCCGTAGCGCCCAGGCCGTGCGGGACTGGCTCGAGGAGCGCTCCCGGCCGTGGCTGGACGGGGTTGGGGTGGTCGCTCTCGACCCGTTCCGGGGCTACGCCAACGGGCTGCTCGCCCACCTCGGTCACGCCCTCGTGGTCCTCGACCACTTCACGCCATCGCGCTGGCCAACAAGGCCATCGACGACGTGCGCCGCCGCACCCAGAACGAGACCCTCGGCCACCGCGGGCGCAGCGGTGATCCCCTCTACGGGATCCGGCGCCTGCTCTTGGTCGGCGGCGAGCGGCTCGAGCTCCGCGGTCGACACAGAATGATGGCCGGCCTCGCCGCCGGGGACCCCGAAGGCGAGGTCGGCGCCGCGGTCCTCGCCAAGGAGCTGCTCCGGGAGGGCTACGTGAGGATCCCGACGCCGAACAGGAGCTTCGGGCGCTGCGGGGGTTATTCGTCCCGGACAGCACGGTGCCCGATGACGTGGCTGGTGGCTTCAAGCCCTAATCCAATTCACCTGCCAAGGACTCGCCCAGATGGCGCGCCTTGGGGGCGCGTCTACGGGTTCGGGCAAACGGGCTCTTCGCGATGAAGCGTGGAACGGGTCCCGTCGGCTGATCGCTTGATGATCCACCGGTGAGCCCCGTGGCCTCGCAAGTCTTGCGGCTTCCTACGACTGCGAGACTTGGAGGCCACGGGTGGAGAGGCACGGTTAGTTCGAGCGCGGTCGCGCTTCTTGGACTGGAGGGCTTCGTGGTGCTGGCGGCCACTGAGGTCGATGGCGAGCTGCATCAGCTGATCGAGACGACCGCCGACCGGGTTGCTGTCCGGCCGGTGGCGTGGTGGCGGTGCCCCACGGGCGGCGCAGGGTCTGGATCCGGGATCTGCCGGCCGGGGGTCGGCCGTGGCGTTGCGGTGGTCGAAGCGGATGTGGCGCTGCGAGGACCCCGACTGCGAGCAGGCCACCTGGACCGAGCGCAACGCCGCCATCGCCCCTCGGGTTTCGTTCACCGGACGGGCTCGGCGCCAGGCCTGCTGACGGGTGGGCCGCGACGGCCACTCCGTGGCCCAGGTGGCGAGGGATCTCGGTGTGGGCTGGTCCACGGTGATGAGCGCCGTCCGAGACCACGGTCGGCCCCTCGTCGGGGACCCCGAACGGATAGCCGACGTGGAGGCGCTCGGGCTCGACGAGACCGCTTTGCTCCGCGCCGGCGTTGGGCACCAGAGCCTCTACGTGACCGGCTTCGTCGACGCAGCACCACCGGGGTTACGCCAACGGCCTGCTCGGCCACTTCGGCCATGCCACCGCCGTGGTCGACCACTTCCACGCCGTGGCCCTGGCCAACGCCGCCATCGACGACATCGGCCGGCGGGTGCAGCAAGAGACCCTCGGGCATCGGGGCCGCAAGGGCGAACCCCTCTACCGCATCCGCCGGGTGCTGCTCCGAGCAAGCGAGCGCCTGGGACCGGCCGCCGCCGAGCGGCTCCTCCTCGGCTTGGCCCAGGGTGACCGCTTCGACGAGGTGAGCGCGGCGTGGCTGGCCAATTAACCGGCCCTTGGGGGCGGGTCAAGCGGGATTCTCGTTGGGTCGTTCGCGGCTGAGCCGACGGAGGTGTCTTTCGAGGCTGGTGATGACGCGTTGGTGGCGGGCAGCCTCCGAGGTCCAGTGGGCTTCCCCCGAAACCGTGGAGGGTTGCTGATTGCGATGGAGCCTCTCATTCGCGGGCACCCTGATGCCATCGGCTCTCGCCGAGGGCCCTTAGGAGCGATCTGAGAGGCCGGTTTCACGCGGCCCGGTCCTGTTGGGCCGCTGCGACGGCTCGCTGGGCGAGTAGAGCCTCGTAGGCGACCGGGGAGAGCATCTCGCAGCTGCTGTGCCGGCGCTGGTGGTTGTAGGCGTCGATGAACCGGGCCACGTCGCGGCGAGCCTGGTCCTGGGTGGCGAAGCGGCGGCGGGACAACAGCTCGTGCTCGAGGGTCGAGTTGAAGCTCTCGGCGGCGGCGTTGTCCAACGCCGAGCCGACCCGGCCCATCGACTGGGTCACCCCGAGCGCGTCGCAGGCCCGGGCGAACAGGTCACCGGTGTACTCACCAGGCTCAATCGGTCGTAGCAACACCAGCTGGTTGGAGAGAGCGTAGGTGTTCGTCGAGGGCCTCGGCCGGGGTGCGCCAGCCGAGGGTCTTGCGGGGCCGAGCGTTGAGGGTGTTGGCGACAGCCTGGATCTCCTCGGCGGACCATCTCGCCAGGTCGGTGCCCTTGGGGAAGTACTGGCGCAGCAGGCCGTTGGTGTTCTCGTTCGTGCCACGTTGCCAGGGGCTCTGCGGGTCGGCGAAGAAGACGGGGATCCCGGTCTCGACCTTGAACGCGATGTGAGCGGAGAGCTCCTTGCCGCGGTCCCACGTCACCGATCGACGCAACTGGGCTGGGAGCGTCGTCATCGTCGCTTCGAGGGCGTTCTTCATGGTGACGGCGCCGTAGCCGCCGAGCCCGGCCTGATTCCTGGATCTCGGGATCGTGCGGAACCCTTCCTCGCGAGGCAGGTGGATCAGCATCGTGAAGCGGGTCGTGCGTTCGATGAGTGTCCCGATCGCGGAGCGCTCGAGGCCGATGAGTAGGTCGCCTTCCCAGTGACCGGGAACGGCCCGGTCCTCGGCCTCGGCGGGGCGTTCGCTGATGAGCACGTCGTCGGTGACGTGGCCCCATGCTTTCTGCCGGGCCCGGGACCGGGGCACGCGCAGCGCTCGTCCCGTGCGGAGGCACGCGACCAGCTCACGCTTCAACGCGCCGCGGCCCTGGATGTAGAGGGCCTGGTAGATCGCCTCGTGGCTGATCCGCATGGACTCATCATCGGGGAAGTCGACCTGCAGCCGTCGCGAGATCTGCTCGGGGCTCCAGCCCTTCACCCAGCGCCGATCACGGCGATGCGGCTTGTTGCGTCCGGACCACGCCGGGCCGGCTGGACCGACGACGCGACCGGTGCTGTCGCGGACGTCGCCGACGAGCCGGTCCTGCACGTAGGCCCGCAAGCGTGCATTCTCGGCCAGCCTTGCTGGCTTCGGGCGCCGGGCCCGGCGCTCGGCGTGCCATTGCGCGAGCGACGCCCGGTACTCGAGCCGGAAGGTCCGGGTCGATGCGTTGCGCCGCAGCTCCCGCGAGAGCGTGGACGGTGATCGACCGAGCCGCCGGGCGATCTCGCCCACGCCGAGCTTCTGCGCGTGCCAGATCGCGATGTCCTCGCGCTCAGCGAAGGACAGGTACCGACCCGACACCGTCGAGGGCAGACAAGGGTTCACGCCGCCAGCGTGACGGAACCACCGGAACGCGACCGGGGATGACACACCGGCCTCCGCCGCGGCGTCCTCGGTCTTGATCCCGCGTGCGATCGCCGCCCAGAACCGAACGCGATCCTCGCGCCACGCGACCGTCGGCCGGCCTGGTGAGGGGATCTGACCCCGATACAGCTGGACCGCCCGCTGACGCTCCTTCATCGTGCCCATCAACACCTCCATGATCGAGGTGTTGCGACGGCCGGTTGAGTCCGCCCTCGCCGCCCTTGTCGCTATGGAAGATCACGCCGTCGACGTCGCCGCCGCGCACCGCCGCGGCCATGCACAGCGCCGCCTTGGCCACAGCCGAGTCGTGATGGTCGCTGATGGCGAAGCCGGCCAGCCGCCGCGACGCCAGGTCCTACACGGTGGCCAGGAGAGCTTGCCCTCGCCGGTGGGGATCTCGGTCAGGTCCCCACACCACCGCTGATCCACCGTCTCGGCACTGAATCGCGTCGCACCAGGTCCGGGATCGGCGCGGCCGCCTTGTCGGGGCGGGTCAAACAGCGCCGCTTGGCCTTCGGGCAGCGGCCCTGCAGCCCCTGGCCGGCCATCGACGCCGCCACCGTCTTCTTCGACACCACCCAGCCGGCGGCGACCAGGTCCTCGAATACCCGAGGCGACCCGTAGGTGCCCGGCGTCCCGCCCGAGTGCTCGAACGACGCCCGCACCGCCGCGTCGAGGGCGGCCCGGCGACGCTGACGTGGTATCGGTTCGCGGTCGTGCCACTTGTAGAACCACGACTCGCTCACCCCCAGCCACCGACAGCACTTCGCGTGGGGCACCCCGTGGTCGGTCCTCTGGGAGGCGACGAACGATGCCACGCTCATCTCGTCGCCTCCTTCACCCACAGGACCACGGATCGCTTGAGGACATCACGCTCCATCCTCAGCTCGGCGTTCTCGCGTTCCAAGTGCTGCAGCCGAGCCCGCTCGTCGACGCTCAGGCCCTCCTTTTCGCCGCGCCCGACCCGGTCCCGTTCGACCCAGGTGCCCAGCGTCCCGGGGTTGATCCCCAGATCCCTGGCCACCACGGCGATCGGCTTACGGGTCTCACGCACGATCCGGACCGCGCCCTCACGGAACTCAGGGTCGTACTTCCTTCGTGTCTCTGGCATCACCACTCCTCATAGGGGATGCCTCCACGCTCCGGGGGGATGCCCGCAGCCCCGATGTTCGGCGTCGTGGTGGAGCTGGTGGATGTCGGCCAGCTGAGCTTCGATCGTGGGGCGAAGTCGTCGCCGGTGGCGAAGTTGGTGCAAGTCCAACAGATGTTGGCGTAGGCGCAGGGGCCGGCGGCGAGGGCTCGGGGGAGTAGCCGTGGGCGACGCGGGTCTTGAGCATCTCCGCAGCGATCCCGTTGACGCGGTCGGGTGCGGGTGGGTGTTCGGCGGGTGCGACGGGGATGCGCCTGGCGACCTTGCCGGTGGCTTGGTCGTAGGCGGCCTTGAGCGTCGGGGAGGCGAGGCGGGCCTAGCGGATCGTCATCTCGGCGCTGCGGTGCCCGAGGAGGGTCATGAGCGTTTGCATCGACATGGACCGTTGGCGCCGGTCGCCCAGGTGTGGCGCAGCTGGTGGGCGACGACCCGCAGGGGGCGACCGGCGGGACCGGTGAGACCGGCGGCGGCGACGGCGTCGCGCAGGCCCCATTGGATGCGGGCAGGTCCGAGACGCCGACCGCGCTCGACGAAGACGAAGTCCGCGAGACGCCCGTCGCGAGGATGGGGGCGAGCGCGTTGCGGTGGGCGGTGTGTGAGCCACTGGTCGAGAGCTTCGACAGCGATGTCGTCCACGGGCACGGGCCGTTCGTTGTTTAGCTTGCCGAGCGGGGCGCGCAGCCAGGTGCCGTTCGGGCCGTAGTCAACGAGGTCGCCGAGTCTCCGCCCCGAAGGAAGGACGCCGCCGCCTTGAAGATGGGCGGGTTCAGGTGGTGGGCGCAACGACCTGTGCGTAGGCCTCTGATGGTGTCATGTAGCCGAGGGTCCTGCGGGGACGACCGTTGAGGCTGCGCTGGATGCGGGTCAGGTCGGCGGCCGAGTGCT
>JAABUR0100005730.1_pt1 | contig 15648 bp, 30 predicted proteins | sample 5560091 | NCBI WGS metagenome assembly JAABUR01 (sample SAMN10711879, study PRJNA513375) | rock metagenome | isolation source: Antarctica rocks | place: Antarctica: Victoria Land, University Valley sud
CCGACCTGGGCGTCTCGCTGCACACCTCCTCCTCCGGCCTGGACCTGCCCATGAAGGCGGGGCGCCCGGGCTGGGCGCACGCGCTCCGTTTCCTCCTGGCTGCCTCCGTGGTCCATTTTCGCTCACGCCACTAGCGCGCACGCCTTGTGCGACCCTGTGGTGCAGCCTGCCGGCACTGCGCCCCTGGGTCGAGGGCTGCCCGCACAAGGGGTCCTCGTGATGTCTAGGTCATTTAATGCGCCTGCCCGCCCGCGCCGCAATGTGCAGACTTGTGTTCCTTGCACTGCCTGGTGCTGGGCGGGCGGCGTGCAGGGTGAGGTCGCACACGCGCCGCGGAGCAGAGCACGCTCGCCATGCAGCTCCTTGCGCCGCCGGACCCTGTCAAATCCTATAGAGCGCGCGCGCCAGGTGGTGGACATGTTCGGGTGCGGGCTGCCAGTGTGCGCGGCGGCGTACGCATGCATCGGCGAGCTGGTCGCGCACGGCGACAGCGGCCTGCTGTTCTCGGGCCCGGGCCAGCTGGCCGGCCAGCTGGCGGAGCTGCTGGCGGGGTTCCCGGGCGCGGAGCCGCGCGCGCTCGCGCGCATGCGCCACACCGTGGCCGCCGCGGCCGCCGTCACCTGGGGCGCCTCGTGGCGCTCGGTCGTGCTGCCGCTGTTCGCGGCCTAGCGCGTCCGGGGAGGCGCGCCGTGCGCCGCGGGCGGCTGCAGGGAGCCGGCTGCCTGCGCACGCTGCCGGGCGGCCGGCGCTCGCGCGCCGCCTGCAGTGGTGGCGGCCGGCGTCAGGAAGGTGGGAGCGGTGCCACGCGTCCGCCTGCGGCTGGAGCTTCCTGTGTGCGATGGCGTCTCTGGGTCAGAACAGGCTCGGGTGCACCACCTGCAACAGCCTTGAAACGGGCTGCCCTCGTGTGTCAGGGGTTGTGCTTTCCAGGCGCCTGCTTCCACCCGGCTGCAGCGTGCCTCACGCTGCTTCGCTGCAAAGCAGCTCGTCCTGGACTGGCCGGGCAGCAAGTGTGCGAGTGGCGGAGAGTATCATCAAGCATGTCTGAAGTCCGATTCAGGCTGTTTGACGTCTTGCTGTTCTGTGCACCTCTGAAGCAGATGGGCTTGGACGTGCGCGCTCAAAGGCCAGACAACACCGCAATGCGCACATGCAAAGCAGCACCGCAGGAGGCAACCTGATTCTATGTTCTCCAGCATTTGTCCTCATCATTCATGCACCACCGCCTAATCTAACACAGAACTTCAAGCTCTACACCACACCATCCGTCCTGCATGATGGCCAGGTCGGCCATACACATACCCACAGCCACACAGTATACACCCTGCCTAGCACGCGTGTTGGCGCAAGCTGCAATTTTCTGAACAACCAATTTTGACCGCTTTGCTTGCACAACACATACAAGCGCTTTTGCATTCTCCTACTTGATGCAAAGCACCGCCCCGACAGTGCTCAGGCCCGGCACATGCTACACGCCATGCAACCGGCTCTTTGCAGAAGCAGCATCCAGGCGGTACACAGGAACATGCGATATCGTGCATCGTTCGCTAAATGGATCCCGTCGTGCTGCATCACAGAAAGCCCGGGTGCATCCCCCAGACACCATTAAGGTTCACTGCAGCTCAGCCATGCCCAGTCACGCTCCTTGGCTATTCAAGGACGGCGGCGCTCACGTCGCCGCAGCCTCAGGCTTGAGCTCAGCGATGAGCTTCTCGAGCGCCTCCTGGTCCGACGAGAAGTTCTTCACGCCCTCCGCCAGCTTCTCCACCGCCATCTGGTCGCCGCCATGCATCTCCTCGAAGCGCGCCGCCTGCCGCGCGGCAGCGCCCGCTCGAGCCCGCGCCCCGCGCCGCGCTGCGCTTGCCGCGTCTTGCAGGCGCCACGCGGAGCACCAAGGCAGGCACGGCCCCGCATGCTGCGAGAAGCGCAGCTGGGCCCGCATGCCGCGAATAGCGGAGCTGAACAGACGGTCAAGCGCCGCGGCAGGCCTTGTCAAGGCGGCGTGCTCTGCTCGCGGCGGTGGAGGCACCTGGGAGGCGGACAGGTCGACGGGCGCGCCCTCGCCGCCGCCCATCTCCGGCCACAGCTTGCGCGGCAGCGGCTCCGTGCTCGCCGCCAGCTCGCCCAGCAGCGCAGGCGAGATAGTGATGTTGTCGCACCTGCGCGCCGGGCGCCTCTGAGCATGCGGCGACTGCGCCGGCCTGGTACATTGACCTCGAGCCATTTTGAGTGACGTAGCTCACACCCCTGCTTCTGCTCGACCAGACCTAAACTCCAAGCGGGTCATGGAAGGCGCCCCGTCTCTGCCACGTGTGCCACTGCAAGGTATGTCACAAGGTCAGAGGCCCTGCCGGCACACAGCATGCTCAACCGCCGGCTCAGCGGCGAGCGGCGCCGCCGGCGCGCGCGCGCGCGCGCGCGGCCGCGGGGGCCGGCCGCGGCCGCGGGCGGGCGCACCCGGCCAGCTCGCGGATCTCGCCCACGTTGCGGAAGGAGGCTGCCATGACGATCGTCGGCACGCGCTGCTCCTTGTAGTACGCGTAGATGCGCCGCACGCTCTCCACGCCCGGGTCCTCGTGCGGCGCAAACTCGCGGCCCTCCTTCTTCTTGTACCTGCCGCCGGGTAGCGAACGCCTCTCGCAGTGGTATCTGCAAGAACCCTAGCTTCAGGCCTGCAGACGCCTCATAGCGGTTTTCTTGCAGAAGAAGATGACACCAGTCCTGGTCCGACACGCAGCCGGGACCGCGCGCGCCTCACACTGGTATTTTGCAAGAACCCTGGCTTCTGGACTGCAGACGCCTTATGACCGGGTTTTCTCGGCAGGAAACGATCCCAACGGTCCGGGTTCGACCCCAGACTTCGTCATGCTTCTTCAGTAATTCAGGCGCTGGCTCCAGAGACAGGCGCGCCCCAACACAGCGGCGTCTTCCAGGCAGTCGTACGCCAAGGGCGCATCGGCTCAGTCGCAAGCCGCGTGCACGCGAACGACATCCTTCCTACAAACTCAAAATTTCCACGAACTGCCTCAGGTGCTGGTAGTCACGCCGGAGGCGCGCAAAGAGCAGCACGCGCACCAGTCCATGATGCGGCCAACAAACGGTGAGATGAGCGCGGCGCCGGCGTCAGCGCACGCCGCGGCCTGCGGCACGCGCAAGCGCTTGAGCCACGGGCGCTGCACACGCCTGCCTCACCGTCGCCATGCAACACGCTTTGACGAGGCTGACCCAGCACAGCTCCCACTCAGTGGACCCACCCTCAAAGTTAGAACAGAGGCGCTTCTGTGCTGCTTGCCCTGGTACTCCACAGCTGCTGGCGCTCGCGCGCACACCGCTGCCCGCCACGGCCCGCCGCTGCAGGGGAGGCAGACCGGGAGGCACATCAACATCAGCCCCCCCTCTCACGCTTGCCGTGCGGGAGGCACGGCAAGCCTAATCGAGACGCGGGCGTGCCTGGGCAAAGGAGAAGAGCAGCGTCATGTTGCAGTCGATGCCCTGCTTCTGCAGCGCCTCGCACTCGCGGATGCCCTCCCAGGTCGACGCGATCTGCCGGGCGCCCCGAGCGCGTCAGCGGCAGCGTGCAGGGCCCCGAGCGCGTCGGCGGTGCCGCGCGGACACGGCCTCCGCAGCGCCGCTGTGCACATGGCCGCGTGCGGGCGCTGTGCAGCGTTGGCGCGCCGCAGACGGCTCATGCTGCAGCTGAGCTGCGCGGGGGGCTGAAGCTTGCCAGGGTGCTGGTCGCGCTGCCGCCTCCAGCCACACGGGGGCCAGGCCGCACGCACACAAACACTCCGCGCGCACTCCAGGGGCGCGCGGGCTGAGAAAACACAGGGGGCACAAGCGCGCGGGCTCGGCCGCGCCTTGATGTACAGGCGGGACGGGTCGATGCCCTTCCGCGAGTACAGGTCCACGATGCGCAGGCCCTGCAGGGCCGGCCGCCCGCGCTGTGAGCGCCGCTCTGCATTGTTGGGCGCTGCGAGCCGCGCTTTCAACAAACGCACGTACGCCATTGCGATGCCAGCCTGCGCTGCTGCTCTGACCTCGGGGTACTGCACGCCACAGGCAGGGCAGAGAAGGCAGGCAGCCGGGCGCCGCCACTAGGTCGATAGCTCGACCTAAGGAAATGCACGCGGGGCAGGGCACAGAAGGCATACAGCCGAGCGCGGGGCTGCGCGCGCGCCTTGTCGATGGTGGCCTGCGTGTCCAGGCTCAGGTGCGCGTCGCACTCGGTCGACACCTGGGCCGCGCCACACGGCGGTGGGTCCCCGCAAGCGCTGGCTGTGCAGCGAGCCCGGCTCAGCGGACACCGCCCCAACTGCAAGCAAGCAGCAATTCGACGCTACGCAGGTCAGCGGCCGTCGCAGGAGAGATTCAGTGCGCACCCGGCCAGGGACGACATCCAACATCAGCGCGCCGATGTTGACAGCCAGGATGTCGGCCACGTTAGAATACGGCCTGCGCAGCGCGCAGCCCTCAGCCCGCCTGCTTGTCGCAGATAGAGGCAGGGCACTCGGCCAACAGGCTGGCCGACCAGCGACCTCTGCTGCGGTGCCTGACGGGCGCAGGCGCGGGCGGGGGCGGGCGACCTGCTGGGGTCGATGGTCGGCAGGTTGAGCGACTTCTCCATCGCCACCGCCTCGTCCAGGTAGTGCCGGTACTCCGGGTTCTTGACCGCCTTGAGCACCAGGGACGGCTGCGGGCGCGCAGGGCATGAGTAAGCGCTTGCAGCGAGGGCGGTGGCTGGCACGCCGTGCTCGCGCTGCACACACCTAGGTTGCGCACGCTGCTCTGGGACAGGAGAGACAGCGCGGGCCCTCCGCAGGCACGCTCCAGGCGGAGGCAGGGAGGGGGTCGCACATTTGTCGTGCAGTCCTGGGGCTTGTAGTTCTTGATGGTGTTGATCTCCCCAGTGTCGGCAACCACCTGCTCGCGCAGGAGGCGTCAGGGCGCTGTGCGCTCGCTGTTGCGCGCGACGCAAACCTGCACCTACTCAGCAAGTACTAGGCAGCGCAGGGCTGGACTGCCAGCAAAGTCCTGATAAAATCGTGCAGGGCGGGCGCGCCGTGCTCATGCTCTTGAGCGCCTCGAGCTGGTTGGCAAATTTGGCGGGCGCGGCCTGCGTCGGCCGCTCCTGCGTGGAGATGGCCTGGACCTTGAGCGTCCGGGTCCGCGGCGGGCCGCTGCGCGGCCGTGCTGCCACGCCGGAACAGGGGAGAGTGTGCAGCATTGCGGAAAAGCTTTGTGTCTACTCCAAGGCTTCGCTGATAGCAGCAGCAAACAACTCACAGATGGGCTGTCTTAGAGCGCAGCAACCAGATCGAGGCTCCTGCAACAAACCGTGAGTGGCCTTTTTGTTTCTGTTGGTTCCTAAAAAATAGTACAGTCACTCTAGGTTCGAGGCGGGGTTACACGACGAGGAGAGCAAGCAGCTGGGCCCAGAGCGGTGGAGTTCCCCTGGGACACTTAGACAGAGGGGCACTGAGGCGCGCGCTTGGTGTGATCTGTAAACGTTGCGGCGCCGCTGCAGGTTTCAGTGCAGTGTCGATCCCTGTCACTGTAGCCACAGTGGCTGCAGCTCTGTCCAGCCAGGGGCGTCTCTGGCGCACGGCACCACACTCACTGCTCTACAGGCTCGAGCAGGAACTCGCAACTGTCTGCATGCCCAAAGCCCACAGCCTGCCCCTGAGTGGCCAGCTGCGCCAAGCGGGCCGGCGTGGCCTCCGGGCTCATGACAACGGCGCCCACGCGCGCCGGCAGCGTGGACGCCTCCACCACCGCGCCGCCCGCGCCGCCCCGCCGCCCGAACGACAGCTCCAGCCCCAGCAATTCTTCCGCCCTGCACACCGTCTCTGGACTCTGGGCCTGCGCCCCGCCGCCGCCGCCCGACAGCAGCGCCTCCAGGCGCTGCGCCAGCGTGCCGCCGCCCGCCGGCGGCGGCCCGCGCCGGCCGAGTGCGAGGAAGAAGAGGTCGCCGGCGCCCAGCAGCAGCCCGCGCCGCGCGTGGCCGGCCCGGGCGGCCCCGGGCGCGCCGCGCGCCTCCTCCAGCCGGAAGGCCCAGGTCGGCGCGCCGGGCGGCGTGAGCCGCTGCCAGGTCTGCGAGGGCCACCTGGTCAGCGAGTCGCGAGCGCTCTGCGACGCAGTGCATCATACCCTCCAAAGAAACGCTCAATCACGCTCAGGCCCTGGCTCTCAGGAGCCAGCTCAGCGGTGCACGCAGGGCGCAGCGCCGGAGCAGAGCCACCTCCTGGTAGCCGTCACCGTCCTCCAGCATCTCGCCCTCGCCGGCGCCCGCTCGTAGCGTGCCCACGTCCGCAGGCCCGCCCGCGGGCTGGAAGTCCAGCTCGCGGTGCCACTCGCACGTGTCCCCCCGCAGCTCAATTGCGCCCGAGAAGCCCTCCTGGAGGGCCAGGCGGCGCCAGAGCTGCGTGCGGGCACCGTCACTCTGCGGGGCGTGCGCGACCGCGTTGGGTGCTAGGTCGGCCGGGATGCGCAGGTCGGCATATAGGCCGCTGGTTGTCTGCAGCCAGAAGACGTGCGTGCTGTCGTCGCGCTTGCCGGCGGTCGTGGTCAGCAGCGTGCGCTGCCACACGCCGGCCAGCCATGCGACGGTATGCTCCATGATGGGTTGGCATGGGCTGCCCAGCGCCAAAGTTGGCTTGCTGTGTGTCACAATGTGGTTGAGAACCAAACCGGGTAACTAGCTCTGAAGGACCTTAGACTTGCAGTGAGATACGACGTCATCTTACATGGCACCTGCATGAACTAAGCTTATGGCCGCATGGGAAGGGACTTGGTCGCCCTGGGCGTGATAGCACCGCACATTGCCTCTTTTGCCAAGACACACGATCGAGAGCCACAGGCCTGATGAGCTGCTCACCAGGAATATCTGCCATCTGGTTTAGGAAAGTCCCACACGTGTATGAGAGCATGCAGTATGCTTACATAGCCCTCTCTGGTGACCCCCTACACTGACAGCGTTTGCAACGCCCCTACGGCCTCGGCGGCCGCCCGCCCTGGCCCCCCGGGCCGCGGTTGTCGCGGTTGAACTGGCCGCCGCCGCCGCCGCCGCCATAGCCGCCGTACGTGGCGCCCGGCACGCCGCCGCCCGTCTGCACCTGCGCGCCCGCCGCCTCGCACGCGTCGTCACCAACAACCAGGGGCTGTCCAGCTCTTGCTGCGGCAAAGTGTGCACAGGCGCTGGCATGCAAAGCTAGAGCCAGGCCGCCGCCGCTTATGCCCGCGCTCTTCGCAGAGCCACCTATTCAGAGGGTACGTGCACAAGGGACCGACATCAAGGCGCAGCGCCGCCGCCCTGTAAGCCTCTCCGCTCCACTGCTCCATAAGGGCCAGCCTCCCATCACAGACAGCGGCGCGCTCCGCCGCATGGCCTGCATCTGCGCCTAGCCGACCCCGGCCGCATGCCCTGGGGCGCCCGCGCCGCGCACCGCGACCTCCTTGACGCCCGGCAGGCTGCCCGCGTTGATCGTCCGCAGCATCTCCAGCGTGTCCGCATCCACCTGCGCAGCCACGCAGCCTGGCCCGACCGAACGAGCACCGCAAACGCTTGCAAAACTTGCCACCGGACGCCAATGCAGCGCTGCATGCGAACAGCGCTGTTGCGAGGGCCACCGAAGCTCTCTGGTCGCAAGCCCGGCAGCATCCCGCGTACGCTCGACCCAGCGCCGCTCACGCCTCCTTGGAGGGAGGGAGGGCCAGGCCAGGGGGCCCTGCCGCACCTCGATCGACTCGGTGTTGACAGCGGACTCATCTGGCACGTAGTCCATGCGCCGCTCGCGCTCCTCCTCCTGCAGCAGCGCATGCGCGTCAGGCCGTGCTCGAGGCGCACGTGGGGTGGCCGCCACAGCCAGCTTGCTTGCCGGTCGGCCCAACCGCAGAACTCGCAGGCGCTGCTGCCTCAGTCACAGCGCTTTCTCCTGCAACTCCTGCTCTACCACCGCTTTCTCCTGCAGCACCTCCTCTACCACAACAGAGCACCGCTTGCAACGTCTGCTCTGCTTGACCACCGCACGCCTGAAGAGTTTGGAGAACAGCAGCCTTGCTGCCAGCACTGACCAGGTGAGCCGTGACTTCGTGCTTTGCAGGAGTGCAGCTGCGCGCCTGCAGCTTCAGCGAGATGCCGCGCACGGGGCCGCGCTGAATGCGCTTCATCAGGTGCTGCGCGCCGCAGCCGCCAGTCAGGCTCAGGAGTGCCGCAGCCAGCGGTGCCGCAGCAGTGCCTTCACAGACAAGCGCCAGCGCCGCACAGCGAGCCACGCACCGTCGTGAAGCCTGCGATCTTGTTGCGCAGCCGCTTCGACTGGATGATGGCCACCTCCTCGGCCACGCGCTTGTTTGTGTCAAAGTCCAGCGTCAGCTTGGAGTAGTACTTTTCAATGATGTTCCGCGACGCCTTCTTCACGGTCTTGGTGCGCACGCGCCCCTGCGCAGCGAGCGAACACGCTTGTCACACCTTGCGCGCGCCCGGACAGCAGGTTGCAGTCGCGGCGAACGTCCCCGCGCAGCACTGCGCCGCGTACACCCGCCAAGACAGGGAAACCAGCAGCTCCGCAATGTGCACAGAGCGGGCTGAGCACCATGGTGGCCCAGGCGACGCAGGCGAGATTTGGGGAGGTGTCCACGCGCTGGGCCTGGCCTCGCAGAACTCCAGCCGCCTCGAGGCAGTGCCTGGGCACAACAGGGGTTAAGACCCCGTAGGGTGCTGGTGATGTCGAGGAAGCGAAACTCGCGCTGGTGCGATGCTCCATTCTAGGCTCCCGGCGATGTGCTGCTCGGTATGCGGTGGCTGACTGCTGTTGTGGCGTGCGCGCTTGTGTGCAGCACTGAAGGCGCTCGCAGGCTGCCCCGATACAAGCGGGACGGCGACGCGCTGATAGGTTGGACCGAGAAGTGAGCAAGCCCGGTGCACTGCGGTTGAATGGTTCAGCTGAGCTTGGGTTGCAGGGCTACGATTTTGCGCTGCTTAGCTAATGCCAGCTTTGCGCACAGGCCGCCCAAGGAAGCGCCCGAGGAGAACAGGGAGCTGTGGATAGAGCACGTGTCGTGGAACCCGCGCGTCTTTGCGTGCGTGCCTCTGCTAGTCCTGTGTTCCGAGCTCACGCATGCGGTTCACAGCTTCTGACTCGCTGCGCCCCGCAGGTATCACAACCTCTTGTCGGAGGTGGAGTGTGACCTTTTGGTACAGAAGGTGCGTGCATGACAGCAGCGACAGCAGTGGAGCTGCTGTGCTTGCGCTCAAGCGAAGGAAAATAGACTCCAGTGGCACGGAAAATTTGACGCTGAAGTCATGTACACTGTCTGTGCAGGCAAAGCCGCACCAGGTGAAGAGCACAGTGGTGGACAGCGACACGGGGAAGTCTGTGCCCAGCAAGTGCGCCCAACTGTTTTGTTGCTTGACGGCTTTTCTCCTGCCCATGCTAGGCGCTTGTTTGGTTGTACAATCGCAAGCCAGCGGCCTGAGGGACAATGTGGCGCAGTGTGCGCACAAGCTCTGGCTCCTGGTACATGCGACGGGAGACGCAGGAGATTGCAAACATAGAGGCGCGCATCGCGCGGTATACCGGCATCCCCGTTCAGCATGGCGAGGGACTGCAGGTGCGACCCACACGCTTGGGCGCATATTGCTGTCTATCACGCGGCAGGGGCCTGCTTGCATGTAGAGCCTCACACTTACCCTCACTTTTGCCGTCGCTTGCCCTTCATAAGAGCACGATGTTCTTGGGTTGGGGGCACGTCGCCCGTGAAGAGCTGGCTGACTGCGCACGCGCTTGCGGCTGACCGGATACCAGTTTGTAAGTGGATGTGATGCAACTACTGGGATGCGTTTGCAAGATCTGCACTGTATGCATGCGCAGCAACGATGCGGCAGGAGTAAGCCCTGCGTTTCCATGCAACCCTGCCCACCCGGGCGCCTCTCCGCGCCTGCGGCAGATCCTGCACTACCAGCCGATGGAGAAGTATGAGCCGCACTGGGACTACTTTGTGGACCCCGTCAACACCGGCAACGGCGGCCAGCGCCTGGCCACCATGCTCATGTACCTGTCCGACGTGGACGAGGGCGGCGAGACCGTGTTCCCCAACAGCCCGGAGAAGCCGGTGCGCCGCCCCCGCCGCAGCGGCTGGCCTGCATGCTGCACGACCCTAACCCAACCCTACCCTAGTAGTATTAGTTAATTTTGAAGCGCCTTTGCTGCTGCATGATTGCTGTTGCCTATGGTGCTGCATGATGCAGATCAGCAGCCCCGCATGCCCTCAACCTGCGCAACAACTTTAAGCTGTTGCGGCGGCTATGTGCAGCGCTTTGCCGTGCTAGTCATGGTAGCAGGCAGTCAGCTGGCGAGTGCGGCATGGGTGCTGACTCGCGCGCGTGGTGACGCGGCGCAGCACGACGGCAACGCGTCCTACTCCGCCTGCGCCCAGCGCGGCGTGGCGTTCAAGCCGCGCAAGGGCGACGCGCTGCTCTTCTACAGCCTGACGCCCGACGGCCAGCTGGACCCACAGTCGCTGCACGGGTGCGCTGCGGCTTCCACCGCCTGTCCTGCTTTGGCTGCAGGAGGTCGACCAGCGCATGGTCTGCCGATGAGCAAATGGATCAGCCTTCGCTGCCTCTGTGCGCTGCCTGGTACACACTCAGTCGTTCGCAACAGGGGTTCTGGCTTTGGGTGCATGTTTCCTTGCGGGAGCGCTACTTGGACCCTGGTGTTCTGCGCGCTCGGCGCGCTGAGAGGCAGTCGTTTCGTGCAGGGGCTGCCCCGTCATCAAGGGCAACAAGTGGTCCGCCACAAAGTGGATGCGCGTGAGGGAGTATGTCGCACCAGAGGCCAGCGGCAGTCGGTCATGGGTCGGCTAGGGCCAGTATATGCATCAAGGCTGCATGCTATGGGGACCTACCCCGCATCAGACCTGATAGACAATGAGTAATAGTGGGCTCCGCCCAGAGCGCCATTGCTCGGTGAGAGGTTTCTTGTGTGGTCAAGTTTTGCTGGTGTGTGGTACGCAGCCTCTCCACTGTGCCAGCGCAGGGACAGCGTAGACTGGCATGTTGGTGCGCCTGCTGTGTTTACAAGTGGTTTCAATGGCTGTGCAGAGCGGTTTTGCCCCTGCGTGTATGATGCTTTATGGGTGTACGCTGTGCGCAATCTGTCCTCCCAGGACGCATGTCTCTTTTGTCAGTAAATATACCCCGCCTAGCTGCAGTCCCCTTGCCGCATGCCTGCGAGCAGGGCCAGGTAGCCGGGCTGCTCGGGCACAATGTGGCCATGGCGGATGAGGAAGTCGATGATGACCAGGTTGCAGTTGTCCTTGAACTCGTCGGTGTTTGCGACGAGGTCTGCCACCTCTGCAATCGGAAGCCGCATGAAGGACTCGACCTCGCCGTCCTGCAGCACACGCCCATGCGTCTTATGCCCATGCGTCTTTCAGACCTGTCTACTGTCTTCAATGTATATATGTTGCACTGTGCCTGCACACACTCTGCCGCACCCTTCACAACACTCCAGTGCGCGTTGTTGCAGCTTGCCAAGAGAAGGTTCATGTCCTTCAAGGCATGCACTGCGACTGATGAGTGTGCACAGTGCACAAGACATGGTCGTTCAAAATGATGTCAGCTCCAGACAAATTGCATAGGCATGATGGGGCCGCAGCACCTGCGGCGTGGGGGTGAACTCAGCAGGCAGGCGCAGGTCGTAGACGAACAGCACGTCGCGCTTGATGCCCGCGGGCTGCAGCGCTGTGTAGCTGACCGCGCCTGCGGCCACCGCCGTCGCCGCAAGCTCGGGCGGGATGCCCGCCTCCTCGCCGCACTCCTGCTGGTGCGAGCGCGGGCCTGAGCATGCCTTCTTTTGGATGATGGCAATGACAGGATAGAATTTCTCTTCGATAACTTCCATTGGGGACAACAGTGTGAAAATTTCAACTCTTTTCCCTCCTCGCAACATTTGCCACATGCCAGTCCAGCTGCCCCTAACTGCTGCATACGAGCGCCGCACGCACAAAGACCAGGCGCCTCACGCACGGCTCGCTGAGGACTGTAAGAACTCCTGAAGCCAAAGCCAAAGGACTCCAGCAGGGGCGCGCCTTGACCACATTTGCCGAGCATGTCATCCCGGCGGGCTGCCCGCCCGCCACGATATGGTCCAGCTTGCCGGGCCAGGTGGCCTTGGTCTGGCTGCGCCGCGCTACCCACAGCTCCAGCCCCCGCGGCGTCTCCACGTAGCCGTTGATGTGCACCCCTGCGGTCATGGTTCGCAGCAGCCGCGGTGGCGCGCCTTCCGTGTGCCCGGGCGCGCTGCTCTGCCTCTGCACATCCTCTGCTCCAGCAGAGGCGGCAAGCCATATACACGAGCACTTGCTCACCGGTTGCCCTCCAAGCAACTTTTCTGAACTAGAGAGACATGCAGAACATATAATACGTGCTCGTAACTGCTCATCATGTCGTGTCAGGAGGCAGCAAGGTCTGGCTACACCTGGTCAGCAGGCGCGCCACAGGCTGCAGGGTCTTTCAACGCATACAGCAGCAGCATGTGCTATGTATGCATGCCCAGGTCCATCCAGCGTGCATGCACACCATAGGCCTTTATGCCGAAGAATGGCGCAGCGGCGCGCTCAATCACGCAGTACGTGGCCGCGTGAAAGCCTGCGGCGACCGGGTACAGCTCGTCGCGCCAGCCGCCAATCAGCCCCTCCGCGCGCAGTTGCGCCAGCACGCCTGCCGCATGTGCCTCGTGCATTTATGGCCCCATCGCCTGAGTTGATTTGGTGCTCACGCATGCTTTGCACAAGTATGAGTCGGATAGTGGGGCTCAGGATGAAATGTATGCGCTATAAGTGCAGAGCGAGCGCGGCCAGCCACACAGCCTGCTCAAGAGCTGCCTCAGCTGCCTTCTGCCTGGCTGTGGTGCACAGCAGGCCTGGCAGGCACTGACTGAGGTGGCACTGGCGCGAGCCCAGCTCAGTCGAGAGGGAGGCGCGCTCGGGAAGCACCCCCTAGTGCTGCGGTGCGCTGGTCTGGGTCTGCGAGGCGCGGCGCCAGCCGCACCGCTGCAGGGTGGGGCGTCCGGCAAAAGACGTCGCTGCTGTCCAGCACACGCTCTGCAAACCTGGGTCACCCAGGCCTCGCTCGGTGTTCAAGTCCAGTTGAGAGGCCTGGGCCAGCAAAGTCGCGGGGACAGGTTGCGCACTCTGGCCGCAGGTAGCCTATCGTCTGGGCAGCTTCTGGCGCCGTGCCTGCAGCGTCTGCGTCCTCTGCTGCCTGCCAAGGTATGAGCGTGGGGAGGACGCTCTGCGCATTGTTGCACTTCCTCACCCAGCGCGCATACCCCTCAAGCTCCTGCTCCTGGCGCATGACCAGCGGACCTGCTGTCAACTGCGCAGCGCACCGCGCACTCTGCGGCACGCCTCGCCTGATGACGGGTTGTGCAAAGCTCTGTAACAGCAGGACCATGCCGTGCCAGGCCTGTGCTAGCCCTGCAACAGTGTATAAGCTCTGCAGGGCATTGATCACAGATTGCAGCAGCAGTCCGTAGTGGGGGTCGGTTGCATAGCTCGCGACTTGTGATATTGTACGTTTCTCCGGCAGCCAAAGACAGTGCGCACACACACTGGAAAGACACAAGGGAAGCTGCTTGCACAGATGCGCCGGACAGTAAGGCCCTTAGCATTGTAATTGTGTACGCAGGTGGAGACAGTGGAATGTTGCCGTGCCAGTGCCCCGCCGTGCCGGTGCCTGCCGTAAAGCCGCTGTGCTTGCCAGTGCCCAGCAATGTGCGGTCTGCGCGGTGTCGTGCAGACGCACGCTGGCATACGACGTCGGTGCGGTGCAGACGTGCATGCACTATGATGGCTCAGAAAGGCCGCGGCGGCAGCTTCAACCCCTTCAAGGACGCCAAGAAGGAGGCGCGCCTACCGCGCTCTTGTTCAACGCGCTCCATCCGCTCTCAAGGAAATGGCCAGCACTGGCAGACATTCTGACTCAAAGTATGCCTTTCGCAGGAGGCGGCCAGGAAGGCGCTACAGGAGATGTTCAAAGGCAAGGACGACACGCTTGCCGCGTATGATAGCGGTGGCAGTGGAGGCAAGGTACGCTGTTTACTTGCCTAGCCAGACGGAGGTGTATGGTAAGGGTCCTGTTGTGGGTCCTGTTGGGTCCTTTGTTTACCTTACGTCTTGCACAAATTACACAACGTGCACAGGTGCCACGAGGTCGCGGTCGGGGCTGGGGCGGCGGTGGTGGCGGCGGCGGCAGCGGCGGCGGCGGCGGCGGCGGCGGCAGCGGGGGCGGCAGCGGCGGCCTGCGCGGCTGGGCGGAGGGCTTCGGGCGGGGCTTGGGCGCGGGCGCCCGGGCCGTGCTGCAGACAGTTGCGGCAGTCGCGCTGTTCTCTGCTGTCCTGCTCGGCGTGCCGCTGCTGCGGCCGCTGCCGGGGCTACTCAGCCGTGGCGTGCGCTGGGTGCTGCGCCTGGATGGCCGGGGCTCGCGCCGGGGGCGGCGGCCCGCGCCGCAGCTGGCCGGCATGGAGGGCCTGGGGCCGGCGGAGCGGTCGGTGATAGCAAAGTATGGCGCAGTAAACGACGCTGATGAGGCAGCCCCCGCCGCTCCCGTTGCTGCGGCTGCGCCCGTCGCGACTGCGCAGGCTGGCTATGAGGCCGACGCCGACACGGATGAAGATCGCTAGCACGGCAGCTGGCAAACAAGCAGTTTCGGTGGCCTGTATCGCCATTGGCGACCGCGAGGGAGCTCCTGCTTGGGTCCATGCAGCCTGTGCCTTGCCCTGACACGAATAGCAGAGCTGTGGCACGGTAGTTGCGCCGGGCATGCTGCGGGGGAGCGTTGGCTGCTTGCTTGTGCGCGCACCGTACTGCACAACTGATGCTCACGGACATGGCTGCGTTGCGCCTACCTTGGGCTGCTGACTGGCCAGGATTTTGAAGTGTTGCGCGTTAGAGCACTTGCAAAGCTGCGCAGCTGCCGTGGCGCCACTTTGGCTTGTGCATTTGAGCGCAGCATCCGCTGCAGCGGCAGACAGAGCTGGGGGCCAGAATGTGGAGCCTGTTGGGGTTGGGCGAGATGCAGGAACAATTCACGCATGAGGTGAACGGTACTGCCTTGCGCGGCCCGCCTCTGCTGTCTGGTGCTACCGTACCAGTGTGCAGGGGTGCCGGTGGTTTGGCTGATGGTTGTCCAGGCGCTGCGCATGCATGGCTTGGGGAGAGGGCAGTGAGATGCAGGCAGGGTTGCAATTTTGCAGGTAATGCATGAAGGCCGAGGGAGACAGTTATTGTCGAGCTTCAGTCAGTAGACTGAGTCAGTAGATTGTTATGCCCAGTGATGCGCACTGTGTATAATGTTCTGCATGCCCAGTTTCCTGCACACACTGCGATAGTGCGCTGGCGCCACTGCGTAGCTCCTCGCAAGGCCACTCACCACACGTTGCACCCCAACAGGCTCGTGTCAAACGCAAGCATGGCGGACGCGGCTCCTCTGCCGGCCGTAGCAGTTCTTGCAGGCAGGGGCGACGCATACGATGGAGTATTGGTAGATGCAGGCTGCCTGCCTGAAAGCAGAGACGAGTTTACAGAGCGCCTGCACCACTCGCTACAGGCGCGCCAGGCTTGCACCAGCCTGTCAGCAGACACCCG
>JAABUR0100005732.1_pt1 | contig 15640 bp, 15 predicted proteins | sample 5560091 | NCBI WGS metagenome assembly JAABUR01 (sample SAMN10711879, study PRJNA513375) | rock metagenome | isolation source: Antarctica rocks | place: Antarctica: Victoria Land, University Valley sud
ACACATCCAGGCGATCTTGTAGTTGGCCTTCTCCGCCTCGATCACAGCGCAGCGCTCGGCTACAGCTGCGTCCTGGCGAAGAAGGCCGCCGCTTTCAGGAACTCGTTCTCCATCCGCAACCGGCGGATCTCGGCTTCCATCTCACTCACGCGGGCACCCTCGACCGGTGACAACGCCGGGTCCGGCTCAGGGTTGGCATCACGCCACGCTTTTCACCCAGTCGCCCAGCGTGCCGTGATTGACCCCGAGATCGCGGGGGCCACTTCCGCGATCGGCTTTCCAGTCTCGATCACCATCTGCACAGCCTCAGCCCGAAACTGCGGACTGAACTTTCGACGCTGCTCTGGCAGGAACAGATCCTCTCAGTTGAGGAAAAACTGCCCAAGATCTTTAGCACACCCCAAGCTGCTCCTGGATGACGTTGTTGTCCCCGGTGACGGTCTACGTCATGCCGCCAGAATTGGTGGCGCTCATAGTCTTACGGGTCCACCAGGATGAGCAGGGACCTCGTCGCTTCCGTCAATGCATCGCAGGCTACCGTGGCCAGGCCGCCCGCCGTGCTTATGCGGGCCACTCCAAGTTCCGCCAATCGTTGTGGTGACGGGGCTTTGGCGTAGGCCAACACGTTTATCGGCGACCCGACGGACTTGACGAGCCTCTCGATGGCTGCCTCTGAACGGATCCCGATGGGAAACACACAGTCGGCGCCAGCATCGACATAACGCTTCGCCCGTTGCTCGATCTCGGTCAGTTGTTCACTGGGGTCAGCCTGCACCTGCAGGTAGACATCGACCCGCGCGTTGAGAACCAGATCGACGCTCCGTTGCTGTGCGGCGTGCCGCCGGCCAGGGCGAGGACGTGGAAGGGGTCCATGACCGCGACCGCATCGGGGACAGTCTCGGTGGCCGCGGTTTTGAATCCGGTGAACCCGTCCATCGCGACAACCTCGATCCCGTTCCGGAACTGGGCTGTCTGAGCTTGCAGCCAGCTCTTGAACACCTGTTTGGAGCGGCCTTGCACCATGTCCAGCAACCGCGCCGGCCCGACCCCGTCACGCACCGGGGTCAGGTCGATGATCACGGTGACGTACTTGTCGCCGCGGCGGGTGTGACGCCAGCAGTGCTCGTCGACGCCGAGCACCCGCACCCCGTCCAAGCGGTGAGGATCGTTGATCAGCAGCGCCTGGCCGGCGGCCAGGACGGCGTCGTTGACGGTGTGCCAGGAGGTGCCGAGCCCGGCTGCGACGCGGGCGATCGACAGCCGGTCGAGCACGACCGACTTCAGCGCCCACAGCACCGCGTGCCGCGACAGCTTCGCCCGCGGCGCCGCTGCCGAGGACGTGTCTTGGCGCCACACGTGCCCGCAACCGGTGCACCGGTAGCGGCGCACCCGCACCACCAGGATCGTCGGCCGCCAGCCCAACGGAACATGCGCCAGCTCGCGCAGCACGGTGTCGCGTGGCACGCCTCGACAGCCGCACTCATGACACCAGTCATCGGCCTCGAGTACCCGGCAGGCCAGCACCGCACGGTCGTCACCGACCTGCTGCCCGGTCACCGACAGACCGAGGCGGTCCAGCAAACAGAAGCTATCGAGATCAGGGCAGGAGAAAGTAGCGTTGAGCACGTCGAGGTCTTCCGGGTGGGTGGCGTAGGAACCTCCATCTTCGGAAGACCTCGACCCTCACCCGATGACCGACGCGCCGACCGCTACACCCTCAACTGCCAAGCCGCTTATCTGACTGTTTTCAATGAAGGGTGGTGATCAGTTGCTCACACGTCGGCTGCCTGGCTACTACGTCTCGCTGCCTAGGCTAGCCCCAATACCGTTTAGTTAACCGGTTGGATCAAGGGGTCGGGCGGGTGCTGGGGCGACGCCGCCGGTGCGTTCATCGTGACTCCCCAGTAGCGGATGGCCTGTTGGTTGCCAGCAGGTATTCCGGGTCGATCCGCAAGCCGGTGCCCAACCAGGCGCACGCTCGCAGGTCGAGCACCACGGCCTCGGCATCAGACTTCAACGCGTCATGTCCGATACCCGGGTTGGAACGGCTCCTGCCGCACGCCCGGCTTCGATCCCGTTCAGGCTGTCTTCGACGACCACGCATTCGGCGATCGGTACGCCGAGCCGCTCCGCCGCGAGCAGGTAGCCGTCCGGAGCAGGCTTACCGGCGCTGACATCGGCCGACGTGACCACGACCTCGGGCAACTCCAAGCCAGCGGCGGCGAAGCGTGCCCGCAGCAGCGGGTCGGTCGCCGAGGTGAGCACCGCCCAGTTGCCCGGCAGCGCCCGCAGCAACTCGCCCGCGCCCGGAATCGGTTTGGTGGGACCGGCGTCCGCGATCTCGAGTTCGCCGATAGCCGCCGCACCGGCCGTCCGGTCAGCCTCGGGGAAGAACCGCGAAACCGTGTCGATTGAGCGCCTGCCGTGCATGTTATCGAGCACCTCGTCCGGATCGAGGCCGTAGTGCTGCGCCCAGCGAACCCCAGGCCCGGGTGCAGCTGTCCTTGGAATCGACCAGCACCCCGTCGGAATCGAAGAGCACTGCTCTACACGGAATCTCGAAACCGTCTGCCATGTGCTCCGTCCAGGCTCGTCCTTCGTAATGGAGGCCAGTCTAGGAGCGGGCCGTCAGACAGACGGACCCGCGGTGAGGTTCAGGCCGATGTCAGCTGCCGAAGGCATCGGGCGCGCTCGCTGAGCACGTCAAGATCGGACGGGTCCAGTTCAGCCGCTCGATTGAGGTCCTTCAGCGCCTCGTCCCAGCGCCCGGTCGCGAGGAATACCGCCGCGCGGTTGAAACGCAGCGCGGGGGAGTCCGCAAGTTCCAGTGCCTTGCCGAGGTCGGCAAGCGCACCATTCATATCGCCGCGATCGAAGGCGATGGACCCCCGGCCCGCCCAGGCAGCTTCGATGCTCGGGTCCAGCTCGATGACCCGTTCGAAGGCGTCCACTGCCGCATCGGCGTCACCCGCCGCCGCGTCGAGTTGACCCCGGATGGACAGCAGGGGGGCGTTGTTCGGGTCCAGCGCCAAGCCGGTGAAGACATCCTTGCGGGCCTCCTCGTCTCGACCGAGTTCGGACAGCACGCTCGCTCGGTAGAGGTAGGCGTCGACGAAGTTGGGTGTGAGTTCCAGGGCGTAGCCGAAGTCGGACAGGGCGCCGTCCAGGTCGCCGAGCGCAGCTCGGATGTCGCCGCGGTTGTAATAGGCTTCGGGGAGCGGTGGCGACATCTGGATCGCTGTCTCGTAGTCCGCGACCGCCTCCTCGTCCCGACCGAGCCGGTGCAACATCCCGGCGCGATCGAAATAGTAGGGCGCGTAGTGCGGATCGTGCTCAATTGCCGCGGTGTATTCACTGATGGCGTCCTCGTATTGCCCCAGAGCCGCACGCACCTGGCCGCTGTTGTGGATCAGCACCGATCGATGCAGGCGGTGTTCGTCAGGGGGTAGCTCGGCATCGAGCCTGTCAGCGCCGGCTTCCACCAGCCGGAGCGCCTCGGCGTGGTTGCCCCGGTGGGACTCGACCAGCGCCAGCCCGTTCTGCATGAAGACGGTTTGAAAGGCTCGGTTGGCGGGATCGGTGTAGGTGGAGGCGAAGGCGATGGCTTGATTGATCCACGCCACCGCCTTCGTGTGATCCAGCTGCTCGGGGGCGTGGTGCCGGGTGTACAGCATTGCCGTGCTGTATGCCGCCATCATGTGCATTTCGGGGTCCGTGCTGAACAGGCGCGCCTCGTCGTACAGCGGCTTCGCCTCGGCCGCCCTGCCCGTCATGATGAGCGCGAGCGCCCGCCGTGCCGTTATTAGATGGTTCAATTTGGGCCGATCCCACTGCACCAGTGGCCGGGCACGAGCCGTCAACTCGACCGTGGCCGCGTAGAAGCCCATCAGGCTGCAGTGGTCGATTGCGAACTGCAGCGCGCCGGCCCCCGCAGCGTGCGGATCTGTGCCGCGCTCTCGATGAAAAGGAATTGCGCCGAGACGGAGTGAAAGCTCGCCGCGCGCCTCCAGTTGCTCCGCGCGACGGTCGTGCAGTTCCGCTAGTGCTGTCTCGTCCAGCGAGTCGTACGCAAGGGCATGAGCCGGGTTCTCGGACAGGCATTCCGAGCCGACGTAGGCCGCGGCCAGCTCGCTAGTGGAACCGCTCAATGCGCCGTCCGCCGGAGTAGGAAGGCAAGGGGCCGGATGTGGCACGGCGTGGATCGCCAGCGCGTCAGCGAGCACCGACTGCAGTTCGCCCTCACCTGTACATACCACCAGGTTCAGCAACCTCGGCCGCACTCGCCGCAGAAGGATCGCGACCAGCTCCTGGTCGGAGTGGTCGGCCTGATCCATGTTCTCGAGGACAACGGAGCGGGGTTCGTTGCGCTGACCCAGGTACTCGATCAGGAACTCGGCCATTCCGTTGGCCAGCTGCGTCGTCCGGTCCGCACCGTAGAACCGGGTTCGCTCCCGGACGGCGGCGGTGGACGTCAGCGTGGTGCGCGCCATCGACATGATGAATTCGATCTCCGGTGCGGCCGACAGGATCTCGATGTCATATCGGGTGGGCAGGGTCGGAGATTCGGACAGCGCGTCCGGAACAATCGCGCGCAGGAGGGTGCCAGCGGCGGTATAGGGGCCTCGCAGGCGCCGATGGGCGTCGACGGTGGGTACCAGTGCGTCCGGAATCGGCAGGCTACGAACAACCGATCCGCGCCCTGAGCGGGAATCTCCGCACACCCAGTGGTGGTGCTGCAGTTCAGTCATAGTAAGTCTCCTGAGAAGTCAGCCGATCACGTAAACGGCGGTGGAGTTCCGGTCCCGGCGGCGGTCCCGAAGCATGAGGTAGCCGACTGCGCTGAGCTGCGCCGCGGTGAGAAGCAAGAAGGTGGTCGAATCCGCCACGGTGTCAAGGTCCAGGTGGCCGGCCCCGAACAGCCCCCTGAACACGGTGCCGAACAGGTGAAAGAGCAAAGGGAGTACGGCTATGACGAATGAGCCGAGCGAAATGGCATAGCCGGCCAAGAGCACCCAGCAGTACCAGCGGGCGACCGCCCGGTCACGCGGGTGCCATTGATTTTCGTCGTGCAGTCCCTGCTGCCGCCCGAGCGCACGGCGCCAGCGGTTGGCGATCAGCCGGCAGGTCGTCCGGTGCAGATCAACACAACCGAGTGCGGTGACGATCAATTGATAGAGATCCGTCTGGAGAAAGAAGTAGAATTGCCAGACGAAGCGAAGCAGGGTCGCGTAGGCGAGCGCGAGGCAGATGCCCCCGGCCAGTGGCTGGTGGCCGGCCGGCTGGCGAAGTGCCGCAGCGATCAGCGTGAGGGCGCCGATCACTAACAGGTCGGCGAACATCCCGGCCAGGATCGGGAGATACCGCTTGCGGCGGGGAAGGACAACCAGCCCGTCGAGTGACGTTTCGGCGACGAGCACGTTGAGCCGCCGGCTGATCCGCAGCTGGGATCGCAGACCCAGCCGCCGTCCGGCCAGAGCATGAAAACCCTCATGGATCAGCACGAACGGAAACTGGCCGAAGACAGCAAGCAGAAGTACCGGAGTCGCGTACGCGCTGAAGTACATGTTGGAGGTTCGTGGCAGCAGGTCGTGGTGCCGTTGCGTCACCACCACCGCCCCGACCAGCATGACTGCATAGCCAACCCATGCTGGAAGTGAGAATGTCGCCGCGCCGAGTCGCTGCCATGCCACGCGTCCCGGGGTCGAGGTCTGCGTGACCGCGGGCGCCACAAAGCCCAGCTCATCCATCGCGGCAACAAATTCCTCGACATCGACCGGCTCGCCGTAGTGCTGGGCATACCAGTCGGCCACTTGCCGTGGCGACCTGCCTTGTACGAGTTGCCGCAACAGGGCCGCGCCGTCGGCAGGGAGCACGCAGTAGGAATCGGTGTCCGTTCTTCCAACGGTGACCTCGTCGCCTTCGTCCAGGAAAGTGAGCGGGTACAGCGTGACCGGCAGGTCCGGGTCGGCGCCCGTGACCTCCGGTGGCTCGTCCGAGCGGCCCACTGTGTCGGACGGTGTGGTGGTCACCGCTGGCTCCTTGTCACGGGCAGGGCATGGTCACGGGCTAGGCATGGTGACGGGCAGGCATAGTCGGCCCGTGGGAAGCGATACGAACTGGGGCGGCCCGATAGCCGGCCGCCCCAGTCGGCGAGCGATCAGGCGCTGGCTACGCACGGCGGGCAGTACGCCGCCGCGCTGGTCAGTCGGACCGCACCGGCCTTGCGAACGGTGATCTTCTTCATCGGGAACCTCCTTCCGGGGAGTTGAGGGGATGAGGAAGCCCATGAGGTTGTGATAACGAACGCTCATAGTCTCAGTTGGAGGGAATCAGTTCGCTGTACAAGCAACTGCATATGTCTGCGTATATCTTGATTTCTAGACGTTTGATGGCAAGCATCAGGTCTTGCGCAATTAGTGTTGCCACACTGACCGGCGTGCGGTCATCAGTGCGCCCGGGTGGGAGAAGTCGTTGTCCGTTGAGATTCTCGGCACCTTGCAAGTCCGCAGCGACGCCGATGTATCGGTCCCGACCCCCCGGCTCGCTCGCATCCTGCTGGGCATGTTGGCGCTTCGCGCGAATCGACCGGTGACTGCGGACGCGGTCCGAGATGCGCTTTGGGCCGGTCGGCCACCAAAATCCGCAGCGGCGAATCTGCGGGGGTACGTGGCCGAACTTCGGCGACTGCTAGCGTCGTCTGCCGGCTCTCCGACGATCGAGGTCAGCCGTGCCGGATACTGCCTGCGAGCCCCCGTCGACGCGGTGGACGCGGTGCAGTTCGTGGCCCTTGCCGCGGAGGGCCGCAGGTTGCTCGCCGCATCGAGGTACGCCGAGTCTGCTGTCCGGCTGACGTCCGGCCTGGAGCTGTGGCGCGGACCGGCGTTCGCTGGCGAGGCGGTGCCAGAGGCCTTGCTGGGTGAAGTGCAGGCCCTCGAGATGCGCAGGCAGGCCGCCGTGGAGGATCAGGTCGACGCGCGGCTCGCGCTTGGCGGCCACCGCGAGCTTGGCTTCGAACTGACCGTGCTGGTGAGCCAGTGGCCACTGTGTGAACGTCTCAGCGCCCAATTGATGCTCGCGCTGTACCGCAGCGGACGGCAGGTGGAGTCGATAGCCGCGTACCACGGGTTACGCAGGCGCCTGGACGAGGAACTCGGCGTTCTGCCGTCGACCGATATACAACAGCTCTATCGGCGGATCCTCCACGCCGATCCCGCCCTAGACGTCGATGCCAGAGAGTTGGATGCGCAGGCAGTGCCACTGGGTTTCCCCCGTCCCCAACCGCACTTTCCTGACGCCGGGGCCGAGCGATGTCCTCATGCGGAGCATCCATTCGTCCACGGGACCGCGAAAGGGAACTGGCAGGACGCGTCAGCGCTGCCGTCGGGCACCTAGACGACCTCGCGCAGTCGGCCGACCTCGATGTCGAAGACGAAGCCCCGGACGTTGTCGACATACGGAATGAACGGCGACGTCCGGACGCGCGCAAGCGACTGGCGCACGTCGACATCGGGGTCGGTGAAGGAATCCGCCGACCGCGGCGGTTTGATCCCGGTCTCGTCCTGAATCGAGTGCTTGAACTCGTCGTCGGTGAAGTGAGCATGCCGCAGTCGGTGTGGTGGATCAGGATGATCTTGCAGGTACCGAGCAGCCGCTGGCTGATGGTCAGTGAGCGGATCTCGTCCTCGGTCACGACCCGCCGACATTACGGATGACGTGCGCCTCGCCCTCGTTCAACCCGAGCAGACCGTATAGCGTTCGTTGTTGGCCAGTAGGTCGTCGGTCACGGTCATGCGGGGTCCGTTTCGAGGGCTGGTGGATCAGTCGGCAGACCAGCGGCACGCCAGGCGCGGTAACCACCAATCAGGTCGGTAGCTCGGAGCAGGCCCAACGTTTGCAGGGAATCCGCCGCCAAGCTGGACGTGTAGCCCTCGTTACACACTACAATGGCCGGAAGGTCGTAGTAGGCGATCGGCAGGCGGGCATCACTGACGGGGTCGAGCCGCCACTCCAGCACGTTGCGTTCAATCACCACCGCACCGGGCAGTGTGCCCTCGGTTTCGCGGTTCAGCTGCGGCCGAATGTCGATCAACACCGCTCCAGCTTGCTGGGCTTCGTGAGCCTCTGCCGCGGTGAGCCGGGTCAAGCGCGACCGCGCATCGGCCAGCACTTCGTCGATGCTGCGACGTGCCGGAGCCGTCATCGGGGCAGTTCCTCTTCGGGCTCGTTGCTCTGCACCGTGCGCACGACCCGCAGGGTTGCGGGGTCGAAGTAATTCATGGGTAGTGAGCGGTGGTGAGTTAGGCGTGGATGCCGACAGGAGGGCTCCGTTCCGGCTCGGTGACATCGTGGATCACGCCGGCCCCGAGAGACGCCGCCGAACCCGTCCCGCGGACGTGCGAGGTGCGCTCGCCCGCGTGGTCGATGCGGATCTCGGAAGGCTGCCGCCGAGTCGCCGTGGTCGTGCAGATCGGTGTTGTGACCGGGTAACCACGAGAGAAGCCAGAGATCCACCCGGTCATCGGCCGCCAGGCGGGTCCACCAGCGGTCGTTGCCGTCGGGCAGTTGAAGCTTCGGCAGCCAGCGATCCACATCCCCGGCGACGCGCCGCACCAGCGCGGCAAGGTCGTCCGGTGCGAGGCCGGGAGGGGTCGTGTCGGGCAGTTCCGAGGGACTGAAAGCAGAGTTCGGACGATCAGAGACAGCAGTCATCAGAGTGTTCCTCGCCGCAGCTGCGACCGCGATGGTCGCTGGATAGAACAGGTCAGCTGGGAGCAGACATGCCATCGCCGTGACGCGCAGCAGATCCATATGGCGCCGGTGACGAGAAGAACATGGATCCTACCCTACTAAGCCGATAGGCATCGTCAAACAGCCGGCCCGCTGACCACTGTGATCAGTCGCTGCACCCGCTCGCTCGCCGCGTCCCGAGCGGGCGCGAGATACTTGCGCGGGTCCACCATTGCGGGGTCGGCGCCAAGAGCCGCGCGAACGGCGTCGGTGAACGCGACGTTAAGGATCGTGCCGATGTTGACCTTGACGATGCCCGCGACCACGGCCTCGGTGAGCAGTTCGTCGGCCACGCCGGACGAGCCGTGCAGGACCAGCGGCACCGCTATGGCTTCGCGTAACCGGCCGATCAGGTCCAGGTTCAGTGCGGCGGTCCGCTCGAGCATGGCGTGCGAGCTGCCCACCGCGACCGCGAGCGCGTCCACGCCGGTGGCAGCGACGAATTCCGCGGCCTCGGTCGGGTCGGTGCGGACGCCGGGCGTGTGTGCGCCGCCCTTGCCACCGACCGCTCCGAGCTCCGCCTCCAGATACAGGCCATTGGCGTGTGCCCAGTCGGCGGCGTCCCGGGTCGCTGCAACGTTGCTGGCGTACTCGAGCTTGGAGGCGTCGAACATCACTGAACTGAAGCCGGCCTCGGCCGCGCGGCGAAGCAGCTCGGCATCTTCGACGTGGTCCAAGTGCAGCGAGACCTCGGCGGTGCAGGAGCGCGCCAGCGCCGCCGCCGCTGCGGCGAGTGGAAACACGTTGCGTCGGTGATAGGTCACGGCGTTCTCGCTGATTCCGACGATGACCGGACCGCCGGCCAATTCGGCCCCGTCGATCACCGCCTCGACATGCTCGATGGTGATGACGTTGAAGGCAGCGATTCCCCGTCCGGCTGCCCGTGCCGCATCGATCAGCTGGCGGCTCGAAGTCAGTGGCATAGGACGACGCTCCTAGATTCTGCACGATGATGAAAGGCCGATGACCCGGCGCAAGGAGTATGCAGGTGACGTTATTGGTCGGTCTGGATATCGGACCACCTCAAGCAAGGCAGTGGTCTTCGACCAGAGCGGCACCGAGGTGGCGCGCGGACGGGCGCGCGCACCAGTTGGCACACTGCCGATGGCCGTACCGAGGCGGACCCGCTCCAGCTTCTCGCCACCGCCCGGCACGCCTTGCAGCAGGCCGTTGCAAACCTGCCGCGGGCCTGCGTCGCTGCTGTCGGCGTGGCCAGCATGGGTGAATCGGGAGTGCTGCTCGACCGGGGCGGCCGGCCGATCGGGCCGCTCATCGCCTGGCACGACAGCCGGGACGAGGCCGAGGTCGCAGCCTTCGCGACGGAGTTCGGCTCAAGGTCAAGCGGCGCGTGTTCGGACCCCTCGTGCACGCCACTGTCGCCGATGCCGGAGCACTCGGCGCGGCGCTGCTGGCCGGTGTGGCCGCGGGGGTCTACCGCGATGTCGACGAGGCGGTCCGGGCCACCAGAACGTCGACCGACCTGGAGCGGACGTGATCATCACCCTGACACCCAATCCGAGCATCGACCGGACGCTGGTGGTGAGCCGGCTCGTCCGTGGGGCAGGTTCACCGCGCCCTAGCCGAGCACGAGGAGCCCAGCGGCAAGGGCGTCAACGTCTGCCGGGCACTTACCCGCAACGGCGTCGAGTCCGTCGCGGTACTTCCGCTCGGCGGAGACGAGAGCGTCACGCTGGCACGGCTGCTCGAGAAGGAGCGCGTCCGCTACCGCTCGGTGTCCATTGCCGAACCTGTTCGCGTCAATGTGTCCCTCACCGAGCCCGACGGCCTCGCCACCAAGGTGAATTCGCCCGGGCCACTCTGTCCGCAGCGGAAGCCGCTGTCCTCACCGACGCCTTGGCGGACCTGGTCTCTGCCGGTGACTGGGTCGTCGCCTCGGGCAGCCTGCCGCGTGGCATGGACTCCGGTTATTACGCGGCCGTGGCCGAGGTGGTGCACGCCGCGGGGGCGCGCTTCGCCCTCGACAGCAGCGGTGGGACCTTACTGGCCGGTCTGGCGGGCCGGCCGGACGTCGTCAAGCCGAACATCGAAGAACTCGAAGAGGCCGTGGGTAGACGGCTTACGACGATGGGTGAGGCGATGTCGGCCGCCGCGGTTCTGCTCGGTCGCGGAGCGGGCTCCGTGCTGGCCAGCCTCGGCCCGGACGGTGCGCTGCTGGTGACCGCCGACGGCGCCTGGCACGCGCAGGCCGGTGCGGTGGAGCCCAAGAGCACGATCGGCGCGGGCGACGCGCTGCTGGCCGGCTTCATCTCCGCCGGCGGCCACGGTCCGCAGGCTCTCGCCGAGGCGGTGGCCTGGGGCACTGCATCGGTGGGCGAGGAGGGCAGCCGGGTACCCGTGATCACCGACCGGCACCGCCGGGCCGTCGTGCTCTCCGACGAGCCGGGCCGCAACTCGCCGCTGTCCGAACGGGCCGCCCGCCAACCCGCCTGAACCGATCGTCCGGCCGCTCCCGGCTGCATGCTTCCTGATTGGATGGGGCCGTGGTCGAACAACGATGGAACATCAGGCACGGCTCGCACACCGCTACCGTCTCCGAGCGGGGCGGCGCCATCAGCGGGTACGCGGTGGACGGCGTACCGATCATCAGGGGCGTTCCCGACGGCGAGGTGCCGAGCGCCTTCGACGGGGCGGTGCTGGCCCCCTGGCCGAACCGGATCCGGGACGGCCGCTGGACGTTCGGCTCCGTTGCCCAGCAGTTGGCGATCACCGAGCCGGCCACCGGCAACGCGCTGCACGGCCTGCTCGCCTGGGTGCCGTGGCAAGTCGAGGACGCCTCGGACGACGGCGTCACCCTGACCGCGGTGGTGCTACCGCAGCCGGGCTACCCGCTGTCGGTGGCCGTCTCGGTGACCTGGTCGGTCTCGGCAGCCGGGCTGAAGTGCCTCCTCGCGGTCCGCAACATCGGCGACGAGGCAGCGCCCTTCGGTGTCGGCACGCACCCGTACTTCTCGGTGGCCGGGCACGGCGTCGACGACCTGTCGCTGACCCTGCCGGCCGCAACCTGGATCGACACCGACGACCGGCTGCTCCCGGTGGCCCGCCGCGGCGTCGACAGTGCTGCGGGCGACAAGGACTTCCGCCGGTCCCGCTCGCTCCACGGCGTCAGCCTGGACACCGCCTTCACCGACGTCACCCGCAACCCGGACGGGACCAGCACCGTGCGGCTGGCGGGCACTGACGGAACGCTCGAGATCTGGGCCGAAGAGGCGTTCGGCTGGTGGCAGGTGTACACCTCGGACTACTTCGACCCGGACTCGGACCGGTACCGGCGCGAGGTCGCGATCGAGGCGATGACCTGCGGCCCCGACGCCTTCAACTCCGGACAGGACCTGATCGTGCTGGCGCCGGGCGCCCAGTGGCAGGGCTGCTGGGGAGTGCGGCCCCGCAGTTGAGGCTCAGGCGGTGTCGGCTCCCGGCAAGGTGCTCTGCCTGACGACCAGCCGGTACGGGATCAGGACTTCCTGTGGCTTCGTCTCCGGCGGCAGGCCGGTGATCTGGCGGGCAAGCAGGTCGACGGCGGCTTCGGCGAGCGCGCCCTTGTCCGGCGCGATGGTCGTCAACCGCGGCGTGCTGAACCGCGCTTCCTCGATGTCGTCGAAGCCCGTGACGGCGACGTCTGCCGGCACCCGCAGCCTCGCGTCGTGGATCGCCCGGATGGCTCCCAGGGCAAGCAGGTCGTTGAAGCAGACCACGGCGTCGGGCGGGTCCGGTAGCGCGAGCAGTCGGCGCATGGCGGCGTACCCGTCCGGCCGGTAATAGCCGTGCACGGTGGCGATGAGGTGCTCGTGCACGGGTCGGCCGGCGGCGGCCATCGCCTTGCGGAACCCCTGCACCCGCAGGGCCGAGGTGCTCTCGGCGTCGTCCTCGGCCCGCATCCCGATGGCCGCGACCCGGGTGCCGCCGGACTCGATCAGGTGCTCGGTCACCTCGCACGCGGCGGCCACGCTGTCGACAGCGACATGGTCCACTCCGCAGCGCATCAACTTCTCACCGAGCAGGACCAGTGGATGAGTGTCCTTGATGGCGGTGATATCCGCTGTCGTGATCGACAGCGGGCTGGCGATGGCGCCGTCGATCAGGTCGGACCGGATGCCCGCCACCGCCAGTTGCTCGTGGCTGCGCTCGCCACCGGTCTTGTCGATCAGCACCGTCCAGCCGCGCTGTTCCGCGGCGTCGACGATGTGGCTGGCGAGTTCGGCGAAGTAAGGCGCGTCGATCTCGGGCACGGACAGCGCGATGAGTCCGCTACGGCCGGTGCGGAGCCGGCGGGCCGAGGCGTTGGGCCGGTAGTTGAGCTCGCTGATGGCGGCCTCGACCCGACCGCGGGTCGCGACGCTGATGAACGGGTATCCGTTGACGACGTTGGACACCGTCTTGACCGACACGCCGGCACGAGCGGCGACATCCTTCAGGCTGGAGGGCACGAGTCTCCTTTCGGGGGCACACCGTTTCACCGCCCCGTCTCCAGAGTGTTTCACACTGGATCTTGAGGGTCAGCTATCCGCAACAAGCTTGACCACGCCGTCTACAACGTTGCAGAAGCGTGATACGCGGGATTCACGGGTACTACAGACTGTTTGCACGTCCCGGGGAGCTGATGGTGGTGACTCCGTGTGGCCGCCGGTAGCGGTTCTGCTTCACGCTGCCGGTCCGGCCAAGTTGGCGCGGCGCTGCAGGAGTTGACCTGACTCCGCGCGCCGCTGAGACGACAGTAGCCCATTTCCGCGATCAAGTAAACCGACCGTACGGTTCTTTTAATACGCCTCTCGGGCGAAAAGAACATTTGCTACTGATACCGGTTTGCACCCTCCGACCCGCTAGACTTCGGAAACCGGCAACACAGACAGAGAGGCAATGCCTGTGGCGATGCAGCAGCGTGCGGTCTTGACCCGCTCCCGGGTGATCCACGCCGCGGCTGAGGTCTTCGCGCGCACCGGCTTCCTGGCCGCGAGCATGAATGAGATCGTCGAGGCTGCGGGAGTCACCAAGGGCGCCGTGTACTTTCACTTCCCCAGCAAAGAAGCCCTCGCCGTCGCCATCGTCGAGGAGCAGTTCGCGCAGTGGCCCCCGGTGGTCGAGGCCATCATCGACAATTCGCCGAACTCCCTCATCAGCATCATCGCGCTCACCTACGAGGTGGGCACCCGCTTCCGCGACGACGTGCTGGTCACGGCGGGGGTGCGCCTCTCGTTCGAGAGAGAACTCGTCAAGGCCGACATGCCGGAACCGTTCATCGGCTGGACGACGGTGTTGCACGAGCTGTTCACCAAGGCTCGCCGTGAGGGCCTGCTCCGGCCCGGCGTGCTGCCGGGTCCCGCCGCCCGCGCGCTCCTGGGCGGCTTCTTCGGCGTGCAGCACGTATCCGAGGTGCTGACCGGGCGCAAGGACATCGAGGTCCGCCTCGACGAGTTCTGGAAGCTGTTCGTGGTCGGCATCGCCGCGGATCCCGACTGGCCGGCCACCCAGAAGGCCCTTCGCCGCGCGCGAACCCTGATTCAGCGCTCGCTCGCCGCTACCGCCGCCGCGCACGCGAACTGATCGAGGACGTACCCGGCCGGGTCGAACGCCTCGCCGACTCAGCGGCTCAGTCGCAGGGTGCCGGCCGCGGTGACCTTGCCGCGCTGGCGTACCTCGAAGAGCGCAGTGCCGGTCAGGGCTGGTAACTCGACCTCGAGGTCGACCGTGGCATCGAGTTCGGTGAAGGCCGGGCAGTCCATCGAGCACCCGAGCAACCGGGCGCGAGAGCCGGGGCGCATCGCCAGGACGGCCTGCCAGGCGGCGTCGATGAGCACCATGCCCGGTACGTGGTCCAGCGGGTGGTCGAAGTACACCGGGTGGTCCACCGGCACCAGCAGTTGCCGGACGGCTTTCCGGCTGCCCGGGGCAACGACCTCTACTGCTGAGAGAACCGGGAACTGTGCGGCAATCAGGGAGTCGGCCTCGGTGCGGAAATCGGTCGGCTGTCCGGCAATCGGCGCCGAGTGGGTTCGATCCGGCCCTGGCGCGTCCGGGAAACGGTCCCGCCAGTCGTCCCTGAGGCCGGAGCGCGCACGGAATCGGGCGTAGCTGTCTGAAGGCAGCCAACGGATGGTGCCGGTGCCCGTCGCGAACGGCCGGCCGGCCGCCGACAGGAACAGCACGACGGTCATCCCCTTGAGGGCGGCGCCACGCATGGTCACGTCCTCACAACGGACGTCAACGCTGACATCGGTCGCCGCGCCGAGCGCCCGAGGCTCGAACCGCGGGTCGAGCCGGAAATCGAGATCCCGCATCATCGATCGCTGCTCGGTGCCGACCCCGAAGGCGGAATGCGACAGTGCAAGACCTACCTGGCGCACGGTCTCCAGCAACAGCATCGGGTCATGCCGGCCATCACTGTCAGGCCGGTACACACGGTGAGAGCGCGGCCATTGAGCACCAACAAGAAAGTCGGTGCCTGTCACCGGGACGATGTCGGTCAGCAGAACCTCGGACACGGAGTTCCGGTGGACGAGCGTGCGGTCGATGGTGGAGTTCCACCGCAGCGCTCGATCAGCTGGAAAAACCGTGCCCGACATACCCAACGCGCCTCCTGAGATTGCGGAATCCAAGCCGCAACGGACAGTATCCGTTTAGAAGCGAGCGCGAGTGTCTTTTACAGAAAGTATCGTAAGTACGATTAGAGCCATTTGTCAGAGGTATGCGGCCATTCTCGGCTCAGCTGTTTTCGGCCAGGAAGGTGGCGGGGTCCACGTCCTCGGCTGAAATACCCTCCCCGTCCGGATGGGCGGCGTAGAACTGAATCCACAAGTCCCCGAGTCGGTCGCGCAGCTCACGGCTGACGTGCTTGCGG
>JAABUR0100005737.1_pt1 | contig 15623 bp, 18 predicted proteins | sample 5560091 | NCBI WGS metagenome assembly JAABUR01 (sample SAMN10711879, study PRJNA513375) | rock metagenome | isolation source: Antarctica rocks | place: Antarctica: Victoria Land, University Valley sud
GGAGTACCCATCGCTTCATCCTGGCCCACCAACACTGCAGACATCATCAAACCTCTTCGAATCTCGCCCCGCGTCAGGCGGACTTGCTATGAACCACTGGCCTCACCCGATCCTGACACGCAGGGGGATCGCGGGACGATGCTGATCGGCAGCCGGCTTGCCGAAAGTGCCGTGATTCACCGCCGGGATGGGGATGTCCACCTAGGTGGACATCGTTTCGGCCAGGCTGCTGGCTGCTGACCGGTGTCGTAAACTCCTACCGTTGCTGGAATGAACACCCGTGCGCCCGACCCGGCGACGCCCGATCGGCTGAGCACGGTGTCGGTGGGGACCCGGGCGGACGCCGAACCGGTGCCGGCCGATCGTCGTTCGCGGATGCGGCGCACCGGCGAACAGACGCTGTACATCTTGGCGTCCTTTCCGCTGACGATGGTCGGCGCTGCACTGGTCGGGATGTCGTTCCTGGTCGGCGTCGCACTGTCGATCTTCGTCATGGGCCTGCCGATCCTGGCCTGGAGCGCGCGGATGGCCCGAGCGTTCGCGATCGGCGAGCGCCGGTTGATCCGGCAGTTCATGTTCCGGCCGGCCCCGACCCCGGTCTACAACCGGTCGGCGGGCAGCAGGATCCGCCGGGCCATCACGACGCTGGGCGACCCGCAGTCCTGGCTGGACATCGTGCACGTCATCGTCGGTGTCGTCCTGCGCGCGTCTTCCTTCACCGTGACGGTGCTGTGGTGGGCAGGCACGGTCGGCGGTTTCGGTTGGGTGCTGTGGGGTTGGTCGCTGCGGATCTCGCCGAACAACCGGTCGGTGCCGGAACTGATCGGGCTGCCGAACTCCTACCTGGTCGACCTGATCTTCTACACCGCGGTCGGTGTGCTGTTCCTGCTGACTCTGCCGTACCTGGTCCGAGCCATGGCCTGGCTGAACGCCGGACCGGCACTGATGATGTTGAGCAGCCGAGCCGATCTGCAGCAGGAAGTGGAATACCTGGTCAAGGGCAGGGAGGCAGCCAGGACGGCGGAGGCCGGCTCACTGCGCCGGCTGGAGCGGGACATCCACGACGGTCCGCAGCAGCGGCTGGTCCGATTGTCGATGGACCTGGGCCGGGCCAAGAAGCAGATCGCCACCGACCCGGAACTGGCCAGGGAGACGCTGGACGAGGCGATCATCCAGACCCGGCAGACGCTGGATGAATTGCGGGCGCTGTCCCGCGGCATCGCCCCCCCGGTGCTGGCCGACCGTGGTCTTCAGGCGGCGATGCAGGAGATCATCGCCCGCTCGACGGTGCCGGTGCACCTGGAGATGGACGTCCCGGACGATCTACCGGACCATGTGGAGACCGCCGCGTACTTCGTGGTCAGCGAAACGTTGGTGAACGTGGCCAAGCATTCGATGGCCAGCTACGCGATCGTGGATCTGTCCTACGAACGAAAGGTGTTGACGGTCAAGGTGAGTGACGACGGCGTTGGTGGTGCACAGCTGGCCAAGGGGCACGGACTGGTCGGCCTGGCCGATCGGGTCCGCGGTGTCGACGGGGTGCTGAACGTCAGCTCGCCGGCCGGTGGTCCGACCGAAGTGATCGCGGAGATCGCATGCGCATCGTGATGGCCGACGACTCGCTGTTGTTGCGCGAGGGCATGGAACGGCTGATGACCGAGTCCGGCCATCAGGTGGTCGCCGCCGTGGGTGACGGTCCGTCGTTCGTCGACGCCATGCAGCAGCACCGGCCCGACATCGGCATCGTCGACGTCCGGATGCCGCCGTCGCACTCCGATGAGGGTATGCGGGCGGCGGTGCAGGTGCGGGCGAGTTGGCCGCAGGCGCCCATCCTGGTGCTGTCCCAATACGTCGAGGTCTCCTACGCCGACGAGTTGTTGTCGACCGGCAGCGGCAGCGTCGGGTATCTGCTCAAGGATCGGGTCAGCGATATCGACGAGTTCCTCGAAGCGGTGGCCCGGATCGCGTGCGGTGGAACAGTTCTCGATCCCCAGGTGGTGGCACAGTTGATGACGATCAGGCGAGGCGACGACCCGGTGGAGGATCTGACTCCGCGGGAACGGGAGGTGCTGACCCTGATGGCCGAGGGCCGGTCCAACGCGGCCATCGCCGACGAGATGGTCGTTACCGAGGGTGCCATTGCCAAACACATCCAGCGGATCTTCGGCAAACTCTGCCTGCAGCAGGACGATTCGGCCAATCGCCGAGTGTTGGCCGTGCTCGCCTATCTGCGGAACTGAGCTCCTGCACACAGATGGCCATGGCCGGGAACCCCGCGGTCGGGGGTTCCCGGACCACCGCGAGCGTCAGCGGGCGCCCCAGCCGCCGTCGAGCACCAGATCGGAGCCGGTGATCGAATCGCTGCCGGGCCCGCACAGGTAGTCGACCGCCGCCGCCACCTCGTCCGGTTCCACCAGCCGTTTGATCGGCGAGGAAGCCAGCATCACCTCGGTGATCACCCGATCCTCCGGGAGGTGGTGAGCCTTGGCCTGGTCGGCGATCTGGGCCTGCACCAGCGGCGTCCGGACGTAGCCGGGGTTGACGCAATTGCTGGTGACGCCGTGCTCGGCACCCTCCAGCGCCAGCACCTTCGACAGCCCCTCCAGGCCGTGTTTCGCCGACACATAGGCCACCTTGAACGGGCTGGCCCGCCGACCGTGGGCAGACGAGATGTGCACCAGCCGTCCCCAACCTCGCCGGTACATCCCGGGCAGCACCGCGCGGGACAGCACGAACGGCGCGGTCAGCATCAACCGGCTGATCAGCTCGAAGGTTTCGATGGGGAATTCTTCGACCGGGGCGACGTGCTGGATCCCGGCGTTGTTGACCAGGATATCGATGCTGTCGGCGAACGGCTCGATCGCGGCCGACAGTCCGGCGATGTCGGACAGGTCGACCAGCAGCGGGGTGACGCCGGCGTCGTCTGCCATCGCCTGCAGGTGTGCGGCGTCCCGATCACACGCGATGACGGTGGCGCCTGCGGCGATCAGCCGCCGGGCGATGGCGGCGCCGATGCCGCTGGCCGCGCCGGTCACCAGTGCGATGCGCCCGGCGTGCGGGCCGGTACTGCCGTTCGTCATGCTCCCAGCCTAGGTTGCCGGGTCGCCAGCGGCCGATGGGTCGGTGCGCCACCGATCTCCGTGGGTGATGTCCAGTGGGCCCATCCGTCGTCAGCCGGGTTCGGCGGCGGGCAGCGGCGGGTTCGCGTAGCTCACCGTGTGATGGCTGACCAGCCGTCCGGTGGAATCGGTGACGGTGGCTTCGGAGTGCGAGAAGGTGCGGCCGGCCTTGATCACCGTGGCCCGGCAGCTCAGATCGCCGCGGGCCGGCCCGAGGAAGGTGGTGTTCTGCTGGGTGGTGACGGCGTCGATCCGGCCGGTGCGGGCGATCAGCGCGATCCAGGTGGCCACATCGGCCAGGGTCATCGCGCAGCCGCCGTGCGCGATGTCGCCCGGCCGCAACAGGTGCGGCTGCAGCGGCAATACCACCGTGGCGGTGCCTTGCCCGACGGAGACCACCCGGAAACCCCACCAGGTACTGAACGGGGTCGTCTCGAGAAGCTCTTGGGCAGCCGCAGCATCGAACACCCGGTGACCTTATCCACTAGCACCCGAACGCCTGCGAACTGTTCGCTGGACCGGGCAGGTAGCGGGAAGTTGCCGCGACACGCCGCAACCACTCGGCGTGTCGCGGCAGCTTTCCGCTACCTCGGGTGGGGGTCGGTGATGTGCCAGCCGGCCGAGTCGACCGTCAGCTGCACCATCGCCGGGCCGGCGTCGGTCACCAGCACCAATGCCTCGCCGCGGTACTCGTCGGCGATCTGAGTCAGCACCGAGCCGGCCGGCACCGACCCGGCGGCCGGCAACGACCGGGCAGCCAGGGAGAAGCCCAGCAGCTCAGGTGTTTCGACCATGCGGACGCCCAGCGCAGCCGCCAATCGGTCGGCGGCCGGCCGGGTCGATGCGCCAGTGCAGTGCACCGCCGAGATCCGCTCCGTCCGCAGCGTGTCGGTCGCCGCGGCCAGCCCGGCACCGTCCAGCATCCGGATGGTGGCGACGAACACCCGGGCCGGGCACTGCAGATCCGTCATCACTGTCCTCGAAGTCTCGTCCACGTGCCTGGCCGAGGGACCCGCCGATCCTCACTCGCCGACAGTCCCGTCGATCGATTCTCGGATCAGGTCGGCATGTCCGCAATGCCTGGCGTACTCCTCGATCAGATGGATCAGCATGTGGCGCAATGAGTAATGCTCACCGCCGCGGGCCCGGGTCGACAGCTGATCGAGATCGGCGCCGGCGATCACCGCGTCGGCCCGCTGGATCGCCGATCGCCACCAGGCCCGCAGATCCGCCGGGGCGTCATCGGGCGCGGTATGCCATTCCCAGTCCGGATCCTCGGCCAACGGCGCGGTGTCCCACGGCGGGACCGGATCGTTGCCGAGCAGCAGATAACCGAACCAATAGTCCTCGACGAAGGTGAGGTGCTTGAGCATCCCGCCCAACGTCATCGTCGACGGCGGATGACCGGTGTTGAGCCCGGCGGCGTCCAGGTCGTCGGTCTTCAGCGCGATGGTCTCCCGGAGGAAGTCGACGAAGCCGAGCAACATGGCGCGTTCGTCGCCGCTGACCGGTGGATCGATGCGTGTCATTGACCGACCCTAGGGCGGCAGGGCTCGATCGGCCGGGACAATTCCGGGCAATCGGACTGGCCCACTGCCGCCCTTGGCGAACGACCGGTGCTGGCGAACTGCAGTGCCTGGAGAACTGCCGCGCAGGATGCAGTGCCGGTGCCGCCTGGCGCTGGCACGATGGGCGACATGTACATCGCCGGCCGGGAGAACTGGAAGATCTCCATCGACGAGCCGCAGATCCTGCGGATCGCGTTGTACATCCGCGAGATCGCCGGGCTGCAACCGCGGACCGATCCGGTGATCCCGCTGCTCGATCCGCCGCCGACAGCCTGGCCGGCGTGGGTGCGTCGACCCGACGAGCCGCCCCCGCAGCCGTTGTCCGAGGCCGCCCGGATCGTCGCCACCGAGCAGTGGACCCAGTGGTGGTACCAGGCACTGTCCGGTAGTTCGGCGACGCTGGAAGACCTCACCTATCCGTCATTCCGGTCGTTCGCCCACCAGCCCGAGCTGCGCGGACTGCTGATCCGGCACTATCCGAATGCGATGCTCTGGTCCACGGCGGCTGCCGACGATCCCCGGGTGAAGCGTGACCATCTGGCGCCCGGGATGCGGCTCACCGGTTTGGTGCAGGACCTGGAACGGGCGGCCGGTCGCACCTCCAGACCGTTCGCCCTGCGGATCACGGTGATCGCCGTGCAGACCAAACATGCCTGGGTGCTCGACTCCGGGCATCTGTTGATCACCCATCACCTGATCCGGGACGACGAGAACGTGCTCGACTGGTTGCGGCCGCAGATCAAGGCGCTGGTCTGACGCTTTCGTCGCTCGACGGTGTTGACTTGACCAGTGCCTGAGCTTCCGGAGATCACCGCGTTGGGTGCCTTCCTCGTCGAACATGCCGTCGGGCAGCCGGTGAACAGTGTGGTGGTGACGTCGCTGAACGTGCTCACCACCTATCAGCCGCCGGTCACCGATCTGGTCGGCCGAACGCTGGACGGTGCCGGTCGGCACGGCAAGTTCCTGGATCTGACGTTCGGCGACCTGCACCTGATCCTGCACCTGGCCCGGGCCGGTTGGCTGCGCTGGACCGATGCGCCCAACCCGAAGCCGCCGAAGATGGGCGGGCCGATCGCGCTGCGGATGATCTTCCCGACCGGCGGCTTCGACGTCACCGAGGCCGGTACCAAGAAGTCGGTGACGGCGGCCGTCGTCCGCGATCCGAAGGAAGTGCCCGGGGTGGCCAGACTCGGGCCGGATGCGCTGGACCTCGATCGGGAAGCGCTGGAGCGAGTGCTGGCCGGCCGGACCAGCCGGCTCAAGAACACCATTGTGGAGCAGGGAGTGATCGCCGGCATCGGCAACGCCTACAGTGACGAGATCTTGCACACCGCAAGGCTTTCGCCGTTCGCCACCGCCGGCAAGCTGAGCGCCGACGAGTTGGATCGGCTGTACTCCTCGATGAGGGCCGTGCTGGAGGACGCGGTGTCCCGGTCGGTCGGCGGCCAGGCGGCCCGGCTCAAGGGGGAGAAGCGCAGCGGCCTGCGGGTGCACGCCCGCACCGGCCTGCCCTGCCCGGTCTGCGGCGACACAGTCGCGGAGGTGAGCTTCGCCGACCGCTCGTTCCAGTACTGCCCGACCTGCCAGACCGGCGGCAAGAAACTCGCCGACCGCCGGATGTCCCGCCTGCTTCGCTGAACCGGGCCCCGGGGCCGAATGACGGCAACCCATCACCCGGCGAGGGTGTCGATGGGACAATGGGCGGCATGAGCCAACCAGCCGTGCCCGAAGTGGCCGTGACCGATCTTCCGGACGACGCCGTGGTGCTGGATGTCCGGGAGGACGACGAGTGGGCGGCCGGTCATGCGCCCGGTGCCGCTCACCTGCCGATGACGACGCTCGCCGAGCACCTCGATGACGTCCCCGAGGGCTCGCCGATCTACCTGGTCTGCCGGAGCGGCGGTCGGTCCAGCCGGGCCACCCAGTACCTGAACGCAAATGGCTGGGACGCGGTGAACGTGGCCGGCGGGATGACGGCGTGGGCTGCGGCCGGCCGTCCGCTGGAGGCTGCCGCCGGCGCCACCCCCGAGATCATCTGACCCACCGAAGGTCCGTCATGCCGACCCCCCCACCGACAGCACTGCGCACCGACGTGCGTTGCCGTCGCTGTGCGCGCATTCAGCCGTCGCTGCCGCCCGGAGTCTTCCACTGCCTGTACTGCGGGACGCCGCTGCCGCTGCAGCGGTGGGTGGCCCATCCGCCGCCCGGCCCGCAGCCTTCCGACCGCCCCCCGGCTCGAAAGGTCCGCCGGGTTCGCTACGCCGGACCGCCGCGCTACCGACCGGCGCCGCCGCGGTGGGGATTTCCGCCGACGGGATGGCGGCCGGCCGAGCCGACCGACCCGGACGCCGGGGTACAGGCGCCGATCGGGGCGCTGCGGGTGGCGGCGGCTGCCGCGTTCCTCACTGCTGGTCTGTGTGCGGTGGCGGCGGCCGGCGAGATCTGGCGGTTCCGACTGATGTTGCAGGGCCGCACCATGGTCCTGGACGGCAACCGGCTCGCCGTCTCCGACCGGCTACTGGTGCTGGCCTCCTGGCTCGCCCTGCTCGCGGCGTTCGTGACTGCTCTGCTGGCGACGCCGGCGATCGTCCGGGCCCATCGGGCGGCGGCCGCCACGGCCGGCCGATCCGTCACCCGGCGTCCGATCGATGTCTGGCTGCGGCTGCTGGTGCCGCTCTGGAACAGCTACGGTGCCGGCCAGGTCCTGACCGAGACCGAGGCGCTGCTGGCGCACCGGGAATCCAGGGCGGGCAGTCCGCAGACCTCCGTACTGATCCGGTGGTGGTGGTTGAGCTGGCTGATCTCGTCGGCTCTGACCATCGTCACCCTGGTCCGCGGTTTGGGCGGCAGTGTGCAGGCCATCGCCGACACGGTGGAACTGCACATCGCGGTCGACGCCGCCGCCGCGCTGGTCACCCTGCTCGGTGGCCTGGTGTTGCTGCGGCTGGCCCGACTGTTCGCCGGGCCGCGGCGGAATCGGTGGGCCGGCTGGACGGTGGCACCCCCGGCATTGACCCGGCCGCGGCTGGATGATCCGGTCGCGGCGCGCCGCCGCTCCGGTGTCGTCCCGCCGACGGCCAAGGAGATGGTGACGATTCGAGCGGCCGCACCAGGCAGTGACAGCCCGGTCCAGACTGCACCGGATGACGCCTACCCAGCAGTACCCGATCACGCTGATCAGGACGGTCCGGCCACCGGGCCGGCAGGCACCGACACCGAGCACTAGTCGCGTACCGTGTCGGCGTGGCTACCAAGACCTCGCAGAAGACTGCCGACAAGAGTTCAGCCGACGCCGGGAAGGCTGCCGGTACCAATCCACGGCGGCCCTGCGAGTGCGGCTCCGGTCGCCGCTACAAGAACTGCCACGGGGGCGCCGATGCCGCAGACATGATCGTGAGCCGGCCGTTCGAGGGCATGCAGAGCGAGACCGAACTGATCGCGATGCGCGAGTTCGTACCGTCGGCCACCGCGCCGCTCCCCTTGGCTGACAAGAAGGACAACAGATCCGTCACCATCGCCACGGTGCTGCCCGGGGCCGCCGCGGCGTTGACCCGATCGGACGGATCGATCCTGTTGGGTCTGCAGACGCAGATCCATTCGGGTGACCTGGCAAGGGATCTCGGCGGCAGTCTGCAGTGGGCACTGGCGGCCGAACCATCGTCGGTGCTGCAGGTTCCGCCGCGCGGAGACGACCTGCCGAAGTTGGCCGAATTGATCGTCGACGAGCCACTGGACGTGACCGTGCACAACGATTTCGCCTGGTGGCTGGAGAACGAGGCCGAGGAGGGCAGCGAGGTAGCGGTGTCGTTGGAGCAGGCCAATCAGGCGATCATGCCGACCGCCCGGCTCGGTGACCTGGCCGGTGCCTATTGGGTCGACGCCGGTGAGAAGGCGCATCTGCGCTGGGTACGGTCCGAGGACGAGCCGATCGTGATGGCCGCGCTGGCAAGACTGGCCGCCGCCGGTGAACTCGATCTGGGCGAGGGGTCACGGTATGTCGGCTCGTTCCGCGCGCACGGCAGGCTGGTTCCGGTGTGGGACCTGGACCACGAAGCGCACCCGACCGAATGGGAGACCCCGGCCACCGAGTTCGCGGCCCGATATGACGCCGCAGCGAAATCCGAGGCGCCGCTGACCGACGCCGAACGGCGGGCCCGCGACGGCATCCTCGGCCGCCAGTTCACCCTGCGCTGACACCGGAGTTGAGGAACTGAGGAGCTGACATGCCCTTATGGCACGCCCTGGTCTTCGGGATCATCGAGGGGCTGACGGAGTTCCTGCCGGTCTCGTCGACCGGTCATCTCACCGTCGCGGAAAAACTGCTCGGCTACCAGATCGACCATCCGGACATCACCGCCTTCACCGCGATCATCCAGGTCGGCGCGGTATTGGCGACGATCATCTTCTTGCGTAAGGACATCGTCCGGATCGTCGGCGGCTGGTTCCGCGGGCTGGTGAGACCGACCGACCGCGGGGATGACTACCGGTTCGGCTGGGCGGTGATCATCGGCTGCATCCCGATTGCCATTGTGGGGTTGGCCTTTCAGGATCAGATCGAGACAACGCTCCGCAGCTTGTGGATCGTCGGTGGCATGCTGATCGCATTCTCGGCGGTGATGTGGTTCGCCGACCGGATCGGTGAACAGGACCGCCACGAAAAGGACATCACCTGGAAGGACACTCTGATCATCGGTGTAGTGCAGTGCATCTCGCTGATTCCCGGAGTGTCCCGATCCGGTGCCACCATGTCGGCCGGCCTGTTCCGCGGCATCGATCGGGTAGCGGTGACGAAGCTGTCGTTCTTCCTGTCGATCCCGGTGCTGGCCGCCGCCGGCATCCTGCAGACCGCGCAGCAGTACGACGCCATCTCTGCCGGAGTCGGGTGGGGGCCGACCCTGGTGGCCACCGCGGTGTCGTTCGTGGTCGCCTACGCCTCGGTCGCCTGGCTGCTCAGGTTCGTCGCCCGGCACGACTACACCTGGTTCGTCGTCTACCGGGTGAGCGCCGGCATTGTGGTGCTGATACTGGTTGTCCTGAATGTCATCTCGGCAACCTGACCCGACGCAGCGGGCCGGAGGCACACCGATCAGCTCAGTTGTCCGACAGCTCCGACGATGATGTCGATCCAGGCCAGATCCTCCGGGTCCAGCGCCCGTCCGGGTCGGCGGACCGCGGCACTGCGAAAGACTCCCCGGCGCTGCAGCACCGCTTTGTCGGCCGCCAGGATGTGTTCCACCGAATCCATCCACCGGCCGATCGCCGGCAGCAGGGCGGTGTGTGCGGCCCGCGCCGACTCGAGGTCGCCGTCGACCAGCCGGCGCCAGATGTCGACGTACAGCCGGGTGAATCCGGCGCCCGGCTGGACACCGACCGCGCCCGCTCCGAACGCCTCGATCAGGTGCAGACCCGCAGCGCCGACGGTGGCCGCCAGTCCGGCATCGGTCAAACGGCGCACCGCCGGCCCCAGCGACGACGTCTCCACCTTCACCGCGACCAGATTGCGGTGGGCGGCTGCACAATCCAGCACACTGTCGATGGTCAGCGTCGATCCGGTGAACCCCGGCGCGAACTGCAGCACCAGCTGTCCGTCGCCGAGTGCGGTACACACCGTCGAGATGTGATCGGCCACCTGCTGCGCGGACGGTCCGAGGAAGTGTGGTGGCAACAAGTTGATGCCGGCTGCGCCGGCGGCCATCGCCTGCTGCGCGTGCTCGACCGCCAACCGGGTGGCGTGATCCTGCACAGCGATGATCACCCGCAGTCCGAGCGACTGCGCCACGGCCATCAGCTCGGTGCGCAGCAGCGCGATTTCGGCGGCGCTGAGTTTGTGGTACTCGGAGGCAAACCCCGGCCACATCAACGACTGTGCACCGGCCTCGGCGATATCGGCGATGCCGGCCAGGAAGCTGTCGACGTCCAGCCGTTCGTCGTCGAAGAAGGCCACCGCCGGGATCGGGCACACGCCGCGCAGTGCGGTGAGCAGCGGCGTTCGTGGCGCCGGCCGGTCGGTGGTCACCCCTTCACCGCGCCGGCCGTCAGACCGCTGACGATCCGGCGCTGCAGGATCAGGAAGAAGATGATGGCCGGGATGGTGAAGATCAGCGTCGCCATCATCACCTGGTCCAGCGGGGTGGAGAACTGACCGATGAAGGTGGACAGGCCGACCGATGCTGGCCAGTTGTCCTGTTTCAGGAAGGTCTTGCCGAACAGGAACTCGTTCCAGCCGTCGAAGAACGAGATGACGGCGGCCCGGGTGGTGCTGGTCAGGATGCCCGACTGGTTGTTGTAGATCCAGGCGAAGATCAGCGCGGCGGCCACCGTCGGTGCCGCCCACGGAAACGTCAGGATCGCCCTGGCCAGCCAGCGTCCACGGAAGGTTCGATTGATCAGGATGGCCGAGAGCGTCCCGACAACCAGCGACACCAGCACCGTGCCGACCGTGTAGATGCCGGTAGCCAACAGCGAGCGATAGAAGGCGGCGGAGGCCAGCGCATCGGAATAGTTGCCCAGACCGACACCCTTGCCGGCATTGGGTCGCAGCAGTCTGGCATTGGTGGTGCTCAGCTGGATGCCTTTGACCAGCGGGATTCCCATGAACACCGCCAGGTAGATGACGGCCGGTGCCAGGAACAGGTACGGGCCGACACCGTTGCGGCGACGACGGCGGATGCTGGGCGGCATTTCAGCTGCAGCCGTGGTCACCGCTGCGCTGCGTGCCGGCCCCGCGATGTCAGCCGACAGCGGCTTCGGCTTCCTGCTGGGCCTGATCAAGCGCCTTCTGCGGATCCACCCCACCGGTCAGGCTGGTCTCCAGTTGAGTCAGGTAGATCTTCTGAATCGCCGGCGTCTTGACCTCGAATCCAGGGATCAGCGCCGACCGGGAGGCGTCGGCCAGCTTCCGGAACTGCTCGGCCCACGGGTTGGCGGCGGCGAACGTCGGATCCAATGGCACATCGGTGGCGATGGTGCTGCCGCCAAGCGCCACCTGGAACGCCTTCTGCGCATTCTCGGTGACGAACCACTTGACGAAAGCCTTGGCGGCCTCGGGGTTCTTGCTATTGGCGTTGATGCCGATCATCAGCTGTTGGTGTGAACCCGGGCTGGGGAACGGCATCGGTCCGGCCCCGAGCTTGCTGCCGGGCACTACCTTGTTGTCGGTCACCATCGACAGTGCCGCACCGGGGTTGTCCATCATAAACCCGACCTTGCCCTGGGCGAACTTCTGCCGGAAGGTCGACGCGTCGTCACCGATCGGCATGATCTTGGAGTCGTAGACCTTCTTGAAAGCCCGTGCTGCGGCGAGCACCAGCCCGGCAGCGATCACGGACCTTCGTCGACGGCACATCGATCGCAATACAGGACTCCTCGATGATGGGAAAAATAGTATTGTATTACTTCATCAATTCGCCCGGCTTGTCAAGGGCGAATGCGGATGGACTTCGGTGACCGGACGGGATCACGGCAACCAGCTGACGTGTCCATGCAGCAGCGGATAGGCGATGAAGGTGACGGTGTCGATCAAGCTGTGGGCGATCACCAGTGGCCAGATCCGCCTCCAGCGCAGGAACACCAGGGCGAAAACGACACCCATCACCATGTTGCCGACGAACCCGCCGAAGCCCTGGTACAGGTGATAGCTGCCGCGCAGCACGGCGCTGACGGCAACCACCCCCCAGACCGGTAGTCGCAGGTCGGTGAGCCGGGTGATGAGATAGCCGACCACCAGGAACTCCTCGGCGAAGCCGTTCTCGAAGGCGGCCAGCATCAGCACCGGGATCCGCCACCAGGCGTCGTTCAGCACGCTGGGCGCCACCGCCAGGTTGATCCCGATCGCATGCGACACCAGGTAGAAACCAAGCCCGGGAATGCCGATCAGCGCCGCCAACCCGAACGCCGAGCCGAGATCCCGCCAGTGCAGATCGACGCCGAGCCGGTCGCGCAGGCTCACTCCGGCCCGCCACAACAGATACAGACCCAGCCCACCCCAGGCGATCCCGGACAGCACCGACAGCAACTGAGCGATCAGGTCCAGATAGCTGGCCTTGGCCTGCGGTACCACGATGGAAACGGTCTGCGAGGCGATCGGCGCCGGCGCCAGCAGGTCGTCGATCAGCGCGATCAGTGACCGCAGGCCGCTCATCCCCAGGGTGATGGTGAAGACCAGGGCGAGCTCGAACCAGATCGACCGGCGGCTCTGCAGCCCGGAGCTGCCGTTCGATGAGCGCGGGGAAAGTTCGGTCATGGCCCTGCCAGCGTAGGTGTGCTCGGATGGGAGAAGGGTGGGGGCAGTGCCGGGAATCGGTAACGGCAGGGGATGACAGGGGATGGTGAAGGCCCCAGCCGGGTTGGTGGCCCGGCCGGGGCCCTCGAGTCGAACGATCGCTCAGGCGTCAGCCCGGCAGTGCCCGGTCAGCACTTCGAGACGTAGGCGTCCTTGGTGCTGGCCACGTTGTCGGCGGTGATGATCGAGAATCCGGTCTGGATCTTCGCGGTGTTCTTGCCGCCATCCAGCGCCAGCACTGCCTGCTGCACACCGTCGACGCCGATGGTGTTCGGCTGCTGGGCGACCAGCGCCTGCACGGTGCCGGCTTTCAACGCCGCGATCTGATCGGGTCCGGCGTCGAAGCCGATGACTGCGACCTTGCCCTGCTTACCGGCCTGCTGAATGCCGGTGGCGCTGCCCTGGGCAGCGAACAGGTTGGTGGCGAAGATCCCGACGATGTCGGGATCCTTCTGCAGGGCCGCGGTCACGATGGATGCCGCAGTGGGCGGGTCGTTGTGCGAGTACTGCACGCCCAGATCGGTGAACTTGGAGTCGGCCTTGGCGGCGTCCTGGAAGCCCTTGGTCCTGGCATCGGTGGTCGAGATGCCGGGGTCGACGGAGACGACCAGTACCTTGCCGCCGTTCGGCGCCAGCTGCTTAACGGCGTCGAAAGCGGCTTTGCCGCCGCCGGTGTTGTCCGAGGCGATCTGCGACGCTGAGTACGACGGATCGGAGGTGGTGGTGTCGACCAGGATCACCTTGATGCCGGCGGCCGCGGCCGCGGCGAGCGGCGCCTGCATGGCGTCGACATTGGTCGGCGCGATCAGGATCGCGTCCGGCTTGGACTGCACGACGGAATCCAGGATCGGCTTCTGCAGGGTGGGATCGAACTTGGAGGGGCCCTGAGTGTTGACCGTGACGCCCAGCTTCTTGGCCTCCGATTCGATGCCGCACTGCATGGTGATGTAGAAATTGTCGCCGGTGACGCCCTGGATGAACGACAGTTTGTAATCCTTGCTGGCCTTGCTCGGGGCCGCGCCGGATGCCTCGCTTGAGCCGGATGCCTTGCTCGAGCCGGATGCCTCGCTCGAGCCGGATGCCTCGCTCGAGCCGGATGCCTCGCTTGAGCCGGACGCCTCGCCGGAGCTCGTTCCCTCGCTGGATGCGGCACCGGCGCTCTCGCTCGAAATTTCCGAGCCGGCGCCGGACGACGCGTCCGTCGACGAGCCTGCACCGGAATCGGATGAGGATGCTGAGGCGGCCGGCGCTGTCGACGAGGGTGCGTCGACGGTCGGTTTGGTGCTGGAGCAACCGATCAGGGTGACCAGGGACAGGGCGATGGCCCCGGCCCCGGAGAACAGTGTCGAACGTTTCATGCTGATCCCTTTCCTTGCTGACGATGTTGCTGATGGAGTTGCCGCCCAGGCCTTCTGCCGAACGGAGTGGATCTCCTGGCGCCGCGAAGTGCAGCCTTGCGCCTGGTCTGGTCGACGTAGACCGCAGCCACCAGAACCGCACCGACGGCGACGCTCTGCCAGAACGACTGGACGCCGATGATGACCAGACCGGACTGCAGGACGGCCGGGATGAACAGGCCGACCACGGTCCCGAACATGGTGCCGATACCGCCGAAGATCGAGGTCCCGCCGATGACGACGGCGGTGATCACGTTCAGGTTGGTCAGGGTGGCGCCGGCGATGGTGGTGGTGCCGAACTGCGCGAGGTACATCACGGCACCGACGCCGGCCAGTGCCCCGGTGTAGAGGTAGATCAGCGTGAGGTGGCGATCGACCTTGATGCCGACCCGGCGGGCGGCCTCCTCGTTCGAGCCGATCGCGAAGGTGTAGCGACCGAATCGGGTTTTGTGCAGGATGACGGCGCCGATGATCACGATGATCAGGGCCACGAAGACCAACGCCGGAACCCCCAGGAGTCTTTGGTAGAGACCCAAATCGGTGAGCGAGGTGACGCTGGCGATCGAGATGTTGTTGCCGCTGGTGATCACCTGGGCGAGGCCGAGTGCCGCCGATAGTGTCCCGAGGGTGACGATCAGCGGCGGGATCTTGCCCTTGGCGATCAAGAAGCCGTTGATCCAGCCCCAGACAGCTCCGGAGGCGACAGCGGCGCCGATTCCGGCCAGGATCACCAGGCCGGCTCCGGTGCCGGCATTCATCGACGACATCACCTCGGCCGAGATCACCGAGGAGAACACCATCACCGAGCCGATGGACAGGTCGATGCCCGCGGTGATGATGACGAACGTCATCCCGACGCCGAGAACGGCCAGTACCACCAGGTTCTGACTGATCAGTGAGAAGTTGCTGGCGGAGGCGAACCGGTCGCCGCCCTTGATGGCGAAGAACGCGACGATCACCACCAGCACCAGGAAGATCCAGGTGGTCTGCCGACTACGAATCCGGACCCAGATGCTGTCGGACGACGGGTGTTCCGCCGGCGTCGCTGCCGGTGTCGTTGCCGGCGGTGGCTCGGTGTCGACCTCGGCCAACGATGGCCGAGCGGTGATCCGCTCCGAGGAGTCCGACGGCGTGGTCACTGGTCCACACTCCTAAGGGCGGGCATTGCTGGAACGGTGTCCGTTGTTGGGACTCGGCGGGAGCCGGGGTGACGGCCTGTGGTGGTCGCTGTTTGACGGCCCGCATGACACTGCCGCCC
>JAABUR0100005740.1_pt1 | contig 15617 bp, 16 predicted proteins | sample 5560091 | NCBI WGS metagenome assembly JAABUR01 (sample SAMN10711879, study PRJNA513375) | rock metagenome | isolation source: Antarctica rocks | place: Antarctica: Victoria Land, University Valley sud
CGCCGCACTGCGCGCGTGTGGGTGCGATGAGGATCAAAGTGCTGCAGCGGAGCGGAAAGGAGCTCGTACCAGGGGGCATCGAGCTCGATGAGGGGGTACGGTCTCGCACAGTCACAACCTTGTGACCAAGTGATCCAGTCTTATTTCAGCGCTGAAGGCAAGGCGCTGGCACGTGTGCAGTATGCTGACTTCACGGCCAGCTGCATTGGCAGGAGTGCCAGAGTGAGGGGTCCAAACGCGCCCTGGCACTGCGCGAGACCCGCTATGCTTGCTAGGCTTGGAGTGGACACAGCAGCCCTGTCGATGGCTAGCAGTGCAAACACAAGGGAGTGCGCGCAGGCCGGTGCTCCAACAAGGAGGCACGCAGGGGCGCTCAATGAGGGCGACCACACTGTGGCTGGGCAGCAGCGCGTCTCTTGCGCGGCTGCGTGCAGGCGAGTGTGGCGGACGTGCAGAAGGCGCTTCGTGAGGGCGACTTTCAAGTGTCTAAGCAGCAGCGCGACTCTTGCGCGGCCGCGCGCAGGCGAGCGTGGCGGACCTGCAGAAGGCGCTGTACAAGGCGCGGCCCAAGCTGTACCCGGCGCGCCAGCGCCTCACGCTGCCGAAGCGCGAGGGCGAGAAGCGCGCGGTCGCGCTCGCGCCGGCCAAGCGGCTGGCCGACTACGACCTGGCGGACGGCGCGGAGCTCACCTTCAAGGACCTTGGCCCGCAGGTGCCCCTGAATTTTCAATTTTGGTACTTTGTTTGTTTGTTTTCTATTGGGGGGCAGTGTGCTGCCACCAGTGTGCTACATGCGCGTCAGCAGGTAGGACACGTAGCACTGCGGGGGTGCCAGCATCATCCACTGGCACTGCTGCAGAGGCTGCACGCGCCCGGGGCGGCAACAGCCTGGAAATGCAACCGACCTGGTCCCGGTGCAGGCTGTGCTGTGTGCAGCCCCTGCACTGCTCCAGCTGGAGCAGACTAGCTGGCCTGCTTCAGCCGGCGCCGAGCGCGTGGCCGGGGGCGGCAGATCGGGTACTCGACCGTGTTCTTCTGGGAGTACTTTGGGCCGCTGGTGACGTACGCGCTCTTCTACTTCTTCCCGCGCGTCTTCTACCCCGGCTACAAGTGCGCCCTGCACCGCAGGGGCGCCTGCATGCGGTCGTCAAGAAAGTCTGCATGCAGCTGTCAAGAAACCCTGCAGGCTTACTTGACAGCCTTGCAGGCTTTTTGGACAGCCTGGGCTCTGCAGCACGGACCCAGATTGATGTGTGTGAAAAGGCAGTGGGCCACGCTGCAGGTGCAGAGCCGTCGCTCGTGCATGTTGTCGGGCGTGCTCCATTGGCGCTCTTCCTGCATCAGTACACCAAATTTTTTGTACCCTGAAGGTCTGTCGCCAGGATTATCTGAGGATGTCGGCCTCCGCGAGCGGTCCTGGTGCGCAGAGCGCGCAGAGCGCGTCGGCACCGCATGGTGACTGCAGCGGCTGACGGCGGGCCCCGGACCTGCGCGCAGGATCCCGCCCAAGGACACAGTGCAGTCGCTGGCGGTTGCCTACTGGACCTTCCACTACGCAAAGCGCATCTACGAGACGTTCTTTGTGCACAGGCGCGCCGCACGCCGCGCCAAACTGCTCCCGGGCGGCAGGCGGCAGAGGGCGGGCGCGCGCGCTGCCAGGAGCCTCACGCGGACTCCGTGCCCATGCAAAGCGTGCTTGGGCGCTTTAATATGTAGGCCAGGTCTGTTCGCTCGGCGGCTCAGCTCTGCTCATGCTCTGGGATGCGTGCGGCGCGCCGCGAGCGTGAGCGCCCGCGTCGTCACGCGGCGGCGCGGGCGTGTGCGCAGGTTCAGCCACGGCACGATGCCGATCAACAACCTGTTCAAGAACTGCGGCTACTACTGGGGCTTTGCCGCGCTGGTGTCCTACTACGTCAACCACCCGCTGTACACGCCGCCGCCGCACGCGGCGTCCTACCTGCTCTTCGCGTTTGCCCTGTTCTGCCAGGCGTCCAACCTGTAGTGCGCGCCGCCCTGCAGCCCTGCCGGCTCCAGCAGCCCTGCGAGAACCTTGTGGGGATTTGTGTTCTGCTGCTGCGCTCGCCCGCTTGCTGCCGGAAGGGAGCTAACCCTAACCCTAAAGCTTGTGTATGCAGGCCATGCCTGCTGTGTTAGCCGCATGCAGGCCTACGCACGTGCGGCTGCACGTGTCGTTTACGAGCCTGGGTGGGCTCGTCCGCACTGTGTCGCCTGCTCAGTCTGCGTGCCAGCGGTTGCTCCTGGTCCATAGGCTCACGCGCTCGGCTCGTGTCACGGCGCAACCGAGCGTGCCGAGCGCGGCGGCGCAGCTGCCACATGCTGCTGGCCAACCTGCGGCCGCCGGGCCAGACCGCGTACGTCATCCCGCGCGGCTACGCGTTCGACTACGTCACCTGCGCCAACTACATGTTTGAGATCTGGGGCTGGCTCGCGTTCGCATTTGCCACGCGCACGCTCACGGCCTTCATGTTCATCGCGGCCGGCGCGTTCCAGATGGCCGTGTGGGCGCGCGCGAAGCACGCGCGGCTGCGCAGGGTGCGCTATCCTACCACACCACACCCCGCGCATGTGCCGCTGGGGCGCAGCCCCGTGCTTGAGGCATCGGCGAGACCGCGGTGTCCCGCTGAGGCTGCCCGTCAGTCTCTCAGAAGCTCCGAGTCAACCTGCAGTGCGAGCACCATGCATGGACGTGCGCGCGGATCCTTCCAGCTTGTGTGCACGTGCTCTGCCTGTCTCGCACACTGCACGCCACGCGCCACTTGCCCAATATCACGGGACCAAGCGAGTGCTTGGCTCGAGCCGCTGAAGCTGCGCGCCGGCCGCGCAGACGTTCGACGGCAAGGACGGGCGCGAGAAGTACCCGAAGCGGTGGATCATGCTGCCGCCCTTCTTCTAGGCCGCGCCAACCTGCGGCGGTTCTGCAGCGCGTCCTGTGTGTGCTTGAAAGGGTGTGGGCTTGGCTCCTTGTTTAATGCGCTGCTTCCAGGGCACTTGTGTGGGCCTTTCATTGTGTCAGCGCAGAAGGCATGGCAGGTTGCTCCGGTGCAGAGAGTGGACGCATTGTGAGGGAGCCCGGTGTGCGCTGCTTCCCAGCGCTCTGCTGCATCCCGTGCTTGCCTTGCACGTATTCTGTGCCACTGCCAGGGAACGACAACAAGGCGTGTGCGCTTGCCAGCCTCCTCGTCTAGATTGCTGTCAGCAGAGCTACACGGCGAGTGCACATGCATGTGCTCATGTCTGCTATCAGGCTCGCATCATTGCTCGCCCTTGTCGTGAGGGCAGCAGCACTCGTTAAGGCTTGACGGCTTACAGCCTGGTGCAGCAGCATGGGCAAGCTGTGTGGGCCCGCGCAAGCCTGTGCGCATGCCTAAACAGCCAGCACTGCAACTTGTGCCACAGGCTCCACCCAGGGCGCCTGCATGCGTGCTCCCGGCCGCCATCACCACTCGTCCTCGTCCATGGCGGCGCCGTCGCCGCCGGCTGGCAGGTACCGCGCGCCATGGCGGCAGTCGTACGCCTCGTAGCGCGCCACCTCTGCGGCCTCCACTGACGCGCGCTGCACGCGCGCCGCCACCTGCGCGCGGCCACACCAGCTCAAGTACCACCACCGCGTGCGCACGCACCGCTGCTTTCGGGTCTGCGCGCCGCTGCACGCTGTGCGTCTGGTACCTTCGAGGCTGCCCGGTCCAGGGTGTGCGACGCGCAGCGCTCCCTGGCGCCTGCACCCACGATACGAGCGAGGCCGTCTCTCACGCATGTGGCCCCGTCCCGGTATGCTCCCAGCCCATCAGGCCTCTGATGCTCGGGGGGCCAGCAGGGCGCGCGCCTGGAAGTCGCGCAGGACGACGGGCCGCAGGTCGGCCTCGGAGAGCTCGGCCAGGCGCGCGGCATGGCCGGCCACCACGTCGCGCACGGGGCCCTGGCACGCCTCCTGGATCAGCGCGCGCATGTCCGAGCCTGCCGCGGCGCGCTCGCGCTGCTGACCAGGGCTGCTCGCCCGACTCTACAGGCTGCAGGCGGAGAGCACCAGCAGCCAGATCTGGAGGCACGCGCTTTCCCCGTGACCAACCTCTCTGGAGGCAGCGCCCCTCCATGCCGGGCGCTCGCATCAGATCAACCAGGGAGCAGACCAGCCAACGCCAGCACACGGCAGGCCGGCAGCCGGCGGGCGCACCGGAGTAGCCGGCGGTCTTCTCGACGACCTTGGCGAGGTCGGCCGGCGCGAGCGCCGCGTGCACGCCACCGCCGGGTCCGAGCGCGCGCTCCAGCATCGCGCGCCGCGCGGCCGCGCACGGCAGCGCCACGTACAGCTGCTTCGGCATGCGCCGCCGCGCCGCCTCGTCCAGCTCCTGCGCGCCGCCACGGGGCCAGAAGTCGGGGGTCCCAGTGAGGCAAGTAGGGTTTGATAGGGTCGGGCGCCGAGCTCCGCATGCGCGCCGCATGCTGCGGCTCAAGCTGCGCGCAGACAGGCGGGTGGTTGCATGCTGTCCAGTCTGCTGTTAGTCAGGCGACACGCTGGGTCACCTGTTTACGCAGGCACGTGAGAGTGGCGGCTCCTGATGCGCGCAGTGCCCAAAAAGCGACAGTCTGCCGCTGCCGGTGGCATGCCTGGAGTGGCAGGCACGGCCGCAGCGCGGCTGATTGGCCGCGCAGCCTGCATGCTCAGGGGACGCAAGGCGCACTGCCGCCCTGCTCGGCCGCCAGCGCTGCGCCCGTAAGCAAGCAAAGTCGGCTGACACATGGCTGCCATGCACTCATTCGCGCTGCCGCGCGCCTCGGGGCGGTTGGTGGCGCCGATGAGCAGGATGCGGCGCTCGGCGGCCGACGGGTCGCAGCCCTCCATCTGCACCAGCAGCTCAGTCTTGAGCCGCCGGCTCGCCTCGTGCTCGCCTGCGCGCGTGCTGGCAGGGTCAGAACCCTAACCCCGCCTCTCGCCCATCGCACCAATGCAATGTCCTGGTCTTAAGGCGCCGGCTCGCCTCATGCTCGCCTGCGCGCGGGCGAGCCGGGTCAGCGCTCGTAACATGTCCCGGCAATCCAAACCGCGCACGCTTGCCTGGCCGCGCCGCTGCCGGACCCGGCGGCGCGCCCCGGGACCTTCTCGCCGGCCCCTTGAACTCCAAGGCGCCGCAGCGCAGTCAGCGCCTCAGCCTCCGCACACGCTGGCCGGCGCTGACTAGGGTCTGTGCCCTGATTAGGGCACAAACCCCAATCAGGCCGGGCAGTCACAGGGCGGCGCGCGCGCCGTCGGACTTGCGCGCCGACAGGATGGAGTCGATCTCGTCGATGAAGATGACCGCCGGCTGCAGCACGCCCGCCACGGCGAACAGCGCGCGCACCTGCGGCCGGCCCCCACACTCCGCGCGCTCTGGCGCGCGGACCGGCGAGCGTGTAGGTCGGGGCGCTGGTGCCGAGCTAGCCTTGTGATAAAGGTGGGCGCAGACCAGAGACGAGCTGGCTTCGGCGCACCGCCAGGTTGCATGCATACATCGCTGTTAAGGACGGCTTAAAGCCGGGGATGCCGGGCGCCCCGATGCGCCAGCCAGGAGCGCGCGTGATCTGACACAAAGAGTGGGGCTCCGGGCAGGGCCGCAACAGCAGCTCAGCCGCCATGCCACCCAGCCATACTATCGTAAACCCGCCCTACCCTGCAGCCACAGCCACGCAGCGAGCGCGGGCCGCGCCATCTTCTCGCCCTCGCCGATCCACTTGGACGTGAGCGAGGAGGCGGAGATGGCAAAGAAGGTCGCGCGGATGTTGGCCGCCACGGCCTTGCCCAGCAGCGTCTTGCCCGTGCCTGCAGGGTGCGCAGGGTAGCACCCTAACCCCCTCGGCACGCTTCCGCCCCGCGCGCCGCAGGCCGCGGATGGCCGGCGGCCGGGGCATTGCGGCATGCGCTTGCATGCAGGGTGCGCCAACCCAGCCGCGCTTGCAGGCACGCGCGCTTGCCTTGCAGAACACGCGGGCTGCGGCTCATACGCTTGGCAGCCCCTGCTCGAGCAGGCGATGTTGTGCCTGCCAAAGAGCAGAGCATATGGGAGTGACGCGCCTGGGGGGCCGAAGAGGAGCAGGCCCTTTGGCGGCGCGCGCGCTCCCTGCGGCCGGCACAGAGCATCTCAGTAAAGCGCTTTCATGTGAACGTGCTGACAAAAGAAGAGTCGACACGGAGCAGGACAGGTGCGCTGTCAGCACAAGGTGCTGCTACGCCTACATGTAACCCTATCGGACATGTATTTGGTTCTGCGTGCCCAGCATGTAAGCACACATCATTTCTGAGCAGCTGCGCGTCGCATGTTCATGTATCAGCATACCTTTCGCCCTGCAGTTGTGCTGCGCGACAGCAGCAGGGCTCAGCAGTCACAGCCAAAACCCCTGACTTTATGCATGAGAGCATGCGTGGGGCCGCAGCCTGGCTGTGCATACAGCGAGGCGACCGGGCGCGCTCGCCTTGAACAGGTGCGGGTTGAGCATCGGCCAGACCACCAGCTCCTGGACAAGGCGCTTGGCGGTTTCCTGGCCGGCGATGTCGTCCCAGGAGACCTGCATGCGCGGGGCCCCCCTTCAGGGCTGGGCCTATAGCCAGCATGTGGCCTGACGCCAACCAGATGGTAGGCCGTTCAGCTCCTCTGGCAGTCTTTGGTCACCGCGTCACGAGCATCCCATCTGCACCGTTTGATGAGAGCTGTGGCGCATGCGGCTTGTCTCTGTGCAGGTCCCTCACATGTGAGGAGAAAGAGAAAAGTGCGGTGGAAAGTCAGGAATGTTAGGAATGTTGACAATGCATGGGCGCGCACGCTGGAGCGGCGGTCCAGGATCTCCGCGCACACCAGCTCCAGCGTCTGCGGGTCCACCTTCGCCAGGGCCTCCGGCAGCTCGCCGTCAGGGCCTGTGCGCGGACGGCGCCCGTGCATGCCGGGGCGGGCGCCGCCGAATGCATGCCGTGCTGCATGTGCACAGTGATGCATCGCTGCGCACATGCAGTTGCGCAGCGCGAGCGTTGTACACACATTGTGGTAGCAGCACTCGCTGCGCCCTTTGCGACGCTTTCCACGCTTGTGTGCAGAGTGCATATGCCCGTTTTGGGAGCGCCTCTATTAGCAACACTGTTTTGCAAAACAGGGATCTGTTGTTTGCATGTGCATCATAGCCAAAGCTGAGAGCAGTGGCAGAGCACACACCGGCGAGCATCTCAAGCGTCTTCGCAGAGAGCGGCCCTTCTGCTTCCCCCTTGCCCCCACCGCCGCCGCCGCCGCCGCTGCCGCCATTGTGCGCATCTATCGCCTTGCGCAAAAAGGGCGGGACGAAGCCCGAGCGTACGCTGCTGCCTGTCATGTTTCGGTCCGTTGTTCAGCCAGTACTTGTGGCATGCACACTGCTGATTAAGTCGACAGCTCGTGTCGCTGCGCACTTTCTTGACAGCACAATGCTCATTTGCCGGCCCAGACCGGCCCATACGGCGCTCCCCTGCCCTGCAGCACTCCCGCGTGCTCAATACAGTGCCAAGCGAGGCCACAGCAAGCGCACGCATGAGCCGGGCCGCTACGCGCCTGCGGCGCCGCGCCCGCCGCGCTGCATGCCCTGCCGCGGCGCCGCGGCGCCCGCGAACGCGCCCGCGCCGCCGGGGAACATGTCAGGGCCGCTCGGGTCGTCGTCGGCGCCGCCACCACGGCCGCCGCGGCGCGGCCCCGGCGCATGGCCGCGCGGGTCTGCGCCGGCCCAGCCGGGGACGCCGCGCCGCGCCTGCTCGCGCGACAGCTCTCCGCGCGCCGTTCGGAAGCCGCCCGGCGCATCGCAGGGCGCGCCCTGCACCGCCACGGTCACACGGCACCCATGTCATCACACGTTAACACGGAGAGCTCTTTTACACTGTCAAATCATGCAGCGCGCATGCAGGGCCGTGCAGGGGCGTGGTGGGTCGGCTGCGCGCGGGAGCTGAAGCTGCGCAATGGCGCCTGCGCCAGCAGCACACAGGCGTGCGCGTCAGCGGGGCCCGCGAGCGCGCCTGCTGCGGCGGCGCGTCTGCGGCGCCGCCCGCGCGCTGCCCTGCCGGAGCCTCCTCATGCAGCGCGTTGCAGACGTTGATGTTTGCGGCGAGCGCCGCCCGGGCGGCCCCCGCCGCCTGCCCGTTACTCCAGGCTGCCTGAGGGTCCGAGCCGCCCCAGCGCTGCTCGGCGCCTGCCAGCGCCGCCGGCCGGCCCGTCACTTCTCCGCACCAGCAGCTCTGCATCATGCATGTGCAGGGATGTGCAGGCCCATGCTCGCTTGCGCCGTCTGAGCCCAGGACGCGAGAAGCTGCTAATGGACAGCGGTGAGAGCAATAACGCGGGCCTGACGAACAGGTGCCTTGCATTAGCAAATTGACTATCTGCTGGCGCATGCATCTCAGGCAGTGGGTGCGCGTGCGCACCGCATGAGCCGCTGCGGGCGCGCTTGAGCTCGCCGCGCGCGTCGCGTTTGCGCTCCAGCAAAGCGTCTGGTGTGGGGCCTGGAGCGGGGCGCGCGGCCGGCGCCGCAGCGCGCGAGGCAGGCGCCGCCAGTGCTTGGATGGCCGCGCGGCAGCCGCCGTCCGGCCCCGGGTGCGGCGCGCAGCCCGCCGAGCGCGCCGCCTGCAGGGTCCCAGCCCCGCACGCCCTGCCCTAATGACTTTATGCATGTGTGCGCTCGCTGGCAGTCGTGCAGAGAGCATGCTAGCGAGAACGTGCCGCAACCAGGCACGCGACACTGGTGCACCTGTATTACGCTTATTCCTACCCACCAAATTCATGCCCGGGTCTTTCCTCAGCGTGATGCGCAAGGCACGCCTGCTGCTCGGCAGGCGGCTGCGACGCCGCCGATGGCGGCACCCGCGCCTGCGGCAGCCAGGCCCGGCCCAGCAGCGGCGCGAGCGGGCCGAAGCTCGCCAGCTCCTGGAACGTGTCTGCGCCCTGCGCTGCCGCACAGACCCCGCTGTAAGGTGCGGGGAGGTCTGAGTATTCAGCCGGTGGCCCTAACAGGCTCACGCAGCGAGCACGCAAAGAGCAAAGGTGGCGCGCGCCGGCGCATCGTCAAATACGAGCTCGTCAGCAGCAGCAGACCTCAGTGCGCGCGCTAGACCCTCTGACCTGTTGCAAACACGCCGCCACTTGTTTCTGGCGCTGTGCGCGCTCCGTTGCCGAGCGAACCTGCCGTGCAGGCACTGCCGCAACTAAGGCCAACGTGTCCGGGGTGCCGCACCGCTGCGCCTGCGACTCTGGCCGCAACGCCAGCGCCTGCAAGCGCTCCTCACACTGCCGCTGCAGGCGGGCTATATGCTCTGCTGTCGCAGGCTCCGCCGCGGCCTCGCCGGCTAGGAAGAGCTGCAGCTCAAGCCACAGGTCCTGCGCGGTTCACAGCACGCTTGCCCGCTTTTTGTATGCACAGCTATATCTGTGCCTCACCTTGCCATGCGGTGCCCTGAGGCGCGCCTTGGCTTGGGAGACTTGGCCAGACTTCTCCGCTTGCTCAGCGCCAAACAGCAAGGTTCGCAGCAGCACCCCTTTGCACTGCATTGGAGCAGCTCCTTGCCATACGCTGGACAGCTACATGTGTGGGTGCAATTTGAGCTCGTCAGTGCGGACTGCAGATTGCATCACAGCAATCTTGAAATATTGTTTGGTGCTTCCAGCACGGCATCAGCTGACCAGTAGTCTAGCAAAGCGCATCATCTGTCTGCAGCAGGCGCGCCACACAGGAAGGGTGTATGCTCTTGTCAGACCCCAAGCTGAGGCTGCTGCTGTGGCGTGCAACCGCAATGCTGTGCTACTTCTTTCAGGCAAGGCTAACGCGACACCTGATGGATGTACCAGTGGCGCATTGTCAAACGAGGCCCAGGGTGGCCTCTGGCAGAGGCCACCCTGGGCCTTGCCCAACGCTGCTCTTCGTTTGCAGGTCGGTGGATCTCCATAGCCGCTCCTGAGCGGGTGCTGCTCCGCAGGTGCGTTCAGCTAGTGCGCATGCTCAAGCAGCCGCCCTGGGCATCGAGGCTGCGGCAGTCCAATGCAGTCAGCAGCCCTCAGAACTGTACAACAGCCAGGCAAGGCATGGAGACGCGGGGGCCCCTGGAGCTTGCGCTTGACGTCCCTATGGCAGCGCTCCAGCAGCACGTCAGCTCCGCCACTGAGGCGCGCGCATCCGCCTGCCAACCCAGCTCTGCAGGCAGCTCCTGCACAAGCACGGTGCTGACTGGCGCGTGTGACCTGCTCACCCAGCAGGCACAGGCTCTGCTGCGCCTAGGCGCGCTGGGGAGGGAGCTCGACATGCTATGCACAGCCGTGCATCGCCACCGCGCGGAGTGCAGGGTGGCACTGCAGGCGCGCTCAGGATCATACCCCGCAACGTAACAGTGCAACCTTCGCGCTGCATGTTGTGCACTGTGCGGCTGGATGCTGCACGCTGTGCACGACCTGCTGTGCATGCTGCCCTCCCGCGCCGACTCTTGTCAGACAATCAGGGCCTGCTTGCACAGTGCCTCGTTGAGAAATGCTGCAGTTGCTGTGCAGGCCCTAGCTGTGTGTGTCCTGGCCTTGGTGCACCTGAGCGGTTGGCTCCTGCACCTGAGGCGGACAGAGTTGCAGCGCCTGTGATTGACACGGACAGGTGCTACCGTGACAGCTGCTGCAGCATGTACACGTCAAAGCAGCTCAAATTTGGGTAGCACCACACACCTGAAAGGTCCCAAGCGTACCAGCAAGTTCTGAGCCAAGATCGTTTGCTACCGGCTTGCTGTGTGCAGATGTACCTTGCATTGATATGTTGTGGCCCGCATGTACGCGTACCAGGCGTGCTGCAGATACAGCAGCCTACCGGCACTTTCCGCCTGTCAGTTCTACTGCCACTAGCGGGGCATGCTTGCCTCTGTCCTTCTCTCGACGCCAACCCGTCCTCCATGTGGCGCAGGATGCATGGGAGGGCCTGATGAACGCCGGACGCGCGGCGCTGCTGCCGCAGCTGCCGCGCCTAGCGCAGGCCGCGCAGCAGCTCCACGCGTGGGGGGAGGCCGCAGCCGCGCGCCTGCGCGGCGCCGCCGCCGAGCTGCAGCGCCTGGCGGACCAGAACGCAGCCTTTGCGGCCGAGCTCGCTGCTCAGCCCGGCTGCGCGACGCTGGCGCGCCGACCCCTTGGCCGAGGAAGCATAGCGCTGCCAGTGATGGTCCTCGCAGCAGCGCTGATTGTATCACGGTTGTGCAAGCCATGTCCGCCACGGTGTTCACTTCAATAAAAAAGAAAGTGCCAGCAGGCACGTCTGCGGCCAGCATGACTTGCATTCATCGTTTTGTGTTCATGGGGTAAAATACGAGTTCTGCTCCACCAGTGCAAGTCTCCTCCTGGCCCGCTCTGCTGGCCTGCGCATTGGCTGTCAACACCATGCCCCCGCGCGCGCAGCGGCGCGGCAAGGTGCTGCTGGCCTGGTGCGAGGGGCTGGCAGCCGAGCGGGCGGAGCGCATCGCCGCAGACTCCTATCGCGTGTACCCGCCCCTGGCGCAGGTGTGGCTGCCAGACAGTCCCTCACTGGGGGGGTGACATGGAGACAGACTTCTGTGCGTCAAACGCATGCGCTTGTCACGGCACATCAGGTAGTAACCGCAGGCCGAGAGTGCTAGCAGTCTTGATCGAGCTGTGCAGGGCAACGGCCTTGTCACGCGGCGCCAACCATGCGTGGTCTTTGAGCCCGGTTCGCTGGGGCACGCAGGCCGTGCTGGCGCTCTGCAGGGACCCCGCCCTGGAGCTGCCCCCCGGCGCGGGGCTGCCGCGCCAGGGACCGGTGCAGCCGCCGCCGCCGTCGCCGTTGCCAGACCTGGGACCCCCTTCTGAGCCTGCGCCGCCAGATCCTGCGGCGCCGGCCTTTGCGGCGCCCCACGCTGCACCATGCCCTGCGGGGGGCCCCAGCGGGCCCGCAATGCGGCAGGCCGCGGCCGGCGCGGGCGATGGCACCGACGGCTCCTTCCTGCGCACTGTCAATGTGATGCCTGTGGCGGGGCGGGCGAGGACGCCCGCAGAGGAGACCACCCTGCAGGGTCCCGCGGCCACAGGACCTGGGTGCGCCACCGCGGCGGCCCCCGCGGAGGGGTCCCTGCTGGCCGCCCAGCTGGCGGCGCCGGCGGGGGCCGCCCCGAGCTCCGCCGCGGCTGCCGCAGACCCTGCACGGTCCGGCAGCCCTGCAGCGCGCAGAGTGCGCGCAAGCACGCGCGCCGCGACGGCGAGCGTGGCGAGCGGCGGCGCTGCTGGGGCCGCAGGCGGCAGCGTCGGGCCCGGGCCTGCCCGCAGGGTTGGGGCGCCCGGCTGCTCTGCGGGCCCTGCGCACGCTGCCTCCGGCAGCCCGGGCCACCCATTGCGTGAAGCTGGCGCCCAGGCCGGCCGCGCCGGCGGCGACGATTGCGCGTCGATCGAGCAGGCGCCGCAGGCGGGTGCCGCCCGCTGGGGCGCCGCTGGGCATCCAGGTTCAGAGCCCAGCCACGGCGACCAGCTGGGGCGGGGACCGCTGGCATGCGCGCCGGCTCCGCCGCACGCACCGCCAGGCGCGCCCGCCGCGGCGCAGCCGGCCAGGGCCGGCAACCCTGCCCCCGGCGCCGCGGCTCCTTCTCGCGCCAGCCCTTCCGCTGAGGGGCTGCCCGTCGAGGGTCCGGCCTGCGGCGGGGCTCCGACACCGCACCTGGCGCAGCCCTGCGGCGCCGCGGCGGCAGCCGGCTGCCGCGGAGGCGACCTGGCAGTAGGAGGCAGCGCGGCGTCTGCAGGGGGCGCAGCGGAGGACGACCTTCGCGCCTTGCTGGCCGCACATGCTGCTGCCGCCGCTGATACGTTGCAAGACCCTGCTCTGGCGGCAGCGGCTGTCTGCATGCGTAGGGGAGACACCCGCGGGGCAGCGGGACGCGAGGAGGGCCGCGCAGCAGCCGCCTGTGCTGCGGCCGGCGCTGCGCAGCACGCGGCCGGCCCCGGCCCTGATGCGCGTGCCGGCGCCGCTGCGCCCAGATCACCTGCTGCTGCTGCGCGCTGCCAGGGGGTTGACGGTCCTGATCAGGCGCGCCCTGAGGGCGGGCGCGCGGACGCGGGGCCGCTGGGCCGGCCAGGGCAGGGGCCTGCTGCAGACCCTGGCTCTGAGCCCTCCGGGCGCGCGCGCAAGCGCCGCGCGGACGACTCCGGCGGCGACGGGCATGCCGAGCGTGAGGCTGCCGCCAAGCGTGCCAGGATGGTTGCCCTGCGGTGCGGCCCCAGCGGCCGCGCCCGTGCATGCTGGGCTGGAGACGGGGGGCCAGCACCTAGCTGGAAAGCGCACCATGTCGTCGTGATCGCAATGACCGCAGCGTGGCGGCCGGGCTGTGTGCCATGTGTCGGCCTTTGTTGGTGGCAGCCCAGTTTCTGCCGTCCCACGAGACTACGGTGTCATGTCAGTACATCTTTTGTCTCTTCAGCTGAGAGGGCTCACTTGCATGGTCAGTGTGGCAGCATCGCCACGTGGCCACGGTTTGCAAGCGTGGCATCGTCGCCGCCTGCGCATGTTCCCCAGCACAGCACGCACTATGTGCTGAGCAGGCGTGCTCGTCCTGGCCATGGCGCGCAGGGGCGATGCGGCGCCGAGCACGTCCACCGACGAGCGCAGCGCGCCCGGTAGCGCGCCCGGCAGCCAGCCAGGCAGCCGGCCAGGCAGCCCCGCAGGCAGCGCAGGTGCGCCTCCTTGCGCAGCAAGGAGGCCTGGATGCGGGTAGTGGAGACTCGAGGGTTCACATGTAGCGCGCATGGGGAACCCAATTGGGCCTGAAAGAATTGCAGGGGCGTGGCGAGGTACTCGGGCGTGTGTTGCATGCGACAGGCTGCTGGCGCGCCGGGCCCGGCGGCTTTGCAGCAGCTGACGGGCGTGAATCCTGTGTGGTTTACATGTCACTCAACCAATCTCAGTCCAGGAGCTCCGTCCAGAACAGACGACTCCGAGCGGCGGCGCAGGTGCGGGCGCTGCAGCGAAGCGCGCCTGCCCGTCCGTGCGCCGCTGGGCGGCGGGCTGCGGCCGGGAGACGCAGGGCGGCGGAGGCCGGGGCGCGCCCACGCCGCCGAGCTCGCTGGAGCCCTGGAGCGGCAGCGGCGGCGGCGCAGGCTCGCCGGCGGCGCGCCGGGCGCCCGGCGTGCTGGATCAGGCGCCGCGCGCACGCGCATCCGGGGCGCCGCTGGAGGATGAGCCTGGTCAGGCGGCCTTGGCGGCGGCGCCGCCCGGCCGCAGCGCGCGCCCGATGCGGGCGGCCCCCGCGCCGCACCGCGAGCGAGCGGCAGACGGCCTGGCGCAGCCGCGGCGGCCGCAGCATGACCCTGACCCTGGCTCAGCAGGGTTCCCTGGCGCGGCCATGCACGAGGGCGTGCGCGAGCTGCAGCTGCAGCTGGCAGCGCTGCCCTGCAGCGCAGCGCTGCCTGTGGTGTCGTCCAACAATCGCACGACCTGCGCCGGCGCACACAGCAGCGACGGCGGCGCGGTAGCAGGCAGTGGCGGGGTGCTGGTTGTGGGGGCGCTCACGCCCGTCACAGCCACCGTGGCGGGCGCCGCTGCGTTCGCGCCCATCGCATGCGCGGCGCTGATGGTCCTCAACAGCCAGCGCGGCAGCAACTCGCCCAAGCGTAGCAGCGCCGGCGGGCACGCGGGGGGCCCGGCGTCCCTCCGCAGCGGGCCCCTGCGTTCCCAGCCTGGCGAGGCCGGCAGCGGCAGCGGCAAGAGCACCGTCGCCGGGGCCGCGCCAGGCTGCGGCGGGACGTGCGGGCCGAAGCAGCCTGCCTCTGGTGACACTGACGGCCCTGCCGTCTGCCGTCCGGGTGCTAGTCTGCGCAGTGCGTTTCGCCAGGCGAGCGTGCCGCCGCCAGTGCAGCACGAGCCCTCGCAGCGAGAGCCCCTGCCGCCCGGACCAGAGTCCCAGGGCCTGCCTTCGCAGCCGCGCGAGGCGGGCGCGCCCTCGCAGCCGGCAGCCGCGGCCCTGGCGCCTGCGCACGGCGCGCCTGCAGCCGCGAGCGCTGGCGCTAATGCCCCGAGCCCATCCCCGCCGCCGCCGCCCGACGCAAGCACGGTCAAAGGCGCGGGTCCGTCGCAGGCGGGCCCGCCAGCCTGCGGCGGCCGAGGCGCGTCCCTGCTGGGCGCGGCTGCACCGCAGCAGCGGCAGCAGCCGCAGCCGCCTCCCCAGCAGCCGCAGCAGCCACGCCTGGCCGGCCTGCCTAGCGCTGGCCAGGGCCCTGTCGCGGGTCGGCAGCCGGATCAGGCACTGTGGGACGCCGGCATCGTACCGCTGCTCGGCGTTGCGGACACGCTCGGGCGCGCGGGCGGGGGCCGCCACTACCGGCCCCTAGACCTGACTATGAGCAGCGCAGCGGCGGCAGAGCGCGTCATGGGCGGCGCAGGCGCTGCTGGCGCCGGCGGCCGGCCTACTGGCCCGCTGGCATGCGCTGCGCGCCTGGTGCCCTTGGCAGCAGCGCCCGACCTCCTAACGGCGGCGCCCGCGCCCGTCGCGGCGGGGCCCGCGCCCGCGGCGGAATCGGCCGCGCCCACAGTCGGCAGCCAGGGGACGGACTCTGGCAGCCAGCGCGTGCAGCCGGGGAGCCTGGGCGCCGACACTGTGA
>JAABUR0100005742.1_pt1 | contig 15615 bp, 18 predicted proteins | sample 5560091 | NCBI WGS metagenome assembly JAABUR01 (sample SAMN10711879, study PRJNA513375) | rock metagenome | isolation source: Antarctica rocks | place: Antarctica: Victoria Land, University Valley sud
TGCATGTCCCCAGCGTCATCGTCGTCCACACGACGAAGGTCTGAGCAGACCGTGGCCGGTGTCTCAGGCAGGGCAGCGCCGAGTTCTTGAAGAGCAACAGAGACACGAGTGCTATCAGCGCGCCACGTGCACGAGGTTCTGGAGCCAACGGCAGTGGGCTGGTTCCTCCTACCGCATAAGAATCCAGCAGCGTGGATACTCATGCATCCTCGGAGACAAGCGGCGGGATGGCCCGTGGCCGCTCACAAGAGCGTCGAGGAACACATGCGGCGAGCGCATGTCATGTATCACGAGAGCGTGACTGAGCCCGGATGAACCAAGCGGCCAGTACAAGTACCACCAGTGCTGGCATCGCGATCATGCTCGATCCCGTGTCTCTCCAGGCTACTCCTTGGTTAGCGGCGAGGCGCGACAGTGAGCTTGACAGACAAACGCACGACCATGAGGCGGATCCTGCCCCAGGTAGTAGCAGGCAGAGTGACCACCACCCGCTGGTGCAGGTGTGTCTCCGCACTGGGCACTCCTGGGAAGGGACTCACCAGCACAGTGCGTCCTGGGCCTGCGTTGGCACGGGGAGCCTCTCCCGCGCATTGTCAGGCTTGTGGTCGGCGTCCGCTGTGTGGCCCATGCCCTACAATGAATAGGCTCTATCCGCATGCAGCGCCCCACCAGGGGCTATAATCATAGGAGGTCTCATGCCCGTGCTCGTCACCACTGTCTGGCACAGCGGCCGCCGCGCGCTGTCTCACGCCGCGTTGTCTTCGTTGCACGGCCCGGTGTGATGGGTCGTGCCGATCTGGACCCTCCCACGTCCATGAACCGCAGGCCATTCTCCCAGCGCATCCGCGCCGACCTTGTCTTTCATGAGCGCCTGCCTGTCGAAGAAGGGTTCGACACGGTGCAATGGAGTATGCCGGACACGGTGTTCCGCCTCTTCGCGCAGGAGGCGCGCCGCCAGAAGACCGATCTCAACAGCCTCATTCGCGACGTCGTCTGCGCGGCCCTCACCGAGCGTGCCGAGGCAATTGCGCGCCTCGCCGCGGAGCTGGACGATCGGGGCGGCCACCGACCAGGCCCGCACAGGTCTGGGGAGACGTGACGTGCCTGTCCCGGTGGAGGAGAGGGAGGACTGATGGCTGCCAGCACAAGCGCGCCACACACAAGAGCACGCTGTCAGCGATGAGGGGGGAGGAGATGACGGCGTGGAGCTGTTCCTGGTACGGCATGGCCAGAGCGAACCGAGCACAACAAGCCCAGACTGGGATCTCTCCGCCGTAGGCGCCCAGCAGGCGCTGCGTACCGCCCGGCGGCTGGCTGGCGTGCAAATCACGCACCTGGTGAGCAGTCCACTGCGCCGTGCCCTGGCCACGGCGCATCGCATTGCCGAGGTCCTTGATCACACGCCTGTGGAGGTCTGGCCTGATCTGCGCGAGGGCTTTGACGCCGACTACCACGGGATCAGCCGTGCCGACGCCGAGGACCGCTTCCCCCGCGCTGCGTGGCCGTCCCTGTTGCCGGACGACGGCTGGCTCTATCCAGGCGACACCCGCGCCGCCTTTCAGGCGCGTTGCCAGGACATGCTCAGGGCGCTCACAACCCGGTTTGTCGGGGAGGAGCGCGTGGTGGTCGTCGTCCATGGCGGCTGCGCGACCTATCTGTTGAACGCCTTGCTCGGCATTCCGGCGACGGCGCCGTGCTGGTTTGAGCTAGTGGTCTGTCAATTGTTATCTGAGACGTTGATGGCCTCAGGCAGAGGCTTCAGGCCATGTGTCAAAAAGGGCTTGACGAACCACTAGCGAACTGCGGCATCTGCCATGTGCGCGTCGATTCGGCGCACACCCGGACGGAGTGGCCGCTCTATCCCCTCATGGACACGGAGGTGCTCAGCATCAACGATGTCGCGCATCTGACACCGTAGCGCTGCTGTCGAGTGCTGTACAGCTAGCCACGCTCCTGGCTTGCTGTGCGCGGGCTGTGGCCTGGCTGCTCCCGACCGTGCGCAGGAGATGCCGCGTTGGTCTGACCATGTCCTGCTCGCTATACTTGGCGTACGGCGACAATGCGTGGCGGCGGGAGGCGAGATGGTGCGCGCAGCGGCACTGATCATCCAGGAGAACAAGGTCGCCCTAATCGAGCGCCGGGGCAGCCAGCGGGGCGCGTTCTATTACGTCTTTCCCGGTGGTGGCGTCGAGGAGGGGGAGTCGCCGGCCGAGGCCGCGGTGCGTGAGGTCTATGAGGAACTCGGCGTGCGGATCGTCGTGCAGCAGCTGGTAGCGCGGGGGGCCGATCAGGGCAGCACGCAGTTCTACTTTACCGCCGCCATCCTCGGGGGCACGTTTGGAACGGGACGAGGACTGGAAATGGTTGGCCCACTCCTCCCGGAAGCGGGAACCTATACGCCGGTCTGGATGCCCATCGCCGATCTCCCACGGCTGCCTGTGTATCCGCCGGAGGTTGCCGCACTCGTTGTCCGCGGAGCCACAGACGGCTGGCCCGCCGGGCCAGCCGACATGGACCGCCGACACGCCGGCCATCAGGGGCCGCTCACCCAGGGAACGCACACCGAGCGGACGAGTTCTTGATGGCCGGGAGTCGGGTCCAGCTCGTTCTCGATGTCGGCGGTGTCCTCTTGGCCGACCTGACGCCGACGTTCTGGCGCTGGGTCGCCACACAGGAGAACCTCCCCCATGCGGCGGTAGTCACCAGGTTTCGAGCCGAGGCGCGGGAGGACCTGTGGACCGGCACTCTCAGCGAGGAGCAGTTCTGGACCTGGTGCGGACACCGCTTCCCGCGTCTTAACCTCGCCACGGCACGGGACATGCTGGCCGCCAGCCTGAGACGATTGCCCGCTACGAGGCAGCTTGGGCACTGGGCACGCTGTGCCGACCTCCATCTGCTCAGCAACCACCGAGCCGAGTGGGCACTACCAGCGCTGGCCGCCTTCCAGACGCACTTCGCGCGTATCACCATCTCCAGCACCGTCGGCATGTGTAAGCCAGACCCGGCCATCTACGCCATCGTTGCCGCCCACCTGCCGGCCGGCGCGCCGGTGATCTTCGTAGACGATCAGGCGCGGAACTTTCCGTCGGCTGTGGCTCTCGGCTGGACGCCCCTGCTGGCTGACGCGGAGGGAGACTGGCTGGCCACGCTGGAGAGCCTTTTGGTGACCAAGGAGACGGCGCACAGGGTGGAGAGGCAGAGGTGACATGATCCATGCCGTGATCGTCGCCGTCCATGGGCTGATGGTCGAGACCGAGGCGGCTGCCCGTGACTCCTGGGTGGCACTCTCCCAGGACCACGGTGAGGAGTTTCCTCCGCGGGCCTGGTCTGTTGTCCTGGGCGGCTCCGGTCGAGAGTTCTATCCCATCGTGTATCGCACGGAACGGGTAGGCTGGCCACCTGACGCTGCGGCTCTGCGTGAACACAAGCAACGCCTGGTGGCGGAACAGCCGCTGTTACCTGGCGTCGCGATCTCTATCGTCGACGCCAGGCGCCTGGGCCTTGCGCTTGGTGTGGCCTCCAGTTCGCTATGTGCCTGGGCTTTGTAGACGTTGGCGAAGAGATCACCAGCAACATACCGCACCGCCATGGATGCTCGTGTCCTGGAGGCGTTGCGTGCCTCGCTGCGACGCTGGCACAGCGAATCGGCCAGGCAGTCCATGATAACAGGACCGATGGCTTGCCATGGCTCCCTCAGGAACAGAGAAGTATAGCAAGAGCGCACACCTCACGCCGCAATAGCGGCATCGCCGCACACTGAAGAGACCAGGGGATGGACGTAGTCAGGACAGCCCGATTCCGTCGCGGCGCTGAGACCTGTTATGGGACACGCACGCTAGCCACCGGGCACGCGGCTCGCCCGATCTCCAGCAGGCGGCGAGCCAGGTCGTCCACCGTGCTGATCTGCTGCGGGAGAGGCGAGAGACGAAGCGCGGCAATCCACTCCTGGTACAGATGCGCTTCCTGTGAGAGAGCGCCGTGGAACTCGGGGATGGTCATCCAGGCGGCCGTCCCGGTTGTGCGCAGCGCGAGCATCTTGCCGATGTTGATGCGCACGGGCACCAGAAGCAGCCCGTCGAGGTAGCTCAGGAGCACGGGGACCCGCCCCTCCAGGGTGAGCACGCTGACTTTGTGTCCTAGCTCCTCATAGGCGTGAGGACCGTAGGTAAACTCAGCCCACGCCTGGTCTTCCACCGACAGACGTTCCCCTATTGACGGGTTCTCCACCCAGTTCTTGAGTGCATCCGCAAACGCTGCGTAGGCGCGCAGGCTGCGCGTCACGCGGTGCGACGAGGGCTCCAGAGCCAGGGCCTGATGGAAGGGAGCCACGAGGTCATCAGCCTCGAACCGCTGCAGTGCCCGCTCCGTACTCTCCACGGCGTGGCTGGTGGAGTAGCGCCCATCGTCCAGAGCAATGAGAGCTGCTCCGGCCTCCTGCACTGCTAGGCGGGCGTGGAGGGCAGCGAGGAGGTCGTCTGTGCCCAGGGCGGCCTGCAGCGCGGTCCGGTGGGCCTCCGCCTGCCCACGCCGCGCCTCAAACCGGGCTGCGCGCACCGGCGGCTGGAAGAAGGTGGCACTGACCTGCCCCTGAATGCGCGCATAGTAGCTCTCCGTATCCCGCAGAATAATGGAATGGGTGACGTGCTCGCCGCCGTCGCCCTGGGCAATGGCCTCCTCAAAGGACGTGGTAGACACCCGATCGAGGTCGGCAAAGAGGGGGCCGTGAGGCAGAGGGTGGCCCAGGAGATCGGCCACACGCTCACGGGTCACCGTCCGCTGGCCAGCGGGCTGGTCCAGGAGCAGCATGATGTCCAGGTCACTGGCCGCGTCAGCGTCGCCCCACGCGACCGAGCCGTAGAGAACGGCAGCCCGTACGTTCCGGTCAGGAAGCGCCTCCACGACCTGGCGAGCGACCGCGATCAGGCGGTCGGTGTGCGCCGTGGGTGTCACCCTCTTTCCCCCTTCGCGTTAGCCTGGTCCCTGTCTCGGCTGACAGGGAGTCTCACACACGGTAGCACATGACGGGTTCGCCTGGACAGGCACTCGGTCCGCCCGCTACACTTGAGGCACGAGCACCACGGCGAGAGACGCAGCGATGAGGTGACCGTGACACCCATGCATAGCCAAAGGACAAGCGGTGATGGGCACCGAGCACACCGACCTGCTCCAGAGCATCCTCCGCTCCAACGACTGGTTCATGGCAGTCTTGCGCGCCGCGCGTGCCGCCGCCCTGCCCGAGTGATTTGTCGGGGCCGGGGCTGTGCGCAGCACGGTGTGGGATTACCTCCATGGCTACACCGTCCCGACGCCGCTCACGGATGTCGATGTGGCGTTCTTCGATCCGCAGGATCTCACTCCTGCCCGCGACGCGGCGGCTACCGCCCTCTTGGCAGCGCACGGACCAGGCCTCCCCTGGGAGGCCACGAACCAAGCCGCCGTCCATCTGTGGTATCCCGCGGTGTTTGGCGCCGTGGTCGCGCCTGTGTTCTCGAGTGACGAGGCCATCGGGACGTGGCCGGAGACGGCGACGTGTGTCGGCGTCCGCTTGCTCGCGGACGATAGCCTGGTGGTGGCCGCACCGCACGGGCTGGACGATCTCCTGACCATGGTCCTGCGGCACAACCCACAGCGTGCAACGGGTGAGCTATTCCACCACCGCCTCCAGAGCAAGAGGATCAGGGAGACGTGGCCGCACGTGCAGGTCATTGCGCGCTGAGAGGAGACAGAACAGTGTCAGCACTCGCCGCTCTCATCACCCGTGCGCAGGCGACCCACAGTGACGCAGTCGTGGTGCGGCGGCACAACGCGGTGATCGCCGCATGGTCCAGCGCGCCCACGGCGACGCCTATTCTGACGATGTCCTGCACCAAATCCATTGTCAGCCTGGCCATCGGAACGCTGCTGGATGACGGACATCTCACCAGCATTGACCAGCCGGTGTATGAGATCTACCCTGAGTGGCGGCAGGGCCACAAGCAGCGCATCACCCTGCGCCATCTGCTCACCCACACATCGGGGATGCAGGATCATCCCAACGCGGGGCTGGAACTGGAGCCCAGCCCTGACTGGGTCCAGTTGGCCCTGGCCGCCGAACTGGCCGAGCTACCGGGGGAGCGCTTCCGCTACAACAACAAGGCGGTCAATCTGCTGGCGGGGATCGTCCAGCGGGCCGCCCACCAGCCCCTGGACGCCTATCTTCAGGAGCGCATTCTTACCCCCCCTGGGCATCACCGACGTGGCCTGGGTACGTGACCAGGTCGGCGCCCCCTATGTCGCTGGCGGCCTCTCTCTGCTGGCCGGCGATCTGGCCAAACTGGGCCAGCTGGTGCTGAATCGCGGCCTCTGGGCCGGTCAGCGCATCTTGAGCGAGGACTGGATCGAGCTGTCCCTGGCCCAGGGGCAGCCCTACTACCCGCTCTACGGCCTGCTGTGGTGGCGCATCCCTGCCTACGAGCACGTGACGATCACCGCCGCCACCTTCGCGGCCTTGCAGGCCGCCGGGGTCGCCGGGGTCAGCCTGGGTGCCCTTGAGCCCCTGGTGGAGCAGCGTTTCGCCAGTGCCCATGCGTACCGGCAGGCCCTGGCGCGGGCACTGGGACCCGAGTGGCAGGGCGTCCTGGCTGATGCGTCGCGGCGTGGCGTGGAGGTGACCACCTGGGACCGGGGGGAGATCGTCGGCTATCAGGCGAACGGCTATCTCGGGCAGTACCTGGTCATCCTGCCCCAGGACGACCTCGTTGCCGTCCGCCTGGTGCGCCGTAGTCCCACCTACGATCCGGCCACGGATGGCTTCGAGGACTTCACCCCGTCTGTCCAGGCCCTCAGGGGGGAGAAGATGAGCCGGACCGACCATCCGAACCAGCCCGAGACGCAACGGACCAGCGCCTGTGTCACAGCGGAGGGCGATGAGCACGTCGCCTGCAACAACGGGGGGTGAGAGTCATGGGGAAAGCCGTCGTCTACGCCCTGTTCGAGAGGCTATGCCCACGGCGCCAGGATGAGGCCAGAGAGGGGGACACCGGTGCGCTTTGACGGCACAACGCGGAGCTTGGACATACCGATCGCTCAACAGCCTGTCGCGCCAGATGACCCCATCGCGGCGCTCCTCATCGCCTATGAACACCAGCAGAACCAGGGCGGCTCCGCCCCCACCCTGTCCTTGCTCGACCAGGCGACACGGCTCGTGGAGGAACGGCTGCGCGAGCAGGATCTAGATACCGCCCTCCTGTGTCTGGCCGAAGCCGTGTATCGCCATCGCGCCGAGCCAGAGCCGCTCATCGCCGTGCTGGCGTGCTACCTGGTTGCTGCACGTCCGCCGGCGGACGAGGCGTGGGCGCGCTGGCATCTCGTCGATAATCTGGCCCTCCTGCGCCGCTGCACTGAGATGATCACCGCGCAGCAGCGCCTGGTGCAGTGGGCGGAGCAGATGTTTGGCGTGGCCTCCAGCCTCTGGGTGATGAACGATGGGACACAAGCGCGGTGCTGGGTGACCACTGGCTGCGCACGGCGGCATCTGTGCGGATGCAGGACGGGCACCATGCGGCGGTCACACCGCTGATCCAACGGATCCAGGCTCTCGCGGAAGAAGATGCTATGTGGGAGGACGCGGGCATGGTCCGCTGCGAAGCCGCGGTGCTGACACTCTCCCTGCTCTCTGCCTCTGGGTCCGACGCCGTGCTGCGCCACGTCGCGGCAGAGGCGAGCGCCCACCTGGCCGCCTATGAGGCGCGCTATCCTCTGGAGAACGACGACCACAGGCGGCGGGTGCGGACGCTCTACCACAACACGGCCGCCGTCCTGTATCGGGCGACGCAGTATGACGCGGCCATCCCCCTGTTCCGCCGCGCCATCGCCTTGGGTCTCTCGTTCCCCCACACCTACGTGTGGTTGGCGGCGGCGCTCTGGGCCACCACGCACGATCGGTCCACGGTGCTGCCCTTGCTCCGGGAGGCCGCGCTGCGGGACGTGCGCGGTGCGCGCTGGTATCGTCACCTGCCCGAGTTTCGTGCTGTCGCCGATGATCCCGCCTTTGAGCGGGCAGCGGCGGCGCCGTTTATCATCGCAGATGATACTGCGGCCGTGTGAGGCGAGATCCGTGAGACGCCGCGGATAGGGCGCGTGCCTGCCGGCGGGCGTCAGGCACGCGGCTCCAAGATGGCGCGCGTCGGGCGATCACCGCCCGTGCTGGCCCCTGTGCTCGCCGAGACAGAACCAATCACCGTGACCCTCATAGCCCGCGCGCCCAGCAGCCGAGGTACTATGTGTCTAGGGCAATGCAGGACTCTGGCGCCACAAGGGCACCTACTCTGTAACAATCCGCAGGGTGCCAGGATCCGTTTGAAGGAGGGAACATCGTGACACGTTTGTTCGGGCGTGTACGGCTCTGCGCGGTCATCGTGATCCTCAGCGCGCCGCTGGCGGCCACGCAGTCGGTCAGAGCCGGGGGCATGCACCGTGTCCTGCAATCGCGCACTCTGCCCGCGCCGGGCGGCCCCGTGACGCTTGATCTACACCAGGCGGAAGAGGTTGCCGTCCTCATGGGGTTCATCCGCGCGTACAACGCCGGGCGCACAGGGCCGGCCCTGCTATTGGTAGGGCAGTCGGTGAAGTGGAGCGATTGTGACTACCGCCGGGGCATCGTCATAACGGGACGCAACAAAACATCCTTCACGTCATGGCTGCACCAGCGTGTTGCAGACCACGATCAGCTTGACGTTCGCAGCATTGAGGTCGGCACCGAAGACGAGTATGCGTTGGGCATCACATTTGCGCGCCGCCGGAGCGACACCTTGCAGGCACTAGGGCGTCCGCATGGGATTGTGCCTGAACTCAGCGCGAAGGTGCTCTTTGCCTTCCACGTGGGGAGCATGGCGAGCCCCCTCATCGGCGCGTTCGCCAACGGCCCCTATGGAGGATCACCAGCCCCGTGCCGTGTTTGAGCATCAGTGACGCGCAGGCGCATCCATTAGTCAGCCGCCTCGGTGCCCACGCTACATGCCTCTCCTCGCTTGTGATCATCAGCAGATCACGAGACATCAGCGCGCCGCTTGCATGAAGCCCTGCAGTCAGCAGTAGTGGGCTGGTTCCTCCCAGTGCATAAGCATCCAGCAGCGTGAATCCTGATGCACCCTTCAAGGTCGGTGAGGGGATGGCGATTGGCCGCTCCCAACAGCCTCAAAGAACACACGCGGGGAGCGCATGTCGCACATCAGAAGGCATCTGCCGGGTGAGGAGACGCTCCGGCGCAGCATCGACGGCCGCATGTGATCCTGGTTTGGCCGCGCCGACCCGTCACACACGACACAAGATAGTGAGATGAGGCAAGCGGCCATCGCAGGGTTCGGCTCCTTCGACGCAGCTGCCCGCTTCTGCACGGCGCATGACGAACTTCGAGACTATCTCCGCCCGCGTACACGCTTCAACGAACCCGTCTCCCTCGCCGAGCAACGCCGCCTGTTCGGGGGAGCGCTGGGGAGAGGTGCGCGCGCTGCTCCAGGTGGCCTAACCGCCCTGGCCACTGATCTCCCCCAGGCCAACACCCCCTGAAGCACCGGTGCGGTCTGAAACCTGGCGCTTCCCGTGCGCGGCCAGCTAGGCGGTTCGCGCCTGGCGCTTCGGGAGTACCCAACCGGGCCGCACGACGTGGCAGGTGTAGCCGTCCGGGTATTTCTGTAGGTAATCCTGGTGGTCCTCTTCGGCCGGCCAGAACGGCCCGGCCGCCGTGACCGCGGTGACGACCTTTCCGGGCCACAGACCTGAGGCGTCGACATCCGCGATCGTGTTGAGAGCGACGCGTTCTTGCTCGTTGCTGGTATACAAGATGCCAGAGCGGTAGCTCCTCCCTCTATCGTGACCCTGGCGGTCCTTCGTTGACGGGTCGTGGATCTGGAAGAAGAACTCCAGCAGTTCACGGAAGGCGATCACGTCGGGGTCGAAGATGATCTCGACTGCTTCCGCGTGGTCCCCATGGCGGTCGTAGGTGGCGTTCGGCGTCTCGCCCCCGGAGTACCCGACCTTGGTCGAGATCACCCCTTCCCGTTGACGCAGCAGTTCTTGCACTCCCCAGAAGCAGCCGCCAGCCAAGATCGCTCGCTCAGTTGTCATGTATGGCCTCCTCGGTGATTATCCTACTGGCCGAGGACAATGCCGTCAATCAGGCCGTTGCCCGGCGCATGCGGCAGAAGCTCGGCTACAGTGTGGATGTGGTCGCCACCGGCCGACAGGCGGTTGATGCCCACAGTGGCGTGGGAGGATTCCGGCCGCACCGCGACGCCTATGCAGCGATGTTCATGGATTGCCAGATGCCCGTCATGGATGGGTATGCGGCGACCGCCACGATCCTCTCAATCTCCCTTCTGGGGGGTGTACGCCCAAACCGCCGAAAATTCTATCACCCAAATCCAGGTCCAGCAAGCACGTACGGGAAACCCCTTGGGGGCTGGTTTCCGCATGGTAGCCAAAGCGGCAGGGTTTTCCGTACAAATCTTGGCGCGCTGCGCGGGCCGGAGAGCCGTGTGCCCCAGCCCTGTCGCCAAACAGGTGTTTTCCGACACTGATCGATCAGCCATGAACAGGACGACAGCGTCCCTTCTAGAGGACTCGAGGCGGTCCGTGAGCGTGACGGAATTTTCGGCGGTTTGGGCGTACACCCCCTCCCTGCAATGCGTCTCAAAACGGCCCGCTCCTTATCTCTTGCTGATCCTTCGCCGTCCTGCTATACTGCGGCCATCGTCGCGAGTGCCGTCCATCCATCGTGCAGTCCACTGCGGAAGGGGAACGCCATGCGAGATGCTCGATTGGGCCTCACGGCAGCGCACGATCAGCGCGCCGCCTTAGCCGAACTCGCCGACCCTCGCCACACCGCAGTCCTCGTGGTCGACGTGCAGAACCTCTTCGCCGGCTTCCCGCTCCACCCCCCGGTCGAGGAGGTGCTGCCCCGCCTGCACCGCTTCATCCACGCCGCCCGCTCGGCCGGCGCCTTGATCGTGCGCATCGAGAATGTCATCCCCGACGCGATGTTCTCCGCAGTCTGGCAGCGCCAGCACGGCACGCCGACGACCTTCCTCCCGCCAGGGTCAGAGGCCGCCGCGTTCGCTCCGGGCTTCGAGCCCGAGCCGGGCGACGTGGTGATCACCAAGCCGCGATACAGCGCGTTCGTCGGCACGCCCCTGGAGACGCTGCTGCGCAGCCGGGGGATCCAGACCGTGATCGTGGGGGGACTGACGACCGATGTCTGCGTGAGCAGCACGGCGCGAGACGCGTTCCAGCGTGACTTCAATACCATCACGCTCGCGGACTGCGTAGCGGAGCAGACACTGGCACGGCACGAGAGCGGGCTGGCGACGCTGGCGAGCGTATTCGAGCTGGTGTGCAACTCGTCGGATGTGCTGGGGGTATGGCACGTGCACCATTCCCCTGCTGCGGTGTAGATCGTCGGATACGCGGGCCGAGAAGCCGATCGCCGGTGCCGGACCGTGGGCCAAGCGCGCAGAAGGGTTGGGGGTAGGCGTCTGTAGGGAGCGCGGGCCGCCTCTCCCAGCTCTCGCTTCTCCCTGTAGCAGCCCACGCGGCGCGGAGATCTCGGCTGATCAGGGTGCGCACCCCTGTGCTGGCCGTTTCGGTCATCCGAGCACAGGGGAGTACTGTGATCTTGATCAGCAGCAAGGTCACGTGCTATCAGCGCGCCGCTTGCACGGGGAACTGGAGCCAGCAGCATTGGGCTGGTTCCTCATACCGCATAAGGCTGATTTTGCCCATCCCCCACCAGTGTAAAATCGGGCTACATAGTGCTGAGAGGCCGGATCTGAGCGGCGGCGCGGCCCAGGATGGCCGACGTGGACGGTGTGTCCTTCTGCGAGGCCCCCTGAAAACCCATGATCGTTGCGGGGAAGCACATCGTTGAGTCCACGTTCCCCACCGGCAGGTTCAAGGCATCGTCGCACTAGGGTGCCGCTCGCTTAGAGACCGCTCGCACTCTCCTCTCCTCTCTCGGATCTCTCGAGGAGCTCCTTGATCTCGGGATGGCCGCCGTGGTCGGCCCAGCCGGCGGGAGTTGCACGCGCCTTCTTGTCTGTGATGCGCGGATCGGCGCCGGACGCCAGGAGGTAGTCCACCAGGGGCCGGTGGCCGTGCATCGCGGCATAATGCAGTCCCGTGCCGGTGTAGTCGAAGCCGGGCGGGAGGGCGTTGATCCGGGCGCCGTGCTGCAGCAACCGCTCCGCCACCTCGATCTGGCCGCTCATACAGGCATAGACGAAGGCATGATCGATGAGATCCCGTGGGTCCTGACTCCATCCGTCGGCCGGCTCGTTGAACGGCCAGGCGAGCGTGCCGGCCTCGGCTGTGAGGCTGCCATCGGGAGTGAAGAAGCCATCAATGAGGTCTGCCCGGCCGACCCCGGCCGCAATGCGCAGGTTATGGATGGTGGCCCCTCGTGCAAGCAGAAGCCTGATGGCGCGGTGTGCTCCGAAGGCGAGCGCATCCTCTAGCGGCGACCACGTCCCGTTTCCGTTGAGGGCAGCGCCGGCGTTCAGGAGGACAGGGATGGCGTCCACATTATCCATGCTGGCTGCGGCGATGAGCGGCGCGTCAACCTCCGCGCCGGCGTCGATCAGCAGCTGCGCCATCTCAATGCTGTGCGGCACGTCCTGCCCATCGAGCACCACACACTGGAGCAGGGTGGGATGGCTCGTCGACGAGCGGGCCGTCGCCAGGGAGGGATCCTCACGGAGCAGTGTCCGGAATCTCTCCAGATCGCCCGCCTTGTTGGCCGCGACGGCGGGATGAAACGTTGGGTCCATCAGAGTCCCTTTCGGGGGGCGTTGGGGCGGTGATGTGATGAGGTTCTTGAGCGACAGGGTGTCCAGATAGAGTATACTCTACCCGGACGTCAGGGGACAGCCGCGTGGGTGTCAGGTTAGGGCCTCAACGCGCCTATTCTGACACGCCCTGACATGGGTCTTAGACCTTATCCTGACACGATTGTGGCGGAGACGAGAGGTGAGTGAGCAGCGTAGGCAGGCGAGCAACCTTCTCTGCGGCATTTTTCCGGTAGCCTGGCAGCACGTCAATCCGTTCGGGGCCATCGAATTGAGTTCCTGAGCGTCCATGGTAGATCGCGACGCGTAGGCGGCGCAGTACAGCGATCCTGAGGACTGGAGCAAGGTGTTGCAGGAAGAGGATGACCAACTCCTGGGCTGATTTTACAATTGTGGGGGTTGGGCAAAAATAGCCAATGTGGAATGTTATTTTTGGGCTGACAACCGCCCTTGCCAAAACTGTTCTGGTGGAAACAATTACTTTGAGCATGAAGTCGGTATTCCAGCGGTAGGGGACTACGGTAATAGTGCCACAATGTGGATCGACCGTTCCGCAAACATTAACACTCAGTTCAACCTATATTTTGCTACACCATCAGGAGGTAGGTATAGTAATTTTTCAATCAATAACGTTATGCAGCCTTACTACATTGAGATTGGTAGTGAAGTGGCAGGCTCAAATGGGGCATCAATACCTTCAACAAACTTTACATACAATGAGTGGGCGACCGCCACTAATTGGTACTATCAAGGCAACAATGGGCAATCGGTGCAAGTTACCTCTCCCGATACTGGAGGATGGCTTATCCCTCCCTCATCGCCTCTGTCCTATGGTGGTAACTGGGTAACGTCCTGCGGATGCTGAATGACGCTGTCTCGCCTCACTACACCTCAGAAAGGATCGTTGCATGTTGACCAAAGCAAATATGGCAGTTGTATTCAGCCTGGGCCTCCTGGCCGTGACGACCATGGCGTTTAGTGTGCAGTTTAAGCCGCACCCTGCCGCCGCAACGTCTGTCGCTGGCGCCGGTCATCACATAGCACGTTCTGCGTCTGGAGGAACGGACCCCTTGGATCCAGCGTCAAGGGTGGTGACCAAGGTTGTCTACGACTACCCACCCGGTGTGCCCGCCATTAGACCAACACTAAGCGTGACAACGCAGTCGGTAGCAGCATATACCCAGTCCGCCGTGGAACAGTACTTTGCGACCCACCAACTGTTCACGCCCATGTCCTCAACCGTGGGGACGGTGACCAAGGCGCTCTTCATCACCGCCGCGCAGGCCAGCGCCCTGCTGCGTGGTGAATCAATCGGCCGGCCGGATACGGCGCTCGCCTGCTACGTTGAAGTCCAGGGGCCGTTCAGCCCCGGCAATATCTCTATGCCCGCTGGTGCGACGCAGTTAAGTCCCTTCCGCCCTGCCCCACGGGGCATCGCCGTCTTTGACGCGCAGACAGGCAATCTGCTGCTTACGGGACTGGGTGGCTACTAAAACGGAAGCGTCAGATCTCAGCACGCACCGTAAGATGCGGTATTGAAAGTCAAGCCCCTGTGCCAGTCTCAAGGAGCGCTGGGAGACGAGACGGACGCGTAAGCGCGCAGAAGGTCTGGGGTTAGGCCGCTATGAGGTAGAAGGGCTGCTGTTTGTGCCAGTAGGTGTCCCAGCCCTCGTTGAGCGCTAGGGTGCGCAACGCGGCGAGCCCGTCGCTGGTCTGCGCGCTCCACTGCATGCCCCGGCGCTTCTGCCGACGGGCCACAATGCGATCATTGGCCTTCTCCCCCAGCCCACTGCCGATGTAGCGCTGCTGCCGCCGGCGCGCACGGTAGTTGGGGATCCACTCGGCGCGTGCGCTGAGGTAGGTGCTCAACGCCTCCACCGCGAGGGGATCCGCCGCCTGGGAGCGCTGCGCCTCCAGCACCCGGAGAGCACGGGGCACGTTGCCCGCCCACAGCCAACGGAACAAGCGGTGCAACAAGCCCACGCGGTCGGCACGCACGGGAGCGATCTTCCTGCTCAGGTCACGGCACTTTTGGGCGAGATGGTGCCAGTCCAGCAGCATCTCGGTCTTGGGTAGGTGGGCCAGGTGGTCCCGGTAGAAGGTGCGGATCCACCCGGCGCCGTCGGCCACCACCAGCAGCGACTGATCACAGCAGGCCGCCACCGCTGCGCGGACCTGGGTCAAGAAGGCAAACCCCCGCCCGCTGAGGTAGCAGCGTCCATCAGCGGTGAGCAAGCACGCCGTGCGCAGTTCCTGGAACTGCCCCTGTCCTGGCGCATGGGGGAGCACCTCGTCAAGCACCAGGAGCATCTGGCCCGGGGCCAGGGTTGGCCCCAGCAGCCGTAGCGCGCTGAGAGGCGTCTGCCCCTGCGCCAGAGCCGCCTCGACCGCAGCGCCCCACTCCTTCGGCCACCCTGCCCGGCGCCGTTGCTTGTCCTGCGGCACCCCCCGCAACCGCCGTCCTTTCGTCCCCTGGCGCAACGCGCAGACCGCCTCGGTGTGCTCCAGACGGCGGATGCGTCCCCCGTGGTCGCGCACCAGCGTGCGCAGGGTACTGGCACACAGCAGCCCCGGCTCCCCCTGTGCTGGCCGCTTCGCTCATCCGCACCGAAGTCGGGCCGCCAAATCCCCCATCTTGATCAGCAGCAGAGTCATAAGACATCAGCGCATCTCTTGCACATCTTCAGCAGGAGAAAAGGAGAAAAGAGAGGCAAGGTGACGTTGCACGTGCAGAATGTGCAGGGACATGACTGCATGTTTATGCATGTCCTCGCGCCCGGCAGCGACTCCATAGTGG
>JAABUR0100005745.1_pt1 | contig 15609 bp, 8 predicted proteins | sample 5560091 | NCBI WGS metagenome assembly JAABUR01 (sample SAMN10711879, study PRJNA513375) | rock metagenome | isolation source: Antarctica rocks | place: Antarctica: Victoria Land, University Valley sud
TTCTCGTACTGGCGGAAGTCGCGGAGGAAGATGTCGACGTTGTCGGTGTCGCGGACGCGCTGGCCGGCCACCTTGGGGATCCCGTAGTCGGGGGCCATGTGGCCGACGAGGCCTGGCACGGACGCCTCGACCCGGACGCTGCCGTCGGGCTCGCTGACCCGCTTGCCGTATTCGCCGTAGCTCCGGTAGGTCAGCCCGGCGCGGGCGCACGCGTCCCAGATGTATCCCGAGGGGGCTTTGGCGAGGTTCCCCTCGTCGTCGTCATCGATCCCCGCCCGACGCGAATAGGTGAGCATCCAGTCGCGGGCGATGTAGTCGGTGTTGTACGCCATCGTCGACCAGGGGTGCCCGTCGCGCGAGACCTGGCCGTTGCAGTACAGGTTGTCGAGCAGCACGAATTCTTCGGCTAGCTTGTGATGGTTCGGCGTGACCTCGCGGCCGAACATCACCAGCTTCGGGTCGCCGTTGCCCTTCTCGATGTCGCCGAAGACCTGGTCGTAGGTCCGATTCTCCTTGATGATGTAGATGACGTACTTGATCGGCGACGCGTCACCGACCCGGGTCGGGATCGCCGTCTTGCCGGCGTAGGGGGCGTCGGTCAGGAGCTTGTCGGAGTACGGGCAGTTCTTGTAGACCCGCTCGGTGTAGGCCGCAAGCTGTTTCTCGTCGGGGATTGGCACGATGGAGAGCGCACCCGAGAGGGTGGTGCCGATGTACGGGAATCGACGCAGGTCGTCCCGCTGGCTCTTGGGCAGGTCGCTCTTGGTCCTGGCCAGGCGCTCGTCGATCCTCTTCTGATAGTCGGCGTTGGGCGGGTTGGGCCGGGTCTGGTTCCCCTTGCCGACGCCGACGAGCAGGCTCTTGCCGTCGGGCGTGACGGCGACGGACGTCGGATACCAGCCGGTCGGGATGAAGCCCTTGACCCCGCTCTTGGCGGGCACGGCGACGTCGATGACCGCCACGCAGTTGTTGTCGGCGTTGGCGACGTAGAGCGTCTCGCCGTCGGGGCTGACGGCCAGGGCGTCGGGCGTGCTCCCCTCGGGCGCCCTCGGGAAGAGGCTGGTCGAGATCGTCTCGATGACGTAGCCCTTGGTCGTGTCGATCACGGCGACGGTGTTGCTGGAGGCGCATGCGACGAACAGGCGGTCGTCCTTCGGGTGGCGGGCGATCTGGTTGGGGTGCTCGCCGACCCCGATCCGGGCGACGACGCGGAGGTCGGCCGGGTCGAGCGCGAGCACGGCGCGGCCGGCCCAGTCGGAGACGTAGAGCCGCGAGCCGTTGCGGGCGACGGCCACGTCATAGGGCCGCCCGCCGATCGTGGCATTCCGGTCGGCGGCCCGGCCGGTGGTGTCGATGGCGGTGATGGCGCCGGCCTCGACGTCGAGCGAGTACAAGGCCTTGGTCGCCGGGTCGAATGTGACCCCGCCCTGGAATGCCTTGCGATTGGCGGCTTCGGCCCGTTGCTCCTTGGTCAATGCCGAGGTGTCGGGCTCGGCGGCCCCGGTGCGCTTCAGCTCGCGCCCCTTCAGCGAGTAGGTGTGGATCATCGCGTTCCCGCCGCCGGCCCACCAGAGGCGGTCGGTCGCCGGGTCGTGCGCCAGGCCGAACCAGCTCTGGCGGACGTTCTCTTTGGCGACGACGGACTTTTCGGCCAGGTCGATGAGGCTGAGGTCGTGGTCGTTGAATCCGTTGCAGGCGACGAGGGCGTGCTTGCCGTCGGCCAGGGGCAGGATGTTGAGCGGCAGGTCGGTCAGGACCACCTGTTCGCCGGCCGGGGTGATCGTCCAGCCGTTGGGGAGCAAGAATCCCCCCTCGACCGGCCCGGCGGTGGGTGGCTTCTGCTGGGCCAGCAATGGCAGGGTCAGGGCGGTCGCCATCGCGAGCGAGGCGGCCAGGAGACGTGTGGGCTTGGTCATGGTGTGGTCCTCGGGGTGACTGGAGTTGGATGGATGCCGCCTCGCTCCGACGACTCGGCCGGCGCGGGGCGGAGGGCTAGTTGGCGACGCCGGAGGCGAGGGAGAACGGCTCCAGGTCATTAGAGCCTTCCTTGACGGTGACCGTCAGGCCCGAGTCCCCGGGATCCTTGTACTTCTTGAAGGGATCTGCGGCCTTGGTCTTCTCGGCCCGCAAGCCCTCGCTCTCGGAGACTCCGCCGCGGAAGATCGAGACAAGTTCATCGTCGAGATCGCGAACCCGGGCGGGAAGTGCCCGTTGGCGGGCTCGAAATGATGCAGGCCCAGGCCGATCGACTTCAAGTTGTTGATGCACTGGGCCCGTCGGGCCGCCTCGCGTGCCGACTGCACCGCGGGCAAGAGGAGGCCGATCCGCACGGCGATGATCGAGATGACGACCAGCAGCTCGATCATCGTGAACCCCGGGCGGTTCGTGCATCTCGGCGAGACGTGGCGCGTGCTCACGGGTGGTCCCTCGGGGCGAGTGTCGACAAATCGGGACGGACATGGCGGGTCATCACTCTCGTCCACATCCAATAAGGTTTAATGAAGAAGTTATTCATTGTGTAAAAGACCTCGCCTATGCCGCGGCTGATTCGCAGCTCGCAGGACGGATTTCCGTGGCCACAGCCTCGAAAGTGCGAAGGCAATCGACCCATATTGTCCACGTTGCCTATGTGACACTCCAGTTGAATGCCTCGTCTCAAGCTGGCCGTGCTGTCACCACTCATCGCTTCGAAACCTACTATAGATGATCGACCGGGCCCACCCTCGCAGGCCTTGTGCTCCATCGACCCGAGCGGCTTCGCGGGCGCGAACCCCGTCTTCACCCACCTCTGACCCACCTCCGACCCCTCGGACTCCGACACGTGTCCCCAAGCCGGTGGCCCACCAACGAGGGCCTTCGACGTCGATCCGATCCGAGGACCACCGTGGGCGCACTCCGTATGAACTTCCCACCGACTGGGGAGACACTCCGATCGGCCAGCGTCTCGACCCGATCCCCAAGTTGACCCCGACAGCATCAGGGGGCTTGTGTATAAGGTGGCATGCAAACCCATCGCCGCGCCCTGGCGACCGTCTGGGTCGCGTGCCTCATCGCCGCCGGGGCGACGGGGTGCGGGACCGTTTCGGTTCGCAGGTTGCGACCGGGGCCGGCGAGGGAGCTTGTCCGCGTGGCGTTCCCCTTCGCGGAATCCCCGGCGGACGGGTGGCTCGCGCGAGCCGAGGCCGCCTACAACGTCGGCCGTACGGAAGAGGAGGCGAAGGACCGGGAACGGGCCGCAGACTTCTACCTCGACGCGGTCGGGTATGCCGGTCGGGCCCTGGAGGATTCGTCCTGGGAGGAGGGCGGGATCCCGTCCCAGACTCGGGCCGAGATGGCTCAGGAGCTCTCCAACGCGTCGACGGCCCGGTTCTTCCGGCTCACGAGCGGGCGCTCGATGCGGCTGGACGAGTCGTGGCGGGCCGCCCTCGCCGCTCGAGGCGTCCACGTGACCATCCGCCGCGACGAGGCCGTCTGGGACCCGGAGTCCTTCGATGTGTTGAGGTTCTCGGCCGACTTCGCCGTCGACGGCCTGGACAACCAGCATAGCGTCGACGGGCTCGGCGTGCCCCTGATCGCCGTCCGTCGGCCTCGTTGGAAAGACCTCTTTCGGCGCGAGGGGCCGGAGAAATTCCTGATGCCCCGCCAGGTCTATGCCGCCACGGCCGTGCTCCGGGTGACCCGCCCGCGCGATGCTCGCACCGGACTCGGGCCCGAGGCGATCCTGGAGCTGCACGACCCGCTCCGCTACCGCCGGTTCACCCTCGCCGCCGGCCGCACGGCGCCGCTGGCGGCCGACTTCACCACCCCGCTGGCCTATCACCTCGCCCGGAGCCCCCTGCCGCTCCTCGAGCAGGTCGGCCTGCTCCAGCCCCAGTGGCTCGAGAGGCTCGCCGGGCTCTACATGCTCCACCCCTACCAGCCGGGCAAAATCCCCGTCGTCCTCGTCCACGGAGTCTGGTCCAGCCCCCGCGCCTGGATCCAGGCGCTCAACGACCTCCGCGGCGACCCGGCCATCCGCGACCGCTACCAGTTCTGGATCTTCCTGTATCCCACGGGGAACCCTGTGACGGCCTCGGCCGCCACCCTCCGCAAGGCGCTCACCGAGGTCCGTCAGACCATGGACCCGCGAGGGACCGACCCGGCGCTGGATCAGATGGTCCTCGTCGGCCACAGTATGGGCGGGCTCCTGGTCAAGATGATGCTCCAGGACAGCGGCGAGGCCCTCTGGGACCTGGTCGGCACCAGGCCGTTCGCCGAGCTCCGGGCCACCCCCGAGCAACGCGACCTGCTGGAGCGACTCTACTTCTTCAAACCCCTGCCGTTCGTGCGGAGGGTGGTATTCATCTCGACCCCGCACCGGGGCAGCGAGTTGGGCGACCAGTTCATCGGCCGGATGGTCGACCGGCTGATCCGGCTCCCCTCTTCGGTCCGGACCACCTACAAGTCACTGCTCAAGCAGAACTCCGCCGATTTCTTCGCCGCATCGATGCGCGACGGGCTTCCCACCAGCGTCGACAACCTGAGCCGGGATAACCCCTTGCTCATGACGCTCCAACGGCTGCCGTTCGCCGCCGGGGTGCCCTATCACTCCATCATCGGCCAGAAGGAGCCGGGCCCGGTCGAGGACGGCAGCGACGGCATCGTGCCTTATGTCAGCGCGCACCTCGACGGGGCGGCGTCGGAGTTGGTGGTGCCCGCCAACCATTCGGCCCAGGATCAACCGGACGCCATCCGAGAAATGGGGCGCATCCTCATGCTCCACCTCGCCCGGGTGGATAAGGAACGGGCGTACCCCGTCGACCCGCACTTCCGGCTCCTCCGCGAGCCCACATTGGCGTCACCGACGTCCTCGGGAATCCCCCCGCGCCGGAGAGGCTTCGCGGATCTGGTCCCGCGGCTCGATCGAATCTGGCCACGCGGGACTCCCGAAAATCGATCCCGGGATGCGGTCCGCCCGTAGAATGGAGGGGGAGGCCGGGTCCCTTCGTCCGGCCAACCTCCATACGAGGGGGAGAGTCATGGAGACGATGACGGTCGCTCGCGACACCTCACGGGACGCCCTCGAGCGACGGACTCAGGTCATCGGTCACGAGCTCTTCGCTCGGATCGGCCGCGGTCCGTCGGTCTGGAGTCGGGCCTGGTGGGACGACCGGATGATGAATTTGACCCTCGGCGACCCCGAGGTCAAGGTCCAGCTCTTCCGGTTCATCGACGCCATGCCGGCGCTGTCGTCGCCCGAAGCGGTGCGGGGCCACCTCCACGAGTATCTGGACGAGGCGGGGGACCGGGTCTCGCCGTGGCTCTCGCGGATGCTGGGGCTCGTCCCCTCGGGGCCGCTCGGCGCCCGCGGTCTGGCCGGCATGGCGCGGTTCGGGGCGACGCACATGGCGCGTCGGTTCATCGCGGGATCGACCCCGGACGAGGCGCTTCGGACCGTCCTCAAGCTCCGCCGCCAGCGGATCGCATTCACCGCCGACCTGCTGGGCGAGGCGGTCATCAGCGAGGCCGAGGCCGACGTGTACGCGCAGACCTGCCTCGACCTGCTCCGGGGCCTCGCCGCCCCGCTGGCCCTCGAGCCCGAGCTCCCGCAGATCGACCGGGACGACCGTGGGCCGATCCCCCGCGCCAACCTCTCGCTGAAGTTGACGAGCCTCACGCCACGGTTCGACGCCCTGCACGCCGAGACGACCACCGAACGCGTCCTGCACCGGCTCCGGCCGATCCTGCGTACGGCACGAGAGCTGGACGCCTATATCCACGTCGACATGGAGCAGTACGCGCATAAGGACTTGACCCTCGACATCTTTCGCTCCGTGCTCCTCGAGCCCGACTTTCGCGACTGGGCCGACGTCGGGATCGTGGCGCAGGCCTACCTGCCCGAGACCGAGGGGGACCTGCGATCGCTCGCCGACTGGGCCCGGGGGCGCGGGACGCCGGTCACGGTCCGGCTCGTCAAGGGGGCCTACTGGGATTACGAGGTCCTGCACGCCCGGCAGGTCGGCTGGCCCGTCCCGGTCTATCTCCAGAAGTGGGAGACCGACGCGAGCTTCGAGCGGTGTGCCCGGTTCCTGATGGAACATTGGCGCCGGCTTCGCCCTGCGCTGGGGAGCCACAACGTCCGGAGCCTGGCGAGTGCGATGGCCGATGCCGAGGCGCTCGGCGTCCCGGAGGACGGGTACGAGGTGCAGACCCTCCACGGCATGGGCGAACCGATCCAGCGAGCGATGGTCGAGCGTGGGCAGCGCGTCAGGGTCTACACGCCCTACGGGGCGATGCTGCCGGGAATGGCCTACCTGGTGCGCCGGCTCCTGGAAAATACGTCGAATGAGTCGTTCTTGAAAGCAACATTCGCCGAGGGTTCCCGGGTCGAAGACCTGTTGCGAGACCCCGAGGAGGTGGGAGCCATGTGGGGCCGGACCAGTCGCCGACAGGACGCGCGGGCCGGGGCCGTGTCGCCGGCTCCCTTGCCGCCATTCCGCAACGAGCCGCCGACCGACTTCACCCGGCCCGAGGCCCGCGCGGCGATGCGCGCCGCCCTCGCGGAGGTGCGGGGCCAGTTCGGACGTCTCTATCCCCTCAGGCTGGGAGATCGCACGATCGAGGTGGCGGAGGAGTTCGTCTCGAATGACCCGGGCGATTCCGAGGTGGTGGTGGGTCGATTCCCACGCGCGGGGGCGGAGCAGGCCGACCTCGCCGTCGCGTCGGCTCGTGAGGCGTTCAGCTCGTGGTCGCGGACCCCGCCGGTCGAGCGTGCGGCGGTGCTCATCCGCGCCGCCGAGATCATGCGGCGTCGTCGGTTCGTCCTGGCTGCCTGGGAGGTTTATGAGTGCGGCAAGCCCTGGACCGAAGCCGATGGTGATGTCGGTGAAGCGATCGACTTCTGCGAGTTCTACGCTCGCGCCATGATCGACCTGTCCGAGGTCCGGCACCGGGACGTACCCGGCGAGACCAATGCCATCGAGCGGGTCGCGCGCGGGGTGGCCGTGGTCATCCCCCCCTGGAATTTCCCGCTGGCGATCCCGACCGGCATGACCGTCGCCGCGCTGGTCACCGGCAACGCCGTGGTGCTCAAGCCCAGCGAGCGCGCACCCCGGATGTCGACGCTCCTGGCGGACATCCTCGGAGAAGCCGGCCTACCATCCGGCGTGCTCGGCGTCCTGACCGGCTTCGGCGACCTCGGCCGCGCCTTGGTGGAGCATCCGGAGGTCGACCTCATCGCGTTCACCGGCTCGCGCGACGTCGGTTTGGAGATCAACCGGAGGGCGGCCGAGACGCCGCCGGGCCAGGACCACGTCAAGCGCGTGATCGCCGAGATGGGGGGCAAGAATGCGATCATCGTCGACGACGATGCCGACCTCGACGAGGCCGTCGTCGGGGTCCTGCAGAGCGCCTTCGGCTACGCCGGCCAGAAGTGCTCGGCCTGCTCGCGGGTCGTCGTCCTCGATGGCGTGTACGACGCCTTCCTGGCACGCCTGGTCGAGGCCGCCCGCTCCCTGACCCTCGGCCCCGCCGACGACCCCGATACCGTCGTCGGGCCCGTCATCGACGCGAGGGCTCGCGAACACATCGAGGAGTTCCTGCGGATCGCCGCCACCGAAGGCGAGGTCGTCCTCGCGGTCGAGCCCGGCCCCCTGGCCGCACGCGGAAATTACGTCGGTCCCCACGTCGTGGCGGGTCTTCGCCCCGATTCCCGGGTCGCCCGGGAGGAAATCTTCGGGCCGGTCCTCGCCGTGCTCCGAGCCCGTGACCTCGACGAGGCCCTCAACATCGCCAATGGCACCGTCTATGCCCTGACCGGCGGCCTCTATTCGCGCAGCCCCGCGCACATCGAGCGGTTCAAACGCGAGCTTCGCGTCGGGAACCTGTACATCAATCGCCCCATCACCGGGGCCCTGGTCGACCGCCAGCCCTTCGGCGGGTTCAAGCTTTCGGGGATCGGTTCCAAGGCAGGTTCGGCGGACTACCTGCTCGAATTCATGCTCGTCCGGACCGTGACCGAGAACACCATGCGACGCGGCTTCGCCCCCGAGGAACCTTCCCAGGATTCGACCGAGATCGTCGGGGCCTATGAGCGGTAAACCTTGCGAATCGGGCCCAACCCGCACCCATCACCCCGCGCGTCGGTGCGAAGGCCGACGCCTACGGGGCTCGATGGCCGTCGCGAACCGGGCACGAAGCGGACCCTCCAAGGTCTCGAAGTCCCGATAACGCATGCGGACCCCTTCGTGCCGAGCGTTCCCCACGAAAATAAACTCGGAGCCTCCTGCCAGCGTGGCGTCCACGACCGTCCTCAGCCCGTAGAGCCGCCCGAATGGCGGCAGCGCCCCCGGTTCACAGTCGCCGAACGTCCGGATCACATCATCCTCGCTCGCCAGGCAGACCGGCCCTGCTCCCAAAACCAGGGACAACCTCCCCAGGTCGATCCGGTGCGTTGCCGGCAAGACCGCCAGGACATAAGCCCCGTCGGTGTGGACCAAGACCGCCTTGGCCACGTGCCGCCCCGAGACGTGTATGCTGCCGGCCAATCGACTCGCCGAAGGAGCAGGCCGGTGCAGCAGCGTCTGAAACCAGACGCGCTCGCCGATCAAGTAGTCGCGAATGTGCATGGAGGAGTCCCCACGAGAAGGTTGAGCTGTTGGTAGTATAAGTTATGTAGGGTAAATGGGAAATTTGATGGCATTGTCGATGAATTTTTCTGCGAATCCGTTCGTGCCCGTTCATACCGTAGTACCTCGGATGCTGGCGGCGGCAATTTATGACGAGACGCGTAGGCGTCTTTCCGGATTCGGGGCGTTGAAGACCTCCGGCGGGATGATGTATGCTGGAGGGGGATGTAGCAGGAGGGATGACCGCCGTGGCGCCCGACCTCCCGGCGACGGGGGGTTGGGGACATGCCAGGGAGGAAAGTCCGGACTCCATAGGGCGCGGTGGTGGGTAACTCCCACCGCTCGGTCACGGGTAGGGACAGTGCCACAGAAAGCAAACCGCCGCAGCGGACGACGTCCCTTGCGGTAAGGGTGAAACGGTGAGGTAAGAGCTCACCAGCAGGCCGGGTGACCGGCCTGGCTCGGTAAACCCCACCGGGAGCAAGACCAAATAAGGGAGCAGGAACGCCGCTCGGGCCATCGGGACCGGGGGGCGGTACGCGGATTGGCCCGATCCGTTACGACTTCCGGGTAGGTCGCTTGAGGCGTCGGGGGACCGACGTCCTAGAGAAATGGTCATCCGGAAACGTTCGCGTTTCCGACAAAATCCGGCTTACACGCCTGCTACATCCCTTTCCCCCTTCAAGAAACACCATGCTCACGATCCGACGGAGGCGGCAAATATCGACGTATTTCCCCGAGACCGCTTGATGGTTTTCACGCAGAATTTTCGGCCCGGATTGATTTGACACTGCCGCGAAAAGGATTCGGCTTAAATCCCATTAAACACAATAGAATGTGCCATACTTTGATAATGAAGTTTGGGTTTAGACTGTTATAAATTTCACTTGCTGTTCGACGTTTCTTCCGCTATGATGAATGCATCAGGTCGAGGTTGCGAGCCGCACGCCCGCCCAATAAAGCTGACAGGGAGCTTAGAATGGATAGGGAAATCGTCGTCACTGGCGCCATTGTCGATTCCTGGGTCGAATCGTCGGGGTTGACCGGGGACGAGTCCCGATTGGTGCTACAAGTGGCTCCTCGCGGGCGTCCGAAAGATCTCATGATTGTCGAGGCGGAAGCCTCGCTCGTCACGGACAATGGATGGCTCGAAGACCTGAGGTCGAACCTCTGTCATGGCAGCCCCGTGGCCGCGGTGGGACGGCTCAACTTGAGCGGGTTCTTCTCGGCCTCGCAGCTTCGTCTGGCGCGCTGAGTCGCCTTCCTACACCCATAGGCCAGGTCTCTTGCCGACGATCAGGCACGTCGAATCGACGTCCCTGCATCTCCGCACGATGGGATCGGACGGATGTCGCTGCCCATCGCGTCAGGACGGCGTCCCGCGCGCACCAGCCTGACAATCCGGGTCGTCGTCTCCCCGAGGGATATCCCTCGGACGTGATCCGATCGCGGAGTTGCGACGGCGGTTTTCCGGGGTCCCCCCTTGACCCCGCCCGCCAGCCCATCTACAAAACCTGTGCCGTCCGTGATCATGCAAGGCCCGCTACGGGTTGCCTGCCTCGTTCGTCTCCGGGCACCTGCCCTTTCCGACGAGCGATGATCACGGCTCGGCCTCGGTGCCGACGCCGCTTCGGCAAGAACGGCCCTCCTCGGGATTCCGATTCATGTCACAGACACTTCGTGGCCCGCGCGTCTACCGTCGCGGGGCCCTGGAACGCGTCGTCGAAGGGCTCCGGTATGGTGGCGGGGTGGGCCAGTGGTCGTGGTTGCTCCACCGCCTGACCGGGCTCGGCGTCCTCGTGTTCCTGATCGTCCACGTGGTCGACACGTTCCTGGTGGTCGCGTATCCGGCGGAATACGACTTCACGGTGGCCATCTACGGCGGCACCTTCGCCGGGCAATATTACTGGCCGCTCCGCTGGCTCTTCCGGGTGAGCGAGCTCGGCCTGATCGCCTCGGTCCTGTTCCACGCAGTGAACGGCGTCCGTATCGTCTTGTTCGACTTCTGGCCCCGGGGCGTCCGCTATCAGAAGGAGATCTTCTGGGTCGTCATGGCCGTCTTCTGGGCGATCATGATCCCCGTGACGATCTGGGTCCTGATCCCCCTGGCGAGCGCCCCTGCGCACGCCCTCTGAGCGATCGGTCCCGGCGTCTCGAATGTCTCCTGCATCGAATCGACCCGAGGGGGTAAATGACGATGGCTCGGTCGGGAAGCGGTAGGCGCGTCAAGCCGTCGGGGGGCTTCGAGCTGGTGGCCTGGTTCTTCATGCGAATCTCGGGGCTCATCCTCGTCATCCTCGCGCTCGGCCACTTGTTCATCACCCATATCTTGAACAATGTGGAGACGATCAACTATTACTTCGTGGCGAACCGCTGGGGGGACCCCAAGACCGGAGTCCTCTGGCGGCTCTGGGACCTGGCGATGATCAACCTCGCCATGCTCCACGGCTTCAACGGCCTTCGGCAAGTGCTCGACGAGTACGTGATCCGACCGGGGCGCCGGGTCGTGGTCCACACGCTAATCTGGACGTTTGCGATCGCCCTGATGGGCTTGGGGACCTACGCGATCTTGATGTTCCAGCAGGACAAAGCGTACATCAAGCGGTGGAAGGCGGAGCGTCACGACATGGCCCAGGTCCGGGCCCGTGAGATTCCGGCCGCCTCGGCGTCGGCGCGTTGACCGACCCCGCAACCTTTCCGCCCGGCAACGGGATGCGACGACTCTGCACGAACGACCATGAATTATCACCGCTTTGACAGCATCATCGTCGGGGCCGGGGGTGCGGGCCTGATGGCCGCGCTCGAGTCGAGCCGCAAGGTCGGCACGGCGGTCGTCAGCAAGCTCCACCCGGCCCGCTCGCACACCGGGGCCGCCCAGGGGGGGATTGCCGCCGCCCTGGCGAACCTCGAGAACGACACCTGGGAGAACCACGTCTACGACACGATCAAAGGGGGGGACTTCCTCGTCGACCAGACCCCGGCCGAGATCCTCTGTCGCGAGGCGATCGAGTGCATCTACGACCTCGAGCACATGGGGCTCCCCTTCGATCGGACCGCCGACGGCCGCATCTCTCAACGGCGGTTCGGGGGGCACACCAAACCCAACCCGAACTACGACCCCTCCGCCAAGGCCGGGACCGCCGGTGCCTCGCCTCGAATCCCGGTCATGCGGGCCTGCCACGCCGCGGACCGGACCGGGCACATGATCCTCCAGACGCTCTACCAGCAGTGCATCAAACAGGGGGTGACGTTCTTCGACGAGTATCACATGCTCGACCTGATCATGGTCGACGGGGAATGCCGGGGGATCGTCGCGATCGAGATCGCCACGGGGGCGCTCCACGTCTTCCACGCCAAGAGCGTCCTGATCGCCACGGGCGGGTTCGGCCGGATGTTCAAGGTCTCGTCCAATGCCTACGCGTTGACGGGCGACGGCCCGGCGATCGCCTATCGCCACGGCCTCCCGCTGGAGGACATGGAGTTCTTCCAGTTCCACCCGACCGGCATCTATCGGCTGGGCATCCTCCTGAGCGAGGCCTGCCGCGGCGACGGCGGCGTGATGTTCAACGGCCAGGGGGAGCGTTTCATGGAGACGTATGCCCCCAACATGAAGGATCTCGCCAGCCGCGACGTCTGCTCGCGATCGATCTACGAGGAGGTCCGCGCCGGCCGGGGGGTCGGCGGCAAGGACTACGTCTATCTCGACATCCGCGCCGAGACGATCAACAAGTACAAGACCAGCCCCACCGGCGGGGAGGTCGACAGCGCCTGGGTCGAGAAGCGCCTGCCGGACATCATCGACTTCGCGCGTACCTATCTCGGCGTGGACCCGATCCGCGAGCCGATGCCGATCCAGCCGACGGCCCACTACGCGATGGGCGGGCTGCCGACCGATGTCAACGGGCGCGTCATTCGCGACCCCTCGGGCGCCATCGTCCCCGGGCTCTACGCCGCGGGCGAGAGCGCCTGCGTGAGCGTCCACGGCGCGAACCGGCTGGGGACCAACAGTCTTGTCGACCTGGTCGTCTACGGCCGCCGCTCGGGCCGCGACATGGCACGCCATGCCCTCGACCGCCCGTTCGAGCCGCTCCCGCCCAACCCCGAGAAGGCGACGCGGACCGCCATCGACGAGCTGCTGGCACGCCCGAGGACCGAGCCCTGGGTCAAGATCCGCGACGAGATGCAGCGCGTCATGATGGACGACTGCGGCGTCTACCGGACCGAAGAGTCCCTGACACGTGCCCGAGACCACATCGCTTCGTTGAAAATCCGATATCGGACCCTCGGCGTGCAAGACAAGGGAACGGTCTTCAATACCGGGCTCCTGGAAGTGCTGGAACTGGGCTGCCTGCTCGACCTGGCCGAGGCCACCGTCGCCAGCGCCCTGGCGAGGAAAGAGAGTCGCGGGGCCCATTCTCGCGAGGACTTCACCGCTCGCGACGACGTCAACTTCTTCAAGCACAGCCTGGTCTACTCCTCGGGAGAGAATCAGACCCGCCTGGATTACAAGGACGTCGACGTCATCATGGTCGAGAAGGACGGCGAGACGGTCACCAAATATCCGCTCGAAATCCGCAAGTATTGAGAGGATGACCCTTCATGCCGGCCTACGAAGCGGTGACACGCAAGCTGACCGTCAAGATCAGGCGCTACAACCCCGAGATCGACGCCCCCCCTCGCTGGGAGAACTATCAGGTCGAGGCCGACGGGATGGACCGCGTCCTCGACGTGCTCCAGGGGATCAAGTGGAATGAAGACGAGTCGCTCGGCCTCCGGCGTTCCTGCGCGCACGGCGTTTGCGGCTCGGACGCCATGCGGATCAACGGAGTCAACGGCCTGGCGTGCAAGATCCTGGTCAAGAACCTGGCGAGCGACTCGCTCACGGTCGAGCCGATCCTCGGGCTGCCGGTGATCAAGGATCTTATCGTCGACATGAAGCCGTTCTTCGACCATTACAAGTCGGTCCTCCCTTTCTTGATCAACGACGACCCCGCGCCGACGACGGAGAGGCTCCAGTCCCCCGAGCAGCGGGCTCGTTACGACGACTCGACCAAGTGCATCCTCTGCGCCTGCTGCACGACCGCGTGCCCGCCGTTCTGGGGCGACCGGAAGTATGTCGGGCCCGCGGCGATCGTCAACGCCCACCGATTCATCTTCGACTCGCGCGACCGGGGTGCGGTCGAACGTCTCGATATCCTCAACGACGCCGAGGGGGTCTGGCGCTGCCGGACCGTTTTCAACTGCACCTCCGCCTGCCCCCGAGACATCAAGGTCACGCAGACGATCCAGGAGGTCAAGCGCGCCCTGTTGACCGGCAGTATCGACCTTGAAACACCCGTCGAGGCGGCCGCGTCCCACTGATCGCCGATCACCCGCGACGTTCCGCCGTGGCCGCTCCGATTGCCGCGGTCGGCTTGGCACAAGGGAACTCATCGCCGAGGTTCGACCCCTGCCTCGGCCCCGGCATTGCGACGACTCCACGAGGAAATTGCCCATGCGTTCGCCCGTCGTCGTCGGTGGAGACTTCAAAGGGTAGCCGAGGGGCGTCGCTCGGAAATCGACGCGGGGTGGCCTCGGGCACCCCGCCTGGCTTGACCGAGCGGCGTAATGCGCTATCATTCCAGCGCAACAAAGACATCCTGACGTCGCATTGTGATCTTCCTAGCTCTCGGGAAGTTCACTTCGTTCTTGCTAGTTTAGGCCTGAGTGTTCTTCGAGGGGCCTTTTCTCTCTCGCGAACCCCGCGGGGCACCTCGTCGGTCTCGTCCATGGACCTCTAATGACGAACCTCTCTCGACTGGCCCTGGCGACGCCCGAGGCGGGGACGGACCCGTCGACAGCAAGCCTCGCGATGCTGGCGGGTCTGACCCAGAAGCGGTGGCGGGTTCAGCATTTTCGGTCGAGGGCGTGTCCGACCGGTACCGAGGCGGCGGGCCTGATCTCGGGACGCCCTGGTCGGCATCTCGATTCGTGGCTGATGCCGGATTCCGTCTGTCGGAGGGTCTTCACGCAAGGCGCTCGCCATTCGGACCTTGCGCTTGTGGAGGGGACCCTCGAGGAGACCGGAAATGCGTTCGACGGGATCTGCCAGAATCGGCCGGGGAGTTTGAGACCGATCGCAGAGGTGCTCGACTTGCCCGTCGTGGTCCTGGTCACCTGTCGATCCTGGAGCGAATGTCACTTGCCGAGGCTCCCCGACGGGGTCGACGCCATCTTGCTCGATGGTCTCGAGGACCCCGAGGATTACGATCGCTTCCGGCGCATGGTCAGCCTGACGCTTCGCAAGCCGGTCCTTGGAGGCGTCGAGGCCCTTCCCGATGTCCGCGAGGCCCTCCGGCATGTGTCGCGGGACAACCCGCCGCCGGAGGAACTGTGGAACCGGCTCGCCGCGAGCTTCCTGCGTTTCGCCGACCTGAATGCGATCCGGGCACTCTCGCAGAGCCGGCCGTTCTCGCTCCCAGACGCCGAGCCGATCCGAGCCGATCGCCCGCGCTTCCGGGTCGCGTACGCCCAGGACGAGGCCTTCGGCTCGTACTTCCCCGACACGCTGGAGACGCTCGAGGCGCTCGGGGCCGAACTGGTCGAGTTCTCCCCCATTCGCGACGAATCCTTGCCAGAGGCCGTCGATCTCGTGATGATCGGCTGCGGCTTCCCCGACCGCCATGCCGACGCCCTGGCCGACAACCTCAGCTTGATCGCCGCGCTCGGCGCGCACGTCTGCCACGGGCATCGAATCTACTCGGAAGGCGGGGGGACGGCCTATCTTGGCCGTTCTCTGATCCTCGACGGTCGCCATGTCCGCGGGGCGGGCATCTTGCCGTTCGATGCGGAGCTTTCGCCCGTTCCCGATGCGCCCGCGCCCGTGACGCGGACGCTGATCCGCGACGGTTGGTTGGGACCGAAAGGGACGATCGTCCGGGGGTATCGATCGGGACGCTGGCGGCTCCTGCCCGGGGCACAACCGCTCGACTGCCCGTCCTGCTTCGGCCCGCTCACGGACCAG
>JAABUR0100005747.1_pt1 | contig 15605 bp, 14 predicted proteins | sample 5560091 | NCBI WGS metagenome assembly JAABUR01 (sample SAMN10711879, study PRJNA513375) | rock metagenome | isolation source: Antarctica rocks | place: Antarctica: Victoria Land, University Valley sud
GGGTGCCGTCGGGCTCTGCCGTCTACGATCTCCTCGAACCACCCGAGCGGCTGGCCTTGTCCGAAGCCGGCGTGTGCGGAGAAATCTCTGGTCGGCTCTTCGACCTCGACGGTCGGCACGTCCCGACCAGCCTTGACGACCGGATCATCGGAATCGAGGCCGACCGGCTCAAGGCCGTCCCACGACTAATCACCTCCAGCTTCGGCGCGCACCGCAGGGACGCGACAATCGCCGCAATACGCGCCGGCTTCGTCCACACCCTCGTCGTAGATCAAGAGCTAGCCCGAGCAATGATCAGGTGAAACAACGAGGTCTTCTCACGAGCGACCTCGGTGCAGGGACAGGATGACGAGCGCGGCGGCGAGGCTGTGACCGATGCGTTGTGGGCACAGGGTGACGCGGCGTAGTGCTTTGAGGGAACTTCAGGAGCGCGTTGGCGCGTTCCGCGGGTGCCCGTAGCGCGGTGATCAGGAGGTTCCGGGCTTCGCTGTCGATCGAGGGGTTCGCGCCTTGGGGCGGGACCATGATGCCGATCCCGGCGCCGGTGTAGCCCTTGTCCACGAGCGTCGGCAACCCTGCGGCGGCGGCCGGATACAACGCCGGGAGGGCGTGCTCGCGGGCGCAGGTGATGGCGTGGGTCGAGCCGGGTTCGACCGGGGAGGTCCACACCGGGAACCCGGACGGGTCGGTCACGACCTGCACGTTCCCACCGTGCTGGTGGTGTTTGCCGGAGCACCAAACGTCGTGTCCCGCAGCCGATTTCGCGGCCGAGCGGGAGGTCTGGATCAGGGTGCCGTCGAGCCAGACGAATCCCCAGCCGGCCTCGCGGCCGGCGGCGAGGACCTTAAGCAGGTCGGGTGCCTGCTGCGCGATCACATCGATCGCCTCGTGCAGGTACCGGTATGCGGTCGCTTGGCTGAGCCTGGCGTCGCGGGCCAGTAGGTGCACGTCGGGTCTGTCGATGAACCACCGGAGCACGAGAACGGCTTGGGTCCAGCAGGTCGCGGCCCGCTGCCACGGCCCAGGCATCGACCTGCCTGCGGTGGGCTTGGAGCCAGCCCGACACGCGGGCGACGGTTTCGATCGGGACGTCGAGGGTGGCGCGATACGACAGCACGTGGGGTCCTGGTCGTGCTGGCTTTTTGGTCGAAACCGACTCTGGCCTCATGGACCCCACGTGCATGCTGCGACACCCAGTCACACTGGCAGACCCCTTGGCCCAGCGGAGCCGCCCTGGTGAGAGAACCTCGATGACGTGACATTTAACGCCGCTCGGTGGCCGGCTCGGGTCGCCCCGAGGGTCGAGGCCGACGGACCGTAGCCGACCAGCTGGATCCTTCGGTCCGCGGCCACGGAGGTGCCGTCCATGACGATGCCGCCGCCCGGCTCGCGAAGATGCAGTGGGGCCAGGTGGTCGAGCGACGCGCGGAACCCGGTCGCCCACAAGATGGCATCAGCAGGGACCTCCATGCCGTCGGCAAACCGCATACCGCCGGGGGTGATCTGCGTGAACATCTCCCGCCCGACGAGGACGCCGGCATCGATCCCGCGCTGGTACTCGGGCGTCAGGGGCAGCCCCGTTGCCGAGACGACGCTGAGAGGCGGAAGTCCTGCGGCCACGCGGGCGCCGACGGCCTGCTCGACCTCGCGACCCCACTCGAGGTCGAAGCCACGCCGGGTGAACTCCACCGGACGACGCGTCACCCACGTCGTTGTGGCGCCAGCGGCGTTGAGCTGCAACAGGAACTGCACGGCGGACGTGCCGCCGCCGACCACCACGACCAGCTGCCCGCGAAACTCCTCAGCGCTGCGGAAGTCGTGGGTGTGCAGCTGTCGACCACGAAAGGACTCGATTCCCGGGTAGTACGGCCAGTACGGCCGGTCCCACGTTCCGGTCGCGTTGATGAGGGCAGACGTGCGCCAGTCTCCGCGGTCCGTCTCGACCATGAGGGGACCCTCCGGCCCGTCGGGTGATCTCACCGAGCGGACACCCACAGGGCGGTGCACCTGTATGCCGTGCGCGCGCTCGTAGGCGTCGTAGTAGTCAGCGACCACCTCGGAAGCGGGACGGCTCGGGTCCGGTGAGCCCAACGGCATACCGGGGAGGTCGGCGACCCGGTGGGTGGCGCCGAGGGTGAGCGATGGCCAGCGGTGGCGCCAGGCACCGCCGGGGCCGGGATTCGCGTCGAGGACCGCCATGCCGTGGTCCGGTTGGAGGCCGCGACGCTGCAGGTGGTAGGCGGAGGACAGGCCAGCCTGCCCCGCTCCAATGACCACCACGTCGACGTCCCTCACCCCGTGAGCAACGGCCGCCGCGGGACGGGCATTCCGAGCACGACAACAGCGGCATTGCTCGGCGGACCTCAGACCAGGCTGTCGCGGTAGCGTCCATCCATGCAGACACGTCGCCTCGGCCGGCTTGGCCACCACAGCTCGGTCCTTATCTACGGGGCGGCGTCCCTTGGCGCGGTTGACCAGGACCGCGCGGACGCCTCGATCCAGGAAGCCCTTGACGCGGGGATCAACCACTTCGACGTCGCGGCGGACTACGGCGACGCGGAGCTGCGGCTGGGGCCGTGGATGCCCCGCATCCGGGGCGAGATCTTCCTGGCCACCAAGACCGGGCTACGTGGCGAGGAGGATGCTTGGGCGCAGATCAACAGCTCGCTCGAGCGCCTCCAGACCGACCACGTCGACCTCATCCAGCTGCACGCGGTGTGCGACATGGAGAACCTGGACCTCCTGACGGCCAAGGGTGGAGGTCTTGGCGCGGCGGTCCGGGCGAAGGGCGAAGGCCTGGCGAAGGCGGTCGGCATCACCGGACACACCCACCAGGCTCCGCTGGTGCACACCGAGGCGCTGCGACGGTACGACTTCGACAGCGTCCTGACGCCGGTGAACTACCGCCTGGTCAGCGACCCGGCATACCGAGGAGACCTCGAGGCGCTACTCGCCGCGGCAGCCCAGACCGATGCGGCGGTCATGGGGATCAAGGCCATCGCCCGGCGGAACTGGCGGGAGGGGGAGGAGCAGAGGTACGCGACCTGGTACGCGCCGTTCGACGAGCAGCGGTACATCACGGCAGCGCTCGCGTGGCTGCTCGCGACCCATCCGCAGATCACCGGCTTCGCGACTGCGGGAGAGACCCGGCTGCTGCGCCAGATGATCGCCGCCGAGGCGGCCTCGCAGGAGATGACCCCCGAGCAGGCAGCGCAGATCCTCGACGAGGTCGAGGACTACACCTCACCCTTCGTCGCAATGCCCATCTGACGGCACAACTACCTCTCGGGTTGCGTGAGCGGCCAAGAACTGGTCTTGCCGACTACGCGTTCGACGGGACGACGAGGACCGGGAAGCAGGCTCGCACGCAGGACAAGGGAAGACTCAGCGCAGCATGTCGCGGACGTCTGGAGTCGCTGCCTGAGCTGGAGTTCCGTTCAACCAGCTCGATCCCGGCTGCCTTCTGGTACCGGCGAATCGCTGACCGGGTGACACACGGGGGTGTCGGTTGGGTGTCGGTTGGGTGCCGGCAAGCCCGACGACCGATGGCAGCGGTCCTACCGACGTCGGTAGTCCTCGGCGACCTCGCGAACGTCCGGGTCGGTCGACCTTAGCGCTATGGCTACCACCTCCTCGAGGATCGAGAGCTGGTCGAGCTGCTCGAGCACTTCGGCCACCCGCCGGTAGTCCTCCCAGTCGGCACTAGGGTCGCGCAATCGAGCAGCGACCAGCGGACGAAGAGCGAGGAAGAGCCAGCCGGAGTCAAGTCGCGCCATCACCTGTCGGGCCGCCGCGACGGGACCATGAGTGCGCACCGCGCGGTCGAAGACGAGATCGAACAGGCTCATAGCCAGTTCCACAGGAGCGTCGCCAAGGATTCGGAGTGCTGTGGCGACCCCCGTAGGATCACTGAGGGCGATTCGCAGTTGCTGCTCAGCCCCAGCGTCGAACATCTTCTGGCGTTTCTCGTAATAGACCATTTCAGCGGCCACGACCTCGCGCCACGGTTCGCGGCTCACTTGCGCCCCCCGTACTTCCAGGCCAGTCCCAGAAAGCGCTCTGCGAACACCTCAGGTGGCATCGGCTCAGTGGCGTAAATCGTCGCATGGGTTGGCGCGTTCGGTCCTCCCACATCGGTGCCATCCCGAACGACAGCCAGGCCACGCGGCATCTCTGTCCCTTCGGAGATTGTGTGAAAGTGGCCCTTGAGTGGAGCGATCGAAGGATCAGCGAATGTGGAGGCACCTATCGGTTCAGGTGGCCGCTGTGGTACGAGCATTCCATCTGTTCCCACCTTCATATCGGTGAGTCTGGGGGCGCGTGGCGCGCTCTTGTTGCCGAAGGCACTCAGGTCTGAGGGTGCCACGTTTATCCCCTTGGGCGGTATATCCGTTGCCACTATGCGCGGCGCTGTGCTGCCGGCGCGGGCGACGAGGCCGTGTATGCCGTAGGTGGCGGCGGCGGGGATGATGATTGAGCCGCCGGTGTGCCAGCCGCTTCGGGGGTTGGCGCCGTGTGTCCATTCGAGGTCGTCGAGCTGGGCTTCGAGGTGGTTCATCCGCAGCACGCTGGCCGGCGTAGGCATGGCAACGGTTGCGCCGAGGACGGCCAGGTCCGCGGCTGCTCGGGCGCCGCCGGCGGCGAAGTCGAGCTTCTCCTTGTTCAGCAGCGAGGTGGGGTCGGTGGCGAAGAAGTTGGCGGCGTGCTGCACGGGGGTGACTTGCCTGGGGGCCAGGGCCATCGCCTCGCGCAGCGTGCGGGCGGCGTCGGTCCCGGCCCGGTCGAGCTGGTGCCGTGCGGCGTGGAGCTTCTCGGTCCCGATGAGCCGGTCCTGCAGGCCGGCCGGCTCGGTGCGCAGGTCCAGCGGTCCGGACGTCGGCAGCAGTCCGCCGATGGCGGCAGAGGCGGCTGCGTGGGCGTCGTGGGCGGCGCGGACTCCGCGTTGGAAGACCGCCGCGGCAGCCTCGGCGGCCTGGCGGGCAGAGTCGAGCGAGATCGCGTACGACCCGAGGGCGTAGCCGGCGTCGTGGAAGGCGGTGGCGGCGGTCTTGAACGCGGTTGGTTGCAGGTGGAACTCGTTCTCGAACGCGTCGGCCGCGTCGCCGACCCAGATGAGGTCGACCAGGTTGAGGGCGTGGGCGGCGTCGGCGAGCACTTCGGAGAACCGCAACAGCGACTGGGCGAGCTGGTCGCCGCCGTCCGGGTCGCCGGGCACCAGCCGCTCGGGTGGCAGGGCCTGGATCAGGTCGGCGAACGCGTCACTCACCCCGGACCCCCGGCGACGCCTCCCGCGGCCCGGTAGGCGGCCGCGGACGCGGCCTCCCGCTCGAGGTAGGCGCCGACCACGCTGGTGAGCCGGTCGGCGATCGAGTACTGCCGGTGGATCAGCTCTTCCGCGCCGCTCTGCCAACGGCTGGCGAACTCCTCCAGCGTCCCCTGCAGCTGCTGGTGCCCCACGTTGACCGCGTCATCGAGTCCCAGAATGACTCCCTCCCGGACCACGTCGGCGACCACCCGCAGGTCCCGCGCGGCCCGCGCCAGGCTCTCGGCCACGACCAGGTAGGAGCTACCGCCCCCACCATCGCCCTTCCCGGAGTTCATCTCCCAAGGCTAAACGGGACCAAACGAAGCGATCCGAGCTTGTCCACAGGGCCTGCGCAATGGGTGCGACAGGTAGGCCGCTCTCCGCCCCGCCGACGCAGGTGGGGCAGGGCATGCTCGATCGCGAGGAACGAACCCCCGAGGTTCACATCGAGCACCTCGTCCCACCCCTCGACGGTGGTCTGCGCCGCGTTCGCCGTAGCGCTGGATCCCCACCGCGGTGACGAGGATGTCCAGTCCGGTATGCCGTGCGGCCGCCTGCTCGACCTGGGCCCCATCGATGCCACAGAGGTGCACCGACGCACCGCGTTCGGCCAGCAGCGTGCCGGCCGGCCGGCCGATCCCGCTGCTTCCGCCGGTGACGAGGGCGACCTTGCCGGTCAGCTCACCCAGAAGAAAACGCCTTCGCGCGGGCGGTGCTCGTCAGGCACGAACGACGTCATCGACGAGGGCGAGCCCGGTCTCACCGTCGTAGCAGCGCAACGCCGCAGGGGTCAGGTGTAGCCAGAGGTCCTGGCCGGGCTCGACCCGCACCGTGGGAGGGGTCTGGATCTTCAACGTCTGGCCCTCGACGTCGGCCGTGAGCAGCGTCGCCGAGCCGAGCGGCTCGACGACGAGCACGTTGGCCCGCAGGAAGCCGTTCCCACCACCCGGCACGACCTCGATGTTCTCCGCGCGCACGCCCAGCTTGACCGCCCGCCCGGACGTCGACCCGTCGTGACGGGAGCTCGCCTGCAGGGCAGGTGGGGCGTCGATCTGCTGGTCGCCGATGCGGAGGTGGCCGTCGCTGGTGAGGGTCGTGTCGAGGAAGTTCATCGGCGGTGAGCCGAGGAAGCCGCCGACGAAGGTCGTGGCCGGCACGTCGTAGACGTCGATCGGATCGCCGAGCTGGACGATCTCGCCCTTGCGCATCACCGCGACCCGGTCGGACAGGGAGAGGGCCTCGACCTGGTCGTGGGTGACGTAGACCGTCGTCGTGCCGATGTCGCGGACGATCTTCTTCAGCTCAGCCCGGAAGTCCAGGCGCAGCAGCGCATCGAGGTTGGAGAGCGGCTCGTCCATGAGGAGCACGTCAGCGTCCATGACGATGGCCCGGGCCACGGCGACGCGTTGCCGCTGGCCGCCCGAGAGCTGGGCCGGGAAACGGTCGAGGTACGGCTCGAGGCTCAGGATCTCGGCCGCCCGGTTGACCTTCTCCTCGACCGTCGCCTTCGGCAGCTTCTGCATGACCAGACCGAACGCGATGTTGTCGCGCACCTTGCGGTGCGGGAACACGGCATACGACTGGAACACCATGGAGAGGTTGCGGTCCTGGGGCGGGAGATAGGTGATGTCCTTCCCGGCGATCGCGATGGAGCCCGAGTCGGGGATCTCCAGGCCGGCGATCATCCGCAGCAGGGTCGTCTTGCCGCAGCCGGAAGGTCCCAGGAGGACCATGAACTCACCGTCGATGATGTCGAGCGAGACGTCGTTGGTGGCCGGCTCGCTGGTGCCCGGGTAGGTCTTCATCAAGCTGTCGATGGAGATGTCAGCCATGGGAGTCGACTCCGATCGGTTCGGGGAGGCCGGGCGCGGGCGGACGCTGGTGGCGCGACGTTCGCGTCATCGGATCGTCGAGCCCCACATGTTCGTCAGGTAGCGGCGCATGAAGAAGATGAAGATCAGGGCGGGCACGACGAGGACGAAGCCCCCAGCAAAGCGGAAGGCGAGCGGCGAGTCGGAAAGCGAGGAGAGGACCTGGGCGGGCAGGGTCCGGTGGTTGAGGGTGAGGATCGCCGCGCCGAGGACCTCGTTCCACGACAGGACGAAGGTGAAGATGGAGGCGGCGGCAATCCCCGGCACCGCCATGGGGAGCACGACCTTGCGGAAGGCCTGGCCGGGAGTGCAGCCGAATACCCGGGCCGCCTCCTCGACGTCCCTGGGCACGCCGACGAAGACGCTTGCGGTGATGAGGATCGCCGTGGGCAGGGCGAGCGCCGAGTGGAGCAGCGTGACGGCCAGGACGGAGTCGTAGAGGCCGACGGTGAGGAACAGCTGTCCCAGCGGGACGGACAGCACGACGATCGGCAGCGCCCTCGTGAAGAGCAGGAACAGCTGGTAGGGCTCGCGGCCGCGGAAGGCGTAGCGGGCGATGGCGTAACCCGCGGGAATCCCGGCGAGCGAGGAGAGGACCAGGGTGGCGATGCCGACCTGGAGGGAGTTGATGACACCAGGGACGATGCCGGTCGACTGGAGGAAGATCCCGATCGTCTCGGTCGAGAAGCTCGTCGGGAGCAGGCTGAGCGGGAACTGGTTGAGGGAGGCGCGGGTGCTGAACGCGGCCAGGGTGATGAGGTAGACCGGGACTGCCATGAAGATCGTGACGACGATGCAGGCGATCTGGAGCATGACCCTCGCGCGGCGGCGGCGGCGCAGCGGCGCCGTGTCGACGGGCGGCCGGTCCGGGCGCGAACCGGCGACCGAGCCCGCTGCGATTGCCTGGTGGCCCGTCGGGCGGCGTGCCGAGACCGGGGCGCTCATCAGGCCACCTGCTCGGACTGGTCACGCAACAGCCGTAGGTAGGCCAGTGCCGTCGCCATGGACACCGCCATGACCACGAGCGCGATGGCCGCCGCGACGTTCGGGTTCATCAGGGAGGTGCTCCACCGGTAGGTCTCGCCGACGACGAGTGGGAAGTTCTGCCCGGTCAGTGCCTGCGCGACGGCGAAGGTCTGGAAAGCGAGGATGGTCCGCAGGATGAGGGCTACCTGCAGGCTCGGCCTGAGCAGCGGGAGCGTGACATACCGCAGGCGTTGCCACGGCCCGGCACCGAAGATCCCCGCAGCCTCCTCGTAGTCCTTCGGGATGCTCTGCAGCCCGGCGACGAGGATGACGAAGACCAGGGCGGTCGCCCGCCAGACCTCGGCGATGACCACGGCCATGAACATCAGGCCGTAGTTCTGGTAGTTCAGCCAGGACACCTGGCTGATGCCGATGTGGGACAGCACCGTGTTCAGGTAGCCCTGGTCCGTGAAGATGGCCAGCCACACGAGGCCAGCCGCGAGGTCGCTGAGCGCCAGCGGCACCGCCCAGACGTAGAAGTAGAACGACGTGAGCCTGGGCCTGGCCCGCAGCATCAGCGCCATCGCCAGGGCAAGGGCGAACTGGAGCGGGATGAGCACGACGACGAGCAGGAGCGTGTTGCGCACGGCGGACCAGAAGTACGGGTCGTTCGTCATCTGGACGAGGTTGGCCGTGGTGGGGCCGCTGGGTCCGGTGACGGCCTGGCCGACGCCGACGACCAACGGCCAGGCGAACATCAGCGTCATGAAGACGATCGACGGCGCGATGAGGAGCAGCGCCGGTGAGCGTCGACGCCGCGGACGAGCGGCCTCAGGGCCCGGCCTGGCGGCGACCCTCCGCGGCGGGCGCGTGACGGTGGCCATCAGCCGACCTTGCACGCCTGACCGGGCGTCATCGGGTCGGGCGCCCAGCAGGGCACCTTCAGCCCGTCGAGGATGGTCTGCAGCTGCTGGCCCTGGGCTTTCAGTGTGGCGCCCACGTCGGCGTTGCTGAGGCAGATCTGCTGGAAGCAGTTCTTGAACAGCTGACCGACCTCACCGTCCTTCGCGCCGAGGCCAACCGGCGGGAGAGCCAGCAGGGCCTTGGGCGCGTTCTGCTGGGCGGCAACGGCCTTCGCCTCGAGCTGGGCGGCCGGCTTGAGGTCCGAGGGCGGGTCGGCCTTGACGACGGGGAAGAAGGCGTTGGAGCGCAACGTGTCGATCTGCGCCTCGGGCGTCGACAGCTTCTTGATGACCTCGATGGCCTTGTCCTTGTCGGGGGCACCCTTGACGATCGCCAGACCGGCGACGACGAGCATGTAGCCCAGTCCTTTCGGGCCCGAGGGAGCTTGGACCATCTGCCACTCGTCGGGCTTGTCCCCGACCGCTCCGACGAGACGGGCAACGTGGTCCCAGGCCACGAGGACCTCTCCGCGCGCGAGGGGTTCCTGCATGAAGTCGTAGTTGGTCGATGCGGGGTTCATCGCGCCCCACAGCTCGCGCATGTAGGTCCACGCCTGCACCGCGCCGTCGCTCATGAAGGTCGTCACCTGCCCCCCGGTGTAGCTCGGCAGCAGGAAGCCCTGATAGAAGCGGTGGTGCAGGCCCTTTGGCCCCGCGGGGTGCCCGAACACGCCCTTTCCACCGTTGCGTCCTTGGCGGCCTTGGCCCACTGGAGGTACTGGTCGTAGGTCAGGTTGTTGACGTCGGCCCCGGACGGAAGCCACTGCAAGGCCTTCTTGTTCACGGCGACGACGTAGGACGCCTGCATCCAGGGGATGTACTTCGTCGCCGACGTCCCGAGCTTGGCGAGCTCGAGGATGTCCTTGCTGTAGCCGGCGGAGGACAGGCTCTGCGCGACGCTGGAGAGGTCCTCCAGCTGGTCGGCGAACGGGGCGAGGTCGCCGTGCAGACCCCCGACCATGTTGATCTGCACCTTGCCCGCGGAGACCTGCGACTTGATCGTGGAGGGGAAGACCGCGCCGTCGACGGGGTTGAACCCCACACCGGGCGCGTACTTCTTGAGCACCGCCTCGTACTTCTGGCGTTCCTCCACCGGCGTGAACTGTGTCGACATGAAGGTCAGCGCCCCCGCGGTCCCACCGCCGGAGCTGCCGCCGCTCGTGCTGGCGCTGCACGCCGACGCCAACGCACCTACTGCCGCGGCACCGCCCGCCGACTGGAGGAGAAGCCTGCGGGAAACCCCGCCTGAAACCGTCGCTCCGTCGCTCATGACATCCATGTCCCTTCGACAGCAGTCCGGCCGATCGCCGCCCGGTCAGTGAACAGAAGTGAACCGCATAGTTTTGCCGCTGACAAGACCCGGTTATGCGTTTTCGCAGGCTTAATCGGTCCGTTACGGGACAATCCGCTGGCCAGAGCGGGCTCCTGGGTCGACGACCTGCGGATGCGGGGTCGGCTGGACCCGCTTAATGCGCCTACGAGCGTTGTTTGTGTTTGCTTGACACGCATAATCCCCTCTTGTTAGATCGGGACGTGCCGGAACCACCGTCGAGGGAGGGTCCTGTCGTCGTCCGCTTCACGGGCGAGCGGCGCGTCGACGTCGCGGCCGACGATATTCTGCCGTGCCCCTCCGGGCAGGTGCGAGTCCGGACCCTCTACTCGGGCATCTCCGCCGGCACGGAGCTGACGGCCTATCGGGGGTCGAACGTCTACCTCAACAAGCGCTGGGACGCCGACCGACGTCTCTTCCTGCCAGGCGAGCAGTCGGTGAGCTATCCGCTCTCGGGATGGGGCTACAGCGAGGTGGGAGAGGTCATCGAGGTGGGCCAGCCCATCGATGGTGGCTCGGCCAACGGTCTTGCGGGCCAACGACTTCCGATGCTGGGCGATCTCGTCCACGGGATCTGGGGGCACCGCAGCGAGTCCGTCCTACCTGCCGCCGCCCTTGCCGGTCAGGTCCTGCCACAGGGCGTTGACCCGATCGTCGGCGTCTTCGCCCGCGTCGGCGCCATCGCCCTGAACGCCGTTCTCGCAGCCGACCTGCACGTGACCGAGTCGGTCGTCGTCATGGGGCAGGGAGTCATCGGCTTGCTGGCGACCCGGCTCGCGGTGCTCAGCGGAGCCCAAGTCATCGCGGTGGACCGGTTCGACGAACGGCGCAGCGCGGCAACGCGGTTCGGCGCTGCTCACACCATCGACCCCACCGCGGGGATCGATGTCGCGGCTCGGGTGCATCAGCTGACCGGCCCGGGGGCCGACGTCGCGATCGAGCTCAGCGGCGCCTACTCGGCGCTGCACGAGGCCATCCGCTGCGTGCAGCCAGGGGCGCGGGTCGTGGCATCCGGCTTCTACCAGGGCCAGGCCACGGGTCTCGACCTCGGCGAGGAGTTCCACCACAACCGCGTCAACGTCGTGGCGTCGCAGATCGGCGGCACGCCGACCGCCCTCTCGGAGCGCTGGGACCGAGGGCGGCTGCACCGTGCCGTGCTGGGTCTCGTCGCCGCCGGCAGCCTCGACGTCGCCTCGCTCGTGACCCATGTCGTGCCGGTCGCGGACGCCGACACGGCATACCGCCTCCTCGACGAGGACCCGGCCGTCGCCCTGCAGGTGGTCCTGGACTTCCGAGCCACTCCCGTCGCCGAAAGGTCTGTCTCGCATGACATCTGACACGCCGGTCATCTCCTCCACCCCCACGGCCAGGAGGGTTGTCGATGCCGTGCCGGAGGCCGTAGCCGTCATCGCGATGGCGGCCCGCGCGGCATACGTGCTGCGCGGCAACAGTGGCGAGGGGATGACGAGGGCCGCCCCTGACCTCTATCCGCACCAGTGGTCCTGGGACGCGGCGTTCGTCGCAGCCGGCCTGGCTCACCTCGACGTCGCGCGGGCCTGTGCCGAGCTCGACGGCCTCTTCGCCGGCCAGTGGCGCAGCGGCATGATCCCGCACATCGTCTTCGACCCCGAGGAGTCGAACTACTTCCCCGGACCCGAGCGCTGGGCCTGCTCGACGTACTCCGCGGAAGCCCCGACCGCACCGCAGACGAGCGGCATCTGCCAGCCTCCCGTCCACGCCCTCGCCGCCGAGCGGATCCTCGCGATCGCCGAGCAGCGCGGCGGCGAAGCGGCCGAGACCGTCGCCGACTGGCTGCCCGGCGCCTACACCAGCCTCCTGGCGTGGCACCGCTACCTGGCCACGCACCGCGACCCCGACGGCGAGGGGCTCCTGACGATCTACCACGGCTGGGAGAGCGGGATGGACAACTCCCCGCGGTGGGACGCCGTGTATGCCGGCGTGGTCGTCGGCGACAGCCTCCCGTCCTACGAGCGCCGCGATCTCACCGTCGTCACGGACCAGTCCCAGCGACCCAGCCAGGGTGAGTACGACCGCTACCTCTGGATCCTCGAGGAGCTCAAGCAAGCGGGCTACGAGGACAGCCGGATCCGCGCCAGCGCAAGCTTCCTCTCTACCGACGTGTTCATGTCCGCGATCTTCGCCGCAGCGAACGAGGCACTCGCGCGTCTCGCCGTCCGGGTCGGGGCCGCGGAGGGCGACGAGCTGCGAGGGTATGCCGCCCGCTTCCGGCACGGGGTCGCGGCGAGCGTCGACGAGCGGACCGGGCTGGCGACCGACCGCAACCTGCGCACTGGGAAGCCGATGCCGGTCGAGACGGTTGCCGGGTTCGCGCCGCTGCTGTGCGGAGGTCTCGGCGACGCGGCGGAGAGCCGCCTGCTCGAGCTGCTGGAGTCCGAGGGCTGGACCGGTCACCCGGAGCTGCACTGCCGCGTCATCCCGTCGACCAGTCCCGAGTCGGCCGAGTTCCGCTCGCGCACCTACTGGCGCGGGCCGAGCTGGCCGGTGGTGAACTGGCTGTTCGCCTGGACCCTGCACCACCGCGGGCAGGTCGAGCTGGCCGGCCGGATCCGCGCTGCTGCGCTGGCCGAGATCGGTGACGGCTTCCTGGCGGAGTACTACGAGCCGTTGACCGGCGAACCGCTGGGCAGCTTCGACCAGTCGTGGACGGCAGCCGCTGCTCTCGACCTCCTGCTGTCCTCGGACTGGAACCCCTGACCGTGTCGGCGAACAACATTTCGGCACAGCGGCACCAGCCACGCGCCCGCGAGACCGCGCGCCTCGCCGACGTGGTGCGGCTGTGAAGCTGCCCGGAGGCTTCGACGTCGTCGACGAGGTCGTCGTCTCGCCCGGACGGGCGCGGGTCCACGAGGCCGGTTGGCAGAGCTGGAGCCCGACCGGGACCTATCCGGTGCTGGGGAGCTCGCCGAGGCCGGAGCAGGACTGGCAGCAGCTCATGCGGTTCCGGCCCGGTTCCGTCACTCCGGCAACGGGATTCCAGTCCGAGGGCGTCCTCGTCGTCGACGGCGGCCGGACCGGGCAGACGACCCGCTATGCGCCCGCGCCCAGGGACGGCGACATGGAGGTGCCGTCGATCCGCGCCAAGCTCGTGCAAGACCGGCTCCTCGTCTCGGCGGACGGCCCGGTCACGACCACGGTGGCCGAGGGCAACGTCGCCGATGCCCTCGTGGCCTTCGGGGATGACTGGGCGGCGAGGTCGCAGGGGGGCCGGGTGGTGGTGGACGCGCCGACAGTGTGGTGCTCCTGGTACCACTACTTCGGCGGCGTGACGCCGGGTGGCATCACGGAGAACCTCGCCGCGATGGACCGTCTCGACCTGCCCTTCGACGTCGTCCAGGTCGACGACGGTTGGCAGGCGGGCATCGGTGACTGGGGCGCCTACTCCGCGGCGTTCCGTGCCCTGCCGGAGCTCGTCACGCGCATCCGCGACAGCGGTCGGCGGGCCGGCATCTGGGTGGCGCCGCTCACCGTCGGCTCGGACAGCCGGCTCGCGCGCGAGCACCCCGAATGGCTGGTCGGCGACGGCGGGAGCAACTGGGGTCAGTCGCTGCACGGGCTGGACATCACCCACCCGGATGCAGCGGCCCGGGTGCGCGACGACCTCGGCGCGCTGCGCGACCTCGGGATCGACTACGTCAAGCTCGACTTCCTCTACACGGGAGCGTTGCCGGGGAGGCGACACGACGACGTCGGCCCGGTCACGGCATACCGGCGGGGACTGCAGCTGGTGCGGGAGGCCCTCGGCGAGCAGACCTACCTCCTCGGCTGCGGCGCGCCGATCCTGCCGAGTGTCGGCATCGTCGACGCCATGCGCGTCTCGGGAGACGTCGACAACCCCGACGACGAGGACCCAGGGACGATCCGGTTGCGCGGGGAGGAGGCGATCGTCGCCCGGGCGTGGCAGCACGGCAGGTTCTGGGTCAACGACCCCGACTGCCTTGTCGCCCGCCGGAGCTGGCCCCTGCGTCGGCAGTGGGCAGACGTCATCGACCGCTTCGGGGGCCTACGATCGGCATCCGACCGCATCGACGAGCTCGACGACTGGGGGGTGCGGACCACGCGACGACTGCTGAGCACTCTGCCTCCACCCTCGCCCCTTCCGCCGGAGGTCGTCGGACAGAGCGAGAGGGGGTAGCCCACCTCCGTGTCAGCACCCTTTGAGACACCGAGCTCCTCCCTGCGGGCCATGGCCCGCTCGAGCACCCCGTGGGCCAGCCCCGGGCACCTCTTCGAGCTCGTGCGCACGGGACGGGCAACCCGTCGCCGCGAGCTGCAGGACGTCACCGGCCTGTCGCGCTCGACGGTGACCGGACGGGTCGACCAGCTGCTCGCCGCCCGACTGTTGCACGAGTCGGGGGTCGAGCACGGGCCGCGGGGGCGCCCCTCGACGGTGCTCGCCGTGAGCGCGGACTACGGGGTGGTGCTGGCCGCCGACCTCGGCGCCACCCACGCGCGCGCGGCAGTCTGCGACCTGGCCGGGACCGCCCTGGTCGAGACGAACACCAACCTGCTCATCAGCGACGGACCCGAGGCGGTGCTCGGGTGGTTGGAGCGGACGTGGTCCGCGCAGCTGGGCACGGAGCGCGTGTCCGGTGCGCGGGTGGTCGGGCTGGGGGTTGGGCTCCCGGGGCCGGTGGACTTCGCCAGTGGCTGCGCCGTCCGGCCACCGATCATGCCCGGCTGGGACGGCTATCCGGTGCGCCGTCGGCTCACTGACCGCTTCGGCGTGCCGGGATTCGTCGACAACGACGCGAACGTCATGGCCCTGGGGGAGTACCACGCGAGCTTTCCGAGCTCGCCGTCCTTCCTCTTCGTCAAGGTGGCGACCGGTATCGGCGCGGGGCTCATCGTCGACGGACATCCCATCCGGGGCGCCACCGGCGGCTCGGGCGACATTGGACACATCCGGCTCGACGGGGTTCACTCCCAGCCGCTGTGCGCCTGCGGGGCGAGAGGCTGCCTGGCCGCCACCGCGAGCGGTGGCGCCATCGCCCGCCAGCTCCGTGACCTCGGCCGGCTGGCCGGCTCGAGCCGTGACGCCGTCCAGCTGGCCGAGCAGGGCGACACCCAGGCCGTCGCGCTGGTCCGGAACGCCGGCCTGCTCATCGGGGACGTCCTCGCGACCTCGGTCA
>JAABUR0100005748.1_pt1 | contig 15602 bp, 14 predicted proteins | sample 5560091 | NCBI WGS metagenome assembly JAABUR01 (sample SAMN10711879, study PRJNA513375) | rock metagenome | isolation source: Antarctica rocks | place: Antarctica: Victoria Land, University Valley sud
CTTCCGCCCGGCCTGCAGGACGGGTCGCGGTTGCCTGAGCCGATCTTCACCCCGTCGACGAAGGCCTCGGTCGGCGCCCACGACGAGAACGTCTCCTACGCGGCGGTCGTCGAATCCGTCGGCGACAAGGTGGCGGCTGAGCTGCGCTCGCTGACAATGGCGATATATCAGCGCGCTGAGGCGTTGGCCCGCCAGCGCGGCATCTTGGTGGCTGACACGAAACTGGAGTTCGGTCGCAGGCAGGACGGCCAGATCACGCTGGCAGACGAGGTCCTCACGCCCGACTCGTCACGGTTCTGGCCGGTCGAGCGATGGCAGCCTGGCCGGGCCCAGCCGTCGTACGACAAGCAGATCGTGCGGAACTGGCTCACGTCGCCGGCCAGCGGGTGGGTCAAGGACTCCGGTGAGCCGCCGCCGCCGCTCCCGCCAAGCATTGTTGAGCAGACCCGCGCCGCCTATGTTGAGGCCTACGAACGACTGACCAGCGAGAAGTTCTGAGGCTCCTGAGGAGACGATCGTGTTCAACCTGGCTGTGATGCTCGAGGACAGCGCGCGCAAGGTGCCTGACCGCGACGCTGTCGTCTTCGGTAACCAACGGCTGACGTATGCGAAGGTGAACGGGTTGGCCAACCGGGTGGCTTCGCTGCTGCTCGACCGCGGCGTCCAACCTGGCGACAAGGTGGCGCTCTCGTGCCCGAATCTGCCGTACTTCCCGGTCATCTACTACGGCATCTTGAAGGTCGGCGCTGTCGTCGTCCCGCTCAACGTGCTGTTCAAGGAGCGCGAGGTGGCCTACCACCTCAACGACTCCGACGCGGTCGCCTACTTCTGCTTCGAAGGCACCGAGGATCTGCGAATGGGAACAGCCGGCTGGAACGGCTTCAACCAGGCAGACGCTTGTGAGCACTTCTTCTTGATCAGAACGAGTTCGGACGACGAGCCGCTCTCACCTTTCGACGGCTCGCCGACGTTCGGCGCCGCCGTCGACGGCTTGCCGATGACGTTCGAGTCGCGGGTCACCGAAGCCGACGACACCGCGGTGATCCTCTACACGAGCGGGACGACCGGTCAACCCAAGGGGGCTGAGCTCTCGCACGCCAATCTCGGCTTCAACGTCACCACGAACCATCGCCTGTTCGGGATGGACCCCTTGAAGCCTGACGTCCATCTGGTCGCGTTGCCCCTCTTCCACTCGTTCGGGCAGACCGTGCAGCTCAACTCGGGTTTCGGCGTCGGTGCGACGCTCGTGCTGATGGCGCGGTTCGACCCAGCGGAGGCGCTGGCCGTGATGCAGCGCGAGAGCGTCACGTTCTTCGCGGGCGTGCCGACGATGTACTGGGGACTGCTCGGCGCGCTGACCGACGACGTCGACGTGGAGGCCATCGCCGGCAAGCTGCGCCGGGCCGTCGCTGGGGGCGCGTCCTTGCCCGTGGAGATCCTGCGAGAGGTGAAGGACCGTTTTCGGGTGCAGATTCTCGAGGGCTACGGGTTGTCGGAGACGTCGCCGGTCGCGACGTTCAGCCAGCTCGACCGCGACCCCAGACCCGGGTCGATCGGTACGCCGATCTGGGGTGTGGAGGTGAAACTTATCGACGATAGCTGGAAGACGATTGACGGCGCCGACGAGGTGGGCGAAATCGCGATCCGTGGGCACAACGTCATGAAGGGCTACCACAAGCGGCCGGAGGAGACGGCGGCGGTGATGAGAGACGGCTGGTTCCGCTCTGGCGATCTGGCGCGCAGGGACGAGGACGGCTACTACTACATCGTCGACCGGGCCAAGGACATGATCATCCGAGGTGGCTTCAACGTCTACCCGCGCGAGATCGAGGAGGTTCTCATCACTCATCCGGCGGTCTCGCTGGCGGCAGTCGTCGGCGTACCGCATGAGGCGCACGGCGAGGAGGTCAAGGCCTTCGTCATCCGCAACGACGGTGTCGACATCACCGAGGACGAGCTGATCGCCTGGTGCAAGGAGCAGGTGGCGTCGTACAAGTATCCCCGCCAGATCGAGTTCCGCGACACCCTTCCCATGACCGCCACCGGCAAGATCCTCAAGCGTGAGCTCACCTGAGGTCGCGCCGAGTCCGTCGGTGCCACCGCGCACCCTAAGGACCGCGCGCCTAAGATCCGACGTGGTGATCGCTATGGCGTGTTCAGCGTCGGATCTTGCTCGTCTCGTCAGTGCTGAGGAGTGCTCATGGCCCGGGTCGTGGTCGACGTCATGCTCAAACCCGAGATCCTCGACCCGCAGGGCAAGGCGGTGCACGGTGCCCTGCCCCGACTGGGCTTCGACGGGGTGAGTGACGTGCGGCAGGGCAAACGGTTCGAGTTGGACCTCGACGGCGACGTCACCGATGAGCGCCTGGCCGAGGTACGACGGGTGGCCGAGACGCTGCTGAGCAACCCGGTGATCGAGGATTACACCGTGCGGGTCGAGCCGTCGTGAAGATCGGCGTCGTGACGTTTCCCGGGTCGCTCGACGACGTCGACGCCCGGCGTGCGGTCGCGTTGGCGGGCGCCGAGGCGCTCAACCTGTGGCATGCGGACGACGACCTGCGCGGGGTCGACGCCGTCGTACTTCCCGGCGGTTTCTCCTACGGCGACTACCTGCGCTGCGGCGCGATCGCCCGCTTCTCACCCGTCATGGCCGGCGTTGTCGACGCAGCCAAGGGCGGTCTGCCGGTGCTCGGGATCTGCAACGGCTTCCAGATCCTGTGTGAGTCCCACCTGCTGCCGGGGGCGCTGATCCGCAACCGGAACCGCAAGTTCGTCTGCCGCGACCAGCGGCTCCGGATCGACAACGCATCGACCGCGTGGACCTCCGACTACTCACCGGGGCAAGAGGTGGTCATCGTCCTGAAGAACGGTGAGGGCGGGTACGTCGCCGACGACGCCACCTTGGACCGGCTGGAGGGCGAGGGGCTGGTGGTGGCGAGATACGTCGGCGGCAACCCCAACGGCTCGATGCGCGACATCGCCGGCATCACGAACGAGCGCGGAAACGTGGTGGGACTGATGCCGCACCCTGAGCACGCCGTCAACCACCTGTGCGGCGCCGGCACCGATGGCCTGGGGTTCTTCACCTCGGTGCTTCAGCAGGTGAACGCGCTCCGGTGACGGCGTTGCTCCGCTAGTCGCAGCCCAGTCCCTGCTTGTAGCCCACGGGGAAGCGGCCGGCGCTAACCTTGTCGGCGATCTCCCAGAGCACCTCGGGGTAGTCACCCTGGTCGTTCATCTCCAGCAGGATCGGCCAGTCCTTGCTTGACTGCAGCGCCGCGGCCGCCTCAGCTGCCTCGGCCTCGTTGCCAGCACGCGTGCTCTGCTGCCACCGTTCGACCCAGGCGCAGGCGACCGTCCCGGTCACCCGCGCACCGAAGTGATATCTGTCGCCCAGCTCGTCTGCCGGGATGGTGCCGAGGTCGAAGCCGGGTGGTGTGCGGACGCCCTCGAGCATCTCCGCGATGGTCTCATCGCGTTCAGCGGGCATCACCACCGCTGGGGGCATCGCCGCGAGCCAGGTGTCGACGTCGGTGAGGACGAGCTGTTCGAGCACGGCGAGATACGCGGACCGATCGCCGACACCGCCACGCACCTCCAAGAACGACTCACCTTCGACGGGTCGGATCGTGGTGTAGTTGCGTGCGCCGTAGGTGAACATCGTCGAGGCTTTTCCGAGTAGCTCGACCGGTGTGCCACTGCTCACGTGGGTGCGGTCCCGGAAGTAGTCGTCGTAGTTCTCCGCCGAGCGCCAGTTCACCTCCAGCTCCTGGTCGCCGTTGCGGAAGGTCATCTCCCCTTCCGCAGTGCCGAAGCCGTCGACCCGGGTGATTGTCCAACCCGGCGCGTCGACCAGGACCCGAGTGCTCTCCTGCGCGGCGCTGATGGCAGAAGGGGCGTATGGCGAGATCGCCTCCTCACCGCCGCGCTGGGCCCACCATGCCGGTGCGGTGATGACTACGGCGGCCGCCGCAGCGGAGGCGACCACGACAAGCCAACGTGTCCGCCGTGGTTTGTCGGTTTGGGTAGATGGGGTGTCCGCGGTGTGTAGCGTCGGTGTGGACATAACTTCCTCCAGCAGCTCCTGCCGAGCCCGGTCGAGTGGGAGCGCCATAACGACGTCGTCGGTGTACGGCGGTCTGGGCAGAGGTCCGGTCGGGGACTTGGTCATCGGCTCTCCCTCCTGTTCCGTGGCGCGGTAGTCAACGGGTCACTTGGTACGTGTCCGCCAGAGCTCGGATCGTCACCGAGCTCGCGCCGCAGCCGTGCTCGGGCGCGTGACAGCCGAGTTCGCACCGTGCCCGCCGGGACGTTCAGTACGGTCGCGATCCCGCGCGGGTCGAGTCCTTCCCAGGCGGTGAGCTGCAGCACTTCGCGGTCGAGGGTGCGGAGTCGGGACAGCGCGGCATTCAGATCGGTGCTAGCCGTCATCATGTCGGCGTGGTCGGGCACTGCAGCGGTCAGGTCGTGGCGCAGCCGTTCGCCGAGCCGGCCTCGTCGCGCCGATCCGCGGCGCTGGTTGGCCAGGACGCGTCGGGCGACGCCGTACAGCCACAGCCTTGCAGCGGGCTCCTCCGGCACCTCAGGGAGCCGTCGCCACGCGACCAGGAACGTCTCGGAGACAACGTCGGCCGCGTCCTCGGCGTCGTCGGCCCGGCGCAGGGCGTAGCCGAGCAGCGGGACGAAGTTGGCGCCGTACAAGTTCCGGAAGCGGTCCTCCGGCGCGAGCCACGGGTCACTCACGTGGCTGGCCAGGAGCACGGACTCAGACCCATATCTCACCCATGTCCGGCCAGCGCCGGATCGTTACAGCACATCGCCTGGCCATACATCGGCAAGCCAGCCTGCCGCGGATGCCGTCAGGCGTCGCCGTCACCGTCGGTCTGCATTGTCCCAGCGTATGACGAGCGACCACTGGCACCCGCCTCGACTGCGGTCGGTTGCCGCCGACGGCCCATGCAGCGCCGCCGGATGACCGGCCTCGAGCTACGAGGTCCACAGTCGCGGCCCGGTCGGTAAACTCCATCCCCCTGTTCATGCCAATCGCCAGGGTTGATGGTGGTGGAGAAGGGGCCAACGTATGCCGTGTACACAAGCGACCCGGATCGCCAGAAGGCAGGTCGGTCAGTGGTGACCGTGGGTAGCTGGAAGGAGTCCTTCGCGCCGCTGCGCGAGCCCAACTTTGCGTGGTACTACGCCGCCCGGCTCGTCAACACGGCTGGCTCAATGATGGCCCCGGTGGCGCTGGCTTTCGCGGTGCTCGGCGTCAGCGACTCGGCCAGCGACCTCGGCAAGGTCCTCGCCGCCCGCACCGCGCCGATGGTTGTCTTCTTGCTGTTCGGAGGGATTCTTGCTGACCGGTTGCCGCGGGCGGTGATCATGCAGGTCTCCACCTTGCTCTCCGCGCTCACCCAAGGCGTCGTTGCCTGGCTGGTGATCTCCGGCAATGCCGAGATCTGGCAGTTGATCGTGCTGGAGGCGGTCAACGGGACGGTCGCAGCCGCGAGCTTTCCGGCGATGGCCAGCATGGTTCCGCAGCTCGTCCCTCGCCATCAGCTACAGCCAGCCAACGTGCTGCTTTCGATGTCCCGTGGCGGTCTCGCGGTCATCGGTCCGACCGTCGCCGCCCTGCTCGTGGTCAGCGTGGGAGCGGGCTGGGCGCTGGCCGTCGATGCGGCCACGTGGCTAGCCGCGTCCCTTTGCCTCATCCGGGTGCGGGTCCCACGCAAGGACCGCGGCGACGTCGACAGCCCGAGCATGATTCGGGAGCTGCGGGAGGGATGGACGGTGTTCACCAGCATTACGTGGCTGTGGGTCGTCGTGCTTTCCTTCTGCCTGCTGAACGCCATCCACGCCGGCGCCTGGTTCACCCTCGGGCCGGCCCTGGCCAAGGGCACCATCGGCGAACGAGGTTGGGGGTACGTGCTCTCGGCCGAGTCCATCGGCTTGGTGCTGATGACCGTCGTAATGCTCCGGGTGCCGCTCCGTTTCCCGCTGCGAGCCGGCATGGCCGGCTGCGCCCTGATGGGGATCCCGATGTTCATGCTCGGCTTCGACCCGCAGGTCGTGCCGTTGGTCCTGGTCGGGTTCGTCGCCGGCGCGGGGATCGAGGTGTTCAGCATCGGCTGGAACCTCGCGATGCAGGAGAACATCGACGACGACGTGCTCGCCCGTGCCTATTCGTACGACGCCTTGGGTTCATTCGTGGCCATGCCGATCGGCCAGCTTGTCTACGGGCCCCTCGGTGAGACCTTCGGGTTCCGGGACGTGCTGATCGTTAGCGGCATCGCCTACCTCGCCATCGCCGTGCTGACGCTCGGCGCACGCTCGGTGCGCGATCTCGAACGCCATCCGGCCGCCGATAGGGTCCCGGCCGCCTGATGCGGCGGGAAGCTGCACCGACTCAAGGCATCTCGGTGGAACTTCAGCGCCGACATGGCGCGGTCAGGCGCCCCAGCGCTCGGCCAGCGTGGCGATGACCTTCAGGTCGCGGGTGGTCGCCACCCCGAGCGTCCGCTCGAGGCGCGCGTTGTCGAGCCTGGCTCCTTGGATGCCGTTCGTCAGCCAGACGTGCACCGCCCAGCCGACGACCCGGGCCGCCTCGCCTTCAAAGCTCAGAGCATCGACCGCGGCAGCCGTCGCTGCGTCGGGCTGGTCACGTAGGAGCGTCACGTAGCGGCGGCACTCGCCCGCGATCGGCTGCTCGAGCGCCTGCGCGTCGGCGTACACAGTGCGGAGCTCGGCCGGCGTGAACACCACGCTGGGCACGTCGAAGCCGCGATCGGCCGAGAAGGTCTCCTCGAGGAAGGCCGCCACCCGTCCGGCCGAGCGCATGCGCGTGCCGAAGCGGACGTTGCCCGTGTTGATATAGGTCTCGACATCGGCGAGGCCGGCCGTCTCCAGGCAGGCCCGGAGCTCGGCCATCGGGAACTTGCGGCGGGCACCGAGGTTGATGGCGCGCAGGAACGCGACATAGGTGGCCATGGCGCCAGCATCTCAGCCAAGCCGCAGCACGGGGGCTCCTGGCCGGGTGGGTAGCATCACCGCGGTGACAGATCAGCGTGTCGTCGACACGATCTCGGCCGCCAAGGACGACCCCGACGCGCAGCAGCCGTGGGCCTATCTGGGGCTCAAACCAGACGAGTACGCTCAGCTCCGCGAGATTTTGAACCGCCGCCCCACCTCCTCAGAGCTGGCCATGTACTCGGTGATGTGGAGCGAACACTGCTCCTACAAGTCGAGCAAGGTGCACTTGCGCTACGTCGAGCCGTACTGACGGCGCGGCCGCCGATGCTTGTTTCGGCCCTCGTCTCAGTCGATCCGAGCCACGAGCGGTAACCGCGACTGGGACGTGAGGCCAACGATGAATGCGGTGAGCAGCGGTAGCAACACGACGACGGTGGCGATCAGCAGCCATGGAATGTCGACGAAATGGTCCGGTAAGGCGCGTCCCTGGGCGTCGACGTCGGTCCAGTCCACCGCCGTGAGCGGATACGTGACCGCGAGGCCGGGGATGAATCCGACGGCCGCCCCAAGAGTCGCGCCCACCAGTCCCACGGTTCCGGCGTAGGCGGCTGCGACGGCGCGGCGAGTCCGCGGCGCGGCTCCGACCGCCGACAGGGTGGCCAGATCGGGCCGAGCATCGGACAGCGCCAGTGATGTCGCCGTCAGCGTCCCACCCAACATGAGCACCGCGCCGAGAGCGGCCAGGATCAGCAGGGCGATACGCGTCTCGCCATCTGTTTGATAGCCGTGTTCGACGTAGAAAGTCGCCTCGGGTGTTACCGCGCCGATCGCCTCTTTGACATCGGCCTCGGCGACTTCGGAGATTGGTCCATCGACGAAGAGTCCGGTGGTCGCGGTTTGCAGCTCGAGCCGCTGGACCACTTGCGGTGACAGGACGGCCTGCAGCGGGGCTGAAAATCCTGGGACCTCGACAAACAACGCCGGCACGGTGATCGGGGGCTGCTCGCCGGTGGGTCTGCCCTTCTTGGCCCTGTACGTCGTCGAGATCCGGACCTCGTCATCGGTCACCGGAGCGCTGGTGAACACCACCGCGCCACCGTCGGCCAAGACTTCGTCGACGGCGTCACGTTGGTCTGCTCCCAGGTCGACCAGTCCGGCCGGCACCGACTCGGGACTGACCAGCACCGAGAACCCAAACCGAGAGCTCCAGCCGTCCAGCAGATAACGGGGACCGTTCGGCGCGTGGAAGCTCAGGTCCACCCAGGCAACGCCGGGCTGACGCGGCCCCGCGATGCCTTGGATGGCGGTGACGTCGGTGGCGGGTAGCGCTCGATGGATCGCCTCCTCGATCCGGGCCCAGTCAACCCGCTGGCCGTCGCTCCACGTGGAGCCGACACCGGAGCCGGGCTCGACGGCGGAGACGTAGGTGCGCTGGTGTTCCAACTCGTCGCTGGCCGAACCGATCCCGAGCGCCACCACGCCGGCGACGGTCGCCGCCACGGCGGCCACGGCCGGGACGGTGCGGGTGCGATGCCGGGCCGCGTCGCGGACGGCGTACCGCACCGGTAACGGCAGCCCGCGGGAAACCCGCGCCAGCAACGCCAGGACTACCGGGACCAGCAGGATCATGCCGAGGACCGACACCACTGCGGAGGCGGCAATGTAGAACTCTCCCGTGCTGCTGCTTCCTACTGCTCCATAGGCGGCGCCGGCGCTACCGGCACCGAGCAGGATCAGGCCCAGCAATGGTGAACGCAGGCTCGGCTTTCGATCGCCGCGGCGTCCGGCCAATATGTTGACAACGTCTTGCCTGGCCGCGATGGCGGCAGGTACGAGCGCAGCCAGAAACGCGCTGAGCAGACCGAAGGCAGCGATGCCCACGAGGTGGAGCCAGGGGACGTCGAACGGTCCCAGCCAGTTGCCCGAGAACCGCTGCACCAGAGGCAACGCGACAAAGGCCAAGGCGATGCCCGTCAGCACGCCGAACGCCGCGGCGACACCGCCGAGCACCAGGGCAGACGCCAACACCACCCGGCGTAGCTGCCGTGGCGTGCCACCGCTCGCCGCCATCAGCGCCAGGTTGTGTTGTTGTTTGCGGGCTCCGACCGCGAAGGCCGGGCCGGCGAGCAGGACGACTTCGATCAGAGCCATCACCACGATCAGCGCGACCACCGCGTACAGGGCGTCGTCACCGGCTGGGCCGAAGCCCTCCTGAGCGAGCTGGGCTGCAGTCGGCGGATTCTTCAGGACCGCACGAGACAGCACCGTGGCCCCGACGTCGTTCAACGCCTGCACGTCGGCCCAGGTGACCGGCCCCCCGGCATCGACGAGCCAGGTCGCGGTGCCCCGCTCGGTCGACAGACCGAGACTGCCGAGGAGGCCCGCGACGACGGGATAGTCCCAGTACGAGGTGGACTCGGCGATACCCACCACCGTCACGGTTGGCCCGTTGGGAACGCTGAGCGTCTCACCCACACCGGGGCCGCGGTCGGCCAGCGCCGCATTGACGACCACCTCACCACGCTCCTGCGGAAGGCGGCCTTCGGTGAGCCGGAACAAGCCCTGGGCGAGCCGGTCGCCCAAGTCGATCTCGGTGGCTTCCGCGGAGGCAACGCCTTCGTCGGTGGTCACTCGAACGCTCCCCTCGCGGCGTTCGAGTCCGTGCACCGGGCGTCCCAAGACCTCGCTGATCGTGGCCAGGGTCGGCGCCATCTTCGATCTCCCGCCGCGCCCTCCCATGCCCTCGAGATCAGGGTCTGCCCCCTGCTGGACCTCTCTCAACCCCTCAAACTGGACCCGCGCGTCAGCAGCACCCAGCCTTCGCTCGAGCGCTTCGCCGCCCGAGACGTCGACGGTCCGCATGACGACATCCGCAGCGGTCACCGCCAGCACCGGAAGCGCGATCATGACGAGCACCAGCAGGCTCCGGCCACGCGCTCTGGTCGCCTCCCGGCGGGCCATCCGCAGCATGGGACGCCAGGCCCTCATCGGGTCATCCCAGGCTCCAGCAGGGAGTCCGGCCGGTCCGCACGGGTCTCGTCGACGATTCGTCCGTCTCTGAGGAAGACGACCCGGTCTGCCCAGGCGGCGTACCGGGCCTCGTGGGTCACCAAGACACCGGCGGCGCCGGCATCGCAGCGACTTCTCAGCAACCCGAGGATGTCCTCGCCGGTCTCGGTGTCCAGCGCGCCAGTTGGCTCGTCGGCCAGGATGAGCCGCCGCTTACCCACGACAGCGCGGGCAATCGCAACACGCTGCTGCTGGCCACCGGAGAGCTCATCAGGGAATCGGTCCGCCAGCTCACCGATCCCTACCTCAGTCAACGCGGCCAGCGCGGCCTTGCGGGCTGCTCGTGAACGCTCACCATCGAGTTCCCGCGGCAGCGCGACATTCTCGACAGCGGTGAGCGCGGGGATAAGGTTGAAGTCCTGGAAGACGTAACCAATGGCAGTACGCCGCATGCGCGCCCGGTGCCCTTGATCCAACGATTCGAGGGCAGTTCCCTCGACGAGAACCGACCCCGACGACGGGCGGTCCAGGCCGCCGGCGAGGGTCAATAGCGTGGACTTACCGGACCCGGACGGACCCATCACAGCCACCAGCTCGCCGGCGTACACCCGCACCCCGACAGACCGCAGTGCGTGTACTGCAGTCGAGCCGGAGCCGTGAACCCGACTGACGTCGCGCAGATCGAGGACCGGCTGGTTCACCGGGCACCCCCCTTCGCGTCAACGGACGCCGGCGCAGGTGCAGTGGAGTGCCGACGCTCGCGGACGGCGCGGCGCAGGCGTGCTTCGCTGTGATCCAGCCAGCGAATCTCCGCTTCGGCCGCGAAGACGAGCGAGTCGAGCACCAGACTCCAGGCCATCCCGGCCGGCTCGTCCTGTTTGGCTTGGGCAGCGCGCTTCAGCCGGGTGTAGTCCTGCAGCGCTGCCATGGTGGCGCTGCGCTGAGCCTGAATGACCGCGTCCACGTCGACTCGGGGCACGGTGACTGCCAGCGCCAGTTTGATAGCGAGCTCGTCACGCGGTGGCTGGGTGCGCTCCACCGGCATGCTGAACCACACCGCGACCTCGCCACGCCCCTCCTCCGTGACGTCGTAAATGACGTGGCCATCCTCGTCGGAGCCGGCCCCCTCAACCATCCCGTCCCGTTCGAGCCGGGCCAACGTTGTGTAGACCTGGCCGATGTTCAACGGCCAGGTCGAGCCTGTACGCGACTCGAACTCCGCCCGCAGCTGGTAGCCGTACATCGGCCGCTGCTCCAACAGCGTCAACAAAGCCTGCCTAATCGACATCTGCTTCCCCTTCTCTTGCTGACTACTGAGTATATGCATACCAGGTATACAGCCGGAACGGCGAACCGGCGAGCACGCCACTGCCACGAAGTTGCCAGTTCGACCGCGATGCTGGCGATCAGAAGGTGGCACTAGCATCACCGCGGTGACAGATCAGCGTGTCGTCGACACGGTCTCGGCCGCCAAGGACGACCCCGACGCGCAGCAGCCGTGGGCCGATCTGGGGCTCAAACCAGACGAGTACGCTCAGCTCCGCGAGATTCTGAACCGCCGCCCCACCTCCTCAGAGCTGGCCATGTACTCGGTGATGTGGAGCGAACACTGCTCCTACAAGTCGAGCAAGGTCCATCTCCGCCAGTTCGGCGACAACTTCACCGAGGCCATGCGGGAGAACCTGATGGTCGGCATGGGCGAGAACGCCGGTGTCGTCGACATCGGCGACGGGTACGCCATCACGTTCAAGATCGAGTCGCACAACCACCCGTCGTACGTCGAGCCGTATCAAGGTGCGGCCACCGGGGTCGGCGGTATCGTGCGCGACATCTTGTCGATGGGCGCGCGGCCGGTCGCCGTCTTGGACTCGTTGCGCTTCGGGCCGCTCGAGGCCGACGACACCCGCCGCGTGCTGCCGGGCGTCGTTGCCGGCGTTGGTGGTTACGGCAACTGTCTCGGGTTGCCGAACATCGGCGGCGAGGTCGTCTTCGATCCGTCGTACGCCGGAAACCCGCTGGTCAACGCGTTGTGCATCGGCGTTATGCGCCACGATCAGATCCACCTCGCCAAGGCGTCGGGCACGGGCAACCGAGTCCTTCTGTACGGCGCCAAGACGGGCGGCGACGGCATCGGCGGCGTATCGGTGCTGGCCTCAGAGACGTTCGACGAGACCGGCCCGGCCAAGCGACCCAGTGTGCAGGTCGGTGACCCCTTCATGGAGAAGCTGCTGATCGAGTGCACGCTGGAGCTTTTCGCCGAGGGCATCGTCACCGGAATCCAGGACCTCGGCGGCGCCGGTCTGTCCTGCGCGACGTCTGAGCTGGCCAGCGCCGGGGACGGCGGCATGCACGTCTGGCTCGACCGGGTGCCGTTGCGGGACGCCTCGTTGGCTCCCGAAGAGATCTTGATGAGCGAGTCGCAGGAACGCATGATGGCGATCGTCGAGCCGGCTGCCGTCGAGCGCTTTCTGGCGATCTGCCGCAAGTGGGACGTCGACGCCAGCGTGATCGGCGAGGTGACCGACACAGGCAGACTGGTGATCGAGTGGCAGGGCGAGACGATCGCCGATGTACCCCCGGGCTCGGTAGCCCACGACGGCCCGGTCTATCAGCGTCCCTTCGCGCGGCAGGCCAACCAAGACGAGCTGCAGGCCGACTCGGCGAACCGGCTGCCGCGCGCTAGCAGCGGCGACGAGCTGCGGTCAACCCTCCTCGCCCTCGTCGGCTCGCCGAACCTGTGTGACAAGTCGTGGGTCACTGACCAGTACGACCGGTACGTGCGGGGCAACACCGTGCTGGCTCAGCCCGAGGATGCCGGGGTGGTGCGTGTCGACGAGCAGACCGGCCTTGGCGTCGCCGTGTCGACCGACTGCAACGGGCGCTTCGTCCAGCTCGACCCCTACGTCGGTGCCCAGCTGGCGCTGGCCGAGTCATACCGCAACGTGGCCACCAGCGGTGCCCGCCCGATCGCGGTCACCGACTGCCTGAACTTCGGCTCGCCTGAGGACCCGGCTGTCATGTGGCAGTTCGCCGAGGTCACCCGCGGGCTTGCCGACGGCTGCCGCGCCCTCGGCATCCCGGTCACGGGCGGCAACGTGAGCTTCTACAACCAGACGGGCGAGGCGGCCATCCTGCCTACACCGGTGGTTGGGGTGCTGGGTGTCATCGACGACGTACGCCGCCGGACGCCGGTCGGCTTCTCAGCCGAGGGGCAGCAGATCTGGCTGCTGGGCGAGACCCGTGACGAGCTGAGCGGCTCGGAGTGGGCGCATGTGGTCCATGGTCACCTCGGCGGGCTCCCCCCTCGGGTCGACCTCTCCGCTGAACGGCAGCTTGCCGACATCTTGGTCAGCGCCTCCCGCGGCGGGCTCGTTGACGCGGCCCATGACCTGTCCGATGGTGGGCTCGGGCAGGCGCTGGTGGAGTCGTGCCTGCGGCATGGCGTCGGCGCCACGATCAACCTGCCGGCAGGTCTCGACCCGTTCGTAGCGCTGTTCAGCGAGTCGACGGCTCGGGCCATCGTCGCCGTGCCGCGTGAGAACGAGGCGCGGTTCGTCGACCTGTGTACGGCGCTCAGCTTTCCCGTGGTCAGCATCGGCCGGACCGCGGGTAGCGGCGACCACGCGGCGCTCGACGTACCGGATCTCTTCAGCGCGCCGCTTCACGAACTGCGCAGCGTCTGGTCGGCGACATTGCCGGCAGCGTTTGAGGACTAACGCGTGCCCACACGGCTGCGTCCGTTGACGGCTGCAGCGCTCGACGAGGTGCTCAACCGGATGGACGACGCGACGCGCTCTGGCGAGCCGCCCGATCCGGCGGATCTGCGGGCAACTGTGAAGCACTTCCTGGCGGTACTGGCCGCACGAGCACCCGGCAAGAGCGTGGAGGTCCGGGTTCCGCCGTACGCAGCGGTGCAGTGCATCGAGGGCGCTCGCCACACTCGCGGAAAGCCTCCCGCGGTGGTCGAGGTCGACGCGACGACCTGGATCGCGCTGGCCCGAGACGAGCGCTCCTTCGCCGACGCCGTCGGCAGTGGCGCCGTCCGCGCGTCGGGGGAGCGCTCCGACCTGTCCGACCACCTCCCGCTTATCTGACCGCGGCTAGCGACGTGGGTCCAGCTAGCATCGCGGTCATGACCCGTGACCTGCGCGCCGCTGTGTCCGACGTGTTGCCGGGCGTCCGAGCCGACCTCGAAGACCTGGTGCGCATCCAGTCGGTGAGCGCAGACCCGGCCCGAGCTCACGAGGTACGCCGGTCAGCCGAGGCCACCGCAGCGCTCTTCCGGGGCGCCGAGCTCGACGTCGAGATCTTGTCAGCTGACGGAGGGATGCCGGCCGTCCTGGCCACCAAGCCCGCCCCGCCGGGAGCGCCGACCGTGCTCCTGTACGCCCACCATGACGTGCAGCCCGAGGGTGACCCGTCGACGTGGGAGTCCGAACCGTTCGAACCGACCGAACGCGGCGATCGCCTCTTCGGCCGCGGCGCGGCAGACGACAAGGCAGGCATCGCGGCGCATCTGGCGGCGATCCGGGCGCACGGTGACGACCTGCCCGTTGGAGTGACGGTCTTCGTCGAGGGCGAGGAGGAGGTCGGGTCGCCGACGCTCGAAGCGCTGCTGTCGACGTACTACGACCGTCTCGCCAGCGACGTCATCGTCATCGCCGACTCGACGAACTGGGAGATCGGCACACCCGCACTCACCACCTCCCTGCGCGGCCTGGCGGACTGTGTGGTCGAGGTCAGGGCGCTCGACCACGCCGTGCACTCCGGGATGTGGGGCGGCGTCGCCCCCGACGCGCTCACCGCCCTGTGCCGTCTCATCGCGACGCTGCACGACGACGCCGGTGACGTCGCGGTCGATGGCCTAGGCGTCGGCAAGGCTGCCGACCTGGAGTACGCCGAGGACCGACTGCGTACCGAGGCCGGCATCGCGGCGGGGGTCGAGCTGATCGGCACGGGCTCTGTCGTCGACCGTCTCTGGGCGAAACCCGCCCTCGCCGTGATCGCCCTCGACGCCACCAGCGTCGCCGACGCCAGCAACACGCTCATCCCAGCGGCGCGCGCCAAGATCAGCCTGCGGGTGGCGCCCGGCGATGATGCGCGCCGAGCGCTCGGTCACCTGCGAAAGCACCTCGTCGACTCCGCACCCTGGGGGGTGTCGGTGATCGTCACCGACGGGGACACCGGCCAGCCGTTCACCGTGGACGCCCGAGGCCCGGCGTACGACGCCGCCCGGGCGGCGTTCGCCGAGGCCTGGGACGGCACCGCGCCGGTCGACATCGGTGTGGGGGGCTCGATCCCCTTCATCGCTGCCTTCGCGCAGAGGTTCCCCGCCGCCGCGATCCTGGTCACCGGTGTCGAGGACCCCGACACGCGCGCTCACGGCGCGAACGAGGGACTTCACCTCGCCGAGTTCGAGCGGGTGTGCCTGGCTGAGGCTCTGCTCCTCGACAAGCTGGGCATGCTGCCAAGATCCGAGTCTGGCGTCGCCCTGACGACGTGTCCTGTCTCATCAGATCGCTGACACTTGATGTCTCAAGACATCGCTGACACCTGATGCGGTTGGGCCCGATGCTGGGCCATGGCCAGAGACGGAGTTGCGGTGGATTCAAGGTTGGCGGCTGCGG
>JAABUR0100005751.1_pt1 | contig 15595 bp, 10 predicted proteins | sample 5560091 | NCBI WGS metagenome assembly JAABUR01 (sample SAMN10711879, study PRJNA513375) | rock metagenome | isolation source: Antarctica rocks | place: Antarctica: Victoria Land, University Valley sud
TTCCCTGGCCAGAACGGCAGGATCGCCTTCGCAAGCGACCTCGTCACGCCAGACAACCCGACAGAGGACTACGAGATATTCACCTCGAGGCCCGACGGCACGGGGCTGAAGCAGCTCACCTTCAACACCACGAACGAATACAATTCGTCCTACTCGCCGAACGGCGCCAGGATCGCCTATTCCGGCGGGGACGGCAACGACTACGAAATCTTCACCATCTCCGCGTCCGGGGGCATGCCCTTCAATGTCACCGACAACGCCACGGACGACTACGAGCCCACCTACTCGCCGGACGGACAGAGGATCGCCTACTTGGGCGGCGGCGCGGACCTGGAGATCCTCACCATCCGGGTTACGGGGGGAGCGCCCACCAACGTCACCGACAACGCCACGGTCGAATTCGAGCCCGCCTACTCGCCGGACGGCCGGAGGATCGCCTACCGGGCCCACGACGGCAGCGACTACGAGATCTTCACCATCCCGGTCGAGGGGGGCGCGCCCTTCAACGTCACCAACAATGCCACGACCGACTACAATCCTGCCTACTCGCCGGACGCACAGAGGATCGCCTACTCCGCCTTCGACCCCAACAACTACGAGATCTTCACCATCTCCGCTTCCGGGGGAGCCGCAACCAACCTCACCAACGTGGCCGATGACGACTTCCAGCCGGCCTGGTCCCCAGACGGCGAGAAGATCGCTTTCGCCAGCGACCGGGAAGGGCTCGACGACGCCATCCACGTGATGAATGCAGACGGCACCGGCTTGCACCGGCTCTCCACGGGCCAACCTGGAGTAGAGTCTCCGAGTTGGTCGCCGGACGGCGAGAAGATCGCTTACACGGCCGACACTGGGGGGGAGCACTTCGTCTTGATGGTGATGGACTCGGACGGTACGAACTCCACCACCGTCCGTAAAGCCCGTGTCCCCGGTTACATCAACTATTGGGACTGGTCTCCCGACGACTCCCGAGTCGTCTTCACCGAAGACCGCTCGCCCAGCGGTTTCGGAGAAACAGACACCTACGTCATGAATGAAGACGGCACATGCGTCAAGCAGCTCACCAAAGCGCCAGGCGACAACTTGCAAGCCACGTGGTCGCCAGACGGCGAGGAGATCCTGTTCGGAAGTGACCGCAAAGGGGGCGGCATCTACACCATGAAAACGGACGGTACGGACGAGACGCGAGTTCTGAAAGTGCCGAAAGAGTTGGGAGAGCTTATAGCGTTGGATGAATTTCGCTCCGCGTGGTCCCCGGACGGGAAGAAGATCGTCTGGACAGTCAAGTACGAAGGCGCCACGGGCTCGAAGATCTACGTGATGAACGCGGACGGCAGCGGCCTGACCGCCATCCACAGCAAGTTGGAGATGGCTCCATACGTGGACTGGCAACCCGTGCGATAGTCCTCCCGACGACGGTCTACCCCCTTCAGGGTTTGCCGTCTGGCAGAGGGTGCGTTGGAGGTCGTAGCCTGTAGCTGCGGCCTCCGATCTTTTTCGTATCACAGCCGTTTTGCGGAAGATCGCATTCTGCTACGGAGAGGCGTCCTCCACCAGGCACCCCGTCATTCGGGTAGTTCTCGATCTCGGATCTGCACGACAGCCGGATCGGACAAAAACGTCCGGTAGCTGGTCGGCGGCGATGCGCAGCTCCGGGGCTCTACGGCTTGTACAAGCGCGCCATCATCCAGGATAAGACTCGTCCAGTCCCCGCAGGTCGAGCGAGGCTACCCGCGCCAGTTCCTCGAAGTGGCCGTCCAGGGTGAGAACGTGACCGCCGACGGACTCCGCACCGGCGGCTATTATGCAATCGGTTACGGGAACCGTAACGCCAAGCCGCCGCATCTCGAACCCCAATCTCCCCACCCGGACGTAGACTTCGTCCGTGGTCTCTATCCAGGTCACTGCTCCCAGGGCTGTCCGAAGCTCTGAAAGCTCCTTTTCGTTGCGGGCTCCCTGAAAGAGCTCCGCCAGAACTACGCCCACCAGAACTGCCCGGTCATTCTGGATCAAACGCTCGACCTCGCCGGCTCTGGGCGTGCCGGGCCGGTTGAAATACTCTATCCAGTAAGAGGTGTCAATGAGTACCGGCTGATCCGCCACGATCGAACTCTCTCAGTTCCCGCCAGTTTTCCTCCAACCGGACCCTGCCAGGCAACCCCAAAAGCAACTCTTTGCGGCGGAGCCGCACGTACTCCTCCAGCGCCGCCTCCACCGCAGCGGCCTTCGTCTTCCGCCCGGAGAGCCGCACCGCTTCCCGCATCAATTCGGCATCTATGTCTAGGGTTGTTCTCACGCACAGAAACATAGCACAAAAAACTGGTGCCACGGATAGGTTATTCTCGCTCCCGGATCTGGGTGACTGCCTGGTCGAAGAACAGGTCGAGAAGCCAGTCGGCGGCGATGCGCACGCGGCTCTGGGGGCTCTCCAGTTTGTACAGATAGGTCATGCGCCAGAACAGGGCGGCGAGCTGGCCCGAGAAGCGTATGCCAAGCACCTCGTTCACTGCGAAGCGGCTCCCCATTTCAACGAGCTGCCCGAGTGGTTTGTACTTGAATGGCTGCGGCTCATCGCCGTCTATGAACCCGAGTACGTTCTTGGCGACTGCCTTGCCCTGCTGGGTGGCAGCCTGGGCGTTGGGCGGTATCGCGTTGCCGTCCTTGTCCACCTTGGCCGCGCAGTCGCCGACGCCCCACACGTTGCTGTGGCCTTTTACGCGCATCTCGGCGTCAACGATGAGGCCCTTCCGCTCGTCGCGCGGGAGGTCGAAGTCGTCGAGCTTCTCGCTCGCTCGTGCGCCCGCCGTCCAGATGGCGTTCTCCGTTGCGATCTCGTGCCCATCGTCCAGGATTACTTTGTCTGGTGTGATCTCCTTCGCCTTCACCCGGCTTATTACCTCGATCTGGAGGTCGGCCAGCTTCTTTCTGGCCGTGCGCCTGAGGGCAGGGTCGAGCTCCTTGAGAACCTGCTCGTTCCTGTCAACGAGCACGATCCTGACGCGGTGCGGGTTGATGTTCGGATAATCGGGACGAAGTACCTGATGCACCAGCTCGTGCAACTCGGCCGCAGTCTCCACCCCGGTCGCGCCGCCCCCGATCACCACGAAGGTGAGCTTGGAGTCTGGCACGTCGCCCCTGGCGAGGGTGGTCTCCTCGTAGCGTTCGATGACGCGGTTGCGTATCCTCTCGGCAGTCCCGATGCTCGTCATGCTGATGGCGTATTTCTGGACGCCGGGGATGCCGAAATACGCGGGCTCGCTGCCCAGAGCCACGATCAGGTGTTCGTAAGGGAATTCTTGCCCATCGGCTGTGACTTTCCTGTTCTCCAGGTCTATGCTCTCGACCTCGGCCCGCCGGAAGCTGGCGCCGAGGGAGATCAAAGCCCGCCGCAATGGCTGGGCCACGTTCCTGGTCTCGATGTCGCTGCTCACCACCGCGGCAACCATCGGCCAGAAGGTGAAGAAGTTCTCGCGCGAGATGAGCATGATGCCGACGTCGTCCCTGTGACGGGTGCGCTGGCACAACTCCTTGGCCGCCGTGTAGCCAGCGAAACCGCCGCCAAGGATCAAGATGCGGTTCGGGAAATCCCTGTAAGGCGGCCTCTCCCACGGCTCGTACCTGGGACGGACCTTCGTCGCCCGTCTCAGAATCCCGGCCGCGACGGCCCCGCCACCAAGCGCCAGAAGTCCCATCGCCGTCTTCCTCACGTCTCACTACCCCTTACGAGCGTCCACATCCGTCTGTTTTACCCAGGCTGGCCGGGGGCCATGCTCCACCACGAGAATACTCGGTCAACCCACAGCGTGATGCTAGTATGCTCCCATGTCTTCCGCGCCGAGTAAACCGTTGGACCTCCTGAAAGAACGCCTGGCTACGGTCTCGGATCTGGATTCCGCATCCTCCGTGCTTTCGTGGGACCAGCAGACGTATATGCCGGCGGGCGGCGTCGCGGGGAGGGCCGAACAGCGCGCCACCCTCAACCGCCTCTCGCACGAGATACTCGCCTCCACCGAAATAGCCCAACTGCTCGACGCAGCCGGAGAGCCCGAGCCAGGGACAGACACGGCTGCCATCATCCGCCTGACCCGCCGCGAACACGAGCGGGCGACGAAACTGCCATCACGGCTGGTGGCCGAGATCTCACGCGCCACCACGCTCGCGGAACCTGCGTGGGAACAGGCCCGCGCCGCCTCGGACTTCCCGATGTTCGCCCCGCACCTTGAGAAAATTCTGGGCCTGCAAAGGGAGGCGGTGGAGCACCTCGGCTACGAGGATCATCCATACGACGCGCTGCTCGACCGCTACGAGCCAGGCTCCCGCAAAGCGCGCCTGGAAACCATGTTCGACGATCTGAAACGCGGCACGGCTGACATGGTGCGTGGTACCAGCGCCCACTCCGAAGAAGTCAGAGAAGCCCCACTGCACGGAAAGTTCGACGAGCTGAAGCAGGAGGAGTTTGGGAGGATGATCTCCACCTCCTTCGGGTACGACTGGGACCGGGGTCGCCAGGATAGGGCGGTCCATCCGTTCTGCATCAACTTCGGCGGCCCAGGCGACGTGCGCATGACCACGCGCTTCGACCCTGACTGGCTCTCCCCCGCCCTGTTCGCCACCCTGCACGAGACGGGCCACGCCCTGTACGAACAGGGAGTAGACCCGGCATATTCCCGCACTCCCATCTCGGGCGGCGCTTCTCTCGGCCTCCACGAATCGCAGTCGCGCCTGTGGGAGAACGTGGTGGGACGTTCCCTGCCTTTCTGGAGACACTTCTATCCCAGGCTTCAAAAAGCTTTCCCCGAAACCCTCGGTTCCGCTGACCTGGAGACTTTCTACCGGGCTGTCAACGCGGCGCGGCCATCGGAGATCCGGGTTGAGGCAGACGAGCTGACTTACAACCTGCACGTCGCGCTCCGGTTCGAGCTGGAGGTAGCCCTGATCGAAGGTTCCCTCACCGTCTCCGACCTCCCGGATGCGTGGAACGCGAAGATGAAGGAGCATATCGGCATCGTTCCGAAGAACGACGCGGACGGCGTCCTCCAGGACTCCCACTGGGCCATCGGATATTTCGGCTACTTCCCGACGTACACCATGGGCAACATCCTCTCCCTCCAGCTCTTCGATGCGGCGCTCGAAGCCCAACCCGGCATCTTCGATGACATGGAGCACGGCGAGTTCGGGGTTCTCCTCGGATGGCTGCGGGAGAACGTCCACCGCCACGGCAAAAAGTACGAGCCGGATGACCTCATCGAGCGGGCAACGGGCAGGCCGCTTGACGTGCAGCCGTACCTGCGCTACCTCGGGGAGAAGTTCGGCGCGTTATACGGTATTTCCTAGCCGCAAGGGCGCCCCTCAGCCTTCCAGAACCCAGGTATCTTTGCAGCCGCCACCCGCCGTGGAGTTCACTACGCGGGTGCCGGGACGGGCGACGCGGGTGAGGCCGCCTGGCATCAGGTAGCCGAGGGCTGGCAGCACGAAGGTCCGCAAGTCTATGAAGACCTCTTCCGCGGCATCGTCGCTGCCCTCATCCAGGACGTGGGTCGAGAACTCCAGCGTCTCCTGAACCACGAAACCGGTCGGATTCTTCCGCACGTTGCGGCGGGCGTCTTCGATCTCCTCCCTGCCAGCCTCTGGTCCTATGAGGAGCCCCTGCGCCCCGTAGCCTTCACGGGGTTTCAATACCATCTCCGGCAGGCGCTCCATAGCCTCGGCCCGCGATTCCTCTTCCGCCAGTGAGTATGTCGGGGCGTTGGAGAGGATGGGTCGTTCCCCGAGGTAGGCTTCGATCATTTCCGGCACGAACGGGAAAATGGCCTTGTCGTCGGCCACACCGACCCCGAAACCGTTGACGAACCCAACCCGGCCTTCCAGGTAGACATTCTTCAACTCCGGCAGGTCGGTGTCAACGTAATCCTCGTCGAAGCGGCGGTAGATCACATCTATCCTCCGTCCGTCCGAGCGCGCCCTCACCTCGCCGTCTCTGACGTGGCAATCCGCGAGCGTGAGCAAAGAAACACCACACGCCTCGGCGATCCTACTGTGCTCGAAGTACGCCGAATCTCCGCTGCCACGGGTGACGACGGCCACGTTCGGCCCGTCAACGCCATCAGGCGCGGCATCCTCCAGCGTCCGGCGCAGCGCATCGTAGTAGGAGAATATCCTTGCCAGCCTGTACGGCTGGAACAGTTCGGGCAGGGCGTGCATACCGGCGCGGCGGATGGCCTCGGAGTAGGCCACGCCGCTCGGGACCCGCACGTTGTCTTCGAGTACCACGTACTCCCCGCCGCCCATATGGACCACGTCCGGGCCGTAGACGCGCACGGGGCTGGAACCCTGCGGGATGGTGTGCGGTCTGTAGAAGACGCTGCTCTCCACCAGCTCGTCAGGCACCACGTCCTGACCATCCCCGTAGAGAGCTTCCAGCCAAGCGTTGATGGCCCTTCCCCGCTGGAGTAGCCCAGACGAGAGGCGCTCCCAGTGATCCCCGGGCAGAATCCTCGGCATCCAGTCCACGGGGATAACCCGCTGGTCAGAGTCGTCCGCGGCGAAGGTTGCGCCCAGGTCTCCGAGCCGCCTGTAGGCCGCCGAGATGCCGCGCGTTATGGATTCTGTCCCGAGCGCGCTCAGGGCCTCGAACAAGGGACCGTAGTGATCCCTGGGCAGATCCGCCTTCTCGAAAACCTCGTTGAACCGGGGAAGCCCGATCTCCACGCGCCTAACCTCCAGCGCCGCCCCCGCGAGCGGAACGGCCCAGACTCCACGTCCGACCCTGGTAACCCATGAACGTCCCGGGTCCCAGCCGGATCAAAGATACGCGGTCTGTAATCCCGTGTCGTTGGCCCCCGGTACAAAATTTCCGGGGGCCGGGTCCGGGCTCCGGTTAGCGTCCTTCGCGGGCCTGGGGATCTTCGTGGTCTACGCGGCGCTTCGCCAGGAGGTTCACGCCGTATAGGACGAGACCGATGGCAAGCAAGAGAACTGCCAGCCCGAACACAGAGATATCCGATATGGCCTGGAAGATCAGGAGCCCCGCCGAGATGATGATGCCCAGGACGGGGAACACGGTCGGGGCGTGGAAGTGCTCGTGGTCCACCCGGTCGTTGCGGAGCACGAGGACGGAGATGTTCACCATTATGAAAGCAAGGAGGAGCAGCACCACGGTCGTCGAGGAGAGCGTATCCAGGGCCGTGGGGAACGGCCCGATCACGGCGAGGAGCACGAAGACTATGGCGGTGGTGAAGAGAATCGCCACCCACGGCGTGCGGCGGCCAGGGTGGACCCTGGAGAACACGGCTGGAAGAACTCCCTGATCTCCCATCCCATACACGACGCGGGAGGCCATGATCAAGTTTATCAAGGCGCCGTTGGAGACCGCCACGAGCGCGATGGCTGCGAAGAGTTGGGTCGGGATGGCGACCGGGCTCCTCTCCACCACCTCAAGCAACGGCCCGCTCGACTCGGCCAGGGCCCCGGTCGGCACCACCATCGAGGCGGTGAAGGTAACGAGCAGGTAGACGATGCCGGCCGCCAGCAAACCACCCAGGATGGCTCGGGGATAAACACGGCTGGGGTCGCGCACCTCCTCGGCCACGTTCACCGAGTCGTCGAAGCCGATCAGGGCGTAGAAAGCCAACACGGTCCCACCTAGTATGGCCGGCAGGAGGCTCGTGCCTTCCTTGAACTCGAACGCCCTTCCCGGATCCCCCGTCCCCGCGCCGAGCGCGAAGACCCCGATCAGGACGATCAGCAAGAGGCCGAAGATCTCGATACAAGTGAACACCAGGTTGAGCCTCACGGACTCCGAGATACCGTAGAAGTTGACCAGGCCAACGATGATTACGAACACCAGCGCGGCTATGACGGTAGGCACGCCGATGAACTGCTTGAGATAATCGCCGGAGAACGCGAGGCTCAGGGTTGCCGCCGAGGTGAGGCTGGCCGCCGCCACGGCGAAGGCAACCATGAAGCTCACAAACGGGTTCCTGAAGGCGTTGTTGACGTAGGTGGCCGACCCACCGGCCCGCGGGTACTTGGTGACCAGCTCGGAGTAGGACACCGCCGTAAAAACCGCCAGCACGAAGGCGCACAAGAACGCGCTCCAGATGGCCCCTCCGACCAGGGCCCCGACCTCGCCGACCAGCGCATAAATGCCAGCCCCCACGATGTCCCCGAGGACGAAGAAGAACAGCAGATACCCGCCCATGCCCCGCTTTAGCGGCGCATGCTCCGCCGCCCCTGACGTGGAACCGGATGAACCGGATGCCTCCACTCCCCACCTCCCGTGTCGTCAGCCCGGATAACGGGCCGGCTTCCTGTCACCACCAAAACCTACATATGTTACTAAATACAATTTTAGTCACAGTTCAGGCGCCCAGTCAAGCGGCGACGTTCACGAGAAACCTTCATCAGCCGGACAATTGAGTCCCCAAGGCCGTTGCCCCGCCAACCGCATAAGCCGCACACTCTTTCGCGACACCCGGAGCCGACCGCGAGCCCGCCCTTCTCCAGACTCTCCACCGCGCCTTTCGTGCGAACACAATAGCGATCCCGAGGTTTCAATCCTCGCCCGACCCGGAGGCCGAGCGCAGGCGACTCGTCCGAGACGCCTGGAACCGCTACCGCTGGGAGGCCCGACCACCTCGCCGACCGTGACCTATTGGCGCGGCCTCAAAGCTTGCGTTTTAACCTTCGGTCGACGCAGACACCATAACAGCAACAGAAGGAGAGCCTGGACCTATGCAACACAGCCCACAGTAGCTTCAAGCAGCCTGTGGTTAGCTTTTCTTCTCATAGTTCTGTTTACTACTTTCATATAGGGTCACGGAGATACAGGTTATCCTGGGTGCGAGTCGATCCGCGTCTGCGAGCCTGGGGCTGGCTCGCGGACTGGGTTCGGGCACCTCATTCAAGTTCGTCCAGTCGCACGGTGCATCTCTCGTGAGCCGAGAGGTTTGCGGCCTCTGTCAGAGCGCTCAATTCGAGGGCTGCTCGCACGTTATCCGGGTCGGTCTTCCCCTCTGAAGACAGGCTCACCCACCGCTCAAACGGCGACGCCCCGTCGTCGGACACCCGGACTGCGCTCCATGGTCCGTTGCCCCGGTGGCGCATCCTCAGCCCGCCGCTCGGATCGTACATAAGGCTTCCTTCGGTACCGTGTATCTCTACGGAGAAAGGCGCGGAGGCTCCCACAAAGGAAGCCTCGGCGACTGCCAGAGTCCTTTTAGAGTAACGCATGGTCACAACGGAGTGATCCTCGACGGCCCTTCCGGTAAAGCGGCCATACACGGCGCTCACTTCATCGGGCATTCCGAGCAGATGAGCGGTCAGGTACAGTGGGTGAGCGCCGAAGTCTACTGTGACGCCGCCCGCTGACTGCGGGGGATCAAAAAAGCGCTCCGGCAACCATCCCCGATGGTTCGTCGTGTTCGGAAGCACCCCGTCATGGGAGACACGAACACGCAGGTAGGTCGGCTCACCGATCTTGCCGCCGTCCAGCGACTCCCGTATAGCCTGGGTGTATCCCGCGTAGAGCCTGGGCAGCGAGACAACGAAGGTCACCCCTGCTTCCTCTACCTCTGCCACGATGTTGCGGGCTTCGGACAGCCTGGGGGCAATCACCTTCTCGGTGAAGATATGTTTGCCAGCCCGGGCGGCCGTGGGAATGATCTCGCGGTGAGCGGTGGTTGGCGTGGTGACGACCACCCCGTCGATGTCCCGAGAAGAGAGAAGCTCGTCGAGGTTCTTGTAGAATGGAACGTTGCGCTGGGAAGCTTCCCTCCTGCCTCGCTCCACGTTCTCGTCCCAGATTGCAAAGATCTCCGCTTCGGGATGGCTCTTGGCCTCGGACGCGTAGTCTTGTGCGTGAACGTGCCAGAAGCTCAGGACTGCGACACGCAACATAGACAAACCTCCTCCACGATCTCCTCAACTCACTCATCGGGTTAGTTACATCTTCAGTGCGTTAGGAGAAATCACCTTGGGTGCGATCCGTTGTCCTCGCCCGGCCCGGAGGCCGGGCGCGAATTCTCCGCTACTTCGGCTCGAACTTGAGCGCGGCGGAGTTGATGCAATAGCGCTGTCCGGTCGGGGCTGGGCCGTCCTCGAAGATGTGGCCCTGGTGGGCCCCGCAGGCGGCGCAATGCACCTCGGTGCGCTTCATGAAGAGAATGCGATCCTCTTCGGTCTCCACGTTATTCTCGTCAACCGGCTCCCAAAAGCTGGGCCATCCTGTGCCCGAGTCGTATTTGGTCTCGGAGCTGAAGAGCGGCGTGCCGCATGCTACGCAATTGTACGTGCCCTCTTCCTTGTTGTCCCAGTACTCGCCGGTGAAGGCGCGCTCCGTACCCTTCATGCGCGCCACGCGGTACTGCTCGGACGTTAGCTCGGTCTGCCATTCCTCTTCTGTTTTCTTTATTTTCTCAGCCATGGTTGGATTTTATCACCCTGACGTGCGGAGCTAGAGAAGGTTCGCCAGTCGCTTCACGCCTTCCTGAATTTGATCTTCGGTGACGGCGCAGAAAGGCAGCCGCACGAAGCGATGCCCAACCGGAGCGTCACCGTCGTCGGGATCTGCGAAGAACGCGGAGCCAGGCGTCAGCACGAGGTTCGCGTCCTTGGCGCGGCCGATCAGGTTGTCCGTATTCGCATCCTCGGGCAACATCACGCTGACGAAGAAACCACCCTCCGGGATGAAAGCCTGGGCATCGGGCAGCTCGCTCTTCACCGCCCCAGCCATCGCCTCCCAGCGCGGACGGTACAACTCCTTGAGGCGCTCGATGTTCGGGGCGAGCCAGCCCCGCTTCAAGTACTCCGCCACGGCTGCCTGGGTCGGCAACACGGGCGAGAGGTACGTGTTCTCGCCGAGGGTGGTCACGTCCCGAACCAGGGCTGAAGGCGCGAGCATGAACCCAACCCTGATGCCGGGGCTGAGGAGCTTGCTGAACGAGCTCATGGTGATGACGTGCGTCGGGTCTATCTCGCGCAGCATCGGCAGATCCTCGCCCTTGTAGCGCAGCTTGCGGTAAGGGATGTCTTCGATCACCCAGAAGTCGTACCTGTCCGCCAGTTCCACAACCCGTCGCCGTTTCTCCAGCGAGAGCGTCGCACCCGCAGGGTTCTGGAAATCAGGGACGAGATACAGAAACGCCGGAACCTCCCGCTCCAGAGCGGCCTCCAGGCGGTCCACGTTGATGCCGTCTTCTTCGAGCGGGATGCCGATGGTGCGGGCTCCCCGGCGGCGAAACGTCGTGATTGCACGGTCGTAGCTCGGCTGCTCGGTGAAAACCGCAGCGCCTTCCCGGACGAGATGCGCAGATACGAGATCCTGCAACTGCAACGAGCCGTTGCCGATCAGGATCTCATCTTCCGGAACGTTGTACTCCCGCGCAAGTTCCCCTCTCAGCGGCACGTATCCGGGTTGCTGGCCGTACTGCAAGACGACTGCCGGGTCGTTCTTGATCGCCGCGTCGAAGCACTCGCTCAACTCGTCCGTCGGGAACGCTTCGGGCGGCGGCACCCCGCGCGTGAATACTATCTTTGCATCACTCATTACGGCCCTCCAGTCGTTGGATCTAAGACACCTATCTTCGCCCGAAGCGCCGCGGGACGCAACCCTTCCCCACCAAACCTGGCCTTGATGTGTGCGACCTATGGGCCGACCCGTGCATCACGCAGATCGAGGATGGGAGCGCCCCTCGCCGCCGATACAAACCCTTTCGTTATAGGCGGTCAAGGGAGGGAGAAGGGCGTATGCACGAAGGGGTGATCCCCATACTCAGGGTGAAGAGCGCCGCCCGGACTGTCGCGTGGTACGGACGGCTGGGGTTCGTCGAGGAGTGGGAACACCGCTTCGGGCCGGGCCTGCCGGCCTTCGTTTCGATAGCGCGCGGGGATGTGCGGCTCTTCCTCTCCGAGCACAAGGGCGACGCCAGCCCCGACACGCTCGTGTACCTGCGCGTCGCCGATGTGGATGCCTTGGCTGCCGAGTTCGGCGTGACGGTACAAGAGGTCCCCTGGGCGCGAGGAGAGATCTATGTCAAGGATCCAGACGGCAACAGGCTGCGGGTCGCGACACCCAAAGATTAGCTGGCGTGGCGGGTTCAGCCGCCGGTCATGCGTTATTCGAGAGCCGGATCGAAGGACGCTGCCTGCCCGGCAGCGGAGGTCTTACTATGGGTCGCGGTATTGTGCGGGGTTTCTCCCACAGTGGATTAGGAGACCTGCTCCATCTCCGGCTCCGTCACCGGCTCAGCCGAACCCGGCGTTACCAGGGATGCATAAGAGATGCATTTGGGGCCGAGGATCTGCTTCAACTCGGCATGAAAGTCTGAGGAATCCTCGACCGCGCAGATCTTCTCTTCCAGACCATCCCCGATAGAGAACAGGAACACCGGGCTCGTGCCTGGATACCGGCTAACTAGTTCGAAAGCCTGCGAGGCTTCATCGTGCGACAGGCCGACGAACGCGGCGGCATCCAGATAGATGGGGTCCGGCCCCGGCTCAAGATGAAGCTCCTCCATCTCCAGCGCCACGACGCGCGGGATGCCTTCCTTGCGCTCCACCCGGCCCTTGACTTTGAGGACGGCATCCTCGCGTACGCACTCGGCGCAGCTTGCGTAGACCCTGGGAAATACGATCACCTCAGCCAGCCCCCGCGTATCGTCGAGCTGGAGCATCGCCATGTTGTCACCCTTGCGCGTGGTGTTGATCCGCACGCTCGTCGCCAGCCCTCCGACCCATACCACCGCCCCGTCGCGGCAACCGTCGAGGTCCGAGACCGTGGTGTTGACGTGCTTGCCCAGCTTGTGCATGACGGGCCGCAGAGGATGATCCGAGACGAACAGGCCGAGCGCCTCCTTCTCCCACTCCAGCCTCTCGCGGCGGTCGTCTTCCATATCCGGTATCTCTGGCTTCGGGGGCGCTATCTCCTCCGCCGCGAACATCGAGAACTGGTCGTCGTTGGCGTCCTTCAGGCTTCGGGCAGCCCGCTCCACAGCCTTCGCGTGGACTGAGATCATGGCGGCCCGCGACGAACCAACGTTGTCGAAGGCTCCGCATTTGATCAGGGATTCCAACGTGCGCTTGTTGTAAGTCTTAGGGTCTACCCGCTCGCAGAAATCGAAGACGTCAGTGAAAGCGCCGTCCTCTTCCCTCGCCGCGATAATAGCCTCGACAGTGTTCTCCCCAACGTTCTTGACAGCAGACAGCCCGAACCGGATGGTATCCCCCACTACCGTGAAACGCCGCCCCGATTCGTTCACGTCAGGCGGAAGCACCTCTATCTTCATGGCCCGCGCCTCTGCCACGTACTGCGGCACCCTGTCCTTGGTGTTCATGACGCTGCTCATCAGGGCTGCCATGTACGCCTCGGGGTAGTGCGCCTTCAGATACGCCGTCTGGAAGGCCAGGAACGAGTAGCAGGCGGAGTGGCTCTTGTTGAAAGAGTAGCCCCCGGCCTTCTCCATCCAGTTCCAGAGTTCTTCGGCGACGTGCGGCGCGACCTTGTTCTGCTCGCATCCTTCTGTGAACTTGTCTTTGAGCGGCGAGAGGAGCTTGATGTTCTTCTTGCCTATGGCCTTACGCAGCGTGTCGGCTTCGCCTGGAGTAAACCCTCCCAACGACTTGCTGATCTCCATTAGCTGCTCCTGGTAGGCAGCGACGCCGTATGTTGGCTCTAGGATCGGCTTGAGGCGTTCGTCCGCGTACTCGACGCTCTCGGGGTCGTGCTTGCCTTTCTTGAACGTGGGGATGTAGTCCATCGGGCCAGGACGGTACAGGGCGTTCAGGGCAACGAGGTCGTCGAAGCGGTCTGGACGGACCTCTTGGAGCATCCGCTGCATCCCGCTCGACTCGAACTGGAACACGCCGAAGGTGTCGCCCCTGGCGAAGAGCTTTAGCGTCTTCTCGTCGTCGAGTGGGATCCCGGCGATGTCCACCTCCTCGCCCGTCGCCTCGCGGATGGTCGCCTGGGTCTCCTCGATCACGTCGAGGTTCCTCAAGCCCAGGAAGTCCACCTTCAGCAGCCCGAGCGCCTCCACATCCGACATCGGATGCTGGACCATCACGGAGTTCTCGTCCCTCGCGATGCGCTGGAGCGGCACGATGTCCGTGAGCGGCTCCTCGGAGATAACGACCCCAGCGGCGTGGGTCCCCGCGTGCCTGGCGAATCCCTCTATCTCGAAGGCTGTGTCGAGGACCTGCCTGCCACCCTCGTTCCGCTTCACGAACTCCATGATGTCTCGGGCCGCCCCTGGATGCTTCTCGCCTGCGACGTACCCGTCATCTCCCGGTGTCAGTACATCACGAAGCGTGGTGCCGACGGGTTTGTCAGGGATGAACTTGGCGAGCTTGTCCGTGTCAGAATATGGATATTGGAAGATGCGGCCAGAGTCCCTGATGGCGGCTTTCGCGCCGATGGTTCCGAACGTGATGATCTGGGCCACGTGCTCGTGCCCACCGTACTTCTCGGTGACGTAGCGCATCACGTCAGCCCGACCGGAGACTGAGAAGTCTATGTCAACGTCGGGCATGTTTATGCGGTCGGGGTTAAGGAATCGCTCGAAGAGCAGCGAGTACTTGAGCGGGTCGAGGTCTGTGATCTCCAGCGCGTATGCGACTATCGAACCAGCCGCCGAACCGCGGCCCGGGCCGACCGCGATCTTCCTGTCCTTCGCGTACTTCACGAAGTCCCAGACGATCAGGAAGTAATCAGCGAAGCCCATCTTTCCGATGGTCGCCAGCTCGAAGTCCAGCCGCTGCTGAACCTCGGGGCTCTTCGCCAGATTCCCGTACCGCATGGCGAGGCCGCGCTCGCATTGCTCCCGCAGGTAGGCGTCAGCCGTATATCCCTGCGGCTTCGGGAAGTTGGGCAGGCGCGTCTTGCCAAGCTCCATCCCGATGTCCTCGACGCTCTCCACGACCTTCAGGGTGTTCTCCAGCGCCTCGGGATGATCCGGGAAGATACGGGCCATCTCCTCCACGTCCTTGACGTAGAACTCCTCGCCGGAGAACTTCATACGGTTCGGGTCGCTCATGAACTTGCCCGTCCCGATGCAGAGCAAAGCGTCGTGCATCTTGGCATCTTGCCTGGTTGTGTAGTGCGAGTCGTTCGTGGCGACGAGCTCGATGCCAGTCTCTTTGTGCAGCTTGAGAATGCCCTGATTCACGCGCTTCTGCTCAGGAATCTCCAGATGATCCTGCATCTCCAGGTACACGGCGTCGAAGATCTCCGCGTACTCCAGCAACCGCTCCCGCGCCGCATCAGGACGGCCTTCGAGGATGCGGGTCGGAACCTCCGCCGAAAGACAGCCGGAGAGGCAGATGATGCCCTTCCCGTACCGCCGCAGCATCTCCATGTCAACGCGCGGCTTGTAGTAGAAACCTTCGAGGAAACCGGTAGTCGAAAGCTTCATCAGGTTCTTGTAGCCCTCGGCGGTGCGGGCCAGCAGCGTCAGGTGGTAATAGGGTGCGCGGCTTCGGTCGTGGCGGTCTGCTGTGACGTATACCTCGCAGCCCAAGAGGGGTTTGATGCCGGCGCTCGTGGCTTCCTTGTAGAACTTCACCGCGCCGTACATCACGCCGTGATCCGTGAGCGCGAGTC
>JAABUR0100005761.1_pt1 | contig 15582 bp, 16 predicted proteins | sample 5560091 | NCBI WGS metagenome assembly JAABUR01 (sample SAMN10711879, study PRJNA513375) | rock metagenome | isolation source: Antarctica rocks | place: Antarctica: Victoria Land, University Valley sud
TGACCCACGACCCGAAGCTGCGCCCGCCGAGGCCCCACTCATCGAGGTGCTCGAGGTCTTCGGCGCGGCGCCAGCGGGCGGCCAGGAAACCCAGCACGCTGACCGCGATGAACAGGATCGTGAAGACAGTGAGCTCGACGCCGTTGACGTTGTCGAACATGCTCATCGCCTCGTCATCCGGTAGGCGATGAGCGTGCAAACGACGCCGATTGCGATCGCCGCAAGTTGGTACCAGTAGAAGAACGGGATGCCGAACAGCTCAGGTGAGTCCCGGTTGAAGAAGGGCGGAATCAGCGTCGCGATCAGCGGCAGCAGGAGCAACCAGTTCCACGGGCTGTGGTCAGAGCGCTCGGCGCGCCTTGTGCTCTCGGGTAGGTCGTCGGCCATCGTGAACCTCCAGCTGTCGGCCGTTTCACTGACACCATGACTTTCGCTGATGAGTGCTGCGTCTGCAAAGCGGTTCTCTTGGAGCGTGATCCTACTCACCTTGACGTTGCTGCGGAAAGGTCTGCGGACGGCTGAGCCCAGACATGAGACAGCGGGCTCCGGCGTACCGGAAACCCGCTGCTCTCGCATCCCTCGTCACTGATATAGACGTGCCGCCGACCGATTTGGTTGCGTGCACGCGGCAACTTCTTTTTCTCAGAGGTTGCCGCGGGCCGCCTGCTCGCGCTCGATCGCCTCGAAAAGCGCCTTGAAGTTGCCCTTGCCGAAGCCCAGGGAGCCGTGCCGCTCGATGAACTCGAAGAACACCGTCGGCCGGTCGCCCATCGGCTTGGTGAAGATCTGCAGCAGGTAGCCGTCCTCGTCGCGGTCCACCAAGATCGCGCGCTTCTTCAGCTCTTCGATCGGTGCCCGCACCTTGCCGATCCGCTCCCGCAGCTCGGGGTCGTCGTAGTAGGAGTCGGGGGTGGGCAGGAACTGCACGCCGTTGGCACGCAGCTGGTCGACGGTGCGCACGATGTCTCCGGTGGCCAACGCTATGTGCTGACACCCGGCGCCGCCGTAGAACTCGAGGTACTCGTCGATCTGGGACTTGCGCTTGGCCACGGCCGGTTCGTTCAGGGGGAACTTCACCCGGTGGTTACCGTTCGACACGACCTTCGACATCAGCGCTGAGTAGTCGGTGGCGATGTCGTCGCCGATGAACTCGGCCATGTTCACGAAACCCAGCACCTTGTTGTAGAACTCGACCCACTCGTTCATCCGGCCCAGCTCGACGTTTCCGACGCAGTGGTCGATCGCCTGGAATAGTCGCTTGGGGTGGTCTGATGGCCGCGTCACCTGCGTGGTGGACGCGACATATCCCGGCAGGTAGGGCCCGGAGTACCGGCTGCGGTCGATCAGCGTGTGCCGAGTCTTGCCGTACGTCGCGATGGCCGCCATCCGCACAGTTCCGGAGTCGTCGCTGACGTCGTGCGGCTCCTCCAGGATGGTAGCCCCGGTCCGACGGGCGTGGGCGATGCACTTGTCGACGTCTGGGACCTCCAGGGCGAGGTCGACCACGCCGTCGCCGTGCCGGCGGTGATGGTCCACGAGTGGACTGTCGGGACTGACCGCCCCCTTGAACACGAACCTGGCCGAACCCGACTTCAGCACGAAGGCCTTGGAGTCCCGCGCACCAGTCTCCGGCCCGGCGTAGGCAACTAGGTCCATCCCCAGCGCCAGCTGGTAGAAGTGCGCGGTCTGGGTGGCGTTGCCGACCACGAACACGATCGCGTCCATCGCGGTGACGGGGAACGGGTCCTTGGACGCGTCGTAGTCCACCAGACCGACGAGCTGCTTGAGCTGTTCGAGGGTCAGGTCGGCCTGAGCTTCTTGGGGAGTCAGTGTCTCGGTCATGCAGGAATTGTGTGCTCCGCCGCGCATACTGTGCAAGAGGAGGCTGCTCCCCTGGGCATCTTGCCTAAGCAAGCAGAACCTTGTCCGATAAAATTGCACAGCCTGTTCATTTGCACCGGAGAGGGGAACGCGATGGCTGTCGACTCCCTCGATGCGCGCCTGCTGACGCTGTTCGCGCACGAGCCACACATCGGCGTACTGGAGGCGTCCCGGCGCCTGGCCGTCGCCAGGGGCACCGTGCAAGCGCGCCTGGATCGACTGGAGCGGTCAGGTGTGGTGCGCAGCTGGGGCCCCGACCTCGACCCCCGAGCACTCGGCTACCCGGTGACCGCGTTCGTCACGCTGGAGATTCGCCAGGGCGGTGGTCACGACCCGGTGGGCGAGCATCTGGCACAGATACCAGAGGTGATCGAGGCGCACACCATCACCGGGCCGGGCGACCTTTGGTGTCGAGTTGTCGCCAAGTCGAACGCAGACCTTCAGCGCGTCCTGGACACAGTTGTGTCTTATCCGGGCATCGAGCGCTCCGCCACGGTGATCACGCTGGCGACCCAGGTGGAGCCTCGGATGCTGCCACTACTGAGCGTTGCGGGCACGATGGCGACCTCGGTGACCTGACCTCCGGCGTACGAACTAGTCACGGTCGGCTGGATGGCCGCACCCGGAACCCGACAATGACGGCGGCCAGCAGCACGACGAACGAGACGGCAAAGATCAGCAGGAAGAGGGTGGTGGCTGACAGCGTCTCGCGCCACACCGCGTACAAGACGCCAGCCGCGCCGATGACCAACAAGCCACCGAGCGAGTCGCTCATCTGGATCGCCGCCGAGTTAGCGCCGCGATCCTCCACCGGTGAGTACTCGAACAACAGCACGGCGTTGCTCGACATCGCCAGCCCCATTCCGAGCCCGGCGACGACGAGCCCGATGCCGGCCAGCCAAGCCGGCACCACAAGGGCCGTTGTCACGACCGCCGCCGACCCCGTCACCAGTACGCCGACTGCCGTGACGGCGGCGCCTCGTCGCACCAGTTGGTGGCGCGGGCTCCCCAGCCGGGCCCTGCCCTGCCACCAGGACCCGGTCGACCAGCCCAGCGCCGTACACGCGACCGCGAGCCCGGCCAGAGTCGGCGTCGCGCCCCTGTGCTCGACCAGCATCAAGGGCACGTACGCCTCACAACCGAAGAAACCGCCCGCCAGTACGCCGCGAAAGGCGATCACCGACGGCAAACCGCGCCTCAGGCGAAGCGTTCCTGATGGGAAGAGTCGGCGCGCTGCTCCGACGATAAGCGCCAGGCCGACCACCAAGGCTGCCGCCGAGGCCACCCATCGGGCGTGCTCCGCCTCGATGCCTGCCCACTGCAGCAGCGCGGCCCCAAGCGCCATCGCCGCTGCCAGCCGGACACGCCCTGCCCGGCGCACGTCGGAGGTCACGCTGCTGGAGATGCGCGGCAGAATCGCCACCAGCGGGATCGCGACGAGCGGCGCGATCGACAAGAACGCCCACCGCCACGAGACGTACTGCGTAAGCCCGCCGGCGATGAACGGCCCAACCACCGAGGGCACCACCCAAGCGGTGGAGAGCAGGGACATCACCTTGGGTCGCTGGCCCTCGGCATAGCACTGCCCGATGATCACGTAGACGGCGACGATGACGAAGCCCGCGCCCAGGCCTTGCACGACGCGCCCGCAGATCAGCATCGGCATCGACGTGCTCAGGCCTGACAGCACCAGTCCGCCCGCAAAGGACGCGCCGCCGAACACCAGCGGCAGTCGTGGGCCGATGCGGTCGCACAGCTCGCCCGCCACCCCGTTCGCGAACATCGCGGCGCCGAGGAAGCCCGTCAACGCCCAGGGGTAGAGGGCGAGGCCGCCGAGCTGTCGAGCAGCCACCGGCAACGCCGTCGCGACGGCCATGAACTCGAAGGCGATACAGACGATGAGCGAGAAGATTCCCGCCGACAGCATCCGGTGCTGGGAGCCGAGCGGGCCAGCCGCCAGCTCCTGGGTCGATGTGGTCAATCGGTCAGCTGTCGCTGTCTTTGCCTGCAGGCGACATCGACTCCCACACCTGCTTGCAGACCGGGCACACCGGATACTTGTGCGGGTCACGGCTGGGCACCCAGACCTTGCCGCACAACGCGACGACCGGCGTTCCCATGACCATCGCCTCGGTCAGCTTGTCCTTGAGCGCGTAGTGGCTGAACCGGTCATGCTCACCCTCGTCGAGCGACTCCTTCGTTCGGCGGTCCTCGACGGTCTCGAGGGCGGGCGTCAGCGCGGTGGTCACGAGCGTCATCCTAAGGCGTCAGCCAGCTGCTCCTCAGTTCATGCTCGGGTCGTCGGGGAAGGTGGCGACGTAGGCCAGCTCGCCAGGCTGCCTGCGCAAGACGTCGCTCCACAGCGCTGCTGGCTCGGGAGTCAGCACATCGGTCGGTACGGCGTTCGCGAGGTACCACGACCCCTCGGCAATCTCGGCCTCGAGCTGGCCCTCACCCCACCCCGCATAGCCGGAGAACACCCGAACCCCGACAAGGTCGGACAGCAGTGACTCGGCCGGCAGGTCGAGGTCAACCAGGCCGTAGTCGCCAGTCAGTCTCTTGAACCCCAGGTCAGGGCCAGCACCCAACGCCAGCCCCACCGCCAGCGCGGAGTCCTCTGCGACCGGGCCACCGGAGAAGAGGAAGGGAGGCTCGACCACCGCTGCGCCCCACCCTGGCAGCACCACCTCGAGCGGAAGCTCCGACGGGCGGTTGATGACGACCGCCAGCGCTCCGTCGGTGTCGTGGTCGAGCACAAAGAGCACACCGCGCCGGAAGTTGGGATCGAGCAACCGGGGAGTGGCGACGAGCAGCTGGCCGGTATGGAACACCATCACGTCACCACTCCCGCCGCTGCCGCGGCTCCTACGGCTGCGGAGTCTCTGACCGCTGAGGCGTCTCTGACCGCTGCGGCGACTGCCTTGTGCACGTCCTCCTGGAAGACGCTCGGGATCACATAGTTCGCGTTCAGCTCGGTGTCGGAGACTGTCGAGGCGATTGCATGGGCAGCGGCCACGAGCAGCGGGGACTCGATCGTGGTGGCAGCCGCGTCGAGCAGGCCACGGAAGACCCCCGGAAAGGCCAACACGTTGTTGATCTGGTTCGGGTAGTCCGACCGACCTGTCGCGACGACGGCTGCGTGCTCTCGAGCCACGGCTGGGTCTACCTCCGGATCGGGGTTGGCCAAAGCGAACACCACAGCGTCGGAGACCATCGCCGCGATGTCCTCCGCGTCGAGCACGTCGGGCGCGGAGACCCCGATGAACACGTCGGCTCCGCGGACCGCCTCCTTCAAGGACCCGGTGACCAATGCTGCGTTGGTGTGCTCGGCGATCCATCTCAGCGAAGGGCCGAGACCCGCCCGCTCTGAGTGGATGACGCCGTCTACGTCGGCGACCACCACATCCGTCGCACCTGCCTCGATGAGCAGGCGGACGATGGCGGATCCCGCGGCACCGGCGCCCGACATCACGATCCGCACGTCGGCCAGCGCCTTGCCGACCACCCGCAACGCGTTGGTCAAGGCGGCGAGCACGACGATCGCCGTACCGTGCTGGTCGTCGTGGAAGACGGGGATGTCGAGCAGCTCGCGCAGCCTGGCCTCAACCTCGAAGCAGCGAGGTGCGGAGATGTCCTCGAGGTTGATCCCTCCGAATCCGGGGGCGATGACCTGCACGGTCCGCACGATCTCGTCGACGTCTTGGGTGTCGAGGCAAAGCGGCCAGGCGTCGATGCCGGCGAACCGCTTGAAGAGCGCGGCCTTACCCTCCATCACCGGCAAGGCGGCAGCCGGCCCGAGGTTTCCGAGTCCGAGCACGGCCGACCCGTCGGTGATGACGGCGACAGAGTTGCGCTTGATGGTCAGCCGTCGGGCGTCTTCAGGGTTGCGAGCGATCGCCAGGCAGACCCTGGCGACGCCGGGCGTGTAGACCATGGACAACTCGTCGCGGTTGCGGATCGGATGCTTCGAGGCCATCTCGATGGTGCCGCCGAGGTGCATCAAGAAGGTGCGGTCGGACACCTTGTGGACGTCGACACCTTCGACCGCGCGCAGCGCGAGGACGATCGAGTCGGCGTGGACGGTGTCACGGGCAGCGCAGGTCACGTCGATACGGAGGGCGTCACCGCCTGAGGCTGTTACATCTAAGGCAAGGACCAGTCCCCCCGCAGATTCCACGGCTGAGGTGAGTCGGCTGACCCCGGCACCTCCGGCTGGAACGACGAGCCGGACGGTGATGGAGTACGAGACCGACGGAGCAGCGACCATGCACCCATCATGGCAAGGGCTGCCGGGCTTGCTGCACCTGCGGCTACTTACCTAGCGTGACCTGACCATCCTTGACGGGCACCAGCTCGATCCAGGTGTGACCAGCCGGAACCGTGATGTCGTCCCCCTGCGCCGTGGAGAGCGTCAGCGCAGTGGCTTCGTCCTTCTTAGTCCACACGCACCTCAGGGCTCGATCGCCGTGCACAAGTATCGCCTCTCCCTCGCCGTAGAAGAATGTCTCGGGAACGGCGTAACCTCCCGGGTCGAGGTATCCAGCGTCGCCCACCTTCACCCGCAGCAGCAGCACGTTGTCGGCCACGAAATCGTCACCGAGCTGGGCCAAGGACTCGGGCCTGGTCCACCCGTCGCCGGAGTACTCCCAACTGGTGGTGTGGGAGTCGGAGAAGGTCGCGGCGATCGTCGTGACCGGGACGTCTCCTGAGAAGTCGTTCGCGCCCCCGAAAGGGAGATACGGGTCGCCCGGGGGCTTCCAGTTGGCGCCAGGACTGGCGGCAGCTTCCACCAGACTCACGAAGAGGTTGTACGGCGCCAGGCGGAAGTCGTCGCGAAAGAAGCCGGGGCTGCCTTCGGTGAGCGTCGGAACGTCTGCGCCGGCGAGCCGCAGGATCGTGCGCTCCGCCCCGCCCGAGGCGATCATTGTGGCGTCGACCGGCTTGAGGATGCCGATATCGGACGCTCGCATCGACCGCACCGGGCCGACCGTGTCAGGTAGGTGGGTGTAGTAGAAGACCGCGAGCCGGGTCAGACCACCTTCGACAACCTCCTCGACCACCATGTCAGCGGAGCTGAGACCCAGTTGAGGAGCAGCGCTCGATGTGTTGTCGATCTTTACCGCATAGACCGGATGATGTGGCAGGTCCCCCTCGAGCGTCTCGCCGGTGAGCGGCCACTCGCCGTTCAGCTGCACCGACCCAGCAGTACTTGTCGTGTCATCCGGCCCGTCGCTCGCACCGCTGGCTTCACTGGCGGTGCTCACGCTACTCGCGACACCGTCGTCGCCACAGGCCGCCAGGGACAGCGACAGAACCGTCGCAAGACCTAGGGTGGCGACGGTACGGCGGCGCTGGCGGCAGGCCGACTTTGCGAGACGTCGACCAAGAAGCATGGCGTAAGTGTGCCGCAGGGCCGCCCCGAATCCGGGACGGCCCTGTCCGTTTGGCGTGTCACCAGCCCTGGCGTTCCGACGCCAGTCGGCTATCAGCTATGGCGCATCGTGGCGCCGTACCACGACGACGTCCACAAGGGGTCGCGCTTGACCGGCGTACCGGTCCTGGAGGCGTGCAGCAGCCACACCTGACCGTCATGGCGGCCTAGGAACATGGCGGCGTGGTAGATGTTCCCGCTGCTGTCGTGGAAGTACATCAGGTCCCCTCGCTGCATCTGGCTCTGGGGGATGTGGCGCATGGCTCCGTACTGCGCACTGGTAGTGCGGGGCATAGCCAAACCCGCGCGCTGGAAGGAGTACATCAGCAGCCCCGAGCAGTCGAAGCGGTCGGGGCCGGCGTAGCCCCAGACGTAGGGGTCACCCTTTTGGGCGATGGCGACCTGAACGGCGTTGTGGACCCTTTGCTGGCGCGCGGTGCGCTGAGCGTCGGCGGGCACCGCAGTGAACATCGTCAGCGCCAGGATAGTGGCGAGCAGGGCGGGGAGGGCGGCGAACACACGCCGCCAGGCTGCGAAAGCAGACATGAAAGGGCTCCTTCTCACGCCTGTGAGGTGAGCTGTCGGGTTCGAGCGAGAAGGTGCTCGGCCGCCACGGATGGCGACTTAACCCCAAGCAAGATTGCGGTGGTCCGTAGATCGCTGCAATTGTGCGGGAGTGGGTCCCCCACTCCTGCCCCGTGTGAGATGTCATTTCGGTGTCGTCGGTCATGGAGTCACCCGGCTGAGGGGCAGGATTCGGCGTCCAGCCAGGGTGCTATTCAGTTAGGTCTCGGCGAGCGTAAGCGTTCCGCCCGAAATGTCAAAGGCCACCGAGGGAACTGCTGTGCATTCTTAGGAAGGGAGGCGGCCGGGCTCGGGTCCCGAAACGCAGCTGCGGGAGCTGCCCGCGGCCGGGGCGAGGCGACATCGTCGACATCTCTGCTCCGGCTACGAGCGCTCCCGCGACTGGATCAGTGCTTGCTCAGGTACTCCTTGAGCGCCTTGCGGCCGAGCTGGGAGACGTTCAGGCCCTCCTTCTGGGCCACCTCCTGCGCCTTGCTGCGGACAGCGGTATTGACCCGAAAGGCGATCTGCGGTGAGGATTTGCCGCCCTTCTGTGAGTCATCGAGCGAAGGCCGACCGGCCTTGCCGCGCTTGCCCTTGGTCGGCGCCTTGGTCGGCGCCTTGGTCGGCGCCTTGGCCGAAGTCGGGGCGGTCATGTTCGGTTCGGTGGGTTGATCAGTCATGCGATCCTCCGGTGTTGATCCGGGGCTGTCCCCCGGGTGTGCTTCTATTATGTCAGACAGAATCGATATTGTCCAACAGAACTCTAAGCTGGCTGGCACCCGGCGTACGGGGGCACCGCTGCTGAGTCACCCAGGCTCTTGCCGGAGCAGAGCGATCCGGTCGAGGAGGTTCTCCAGCGACTCCTCGAACTCGACAGCCGAGTGGTCTTCAGCCAGCGCGCTCTTCAACCGCCTGACGATCGGATAGGCCACGAGGTCCTGCGACTCGTTCTCGCCGGAGTCCAACACGTCCAGTGGGCCGACGTCGGCCCCTAGCGACGACACTTCGAGCAGCAGATGGCCGAGCAGGAAACTCGTGAAGGCTCGGTACGCCGCCACCGCTGCCTTATCGCTGAAACCCTCACTTATCAGGCCGTGCAAGAACGACTCGACCCAGTGCAGGTTGCGGAGCGGTGGTCGCAGCCACGGAGCCTCTGGAGGGCGAGACGCCACCAGCGGGAACGCTGCCGGGTGGGCGAGAGCAATCCGGCGAACCCCATGAGCGAGGCGTTGCAAGAAGTCCTGCCAGCCGTCCTGAGGGGCGTGGATGACATGCTCGTCGTCGTACATCTCGCCGACGATCGTGTCGACAACCCCGTCGAGCAATTCCTCCCGACCCGGCACATAGCGGTAGAGCGACATCGCCTCAACGCCGAGCACGGCCCCCAGTTTGCGCATCGTCAGGTCGAGCAGCCCCTGCTCGTCGATGAACTGCACAGCTGCGGTCAAAATGCGCTGCCGGTCGAGAGGGACCCGCGTGGACGGTAGGGCTGACCCCTCGATCACCGCCGCATCGGCGTCGACGACATCGTCGCTGTCTAGCGCTGGCATGCTGCTTCTTTCACCTCCGCCGCCTCGTGGCCGATCGGCTGGGTGCCTTCAGCCCTCACTCCCTACCCACCTCAGACGTCCGTCATGCCGCGAACGCGCCGTTAACTCAGGAGAACCGCCGATGAGCGCTTGAATGCGAGCGTCTTTACGTTGTAAGGTCACCTCAACAGTCGGCTTACGGCGTAAGTTTCCGGACATTCGGACATTGGGAGGCAGGGTGCACGCAGCCGAGCCTCTCGACGTGGTGATGGCTGAGGTCGCGGCTGCGCTCACGGCCCCGGTGAAGGCGAGCGATGCCTGCCGCTTGATCACCGAGGTGGCTGTCGACAGCCTCGCAGGCGTTGACTTCGCTAGCATCTGGTTGGCCCAGGGCCGTCAATCCGCGCGGATCGTCGCCACTACAGACCCTCGGGGGCTCGAAGCCGATCGCCTCCAGCACGAGCTCTCGGAAGGCCCTTGCCTCGACGTCATGGAGACCTTGCGGACCGTCCGCTCACCCGACGTTGCCACCGACTCTCGCTGGCCGCTGTACGGTCCGAAGGTGGCAGCCTCCGGAGTCGTCGCCCAGACATCCCTGCCGCTGCCAGGCTCACGAAACGTGCGGGCGTGCCTGAACCTCTACGCCCTGACGACCGGTCCGGTCGGCGGGCCTCACGTCGTCGCCGGACTTTTCGCCACGCACGCAGCCGTCGCGCTCAGCTACTCCCTCCAGCTGCACGACATCAGTGCGGCACTCGACCGGCGCAAGGTCATCGGCCAGGCGATCGGCATCGTCATGGAGCGTTACGCCATCGACGAAGAAGCCGCCTTCGCCTTCCTCACCCGAGCCTCCCAGACCGCGAACGTCAAGCTTCGCTCCATCGCCGAGCAGATCGTGTCGGGAGTCGTCGACGATGACTCGCAGCGGCGGAGCTGAGGCGACTGGTCAGGTCCACTCCGCCGAGACCGGCTACGGTCTGACACGTCGAAGTTGAACGACTGGTCGGGAGTGAACGTGCCAAGTGCTGGTCGCAGCAGAGCCGTGGTCACCGGTGGAGCGGGCTTCCTCGGGTCATGGGTGTGTGAGCGACTGCTCGAGCGGGACTTCGACGTCGTCTGCGTCGACAACTTCAGCACGGGCACGCCGACGAACCTGCGCCACCTTTTTGACCGCCCAGACCTCGAGATGGTCGAGCAGGACGTCTCGGCGCAGCTGTCAGTCGACGGTCCGGTCGACTGGGTGCTGCACCTGGCCTCGCCTGCATCACCCGTGCACTACCTGCGGATGCCGATCGAAACCCTCAAGGTAGGCAGCCTCGGCACGATGAACGCCCTGGACCTCGCCCGGCGCAACGATGCACGCTTCGTGCTCGCCTCCACGTCGGAGGTGTACGGCGACCCCCTCGTGCACCCACAGCCCGAGCACTACTGGGGAAACGTCAATCCCATCGGTCCACGGGGGGTGTACGACGAGGCGAAACGCTTCAGCGAGGCGTTGACCACGGCGTACCGGGCCACGCACAACCTAGACACCGGCATCGTGCGCATCTTCAACACCTACGGTCCGCGGATGCGACCCGACGACGGTCGAGCGATCCCGACCTTCATGGGCCAGGCGCTGCGAGGTGAGCCCATCACCGTGGCGGGTGACGGCAACCAGACCCGGTCTATCTGTTTCGTCGACGACACGGTCGAGGGCATCCTCGCTATGGCGAACAGCTCACACGCCGGGCCGATCAATCTCGGCAACCCTGACGAGATGACGATGCTCGAGCTGGCTGAGCGGATCCGCCGGCTCACCGCGTCGTCGTCCTCGATCGAGTTCGTCGATCTGCCGACTGACGACCCCCGCGTGCGTTGCCCTGACGCGTCGCTGGCCCGCGAGCTGCTGGGTTGGACGCCTCGGGTCTCCTCGGACGAGGGCCTCGAGCGCACTCTGGAGTGGTTCTCAACGCTGGCGGCCACCAACGGCCCCGCGGCGTAGCAGCAGCAGCCGTCAGACGTATCGGCGGGAACGCGGAACGGCCACCTCGTCCTGTAGCCGAGTCGGCAGCACCCACACCGGGTTGGAGAACCCGACGACTGTGCCGTCGGAGGTGCGCACCATGACGCGGACGTAGATCCCGCCTCCGCGAGCGACCTCGGTCGACCAATGGCCCCGGACCAGCCAGCTCACCGGCACGGTGATGCTGCGGTTGACGGGCTGCAGGTGGTCTGCACCGGCGCGGTCGCACCGGCCCACGACCAGCTCCAACGAGGCATCCCTCGGAAGTGCCGTCGCGGTGACTCGCACCGGCACGCTGCGACGCCGGGTCAGGAGGACACCGCCCATCGGGACGCGACCGTCAACGAGCAGGTCGAGTTCGCCACTCCAGGCCAGGGGGTCGTAGAACCACGCGCGCCCGGCCTTCGTCGCAGCACACAGGTCGGCACGGCCTCGGCTGTTCGCCCAACTGCCGGTGACCCATCGCGGCTCGTTGGGAGCCAGCCAGTCGTTCCCCTCGTGGTCGTCGGTTACTCCGCTGGCGGTCAGGAAGATGGCGTTGCGTGCGGCCACGTCGTACGCCAGAGCCAGCTTCTCGACCTGTTTGCCGGTGCCGATCTCGATCACGTCGGCGCCCATGCCGTTCGTCTTGACGAGCCGCGAGGCCAGCTCGCTGCCAGGTGAGGGGTGGTTGATGCTCACCACCGCGCCGTGGCTGTGCAGGAAGCGGACCATGGCGCGTTGCGCGGCCAGAGAGGGGTCCTTGACGGGGATTGTCGAGTCGTAGGTCGGCAGGGTGCCGTCGCCGCCGAAGGCGTTCAGGTGTTCGACGAGCGAGATCTCTGAGGCGGCGTACTGGGTGATGCCTGGATAGCGGCCGCGGTACTCGCGCACCAAGCTCTGCAGCATGGCCGTGCCGTCGGCAGCGGACTGCCGGTCTCGCCGAAAGCGTAGCCGGTCGACCACGCCTTGGGCGGTTGCTCCGTCGCGAGCCCGGACTCCCACCCGGAACTGCTTGATCGACGCGTCGCCGGCGACGGTGTCTGGCCATAGCTTCGCGTGGTCGGCGCACAAGTCCATTTTTACCCGTTGCCACCCGACGCCGCTGATCGGGACACCGACGATCCCCATCCGGCCGGAGTCCTCCCGGCGGTATCCGGCGGCGGCGCCGATCCGGTACTGCAACCTGTACTGACCGGCTGGCCGTCCACCCGAGGCCGGGCGATAGCTCGAGCCGATCTCTACCACCAGGTGGGCTGAGTTGCCCACCAGCTCGGGGAGCACGTCGAGCTCGAGCACAGTGTCGACGTAGCTGGTGGTGTAGGTGAAGTTCCACGCATCGCCCTCAAGCAGGTACGACGCCGCGGACCCGTCGACCGGCCCGGTCACCCGCAGGCGTAGCGCGCCACCGGGCTCGTCCGGGGAGCGTGGGGTGGCGACGAACTCATGATCCGCGAGCGGCGGGTTCCCGTCGGTGTAGGGCACCCAGGTCCACGCCAGGCCGTTCTCGTACTCCTGCTCGCCGTCGAAGCCGACGGCCCGGCGGTAGCCGAGCGCGGCCACCCGGAAGTCGTGGTCGGTCCACCAGACGACGTCGACCCCGAGCCGAGTGGCCTGGTGGAGGTGTGCCTCCATGCTGGCTGTGCCTTCGCTGAAGGACCCGTGGATATGCATCGCCATCGTGACCGGGTCGCCGGTCGCCAGCGCCGTCGATGCGGCACCGACAGTGGGCACACCGAGAGTCCCGACGCCCAACAGGCCGCCGGCTGCGAGCTTCAGCAGGTCACGGCGGTCAAGCGGCGCTGGCGCAGGCAGCTCAGGTGAGGCCATGGCCACAGTGTGACAGCAACCGGTCACTGGCGGCGACGACATCTTCGACGCTGATCTGCAGCAAGGCGGGATCGGCCGAGCTCCCCCACGGGTTCCCCGGCACACCGCCGTGCCAGAGCGTGATGTGCGGCCCGCCGGCGGGAGGCCCCCACTGGCGCGGCGGCACGGGACCGAACAGGACGACTGACGGAGTGTGGTAGGCAGTTGCGAGGTGCGCCACCCCGGTATCGCCGCAGATCACCAAGCTGGCCGACGCAACGAGGGCAGCCAGCTCGAGCAACGTCGTCTGGCCGGCAAGGACGCTCCGAGCCGGTAGACCCGCGCCGGCGGCGACTCGATCGGCCGTGCCGCGCTCCGCAGCAGAACCCGTGACGACGACGTGGCCTCCGGTCGACGCCGCCCAGGCCGCTACCTCAGCGAACCGCTCGACGGGCCACTGCCGCGAAGCGAAGGCTGCGCCGGGATGGATGACCACCGCCCCGTCGACCGAGGGGGCATCAGTCGGCGGCGGCAATCTCAGGTCGGTCGGGTCGGCCGGCGCACCGAGCGCCTCGGTCACCAGCCGGCACCACCGCGTAACCTCGTGCTCGTCGGGCCGCCAGGAGGGGCCCGCAACTCCTGCCTCGTCACACCCGAACGCGACGAGCCGCTGCGGCCCCAGCTCCAGCAGCAGCCGATGACTCTGTGGTCCTCGGCCGTGCAGGTTGACGGCGATCTCGGGAGGACGCCCAGGCCACCGCAGGTCGTCAAGACCACCAGTGGGGTGCAACCGGTCGGCCACCCCCGCCAGCCTGACGAGCGGTCGAAACGCGGCAGGGGCTGCCAGCACGATCTCGTGACCAGGGGAGGCCGCGGACAGCGCGCGCAGGGCAGGCACGCCGGTCAGGAAGTCGCCGAGCCCGAGCGCTCGCAAGACGACGACGACTGGCGGCTGGCTCAGGGCCACGACCCTTCTGTCGATGCCGCGACGACAAGCTCCCGCACCTCGCAGCCGGGCGGCTGTCGCAGGGCGAAGACGATGGTGGCGGCGACGTCCTCCGGAGCGTTGAGCTTGGCGTCGGGCGGCGGCTTGTACTGCTCGTCTCGGTCGTCGAAGAACGCCGTGAGCATGCCCCCGGGAACCAGCAGAGTCACGCCAAGTCGGCCGGCCGTCTCCGCGGCCAGCGCTCGGGTGAAGCCCACAACTCCGAACTTCGACGCGCAGTACGCCGTTGCGTCGCTCACCGCCCGAAGACCCAGAGTGGAGGCCACCGTGACGACCCGGCCGTGCCGGCTGAGCAGGTCCGGAAGAGCCGCCCGCACGACAGCCGCGGTGCCGAGCAGGTTGACGGCGAGGACACGGTCCCACAGGTCGGCGTCGACGTCCTCGAGCCGCCCGCAGGCGTCGATCCCCGCGCACGTGACGACAGCGTCGATGCCGCCAGTGCGGCTCGACACAGCGCGTACCGCCTCCTCAGCCGCCCGACTGTCAGCGAGGTCGACCTTCTCCTGGTCGAACTCACCGCTTGCCAGGGTGCGATCCAGGATCACCGGACGCCCACCAGCAGCCGCGACGGCCTCGACGGTTGCTGCGCCCAAACCGGAGGCGCCGCCTGTCACCAGCACGGTTCCCAACGTCATCAGTTCGTCTCCTCACTTGGCTGAGCTCTCGTCCCCATCGCTTGCTAGGCCTGCCGCTCCGACGCCCTCGCTTCTTCGACGAGCTGGGTCGTCGACCGGCCAGCCAGATAGGGCAGCACCACGGCCTGGCCGCCCCACTCCTCGAGGGCCGCCGCCTCGGGGACGGTGGTGCCCGTGTAGTCGCCACCTTTCGCCCACACGTGCGGACGCAGCCGACGGAGTACCTGCGACGGAGTGTCCTCGCCGAACACGGCGACGGCGTCGACGCACTCGAGCGCCTCGAGCACGCGAACTCGGTCGGCTACTGAAACGAGCGGTCGAGAGGGCCCCTTGAGGCGGCGCACCGAGTCGTCGGAGTTGACGCAGACGATCAGGCAGTCGCCGAGCCGGCGGGCCGCCCGCAGAGTCGCGACGTGCCCGGCGTGCAGCAGGTCGAAACACCCGCCGGTCGCGACGACCACACCGCCTCGAGCCGACACTCGTGTCGCCAGCTCTTCGGCGACCACCTGCTCGTCCGCGTCCGCTCCAAGCGGGCTGACCGGCGCGCGCAGTGTCTCGGGGCCGCCTGCCGCGACGTACGCCGAAGCCGCCCGCACCGCCTCCTGGACCGCCTCTGTCAGAACCTGACCTTCGCCGAGCGCCAGCGCGGCAGACACGGCGAACCTGTCCCCGGCGCCGCACGGGTCGATGCAGTGCACCTGCGGCGCAGGGGTGACTACCGGTGACCCCTCGCCGTACGA
>JAABUR0100005762.1_pt1 | contig 15580 bp, 14 predicted proteins | sample 5560091 | NCBI WGS metagenome assembly JAABUR01 (sample SAMN10711879, study PRJNA513375) | rock metagenome | isolation source: Antarctica rocks | place: Antarctica: Victoria Land, University Valley sud
ACCCGGGCGCCCCGGCCGTGGAGCGGGCGGCTCGCCGTCGCCCTCGGTGCGATCGCGGTCCTCGAGGTGCTGGCCGCGGTCGGGTTCAGCGTGGCGGCGGGGTGGTCGTGGGAGACCGCCCTGGGGGCGTTCGTCGTGACGAACTCGGTGATGGGCCTCGCCTTCTCGGTCTGCGGGACGGTCTTAGCGCGGCACCGACCGGGCAACCCCATCGGCTGGTTGTTCATCGCCGACGGGGCTGGACACGCGACGGCTGCGCTCGCCGGGCCCCTCGCCGCGGCGGCACAGGGGGCGGGCGCCCCGATCGGCGTGCAGCGCACCCTCGTCACGGTCTTCGCCTACTCGTGGCCGTGGTCGATCGGGCTGTTCCTGCCGGTCGCGCTGCTGCTGTTCCCCGATGGCCGCCTTCCTTCGGCGCGCTGGCGGGCGGCCGTCGTCGCGGTGGTCGCCTCCGCCCCACTGTTCGCGGTCGAGATGGGTGCGGGGCCGTCGCCGGATCTCGGCCTCCCGGCCGGCTACTTCACGATCCCCGGGTACGCCGCGTTGCAGCCGCTGTGGACGGTCAGCGAGCTGCGGACGCTCGGGGCACTCCTGCTGGCGGCGGCGGCACTCGTGGTCCGCTACCGCCGCGCCGACGAGACCCGGCGCCGCCAGCTGCTCTGGCTGCTCCTCGCCACGATCACCGCGGCTACGGCCACCGTGCCGTGGGCCCTGATCTCGGGGACGCCGATCGGCGTCCTCTTCGCCATCCCGCTGATACCTCTCGCGGTGACCGTGGCCATCGTGCGCCACCAGCTGCTCGACATCCGGCTCGTCCTGTCCCGCGCGGTCGCGTGGCTGCTGCTGTCGGCGGCCGTCGTCGTCGCGTACGTCGCGCTCGTCGCCGTGCTCGACCGGTTCGTCTCGGCATGGGTGGGCCGCTCCGCGCTGGCGACCGTGGCCTGGTGCTGCTGCTCGCGCCGTTGCTGCCGCGACTGCAGCGGGCGGTCGACCGGGCGATGTACGGGGATCGGCGCGACCCGGCACGCGTGGCCTCCCTGGTGGGGCAGGAGCTGTTGGCGGCGCGCGACGGGGGCCTGCTCGGGGTGGTGACGGCGGTCCGGGCAGCCCTCCGGGTGCCCTACGTCGCGGTCGCCGGACCCGGCAACCTGCTGGCCGAGGACGGCGACCCGGACGGCCCCCGGCAGAGCGTCGCGTTGGAGTACCGCGGCGAGGAGGTCGGCGAGCTCGTCGTCGGGCTGCGCCCGGGGGAGCGGGAGATCGGGGTCGCCGACAGCAACGTCCTCACGCTGCTGGCTGCGCCGCTCGCGGTCGCCGTCCACGCCACCGCCCTGTCCGCGGCGCTGCAGGCGTCCCGGGAGCGGATCGTCAGCGCTCGCGAGGAGGAGCGGCGGCGGCTGCGCCGGGACCTGCACGACAGTCTCGGGCCGGTGCTCACCGGAGTCGCCTTCACGGCGGACGCAGCGGCCAACCTCCTCGGGACGGACGTCGCGGCCACCCGCGACCTGCTGACGTCGCTGCGCGCGGACAGCCGCACTGCGATCGCCGACGTGCGCCGGCTGGTCAACGACCTGCAACCGGCCTCACTGGACGAGCTCGGCCTGCTCGGGGCGCTGCGCCGGCGCGCCGAGCAGTTGGCCTGGCGGGCGGACGGGGCGTCCGTCGAGATCCGGCTGGACGTGCCGGAGCGGATGCCGGCCCTGCCCGCGGCGATCGAGGTCGCGGCGTACCGCATCGCGACCGAGGCGCTCACCAACGTCGTGCGCCACTCCCGCGCCTCGACGGCCGTGCTGCACCTGCACTGCGCGGACCGGGTGGAGGTGGAGGTCCTCGACGACGGGCCGCCAAACGGCGCCTGGCTGCCCGGGGTGGGCCTGCACGGGATGCGCGAGCGCGCGGCCGAGCTCGGTGGCCGGTTCGAGGCGGGTCCGTCGCCCTCGGGGGGCCGGGTCTACGCCTCCTTCCCCCTGCTGGCCGACTTCCCCCTGCTGGCCGAGTGAACGTCATCCGCGTCGTCGTCGCCGACGACCACCCGGTCGTGCGGGCCGGGCTGACGGCACTGCTCTCCTCGCTACCGGGGGTCGAGGTCGTCGGCGTCGCTGCCACCGGCAGGGAGGCGCTGCGCGAGGTCGTCACCACCAGGCCGGACGTCGCGGTCCTCGACCTGCAGATGCCGGACCTCGACGGTTTCGCGGCCACCCGCGAGCTCGCGCGGGCGGCGCCCGGTGTCGCCGTCCTCGTGCTGACGATGTTCGACGACGACGACTCGGTGTTCGCCGCTATGCGCGCCGGCGCCCGCGGCTACCTCGTCAAGGGCGCCGAGCAGCAGGAGATCGCGCGCGCGATCCATGCCGTCGCGTCGGGCGAGGCGATCTTCGGGCCCGGGGTCGCCCGACGCGTCCTCGGCTTCTTCTCCGCCCCGCCCCAGAGCGCGCAGCCCTTCCCCGAGCTGACGCCACGGGAGCGCGAGGTCCTCAACCTGCTCGCCGCCGGGTTTTCCAACGCCGCCATCGGCCGCCGGCTGGGCGTGGCGGCCAAGACGGTGGCCAACACCGTCTCGTCGATCTTCACCAAGCTCCGTGTCGCAGGGCGCCCCGAAGCCATCGTTCGCGCCCGCGACGCCGGGCTGGGCTCCACCCCTCCCGCCCCGGGGCCGCCGAGGGCGTGAGAGGTCCTCCCAGCCATGCGTCAGTCCGGCCCGGCCCTGGGCGAAGTGTCCCGTTCTCGGTAATCCTCGGTGCAATTCTCTCCTGCGAGAACCCGGATATGGGTGACCCTGCTGACTCGATGGATGGCGCCGCCGCTGACCCACCCGGGCGCGGAAACCGGCCTGCTCGGCTACCCCACCCCCGACGAGGGCGGGTCCCGGGACGGGGTCGGTCGCTGCAACGGCTCCCGGGGCGGCATGACGTTCGGGAGCCGGGTGCCCACCGCGCCGCGCAGCTGCGAGAGCAGCGGCGCGGTGACCGTCCCGGTGGGCATCGCGACGGGCCCCTCGCGCAGGACGCGGGCGCCCGGGCCGAACCCGTCGGTGACGAGGACGGCGCCGGACAGGTCGTCCTGGCTGGTGTAGGCGTTGGTGACCGCCAGGCACGGTATGCCGGCGCCGACCGCCGCGCGCACGCCGTTGCCCGAGTCCTCCATCGCGAGGCACGCGCCTGGCTCGAGTCCCAGCCGCCGCAGCACCAGCCGGTAGGCCGCCGGGTCGGGTTTGAGCCGGGTCACCTCGCTGCCGGTGACGACCTGCTCGAACGTGTCGAGACCGAAGTGCCGGTCGATGAGCGGCTCGACCCACGCGCGCTGCCCGGTCGTCGCGATCGCCAGCCGGAGACCGGCGTCGGCGAGCTCCGACACGAGCCGCTGCGCGCCGGGACGGGGCGGCACGGGGTCCTCGTCGACGAGCCGGCGCATCCACGCCGTCTTGCGTCGGTGCAGCTCGGTCGCAAGCCGGCCGGCGTCCTCGCCGGTCCGTCCCCTCAGGGCGAGGTAGTGCAGGAGACGCTCGCGGCCGCCGGCCACCCGCAGCAGGGTGCCGTACTCCTCCTCGGTCCAGCGGTCCGGCATACCCACGTCCTGGAAGGCGCGGTTGAAGGCGACCCGGTGCCCGTCGCGCTCGCTGTCCACCAGCGTGCCGTCCACATCGAAGATGACCGCCGCGAGCACCGTCACCGGGCGCGAGGTCGCGGGATCATGCGCCGTTCGCCTGGCCTGTCGCCACGAGGTGGTAGAGCAGGATCAGCTGGGTGATGGCCAGCGGCTCGCTGCGCTGTCCCGAGTCGATCTCGCCGAGCCGCTCCGGGGGGCCGCCAGGCGTGTCGAGCTCCGACCAGATGGTCTTCTCCAGCCGCCGGGCCTCCTCGGAGGTGGCGTGGCCGTGGACGTGCAGGCAGTCGGTGGGGGTGCCGTCCCGGTCGCGGATGATCTTCAGGTGCATGGCCGTGCGGTTGTCGTCGGTGAGGACGCCGGTCAGGGCGGGGTGCTGGATCGTCGGGCGCAGCATCAGCTCCGCGGACAGAGGCGTGCCCGGCGGGTCGTTGCGGGTCGCGATGGGCGAGAAGCGCACGACGATGTCGGCGTGCTTGCGCTGCGGCCGGATCCACGCCTCGGACTCCGGCTCGCGCCGCTCCAGCTCGTGGAGGACCTGCTCGGGGGTGTAGCGGCGCTTGCTGGTGTCCCGGGCGAGCTTCCACTCCCGGCGGATCCCCTCGGGGGGGTCGAGGAACACCGCCACGTCGAAGCACGCCCGGGCGAGCTTCGTCGACAGCGGGTGCAGGCCCTCGACGATGACGTACGGCCTGGGCTCGATGTACTCCGGCCGGGTGAACGTCCCCGTCGAGTGCTCGTACACCGGCTTGAGGATCGGCCGGCCGAGGGCCAGCAGCTGCAGGTGCTGCTCGAGGATGTCGATGTAGTTGCAGTCGGGATGCAGCGGCGTGAAGGGCTTGGTCCTGCGCTCCTCCCGGTCGAAGCGGTGGTAGTCGTCCGCGCAGATGGCCCGGCACTGGTCCGGTCCCAGCGCCGCGACCAGGCCCTTGGTCAGGGTGGTCTTGCCCGAGGCCGAGTCACCGGCGATGGCCATCATCACCGGGCGCGAGGTGTTCGCCTCGGACCTCGTCATCCTGATGATCTTGTCGGGCACTGGTCCGTCCTCCGGCTCGGCCGCACGGCAGTGTGGTTGGCCACACCAGCCCCAGCAGACCCCATCACCCGGGGTGCGCGTCACCCCCCCACGGGTGGGACGGCGGGTGAGCTTCAGCCGGGCCTGCTCCCCACCGGGACCTGCTCGCGGCTCCCCACGTGCCCGGGCCGGCAACGGCGCCGGACGTACCCTGAGGCATGTCCTCGCCCGCGATGCGGCTGGTCCTCGTCGACGACCACGAGATGGTCCTGCAGGGCCTGACTGCCATGCTGTCCCACTTCCCCGCGGAGGCGGACGTCGTCGGCACCGCGACCTGCCGGGCGCAGGCACTCGCCGTCGTCGCACAGACCCTCCCCGACATCGTGCTCTGCGACGTGCGTCTCGGCCGGGACAGCGGGCTGGACCTCACTGCGAGCCTGCTGGCGAGCCACCCGGACGTCAAGGTCGTCCTGCTGACCGTCTACGACGACGAGCACTACCTCTTCCAGGCGCTCCGCGCCGGTGCCCGGGGCTACATCCTCAAGCGGGTCGACGCCCGCGAGCTCGTCGGGCACCTGCGCCGGGTCAGCGCGGGGGAGGTGGTCATCGACCCCGCCCTCGCGGGCCGGGTGGCCCTGTCGGCTGCGAGGCTGCACGCCGGGGAGTTCTGGCCGGGGGCCAACCTCGGGCTCACCCAGCGCGAGTCGGAGGTCCTCTCGCTGGTGGTCTCCGGGCACTCCAACAAGGGCATCGCCGGCCGGCTCGTCATCAGCGAGGACACCGTCAAGACCCACATCCGCGGCCTCTACCGCAAGCTGGCGGTCCAGGACCGGGGCGGGGCGATCGCGGTGGCCCTGCGCGAGGGGCTGTTCCAGTGAGCCGCCCGCTGGTGGCGCTGCTGGCGGGGCCCGCGAGCCCGCCGCTGGAGGTCCTCGCTCGGGCGTTCGCCGACGACTGCCAGGCCGACGGCGCCATCATCTTCCTCTCCGACGGCGGCATGCTGGGGGTCGGCGCCGCCTGCCCGGCGGACCCGGCGGACCCGGCGGTGGAGGGTGTCCTACGCCTGTCCGTCGGGTTCGGCGTCACCGGTCTGGTGGCCCGCAACGGACGCGCGGTCCGGCTCAGCTCCGACTCACCGCGCAACGCCGCGCACCGGCAGCTGCTCGGCCTCGCCGCCGGGGAGCGGGTCGCCCGGATGTGCCTGCCCGCGCGCGGCGTCGCCGGTCAGGTCCTCGGCGTGCTGACCGTCCACCGGGGCACCGAGCGGCCCTTCACGGACGACGACCTCGCCCGGGTCCAGCCCCTGGCCGACCTGCTCGGACTGCGCCTGCACGCCCAGCGGCTGATGCAGGCCGCCGACGAGCACCGCACCGAGCGCGACCGCCTCATCGCACAGGCGATCTCGGCCCAGGAGGCAGAGCGCCGGCGCATCGCCTTCGACCTGCACGACGGCGTCACCACCGCACTCGCGTCGCTGTCCTTCCACCTCAACGCCGCTGACCTGTCGCTGGGCGAGCTGTCAGAGTGCGGTCTGGCGCCGGGGGAGCAGGCGGCGGGCGGCCCGGCCCCCGGGGGCGATCCCCGCGAGGACGGCCGGGTCCGGGCCATGCGCCAGGCGCAGGCACAGATCGGCTCGGCACGTTCGCTCGCCGACCTCGCCTACACCCAGACCCGGGCCGCGATCACCGGCCTGCACAGCCTGGTCCTCGACGACCTCGGCATCGTGGCCGCACTCGAGTCCCTCGTGCAGACCGCACCCCAGGTCGATGTCGAGTTCGTCGCGGACCCCACGGAGAGCTTTGCCGAGCTGCCCGCCCACGCGGCGTCGGCGCTGTTCCGCATCGCGCAGGAGACGACGAGCAATGCGGTGCGCCACGCGCAGGCCACCCGCGTCGTCCTCTCGTTGCGCCGGGTCGGCGACGTCGTCGTGCTCGGGACCATCGACGACGGGGTCGGGTTCGACGCCCGGGAGAGCACTGGCGCCTCCACGCCGGGCGGGGACGGCGGGACCGACGCGGAGCACTTCGGGCTGTCCTCGATCGCCGAGCGGTGCGCGCTGCTCGGTGCCTCGCTGCGCGTCGAGTCGGTGCCGGGCAGGGGGACGACGGTCATCGTCGAGATCCCCGTGCCGGGTAGCCGTCGCGGAGCCGCGCAGCCGCGGTAGCGCGTAGCCATGGCGCCATGGCGCCGTGGCGCCGTGGCGCCGTGGCGCCATGCAGCCATGGACCCGCGCTCCCCGGCGCCGGCGCCGTACCCGAGCACTCAGCCGGCCGGGCGGTTGTACTGGTGGAACGCCTCGTCCCCGACCTCCCCGCGGTCCGTGACGTGGCGCACGAACAGCTGCGCGCCCCGGGTCGGCTGCGGCGCCGTGCTGAGGTGCCAGGGCCGGTTCAGCGGGGTGCGCGCCAGCGGGAGGACCACCAGCGCTCCAGTGGCGATGTCCCGGCTGACGGCGTCGCCGTGCACGAGGGTGACCCCCAGACCCTCGCGTGCCGCCGCCACCACCGCGCCGTGGGTGCCGAGGGTCAGCGTCGGGGGGGCCGCCTCGAGCTGGGCCAGCAGGCCCGTCGACGTCTCGCGGGTGCCCGACCCCGGTCCTCGCAGCAGCCAGGTCGCGGTCAGCGGGTCGCCGACGTGGCCCGGGCTGGCGATCAGCACGAGCTTGTTGGGGCGACGGGCCCGGGTGACCAGGCCGGAGCCCCGCGGCGGCCTCCCGGCGAGGACGACGTCGAGCTCGTGGTGGTGCACCTGCGCGAAGAGCTCGTCGCGGGGCAGCACGGACAGGCTGAGCTCGACCTTGGGGAAGCGTCGGACGAACGAGGCCATCAGCCGGGGCAGCACGAACTCGCTCGCCGTCGCGACCGCCCCGACCCGCAGGCGCGCCCGGTCCGCCTCGCGGACGGCGCTGCGCGCCTCGTCGAGCAGCCCGATGATCGTCCGGCAGTAGCCGGCGAAGGTGCGCCCGGCGTCGGTGAGCCGGATGCCGCGACCGGCCCGGGCGAACAGGGCCGTCCCGAGCTCGCGCTCGACAGCCGTGATGGCGGCCGAGACGGCCGGTGGGGTCACGTGCAGCGACTCCGCCGCAGCGCGGATGCTGCCGTGCTCGACGACCGCGAGCAGGGTCTGCATCCGGCCCCATGTCGCCGCCGCGGGGAGGGCCCTCTCGCCACGAACCATGGGAGCAAGGGTACCGGCATACCGCCCTTGACAGTTAAGTCATCCTTTCACTGTTTGCTGGAAACATTCCATAGTCACCCCCCGTTCGCTGCCGCATGCTTGGCGAGGGAGCAACCATGCACCAGAGCACGAGGAGGCAGCCGTGGACCCCGCGTTCACCGACACCACCAGACCGAAGCGCTGGGACCCGGGCGTGCAGAGCTACGCGAGCATGGGCTACTACGACCCGGACTACGAGCCGGGGCCAACCGACGTGCTCGCCGTCTTCCGGGTCACGCCCCAGGACGGGGTCGACCCCGTCGAGGCCGCTGCCGCCGTGGCGGGCGAGTCCTCCTCGGCGACGTGGACGGTCGTCTGGACCGACCGGCTGACCGCCAACACGCACTACCAGGCCAAGGCGTACCGCGTCGACGACGTGCCCGGGCGGCCGGGGGAGTTCTTCGCCTACGTCGCCTACAGCATCGACCTCTTCGAGGAGGGGTCGATCGCGAACCTCACGTCCTCCGTCATCGGCAACGTCTTCGGCTTCAAGCCACTCAAGGCGCTGCGCCTCGAGGACATGCGCATCCCGGTCGCCTACGTCAAGACCTTCCAGGGGCCGGCGCACGGCATCGTCATGGAGCGCGAGCTGCTCGGCAAGTACGGCCGGCCGCTGCTCGGCGCGACCGTCAAGCCGAAGCTGGGGCTGTCGGCCCGCAACTACGGCCGGGTGGTCTACGAGGGCTGCCGGGGCGGGCTCGACTTCACCAAGGACGACGAGAACATCAACTCCCAGCCGTTCATGCGCTGGCGCGATCGCTACCTCTACTGCATGGAGGGCGTCAACAAGGCGATGACCGAGACGGGGGAGACCAAGGGCCACTACCTCAACGTCACCGCGGCGACGATGGAGCAGATGTACGAGCGTGCCGAGTTCGCCAAGGAGCTCGGCAGCGTCATCGTCATGATCGACCTGACCATCGGCTACACGACGATGCAGTCCATGGCCAGGTGGGCCCGCGACAACAGCGTGCTGCTGCACCTGCACCGGGCCGGCCACTCGACCTACACGCGGCAGAAGACCCACGGCGTCAGCTTCCGGGTCATCGCCAAGTGGTGCCGCCTCATCGGTGTCGACCACGTCCACGCCGGCACGGTCGTCGGCAAGCTCGAGGGCGACCCGGCCACGACGAAGGGCTTCTACGACACCCTGCGGGACGAGCACATCCCCGCCAACCCGCAGCACGGCATCTTCTTCGACCAGGACTGGGCGAGCATGCCCGGGGTGATGCCCGTCGCCTCCGGCGGCATCCACGCCGGCCAGATGCACCAGCTGCTCGACCTGCTCGGCGAGGACGTCATCCTCCAGTTCGGCGGCGGCACCATCGGGCACCCGCTCGGCATCGCCGCGGGGGCCGAGGCGAACCGGGTCGCCCTCGAGGCCATGGTCAAGGCCCGCAACGAGGGGCGCGACTTCCTCCGGGAGGGCCTGGACATCCTCAACACGGCGGCGAGCACCTGCCGCCCGCTCGAGGTCGCCCTCGAGACCTGGGGCGACATCACCTTCAACTACACCTCCACCGACGCACCCGACGTGGTGCCGACCGTCACGACCGTCTGAGGAGCTCGACATGCACCTGCGCCACGGGTCCTTCTCCTACCTGCCCGAGCTGACCGACGACGAGATCACGGCCCAGGTGCGCTACGCCCTGCTGCACGGGTGGCCCGTCTCGGTGGAGTACACCGACGACCCGCACCCGCGCAACGTGTACTGGGAGATGTGGGGCCTGCCGATGTTCGACCTCGACGAGCCCGACGCCGTCCTCGTGCAGGTCCGGGAGTGCCGCCGCACCTTCCCGGAGCACTACGTCCGGGTGCTCGCCTACGACGCGAGCCTCGGGCGGCAGACGACCGCCATGCAGTTCCTCGTCCAGCGCCCCAGCGAGGAGCCCGGCTTCCTGCTCTCGCGCACCGAGGGCAGCAACCGCACCCAGCGGTATGCCGTGCAGTCGTACGCGACGAGGCGTCCGGTGGGCACCCGCTACGGCTCCGGGCACCAAGACGGCAGCGGTGACTGACCCGCGCGGGTGCGGGGCCGGGTCCGCGCCCCGGCGCGAAGGGAACCGGACCTCATGAGCAGCCCCGGACAGCGGCCCCCCGGGTTCGGCTTCTACCGCCCTGGCCAGCCGTCGGCCGGGCCGGCCGGCGGTGCCGCAGCCGTGGAGGGTGAGCCGGCCAATCAGGAGCAGCAGGTCCTTCCCGAGGGGGCGGAGCTCGACCTCGACGCCGACGGGGTCTCGGCCCAGGTCGAGCAGAGCCTCGCGTCGGTCGAGACCGATCTCGTGGGCCTCGCGGGTGTCAAGCGCCGGGTGCGCGAGATCGCCGCGTTGCTCCTCGTCGACCGGGCGCGGCTCCAGTTCGGGCTGGAGACCTCCCGGCCGACCCTGCACATGAGCTTCACCGGCGGTCCCGGCACCGGCAAGACCACCGTGGCGCTGCGGATGGCCGAGATCCTCCACGCGCTGGGCTGCATCCGCACCCCCCGGGTGCACACGGTGACGCGGGACGACCTCGTGGGCCAGTACATCGGCCACACCGCCCCCAAGACGAAGGAGGCGATCGCCCGAGCCGCCGGTGGGGTGCTGTTCATCGACGAGGCCTACTACCTCCACCGGGCCGACAACGAGCGCGACTACGGCCAGGAGGTCATCGAGATCCTCCTCGCCGAGATGGAGAACGAGCGGGCCAGCCTCGTCGTCATCTTCGCCGGCTACCCCGACCGCATGCGCACGTTCTTCTCGGCCAACCCCGGGCTGTCGTCGCGGGTCCCGCACCACATCGGCTTCGAGGACTACAGCCACGAGGAGCTGGTCCAGATCGCCGAGAAGATGGTCGCCAGGGAGAACTTCCGCTTCGACGCCGCCGCCCGGAGGGCCTTCGCGGAGTACCTGACCCACCGGATGGCGCAGCCCCGCTTCTCCAACGGCCGCAGCGTGCGCAACGCGATCGAGCGCACCCGGCTGCGGCAGGCGCGACGGCTCGTCGAGCTGCACCGGCCCCTGACCAGGGACGACCTCATCACCCTGACCGCCGACGACGTCTACGGCAGCAGTGTCTTCGACGCGGCGACCGAGGACCGGACCGTCGGGGACCGGACGGCCGAGGACCGGGAGCCGGCGCCACAGGTACGCTGACCTCGGCCCCGGCCCCGCCCCGGCCCCGGCCCCGGCCTCGGCCCCGGCCCCGCCCCGGCCCCGGCCCCGGCCCCGGCCCCGGCCCCGCCCCGGCCCCGACCTGGACCATGACCTGCCCGTGCGCGACAAGGAGGGCCTGTGCCTTCGCCAGCAACCCCCTCGACGGAGCCCGCGGCCGACGGGTGGCGACAGCCGCCGATCGCCGACTACGGGTTCGTCTCCGACTGCACCTCGGCGGGTCTGGTCGACCGGAACGGCTCGGTCGACTGGTGGTGCGTCCCCCGCTTCGACTCGCCCTCCGTCTTCGGGCGCCTGCTCGACCCCGATGCCGGCCACTGGACGCTCAACCCGGCGGGGGAGTACGAGTCCCGGCGCGAGTACGTCGAGGACACCCTGGTGCTGCGCACGGTGTTCTGCACGGCCACCGGTGAGGTGGCCCTCCTCGACGCGCTGGCCTTCGAGCCCGGCGCTCGCGGACACGACATCGGCCTGCGCAGTCCGCACGTCTTCCTGCGTCAGGTGGTGGGGCTGTCCGGGGAGGTCGAGATGGCCAGCGAGCTGGCGCCGCGCATGGAGTACGGACGCACCGAGCCAATCCTGCGGGCCGGCCCGCAGGGGGTCGAGGCCCGGGGCGGCCCGGTCCGGCTCACCTGCACGGGTCCACTGACGTGGGTATGCCGTGGCGGCACGGCGCGTGCCACCTTCCGGGTGAGCGCCGGTGCGGCACTGCAGCTGCGCCTGGCCTACCTCCCCTCCTTCGGCTCGCCACCGGCTGCTGCCCCCGTCGAGGGCGGGACGCTGCCGTCCGTCGAGGACACCACGCAGGCGTGGCGGTCATGGGCAGGGCAGCACAGCTCCTACGACGGCGCCTTCCCCGACGAGGTCCGGCGCAGCTCCATCGTGCTGCAGGGACTGACCTACGCACCATCCGGCGCCGTCGTCGCAGCGGCGACCACCTCGCTGCCGGAGACCATGGGGGGCGAGCTCAACTTCGACTACCGGTACGCGTGGCTGCGTGACCTGAGCCTGACGATCCGGTCCCTGTGGATCGCGGCGTGCCCGGACGAGCCGGGCCGGTTCTTCGAGTGGTTCGCCACCGCCGCGGGTCGCTACGGCGACGAGCTCGTGCAGATCATGTACGGCGTCGAGGGGGAGCGAGATCTCAGCGAGCACGAGCTGGAGCACCTGTCGGGCTACCGCGGCAGCCGGCCGGTGCGGGTGGGCAACGACGCCTGGCGCCAGAAGCAGCTCGACGTCCTCGGGGAGGTGCTGGACGCGGTGCACGTCCTCGGTGACGTCCTCGGCGAGCTGGACGGCCCCGTCCAGGACATGCTGGTCGCCCTCGCCGACCGGGCGGCCGCGGGCTGGTCGCAGCCGGACGCCGGGATGTGGGAGGCGCGGGACACCGAGCGCCACTACACCTCCTCGAAGGTGATGTGCTGGGTCGCCCTCGACCGGGGCGTCACGCTGGCGGACCGTCTCGGTTCCGGCGCAGACCCGGGGCGCTGGGCGAGCGCTCGCGACGAGGTCCGGGCTGCCATCCTCGCCGAGGCGTGGAGCGAGGAGAGCGGCGCCTACGCCGGTGCCTTCGGCTCCGACGACCTGGACGCCTCGGTGCTGCTGATGCCCCTGGTCGGCTTCCTGCCGGCCACGGACGAGCGGATGTGGCGCACCATCACGGCCATCGACGACGGGCTCAGCTCGGGTGGCCTCGTCCGGCGGTGGCCGAGCGACCCGAGCGGGTTCCTCATCTGCACGTACTGGCTCGCCGAGTGCCTGGCACTGGGCGGCGAGGTGGAGCGCGCCCGGCAGCTGTTCAGCGGCGCCAGCGGCCACGCGAACGACCTCGGCCTGCTCTCGGAGGAGGCGGACCCCGGAAGTGGCGAGCTGTTGGGCAACTTCCCGCAGGCCTTCTCGCACGTCGGGCTGATCAACGCGGCCTGGCGCATCGGCGAGGTGGACCGGACGTAGCGCCCGGCGCCCGCGGTCGACGGGTCAGCCCGGCGGCTCGGCGTCGCTCACCTCGAGGTCGACCCGCTCGTCGACGAAGCACAGCAGCCCACGGACGGCCTCCGCGTCGTGGAACGGCTCGGGGTAGGACCAGGCGATGTCCCGCTCGAAACGGTCACCGTCGCGGACGGACCAGTAGTGGGCGATGCCCTTGTAGGGACATCGGGTCGTCGTGTAGCTGGGCAGCAGCTGCGCCCGGACGTCCTCGCGGGGCAGGTAGTACCGCACCGGGAGGCCGCTCTCGAGGAGCATCCGCGGCATCGTCGAGCCGGCGAGGACGGTGGCCCCCAGGCGCACCTGCACGTGCCGGGAGCTCCTCAGCACGTCGATGCGGGTGTAGGGGTCGCGGGGGTGGACGAAGACCTCCTCGTCCTCCTCGAACACCCCGTCCATGGAGTCCCACTCGAAGGCGACCAGCCCGGCGATCTCGGCGGCGGCAGCAGGCGGGTGCTCGAAGGAGTATGCGGCGTCCTCCGCCAGCCGCTCGCCCGCCCGGACCGTCCAGTACGTCGCCGCACCCATGGCCGGGTCGGACCGCTGGCGGTCGCTGGGCAGGAACATCTCGGTGCGCACGTGCCCTCGCGGGAAGAGGTACGTCGGGGTCCGCTCGGGGGGGTGCAGCAGCAGCACGTCCGTGCTGTCGGCCACCACCTGCCCACCGAGGAGGACACGCACCCGTCGCGGGCAGCCCTCGACGTAGAGGACGTGCTCCGGCGCCCGCGGGTCGAAGTTGAAGGAGCCGGCCGGCGTGGCACCGAACGGACCGCTGCCCTTGGTCAGACTCATCCCGCCCGACGATAGGCCCCGCGGCCGTGCTGGTCCAGCGCGGGCAGCGCAAGGCCGCCTGCCGGTTCAGGTGCGGCAGCGGCGCGCACCGGCCGGGGGTTCTGCGACAATGAGTAGCCGACCCCCCCGGACCCGGCATCCCGCTAGGAGCACCGATGTCGATTGAAGGTCCGAACCAGCTGTTCGGCCGGCTGGCCGAACGCATCTACGCGACCGACAGCCCCGAGGAGGTCTACCAGTCGGTTGTCGACTCGGCCGTCGAGCTGATCGGGGGATGTGACCACGCCTGCATCATGATGCGTTCGCACGGGGTCCTCAGCACCGCGGCGGCATCCGACCCGGTCGCCGCCCACGTCGACAGGCTCGAGCGCGAGGTCGGTGAGGGGCCCTGCGTCGACGCGATCCTCAGCGAGGCGTACTCGTACGACCCGGACCTGCGCGACGGCTCGCCGTGGCCGGTGCTGACCGAGCGGGTCCTCGCCGAGACACCGGTGCGAGGGATGATCGGGTACCGGCTGCTGGTCGACGGCCGCAAGGTCGGCGCCCTCAACATCTTCTCCGACACCCCCGGTGCCCTGACGTCCCGGTCGGCCGACGAGGGCGCCGTGCTCGCGTCCTTCGCCTCGATGGCACTGATGACGGTCAGCGCCCGCGGCCAGGCCAGGGACCTGCGCGCCGGGCTGGAGACCAACCGCGAGATCGGCAAGGCGGTCGGGCTGCTGATGGCCGCGCACCGGGTCTCCCAGGAGCGTGCCTTCGACATCCTCGTGACGACCTCGCAGGAGATGAACATGAAGCTCTCCCTCGTCGCCGGCCGGATCGTGGCCGGGCAGGACACCCAGTTCCGGCACGCCGAGAAGGCGGTCGAGGGGGCCCCCGCCCGCTCGGCGAAGTCTTCCACCGCGCACGGCTAGCTGGGGCGAGGACGCCAGGCACGAGCGTGTCCCCCTTGTCAGCCGGGCCCCCGGGGGGTTAGGGTCACTGGTATCGGTCAAACAGCGCGCCGACGTCCCACCCCTATGGAGTCGTCATGGCCGCGCAAACGTCCTCTCTCAGCGCCTACCGCGAACGCGAAGAACTGACCCGCTCCCTGCTCGAAGAGGCGGCTCGGGGTGGTGAGCAGGACCGCAGCCGCCTCCACCAGGAAGCCGTCGAGCTCAACATGCCGCTGGCGCGCGCCATCGCCGCCAGCTATGCCGCCAGGGGCGTCGAGATCGAAGACCTGCGGCAGGTGTCCTACCTCGCGCTGCTCAAGGCGGTCCAGGGGTTCGACATCACCCGCAGCAGCTCCTTCGCCGCGTATGCCGTCCCGACCATCCGGGGGGAGGTGCGCCGGTACTTCCGGGACCACGGGAGCCTGGTCCGTCCCCCGCGCGAGCTGCAGGAGCTGCGCCTGGCGATCGCCTCGGTCTCCAACGAGCTCACCCAGCAGCTGCGGCGCGAGCCCTCGGCCGCCGACCTGTCCATCGCCCTCGGCATCACCGAGGACGCGGTTCGCAGGACGCAGCTCGCCTCCGTCAACCAGCGGCCGCAGTCGCTGGAGGCCCCGCACCCCACCTGGGGCACCTTCGGGATGCGCCTGGCCAGCCCCGAGGACGACCTCGACCGGATGGAGTGGGCGCTGACCCTTCGCCACGAGGTGGCCGCCCTCGACGCGCGCTCGCAGTCCATCCTCGCCATGCGCTTCGTCGAGGAGCTCACCCAGGACCAGATCGCCGACCGCCTCGGCATCAGCCAGATGCAGGTCTCCCGGCTGCTGGGCAAGATCCTCAGCAGCCTGCGCGGTCAGCTGACCGCGATGGTGGGCTGAGCCCGA
>JAABUR0100005763.1_pt1 | contig 15576 bp, 13 predicted proteins | sample 5560091 | NCBI WGS metagenome assembly JAABUR01 (sample SAMN10711879, study PRJNA513375) | rock metagenome | isolation source: Antarctica rocks | place: Antarctica: Victoria Land, University Valley sud
TGCAAGAGAACGATTAACGGTCCACTGCCCGCCTCGGCGACGTGGAGCCGGACGCCGTTGGTGGAGTAGTCGTTGTGCGTCCACGGACCATCGAGCAGCACCGAACTCGCATCAGGTCGGTCGGCCCGGCGCGGGTTCACCGGAGTCGCCGCGGGTGGTGACTGGCGCGCGCAACGGCGGAGGTGGACAAGCAGTCGTACGTGGTCATCTCAGGGAACGCGGGCGATCCCCGGGCCGCGCGCACCTGGAGCCTGACGGGAGAGAAGTTCCTTCGAGTCCTTGAGCGTCTCGATGGTCCGCTCGGGCGCCTTGACCTTCTTGATCAGCCGCAGACCGACCAGGACCAGCAGTCCGGCGAGCACGACGAAGAAAGCCCAGACGATGAGGTAGGAAACCCAGCGCGGAAGGCCGAGTTCGGTCAGTCCCTCGGCGACGGCGACGAACAAGAAAGTCACCGAGAACAGCAGCATCGCCCCGGCCGCGCCGAACAGTCCCGCACCGATCCCGCCGCGCTTGGCCGAGGTGGCGATCTCGGCTTTGGCCAGCTCGACCTCTCCACGGATGAGCGTCGAGATGTGCTCGCTCGCCGTACCGAACAGGGCGCCGATGGGTTGCTTGGACTCGCCGACGACCGAACTCGGATGCAGCGACGAGGTGGATGAACTCATAGTCACCCGGGCAGTCTAGGGTCGCATCGCCTCCAGTCATGAGCCGCATCACGTCGGCGCGGCCCCTGGCCGCAGGTGGCCTCCTCTCGAGCCGGGTCCTGCAGTTCGGTGCGCGCCGGTTTCAGACGCAGCGCTCCACGTGACCGGCCACGGCGGCGTACGAGAAGTGGTCGACGGTCCAAGTGAGTTCGACCTGGACCACGAACGTTCCGAACGCGCGATTCGCCGGAGACATCAGGAACGTCGCCTGGTCGTAATTGTCGTCTGAACTGATCAGGCTGGCCGCCCAGGAAGGGACGTCCGGCCGGCAGAGGGTGCGTACGACGGAGGTGGCCGCGCTCACCGCGGAGGAGAAGCCTTGCGCTCCGGTCGGCGGGACCTCGCCGTACAGGCGTCGGGCCGACGCATCGACGAGAGACGGGTCGGCGGTCACAATTTCGGTGGTCGCTCTGGTGGGTTGCGCGATCTCGGCCATCGGGTCCGGCTGCAGGGCCTGGGCCCCGAACAGGGCGGCTATGGCAACGAGTACGGCTATCGCGGGAACCCAGGGCCAGGGACGGGCACTGCGCTCGGGCTCAGTTGAGTCGAGCAGCTCCTCGCCGGGTGCGCCCGCTGCGGTCACGTCCACACGGTACGACCACACGGTACGACGCGCTCGTACGACGCTGCACGTGCTTTCGCCGACCACAGGACACCACTGGCCGCGGGGCCGTACTAATCCACGGAACGCGTAGGTAGGTTCGAGTCGAGCACGAATCCGAGGAGCGAAGGAGTTCCCGTTGACCGAGAATCCCGCCCTGTCCAACCTGAGCCATGAGGACCGGCACTTCGATCCGCCCGAGGACCTGGCCGCGCAGGCCAACGTCAAGGAGGACGCCTACGCCGAGGCCGCCTCTGATCGGCTGGCCTTCTGGGAGCAGCAGGCAGAGCGGCTCGAGTGGGCGCAGAAGTGGGACACCCCGCTGGAGTGGGAGCCGCCGTTCGCCAAGTGGTTCGTCGGCGGGAAGCTCAACGTCGCGGTCAACTGCCTGGACCGGCATGTGGCCGCCGGGCTCGGTGACAAGGTCGCTCTGCACTTCGAGGGCGAGCCGGGCGACAAGTGCACGATCACCTACGCGGAGCTGACCGCCGAGGTCTGCAAGGCGGCGAACGCGCTGACCGAGTTGGGCGTCGAGAGCGGTGATCGGGTGATGATCTACCTGCCGATGATCCCTGAGGCAGCCGTCGCGATGCTGGCCTGCGCGCGGATCGGCGCGCCGCACTCCGTGGTGTTCGGCGGGTTCTCGCCGGACAGCCTGCGCAACCGGATCGACGACTGCGGCTCGAAGTTCGTCATCACGTCTGACGGCGGGTACCGGCGCGGCTCGGCAAGTGCGTTGAAGTCCAATGTGGATGCTGCCGCCGACACCGAGGGGTCACCGGTCGAGAGGGTGCTGGTCGTACGCCGTACCGGTCAGGACGTGGAGTGGAACGACGACCGTGACCTGTGGTGGCACGACGTCGTGGACCGTCAGTCCGACACGCACGAGGCGGAGGCGTTCGACGCCGAACACCCGCTGTTCATCCTCTACACATCGGGAACCACGGCGAAGCCCAAGGGGATCCTGCACACCTCCGGCGGCTATCTGACGCAGACGTCGTACACCCATCACGCCGTCTTCGACCACAAAGCCGACACCGACGTCTACTGGTGCACCGCCGACATCGGTTGGGTGACCGGGCACAGCTACATCGTGTACGGGCCGATGTCCAACGCAGCAACGCAGGTGATGTACGAGGGCACGCCGGACACCCCGCACAAGGGGCGGTTCTGGGAACTCGTACAGAACTATGGCGTGACCCTTCTCTACACCGCACCGACCGCGATCCGGACGTTCATGAAGTGGGGCGCCGACATCCCGGCCGGCTTCGACCTGTCGTCTTTGCGGCTGTTGGGCAGCGTGGGCGAGCCGATCAACCCCGAGGCCTGGATGTGGTATCGCGAGCACATCGGCGGGAACAACTGCCCGGTCGTGGACACCTGGTGGCAGACCGAGACCGGCGCGATCATGATCAGCCCACTTCCGGGGGTGACCTCGGCGAAGCCGGGGTCGGCACAGCGCACCCTTCCGGGGGTCTATGCCGACGTCGTCGACGAGTCCGGTACGCCGGTTCCTAACGGCGGCGGAGGCTATCTCGTGCTGACCGAGCCATGGCCGTCCATGCTGCGCACGATCTGGGGGGACGACGAGCGTTTCAAGGAGACCTACTGGTCGCGCTTCGCCGAGCAGGGTTACTACTTCGCCGGTGACGGGGCCAAGAAGGACGACGACGGGGACCTGTGGCTGCTCGGCCGGGTGGACGACGTCATGAACATCTCCGGGCACCGGATCTCGACAACCGAGGTGGAATCCGCGCTGGTCTCACATCCCAAGGTGGCCGAGGCCGCGGTCGTTGGTGCCGCTGATCCGACCACCGGTCAGGGAATCGTCGCCTTCGTCATCCTGCGCGGCGGCAATGACGAGGAAGGCGCGGAGCTGGTCAAGGAGCTGCGAAATCACGTCGCCAAGGAGATCGGACCGATCGCGAAGCCGCGGCAGATCATGATCGTCCCCGAGTTGCCCAAGACCCGGTCCGGCAAGATCATGCGCCGATTGCTGCGTGACGTTGCCGAGCACCGGGACCTCGGCGATGTGACCACCCTTGCCGACCCGACGGTGATGAATCTGATCGGCGAAGGTCTCCAGTCCGACAAGCCCGCCGGCGAGGAGTAGCCCCCGGGCCGCGTGCCTGACCGCAGCCGAACCGCTTGCCGAGATGTCGCAGCTTTGCGGGGGACGCGCGCGGGGTGTCGCCTGCCGACCTACGACATCAGACTGCGTACGTCGGAGATGTCGCAGCTTTGCAGGGGACGCACGCCGGGTGTCGCCTGCCGACCTACGACATCAGACCGGTCGCCTCCCGGGCTAAGGTCGGCGGCCGTGTCCGTATCCCCTTCATCGCGAGCCGGCGGCGGGGATCCGCTGGCCGGGCTGCTGGAGATCGACGGGGTGGCCGAGGCAGCCGATGGGGCTCGTCATGCGGTCGACCGGCTCCTCGTTCATCGGGTGCTTCGCCGGCAAATCCCTACGGTGGCGGCCGAGTCCACGCTGCGCGGAGCTCGTGCGGCCGCGGCACTGTCGGGCGTAGACATCCCGTTGGCCGAGCTCCGGTCCTCCGAGGCAAACGATCCCGTCGTGAGGGGCGCCGTACGGGCCTACGCCGCACTCGGTTCGATGGTGGACACCTGGACCAAGGCCCCAGGTCAGGTGCTCGCCCGGCTGCATGCGCTAGCTGCCGCGGATCTGGCCCGCCCCGAAGAGCTCGGCAGGCCGCAGGCTCGCCCCGAAGTGGGGCAACGACTCAGCGGGCTGGGGCAGCTCGTGTCGGAGGCAAGCAGTACTCCAGCTGTCGTCCTTGCCGGGGTCGTCCACGGCGAACTGGCCGGGTTGGCGCCGTTCGGATCGGCCGACCGGGTGGTTGCCCTGGCGGCGGCCCGGTTGACGTTGCGGTCTCGGGGACTGGACACCAACGCGGTGTCCGTACCCGAAGTTGGTGTTCTGGACAGCGGTAAGGACTATGCGACGCTGCTGGCCGGGTTCCGCGGCGGATCCCCCGATGGCCTGGGCGCCTGGCTGCGCTGGTGGAGCGAGGCGGTGGCATTGGGCGCAACGGAAGGCCTGGCCATCTGCGAGGCATTGGCCCGTGACCGCGCTCGGTGATCCGACGCAGTCGGACTGAGTGCGAGATCCCGGCGGTCGAGACAAAGAACGGCGCCCCGCCGAGGCGGGGCGCCGTCAGGGCACGGTTTGCCGGGCTACCAAGCGTGCACCTCATAGTCGCGGATTGGTCTGCATGACAGAGCCGCTCCGGAGTGCCTCTCGTGGCCGGTCGCGCGTGGGTACCTGGTGTGCCGTGCGCGGAGCGGCTCACCTGACGGTGAAACAATCCGCACCGTTGTTTCTACGCCGTGTCCTCATGTGGCACAAGGATTATCCGCAAAGTAGAGCGAGTCCAGAAGTCGCAGTGTCAGCTGCCACCGCGTGGGACGGGGAGGTCAGTGTGGGGCGAGGACGAGGCCGGCCACCGACACGGCTCCGACGGCGGCAAACGCGATCGGAGCCAGGGTCAGCCAACTCCCCGTCACGGCGCCAGCGGCAACAGCGAGCAGCAGCACGGCGATCGGACCGCTGATCGATAGGGCCGTCCCGATTCGATGCCGGCGCCCTGCCTGGCCACCTTGCACTGGACGAGAGGGCACCCGAGCCCCTTGGCCGAACAGCACAGCCGAGGCCGTGATCGCCAGAACAGCCAGCCAGGCCACCGCGGTCACAGAGAGGGCAGACATGCTCGCCTCAGGCTGGCCGATCCTTGCGTTTGGCCGCATACCAAGCGATTCCGGCGACGGCAGCACCGATGCCAATCGCCGCGCCGGTCACCGCCGGAGCACGGCTGGATCCGAAGCGCGAGCGCAGGGTCACCGGCTTGGTGAACATCAGCAACGGCCAGCCGCGATCAAGGGCCACCTTGCGAAGGGCCCGGTCGGCGTTGACAGCCGTCGGATGCCCGACGACCTCGAGCATCGGCAGATCGGTGATCGAGTCGCTGTAGGCATAGCTCTCGGCCAAGTCGTAGCCGCGTTCGACCGCCAGGTCGGTGATCGCGGCGGCCTTGTTGGGACCGTAGGCGTAGTAGTCGATCTCGCCGGTGTACTTCCCGTCGTCGGCGACCATCCGGGTAGCGATCACGTGGTCGGCGCCGACCATGTCACCGATCGGACCGACCACCTCGAGTCCGCTGCTGGACACGATCACGACCTCGCGGCCCTCGCTGCGATGCGCTTCGATGAGTTCGGCTGCCTCGTCGTACACAAGTGGGCCCATGATCTCGTGCAACGTCTCGTGGACGATGTCGCGGACCTGCGCGACGTCCCACCCGGTGCACATGGCGGTGACGTGCTTGCGCATGCGTTCCATCTGATCGGCATCGGCCCCGGAGACCATGAACACGAGCTGGGCGTAGGTCGACTTCAACACCGAGCGGCGATTGAGCAACCCGTTGTCGAAGAACGGGCGGCCGAAGGCCAGCGTGCTCGACTTGGCGATGATCGTCTTGTCGAGATCGAAGAATGCCGCAGCCCGACCCACGTCAGCCAGCTTAGATCGCGTCGGACATGCACGCGGCTGCCGCGCCGCAACCTCCGGGCGTACCGGCGTTCGGGCGTACGGGCGTACGGGGGCGTTCTTGCCGGCGGGTGATGAGCAGGCGCTCACCCACAGGGCTGGATCGTTGTCCACAATCCGCCCCGAGGCGCAGCATCGGCCCTGCCGGAGTGCTCAGCTTGGCGGGTGCCCGGACGTCGTCGTGACCTGCCCATCCCACCCTCCGACGGCCGCGGTTTGTTGGTTGTCGGTGCGGGCTCCGAGGTCGGTGCGGAGCTGGTCCGGTTGGCCGCGACCGCCGGCGTCGCTACGGAGGTGATCGAGCCGGCTCAACTGACCGACGCGATCTGGTCGACGCCGCATCTGGTCATGGTGGACGCGGAGTCCGCCGATCAGGTGTGTCGGGCCGCACTGCCTAGGCGCACCGGAGTTCTGATCGTGACGACGGCCCGCCCGGGTGCCGAACTCTGGTCAGCGGCGGTGTCGATCGGCGTGGAAGAGGTGCTCGAACTGCCTGCCGGACAGGCCGGCCTCGTCGACCGGCTCACCGATGCTGCGGGCGGGTCCGGCCCGCTCGGCATCCTGATCGCGGTAACCGGAGGAAGTGGAGGTGCGGGGGCGAGCACGTTGGCGGCGGCACTGGCCGTCAGCGCGGCTCGGTCCGGGCAGCAACCGGTGCTGCTCGGTGCCGACCCTTGGGACGGCGGCATCGACGTCGCACTCGGAGCGGAGGGCGTACCCGGACCTCGCTGGCCGGATCTTGCCGGAATATCGGGTCGACTTTCGTCTACGGCAATCCTCGACGGGTTGCCACAGACGCACGGAGTGCGTTTCGTGAGTTCGGCTCGCACCCATCCCTCGCGAGTTCCGTTGCCGGCGCTCTGCGCCGTCGTCACCGCAGCCCGGCGTACGGGTGGACCGGTCGTCGTGGACGTGCCGCGCGGCAGTGGAGAGACAGCACGATGGCTCGGGGGAGTGCTCGACCTTGGCCTCGTTGTGTGCCCGGCTACGGTGTCCGGCGCCCTGGCTGCCCGGGCGAGCGTCGCTGAAACGGGTTGGACTGCAAGGAATGCCGGAGTCGTCGTGCGCTGCGGTCTCGGCCGCGACATCCACGATGATGCGCTTGCTACCGCCGTCGGACTTCCGGTCATCCTTGCCCTTCGCGAGCACGCTGCCCTGTCGAAGCAGCGGCGACGGGGCGAACCGCCAGGGCCTCGACGCCGCAACAGCGGTCAACTGGCCAAGTCGTGCACCGCACTGTGGAAGTTCGCCGCCACGCGACAGGACCGTGCGGCATGAACGTCGAAACCATCGTGGATCGAGTCCGGGCCCGGTTGGCGGGACTTGACGAACCAGCGGGGCGACCCCGGGTGGCGGAGTTGGTACGGGTCGAGGCTGGAGCGCTGATCGACGACGCGGTCCTGCTTTCGCTGATCCGCTCGGCCGAAGATGAACTCGTCGGCGCCGGCCCGCTCGAGTCGCTCCTGCGCCGGCCGGGCGTGACCGATGTTCTGGTCAACGGCCCGGACGAGGTGTGGGTGGATACGCCGGCCGGTCTGCAGCGCACCGAGGTGCGCTTTCCGGACGCGACGGCGGTTCGCCGGCTGGCCCAACGGCTAGCCGCGATGGCCGGTCGGCGACTGGACGACGCCACTCCCTGGGTCGATGCGATGCTTCCCGACGGGACCCGGCTGCACGCGGTGCTCTCGCCGGTGGCGCCCGACTGCCCGTGTATCTGCCTGCGGGTTCTCGGCCGGCGCCGCTTCTCCTTCGGCGAACTTGTCGACGGGGGAACGATCCCGTCCGAGGCTGCAGAGATCCTGGAAGCCCTGATCGCCGATCGACGTTCGTTCCTCGTCACCGGCGGGACCGGGTCGGGCAAGACCACCCTGCTCGGCGCCCTGCTCTCGCTCGTACCCGCCCACGAGCGGCTGGTCCTGGTCGAGGACGCTCCGGAGCTGACCCCGAACCATCCGCATGTGGTCCGACTGCTGGCGCGCTCGGCCAATGTCGAGGGCGCCGGCGCGATCACCCTGCGAGACCTTGTCCGACAGGCCCTGCGAATGCGGCCCGACCGGCTTGTGGTGGGCGAGGTGCGCGGTGCGGAGGTCGCTGATCTGCTGTGCGCGCTCAACACCGGGCACGAAGGTGGCTGCGGGACCGTGCATGCCAACTCCCCGGTCGAGGTGCCCGCTCGCCTCGAAGCGCTGGCTGCCATGGGCGGCCTCGATCGGGCCGGCGTACACAGCCAGATGTCGGCGGGCCTGGACGCGGTGGTGCACGTGACCCGGACGAGTCAGGGCAGGACGGTCAGTCAGATCGCCGAAGTCGCTCCCGGAGGCCCGGAGATCCGAGTCCGTCCGGTCTGGTCATGGTGACCTCGGCCATTGCGCTGGTCCTCCTGGCGGGCATGTTGTGTGTCTGGCCGAGAGCCCGGGCAGTGGTTCGATTGGAGCGGATGATGACCGCCGCCGAGCCGGGCGGTTCGCGGAGTCCGCGGGCCGTCGACCGGCGATTGCCTGCGTGGTCCCGATCAGTTTGGCTCCGTCGGCTGGTCGCCGTCGCGGCGGTTGGTGGGCTGAGCATGGTCTGGCCACTCCCGGTTGCAGTGGTCGTGGTGGCCGTGGTCGCTACCGTGGGCGCCGCGCTGGCTCGAGGACGTCGGGAGCGAGCCGCCGTACGAGCGGAACAGGCGGCAGTCGAGGGGCTCGGTGTCCTGGTGGCCGAGCTGCGCGCCGGCCGGCCTCCTGCTGAGGCCTTCGCGACCGCTGGCCGGCACAGTGGCCATCCTGTGGTCGGCGCTCTGCTGGGCCGACTCGGTCGCTCCCTGCGGCTCGGCGATCACCTGTCGGTGTGCGGGACGGCCGATGAACGGCCGCCGCGTACGACGCCCGGATTGTCGGTATCGCGAGTTGCTCGGACAGGACGTGAGGGAACTCGCACGGACTGCCCGAGATGGCAGGCTCGGCTGATTGCCGGCGCCCACCTGAGCCAGCGGACCGGATGTGGGCTGGCCGAAGTCGTTGCCGCAGTGGAATCCGACCTGGCCAGACACGAGAGGCAGCGCGCCGATCTCCGGGCGACGGCCGCTGGCCACCGTGCGACGGTTGCCCTGCTGGCCGGCTTGCCGATCCTCGGGCTGGCGATGGGCAGCGGAATAGGTGCCGAGCCGGTACGGATCTTGACGACGACCGCCATCGGGCAGGTCCTTCTTGTGGTTGGCGTCGCCCTGGAGCTACTGGGCCTGGCGTGGAGTCGCGGGATGTCGCACCGCGCGCTGCAGGAGAGCTGAGCATGGCCTGGCCGGCCGATTCCGCCGCGGCGTCCTTGGCACTGCTGTCGATGGGCCTGGCAATCCTGCCGGCCGCTCGTACGGTGACGAGTGCTCGACTGAGCCGACTCGTGCCGCCGATCACTCGCCTCGGACCGGGCGAACGGGCCGCCAGCGGTGGTGCTCATCCCGGAGCTGCACGTTCGAGAGCCGCTGCGGATGCTGGAGCTGACCGGGCTGACCCAGATTCGTCACGAGCGGACACCGGGGCTGGTCGCGCGATGGTCTTCAGCATCATCGGTGGTGCGGGGGTTGTGACTACGTTCCCATCGATCGGCGGTGGCCTTGCGGCGCTGGTGGTTTCGGCTGTGTGTTACCTGCTACTGCGTGGGCCCGTCTCGCTCATGGCCAATTCTCGTACGGGTGGTCGGCTGGCAGCGCTCCGGCCGGGCGTCGGCCTCGGACGGGCTGCGCGGGCCGACCCTGAGTTGCCGTTCGCGATCGACCTCCTGGCCGTCTGCCTCCGGGCAGGGATGCCCACCTCGACTGCTCTGCGAGCCGTGGGCAACGTCCTGTCCGGCGAGGGATCCTCGGGCCGGCGGGTCGCTGGGCAGGCCCTGCCGGGCGCGGCCGTGGTGCTGTCACGGGTGGCAGCGGCGACTGAACTCGGCAGCGAATCAGCCACTGCGTGGCAGGACTGGATCGGTCACCCCGTGTACGGCCGCCTTGCGCGGGCGCTGGTCGTGACGGGCGAATCCGGGAGCGCTGTGGCAGGTCGACTCGAAGCCGTTTCACAGCTGATGCGGACGGCCGCGGGACAACAGTCGATGGAGCGAGGCCAACGTGTCGGCGTGGCCCTGATGGCTCCGCTCGGCCTGTGCTTCCTGCCAGCTTTCGTGTGTCTCGGAGTCGTCCCGGTGGTGGTCGGCATCGCCGGTCAGGTGTTCGGCTGAGGGTGTTCGTTTCGCGAGATGGACGCGTTGTCCACAGGGGTCACTGCTTTCGACGATCGACGAACCATCTTGTCCACACATGTACCGATCATCAAGCGGGCCAACTCTTCTGCCCTCACGCTTGGCCACGCAGACACAGCGTCTGGCATCCATGTCCAAGAAAGGAGGGCGGACATGTCAAAGCGGTTCGCCATCGTCCCCCAATTCATCGTTGCGCTGTGCGCCGTGATCGCACCTGGCTGCCGAGCGAGGAGAGTGACGACCGGCAGCAAGATTCGCTCACGGTTGCGCCTGGTCGCCGGCGACGCCGGGATGAGTACGGCCGAATACGCGGTCGGCACGATCGCGGCGTGTGCGTTCGCTGCGGTCCTGTATCAGGTGGTGACCGGTGACTCGATCGTGTCCGGGCTCCAGGACCTGATCGACTCGGCTCTGTCCACCCTGTCCTGAGTACGGATGCTCCCCACCAGCAGTCATTGTCTGCGTAGTCGTTTCATGCCGCCGAAAGCTGGCGGGAGGCCGCGCAGGGTTCGGGTGACGCGGCGCAAGTTGATTGCAGTGCCGCCGCGCAGATTCGGCGATGCCGGAATGGTCACCGCTGAGGCCGCCGTCGTACTTCCGGTTCTGGTCTTCGTCCTCGCGGCCGCACTCGCCGCTGTGTCCGTCGTCACCGCACAGATGCGGTGCACCGACGCGGCTCGCGAAGGGGCCAGGGCCGCTGCCCGGGGCGAGTCGGATGCGGCCGTGCAGCAGATCGCCACATCGTCGGCCCCGGAGGGTAGTTCGGTGACAGTGACTCGGGACGGGGACACAGCAACCGTCCGGGTCACGGCCTCCGTCGCCCTGTTCCCTGGTCTCGGGCCCGCTATGACCGTGTCCGACAGCGCGACCGCGGCGCTCGAGCCGGGGCTCGACGAGCCGGCCTCGGCACTACGCGGCAGCGGATCCGACCAGGAGCGGGGTCGGGACACGTGGCCCGCCGTGGCCGTCGGCCGGGCGAGGTGGGGTTCGTTGGTCCCGCGTCCCGCCGTGGCCGGTCGGCCGGGCGGGGTGGGGTTCGCGTACGCCGTACCTCACCGCGACCGTCGACCGGGCGAGGTGAGGACCGCTTTCGCCGTACCCCGCCGTGACGGTCAGCGGGCCGGCATGGCGGCCGATCCAACCGAAGCCAGTCCTTGGGGATCAGCGGGATCAGCGGATCGTGGGTCGGCGGGTGTCTGGGTATTGGCTCTGTCCGGAGTGGTGCTGTTGGCCGGTGCGGCTTCGGTCTTGGCGGGGTTGGCGATCGTCAGCCGGCACGAAGCCGGGACCGCGGCCGATCTGGCGGCTTTGGCCGCGGCGAGCCGGGCGTTGTCAGGATCGGAGGTCGCCTGCTCGCGGGCAGACGAGATCGCGCTTGTCAATGGGGCGGATCTGACGTCGTGCAGCCTGAGCTCCGACGGCGTGGTCGATGTCGCAGTCACGGTCACTGTGCAGTTCGGTTCCTTGGGAGTGGGAGTCGCGCACGCGCAAGCTCGGGCAGGTCCCGCCGGGCCGGGCGTTGAGGCGACCGAGGACTCGGCTGAGCCAGGACTAACTGGTCAATTGCCGCATGTCCCGGATGCGGACATGGACCAGTTACTTCGCCCGCAGTGGAGTTCCTGTAGGGACTCGACCGACCGGTACGGCGGCTGCGGCCAACGCGTCGAGGATGGTGTCCAGGATCGTGACCGCCGCCTGCTTGTCCAGCGGGGAGTTGCCGTTGCCGCACTTCGGTGACTGCACGCACGAGGGGCAACCGGACTCGCAGACGCAGCTCGCGATCGTCGCGCGGGTCGCAGTCAGCCATTCCCGGATGGCGTCGTGCCCCCGTTCGGCGAAGCCGGCACCGCCGGGATGCCCGTCGTAGACCACGATCGTCGCGGCGCCGGTGTCGGGATGCAACGCGGTGGACAGCCCGCCGATGTCCCAGCGATCGCAAGTCGCGAACAACGGCAGCAGACCGATGGCCGCGTGCTCGGCCGCGTGCAGCGCGCCGGGCAGATCAGCTTCGACCACCTCACTGCGGCGCACCGTGCGAGCGTCCAGGGTGATCCAGACCGCGGCGGTCTGCAGCAGCCGGGGAGGCAGGTCCAGGGCGAAGTCGGCCAGCACCTGACCGGTCCAGACCCGTCGTCGCTGGTAGGAGACGACCTGATCGGTGACGTCGACGATCCCGCGGTGCACGCCAACGCCGCCGTACGTCGAGCTGCGCACGGTGGACACGATCCGCAGGTCGGTGATCTGCTGCGCCCGGGTCGTCCACTCCGGTTCCTCGCCGTGCACCAGCGCGATCGCCTCGTCGAGGTCGAGTTCGTCGACGACGTACGACGCGCCTTGATGGACGTACAAGGCTCCGGTGTGCACCGTCGAGTGAGCGGCAGCAGCGTCGACCGTCCCCAGCATCCGGCCGGTCTCGACCTCCACGATGGTGATCGGCGTGCCGCCGGCCGAACGCAGGTCGACATCCGGTCGGTGCCGGTGGGTCCAGAACCAGCCGCCCGGGCGCACTCTCAGCTCACCGGCCGAGACCAGGGCGTCCACCGCGAGCCTGGCGGCATCGCCCCCGAAGAGCTCGAGATCGCGATCGGTCAACGGGAACTCAGCCGCAGCCATCAGCAGCTGCGGGCCGAGCACGTAGGGATTGGTCGGGTCGAAGACGCTCGCCTCGACCGGCCGGCCGAAGATGGCCGCCGGATTGTGGGCAAGGTAGTGATCCAGCGGATCGTCGGCGGCCACGAAGACCGCGAGCGACTCCTGCCCCGCTCGTCCCGCTCGTCCGGCCTGTTGCCACAGCGAGGCCAGCGTGCCGGGGAAACCGGACAGCACGACAGCATCCAGACCGCTGATGTCGATACCGAGTTCCAGCGCGTTGGTGGAGGCCACGCCGAGCAACTCACCGGAATCGAGCTGCCGCTCGAGCTCGCGTCGCTCCTCGGGGAGAAAGCCGCCACGGTAGGCCGCCACCCGCTTGGACAGCACTGGATCGACGTCAGCGACCAACCGTTTAGCTTGGGCGGCAATGCTTTCGGCCCCCCGGCGCGAGCGTACGAAGGCGACCGTACGAGCCCCGTCGCAGACCAGGTCGGCCAGGATCCGGGCCGTCTCTGCACTAGCCGAGCGTCGCGACCCTCCGTCGTTGGTCTCCAGCCACGGTGGCTCCCACAAGGCGAACGTGCTCGCCGCTCGCGGCGAGCCGTCCTCGGTCACCGCGCTCGCGTCGAGGCCGGTCAGGCGCAGGGCCGACGCCTCGGGATCGGCGACCGTGGCCGAGGCCAGCACGAACGTCGGCTCGGCGCCGTAGCGCGCACAGATCCGGCGCAACCGGCGCAGCACGTTGCCGACGTGCGCGCCGAAGAGGCCCCGGTAGGCGTGGCACTCGTCCACCACCACGAAACGAAGGTTGCGCAGCATGGACGACCAGCGGGGATGCCGGGGCAGGATGCCGCGACTGATCATGTCCGGATTGGTCACGATCCACCGGCTGTGCTGGCGTACCCAGTCGCGTTCGTCGATCGGTGTGTCGCCGTCGTAAGCAGCCGGTCGTACGGACGGCCCCGCCAGGGCGGTCACTGCGGCCAGCTGGTCGTGGGCCAGCGCCTTTGTCGGCGCGAGATAGAGAACGCGCGCCTTGGAGTCGTCCTCAAGGGTCGCAAGGGCGGGCAATTGATAAGCCAGGGACTTGCCGGATGCGGTGCCGGTCGAGATGACGACGTGCCGACCTGAGTGCGCATGCTTGGCCGCGGCGACCTGATGCAGCCATGGTGCCATGACCCCTTGACCGGTCAGCCGGTCAAGAAGTGCGTCGGGCGTCCAACTGGGCCATTCGACGAACCGCGCGGGTCGGGCTGCCAGCTCCGCGATATGGGTCAGTGGACTCGGATCGGCCGTCCGCGTGAGCCTGTCCAATCGCGCAGCAGAGCGGCCGGGCGGAGCCTGGGACTTCGCTGGCTGGGGTGGATCCCACACGTTCTCCACTGTGACAGGTGAGTCCGACGAGCCCGTGGTGAAACGTGAACAAGCGTTCCCATAGACTCCCGGCCACGTCTGGCCCGGATCGTCCGGGTCGGCACCACAGCCATCCCATGTGTGCGCCGTACGCGCGCCCCCGGATGTGCCGGTGTCGAGTCAGGAGGACTGAGAGAAATGCCGGTGGAGTCATCCATCTCCGGGGGCGACTACGCCCTCGTCACGATCATCCTGTTGGTCGCCGTCGGCGCGCTTGCCTTCGCCGCATTCCTGGTCCGCGAGGTCATGGCAGCCGGGCAGGGCACGCCGAAGATGCAGGAGATCGCCAAGGCGGTCCAGGAAGGCGCGGCCGCGTATCTGCAGCGGCAGTTCAAGACCCTGGCGATCTTCGCCGTCGTGGTCTTCGTCGTTCTGTTCCTTCTCCCGGTCACCGACGGTGGTACAGCGACCCGGATCGGGCGGGCAGTGTTCTTCCTGCTCGGTGCCACGTTCTCCGCTTCGGTCGGTTTCATCGGCATGACCCTGGCCACCCGCGGCAACGTACGGATGGCCGCGGCCGCACGCGAGGCTGGCTTCAAGCCCGCCTTCCGGATCGCGTTCCGCACCGGCGGCGTCTGCGGGATGATCACGATCGGACTGGGCCTGCTGGGCGCGGCTCTGGCCCTGCTCATCTTCAACGAGACCGCGCCGATTGTGCTGGAGGGCTTCGGGTTCGGCGGTGCCCTGCTGGCGATGTTCATGCGGGTCGGCGGCGGCATCTTCACCAAGGCGGCCGACGTCGGAGCTGACCTGGTCGGCAAGGTAGAGGCCGGCATCCCCGAGGACGACCCGCGCAACGCCGCAACCATCGCAGACAACGTCGGCGACAACGTCGGTGACTGCGCCGGCATGGCCGCGGACCTCTTCGAGTCCTACGCCGTGACGCTGGTCGCCGCGCTGATCCTCGGCCAGGCCTTCCTCGGTGGTGACGGCATGATCTTCCCGCTCGTGGTGGCCGCGATCGGCGTACTCGCCTCGGTCGTCGGCATCCTCGCCTCCAATCCCCGCGATACGGACAAGAACGGCTTGACCACCATCAACCGGGGCTTCTTCATCTCCGCCGCGACGTCCCTGGTTCTGGTCGCCGGCGCCTCATTCATCCTGCTGCCCGGTGACTTCGCGGCGGTCGGCATCGACGAAGGAGGCAGCCCTGCCGTCATCGGCTTCGTTGCCGTACTCATCGGCATCGTGCTGGCCGCGGCGATCCAACTACTGACCGGTTACTTCACCGAGACCAGCCGAAAGCCGGTGCAGGACATCGGTCGTTCCTCGCAGACCGGTGCCGCGACCGTCATCCTGTCCGGGATCTCGGTCGGTCTGGAATCAGCTGTCTACTCCGCGCTCCTGATCGGTGCCGCCGTGTACGGCGCGTTCCTCATCGGCGGCGGGATCGCGCTGTACGCCGTGGCGCTGGCCGGTTGCGGACTGCTGACCACTGCCGGTGTCATCGTCTCGATGGACACCTTCGGTCCGGTCAG